>ERZ773158.1090-NODE-1090-length-26976-cov-4.377438_pt1 | contig 26976 bp, 26 predicted proteins | sample MGYA00511918_ERZ773158 | MGnify/ENA primary metagenome ERZ773158 (study PRJEB29015, sample SAMEA2737876) | human gut metagenome | biome: human gut; feature: human-associated habitat; material: faeces | place: China | collected 2012 ...
TCTATCCGCCGGCGGTGCGGAAGCTGCGGGAGCATGGCATTGACCCGTCCGGGAAGCGGGCACGCCAGATGACGAAGCAGGATTACGAATATTATGATTATCTGCTGGCGGCGGAGCAGTATAATATTCAAAATATGCTTCGAATTGTTGGCGGAGACCCGGAGCATAAAATCCATCGTCTGCTGGATTACGCAAAACATCCGCGCGATATCGACGATCCGTGGTACTCCGGGGATTTCGAAACCGCGTACCGGGACATCGTGGAGGGCTGCGAAGCATTCCTGGAGAGTTTCAAATAAACAAAAATGACAGCGAAGCAGCGGAAAGCATCGCAGATGCGTTTCTGCGAATGGCGTGTGAACTGTAATTTTGCAGATGCTTCAGGGAAGAGAACCTCAGATTCCCCTACCTATTTAAGGAAATATATGCTACAATAAAAAAGATATCAGGATCAAAAACTCTTTTGTCTCTGATATCAGGACAACAGTATCCGTCGCGGGATGACTGATTATCAGATTGCTGTTCCAGAGGTGTTGCGGGCAGCGAATAAGATCGGAGTTTTTGAATGAGTATCAATTCCATGATTTTTCTGACGGCTTTTTTGCCGGTTGTATTTGTGTTGGACAGGCTGTGCGTGCGCAAAACAGCGCTGAAAAATATCCTGCTGCTTTTGGCAAGCCTTGTGTTTTATGCGTGGGGCGAGCCGAAGTATGTGATTCTGATGCTTGTTTCGATCGGGCTGAATTATTTCTTTGGATTGTGGATTGGGAGGATGCAGAGTAAACACAGAATGCGCCTTGCTGTTACAACCTGCGTGTTTTTAAACCTCCTTCTTCTGGGCTATTTCAAATATTTTAACTTCGCAGTCGAGATTGCAAATTCTCTGTTAAGCCGCTTTGCGGGCGGCGCACATACACTTTCTTTCCGCGAGATTGCTCTTCCGGTCGGAATATCCTTCTACACGTTTCAGGCGCTTTCCTACGTGGTGGATGTGTACCGGGGGACGATTCAGGCGCAAAAAAATATCTTTCATCTGGCGCTCTATATTTCCTTCTTTCCGCAGCTCATCGCGGGACCGATCGTCAAGTATCACGATGTCTGCGAACAGATTGGGAACCGGCAGTGTACGGCGGAGGGGATGGCGTATGGAATCAAGCGCTTTTCCTACGGACTGGCGAAAAAAATGTTGTTTGCTAATACCTTTGCGGCGACGGTGGACTGGATGATGGAGAAACCGCTGGCACAGCTGGGAACGGTCAATGCGTGGATGTTGGCGGTTTTGTACACACTTCAGATTTATTTTGATTTTTCGGGATATTCGGATATGGCGATCGGATTGGGAAAAATGTTTGGATTTGATTTTATGGAGAACTTCAATTATCCGTATATCTCTACCTCGATCCGCGAGTTCTGGAGACGCTGGCATATTTCACTCTCGACCTGGTTTAGGGAATATCTTTATATCCCGCTGGGCGGCAACCGAAAAGGGCAGGTGCGGACGTATGTTAATCTGCTGATTGTCTTTTTTGCGACCGGGCTCTGGCATGGCGCTGGGGCAACCTTTATCATCTGGGGATTGTACCATGGGCTGTTTCTGGTGGTGGAACGCATGGGACTTGGGAAGCTATTGGAGAAGAACTGCTTCCGGGGACTGAATCACATCTATACGACGTTGGTTGTAGTGGTTGGCTGGGTGTTCTTCCGCGCCGATACGCTGGCGGATGCGAAAGTGATCCTGCATCAGATGTTTACCTGGGAGAACGGCATCTATCCGGCGTCGCTGTTCGTGAATCGGAAGGTGATTTTTCTTGCGGTGCTGGGCGTGCTGCTTTCGGGCATCGTGCAGAGTATATGCCCGAAGCTGCGGGAGCATTTGTATGAGAAAGAAGTGACAAAGACAGTGGATATTGTGATTATGGCTGTGCTGCTGTTTTTGTGTACCATGTATCTCGTCAGCAGCACATATAATCCGTTTATTTATTTCAGGTTTTAGATCCAGCCGCCGTCCAGTTGAATTATCTGTCCCGTTAAATAGGAGTCCTCGCTCCCCAGCTGGTATGCCAGTTTTCCGACTTCCTCGGCACGCCCCATACGTCCGGCTGGAATTTCTTCCAGCAGGGCATTCCGTTCTTCTTCATCGAGAAACTGGTTCATTTCGGTGTCAATAGCGCCGCAGGCGATCGCGTTGACCTGGATGCTGCTCGGCGCAAGTTCCTTCGCGAGGGCGCGCGTCATGGCGTTGATGCCGCCTTTGGTGGCAGAATAGGCGACTTCGCAGGAAGCGCCGCAGATGCCCCAGACGGAGGAAATATTGAGAATGCGTCCCGATTTGCGTGACACCATCATCGGAACGGCGAGGCGGCAGCAGTTGAAGACGGAGGTCAGGTTGGTATTGAGAATGTGGTTCCACTCGTCCGGCGTCATATCCTGGAACAGACCGATGTAGGAAATCCCTGCATTGTTGACGAGGACATCCAGGGAACCGAAGCGCTCCCGGATCGCGTCAAACAGGCGGGAACAGCTCTCAAAATCGCCCGCATCGCCCATCCAGGCAAGGCAGGAAACGCCCAGCGCTTCGATTTCGCGCTGGGTCTTTTTTAATTCTTCTTCCCGCCTCAGGCAGGTAATCACGACATCCCAGCCATTCCTGGCGTAGGTTAATGCAATCGCTTTCCCGATTCCGCGGGAAGCGCCGGTTACGAGGATAGTTTTATGATTCATGGCAGTAAACTCCTTATATGCGTATATTTGATTGAATTATAGCATGTATTTAAAATTCATGAAATAGTTTCATTTTTCCGCCTGTCATAAAATCGTAAGAAATTTTCATCCATTTTTTGCTCTTCTGAGTGTTTTACAGCATTGTATGAAAGTGCCAAAATGTGTTATACTAAAACCAAATGGATCTGACACAGCGATAGAGCGGATCAATTACCGAACAGATTCGGAAGAAAGGAACTGTATACCATGTATGATATAATAATCATTGGTTCCGGACCAGCTGGCTTGAGTGCGGCGATTTATGCACAGCGGGCATGTCTGGACACGATTGTGATAGAGAAGAATGGAATCAGCGGCGGACAGGTGCTGAATACCTGGGAGGTGGACAATTATCCGGGATTTCCGGGTGTGACCGGCTTTGAGCTTTCCAGACAGTTCCGGGAGCATGCAAACAAGCTGGGAGCAAGAGTTGTACAGGATGAGGTCGTGCAGGTCGAGCTTTCAGGAAATGTGAAGAAAGTAGTCTGCGAGGAAGAGACGTATGAGGCACGCTGTGTGATTCTGGCATCCGGAGCACATCACAGGACGTTGGAGGTGCCGGGAGAAGAGGAACTTCGCGGGGCAGGCGTTTCATACTGCACGACCTGCGACGGGGCATTTTTCCGGGGAAGGACGGTTGCCGTTGTGGGCGGCGGCGACGCGGCGCTGGAAGATGCAATTTTTCTTGCACGGATGTGTGAAAAAGTATATATCGTCCACCGCAGAGACAAGCTTCGCGGGGCAAAACGGCTGCAGGAGCGCTTACAGGCGCTTGAAAATATTGAATTTGTCTGGAACAGCGAGACGGTTGCGATTGAAGGGAACGCTCAGGTGGAGGCGTTGCGGCTGAGACAGACCAAAACCGGAGAAGAGAGGCGGCTGGACGTGGACGGCGTCTTTATTGCGGTCGGAATCGCACCGGAGAGTGAGCTGTATGCGGGTCAGTTAGAGCTTGATGAGCAGGGTTATATCCGGGCGGATGAGAGCGGTCAGACGAGCGTTCCGGGCGTATTTGCAGCCGGAGATGTCCGGACCAAGGCGCTGCGCCAGATTTTGACAGCGGCATCGGACGGCGCAAACTGCGTGGCATCTGCAGAGCGATATCTTCAGGCATAACTCATTTTTAACATAGAAGAAAACAGAGTAACTGTTTAGTAGGTCTGCGCATTTACTGCGCTGACCGTACGAAAACATGGGTCAGCAGGCAAAAATCCCATTGCCGTAGGCAATTTTTAATGGATTTTTGCGCGTGACTGTGAAGGTACTGAACAGTTACAGTTTGAGATAAAACGACGGAACAGAACGGACAGAAGAGTAGGAGGTTCTTATGAGAAAAACGCTGAAATTTCTGATAGCATCAGGAGCGTGCCTTGTGATGGCAGGGACGGGACAGATGAGCGCCCAGGCGGCGATGAATCTGGAGACGGATGCCCCGGTCGCTGGTGCGTCAGTGGCGATCAATAATTACTATGCGAGCAGCTTGAACCCGGAAAAAGAGCTGGCGGAGGCATTTGCTTCTAAAGAAGTTCTGGCAGTGGCGGGAGCCGGTCAGACGGGCGTGGCAGGCGGCGCGCAGACAGCCAAACCGGCACAGGTGGCAGCAGAGACGAAAGCCCAGCCAAAGGAGACAACTGGCGAGACTGAGGCGGTTGTCCGCGCAATGTCCAAGTCGATCTACGATAATATCGCGATTTCCCGTGTGACCAATTATGTCAATGTTCGCGCACAGGCGAGCACAGGCAGCGAGGTAGTCGGAAAGATTTACAATAACTGTGCGGCGACAATTCTGGACACGGTGGACGGCGAGGGCGGCAAATGGTACCATATCCAGTCGGGTTCCGTGACCGGTTATATTAAAGCACAGTATTTTGTGACCGGTGAGGAGGCGTCCAAGATTGCCAGGGAAGTCGGCACAACCTACGCGAAGGTTACAAATACCTCTACGCTTCGCCTGAGAGAGACGCCGAGCTTAGAGGGCAAGACGCTGGATCTTCTTTCTGCCGATGCAGAGTATGAGGTGATCGGAGAAGAGGGCGATTTTGCCAAGATTTCCGTCGATAATGATCTGGTCGGATATGTGTATAAAGATTATATTACGACGCAGGTAGACTTTAAGCAGGCAGTTTCCGTAGCTGAGGAACAGCAGCAGAAAGCTGAAGAAGAAAAACTGAAACAGGAAGCGAATGCGGCGATCGAGAACCTGGAACAGGTAAAGAAGAAAGCCGAGGAAGAGTCGAGGGCAGCGGAAACCACGGCAGCGGCGAAGGAAACCACGGCAGCTGCCAAAGAGACGACCAAAGCATCGGAGACTTCCTACAGCGGAACAATAGAGGCGAATCCGAGCGAAAGCAAGGCAGCTGGGACGACAGCGGCAGCCAAGGAGACGACAAAGGCAGCTGAGACGAAAGCGCCGACTACCGCGGCAGCGACGAAAGCGACCACTGCAAGCGGCGTTGGACCGGGCGGTGGACCAGGCACAGGCGGTACGTCCTCTTCTGGAAATGAAGTAACAAATGCTACCCGTTCTGCGGTTGTGGCATATGCAAAGCAGTTCCTTGGAAATCCGTATGTATACGGCGGAACCAGTCTGACAAACGGCGCGGACTGTTCCGGATTTACAATGAGTGTATTTGCACATTTCGGTATTTCAACCGGACGAAGCTCGAGAGATCAGGCGGCAAAGGGCAAGGAGGTTGCGGTCAGCGCAGTACAGCCGGGCGATCTGCTTTTTTATGCGAGCGGCAATTATATCAATCACGTAGCACTTTACATAGGCAATGGACAGGTTATCCACGCAAGTACGGCAAAGAGCGGCATCAAGATTTCGCCGTCCAACTACCGAACACCGTGTAAGGCAGTTTCATTCTTAAATTAGTAAACGCAGATAAAGGAGTATATCGGTTCTTACGGAGCGATTTCATATCCGTAGGGCGCGGTGGGAATACCGCAAAATTACGTTGCCAGCGGGGCAGAAGATTTCTGATCGGTGAGACAAGCAATTTTGCGGTATTTTTTCATTTTCATAGGAAAATGTGTGCACTCGCGCGAAGCAGAAACATGTCGCAAGCGACCGCGCTCGGCGCAAGAATGTGCCAAGGCACATTCTTTTTCATAAAAAAGGAGAAAAATCATGGCAGAATTAAGAGAACTTTCTGTAAACCAGTTTGTAGAAGAAACTGCTTCGAAGGCGTCTGTACCGGGCGGCGGAAGCGTGTCGGCGATGGTGGGGGCGCTGGGTGCGGCATTGATGGAAATGGTGGCAAATCTGACGATCGGAAAGGAAAAATATGCCGGGGTGCAGGAGGAAATGCAGGCGCTGGCAGCTGAGGGCGCTGCGCTGCATGAGGAGCTGCTGGCAGGGATCAAAAAGGACAGCGAATCGTTCAATGGATATATGAGAGCGCTGAAGCTTCCGAAGGAGACGGAGGAGGAGAAAAAAATCCGCACTGCCGCCCTGCAGCAGGGGTTAAAAGAGGCGACCGAAGCGCCGCTTGCGATTGCGGAGTCAGCGGCAAAGATTTTTCCGATGGCGGAAGCGGTCGTAAAGAGGGGCAATAAAGGTGCCGTTTCCGACGGTCTGATTGCGGCGATGTTAGCCCGGACAGCGGTTGTGGGTGCGCTCTTTAATGTGAAGATCAATCTGGCATCGATCAAGGACGAAAGTTATGTATCAGAACTTGGGAAAAAAGTAGAAAAACTGGAATCGGATGCAATTTTTTGTGAAAAATCAATTTTGTGTCTTTCCAAATTGTCAGACACAGTATATAATAGATAACATTCACAGTCTTTCCGGGAAATTCACAGGGGGGATCTTCTTTACAGAAGATAAAGCAGATAACATTCACTGTGTGAAAACTTCCGGAACAGGCAAAACCGCAAAAACAGGGAGGTACAGGAGTAATGATGACAGATATTGAGATTGCACAGGCAGCGAATCCACTGAAAATCGGTGAGATTGCACAGGCAGCAGGCGTAGACGAGAAGTATCTGGAGCAGTATGGAAATTATAAGGCAAAGGTTGACTACAATCTTCTGAAAGAGACCGAGGGCAAGGATGGAAAACTGATTCTGGTGACCGCGATCAACCCGACTCCAGCCGGAGAAGGAAAGACCACGACCACGGTCGGTCTGGCAGACGGATTGAAACGTCTTGGCAAAAAGGTAACCGTAGCGCTTCGTGAGCCGTCGTTGGGACCGGTCTTTGGTGTCAAAGGTGGTGCAGCTGGCGGCGGATATGCACAGGTCATTCCAATGGAGGATATCAACCTCCATTTTACCGGTGATTTCCACGCGATCGGCGCAGCAAACAACCTGCTGGCAGCGATGCTGGACAATCATATCTATCAGGGCAATGCACTCCGCATCGATCCGAAGCGCATTACTTGGAAGCGTGTTGTCGATATGAATGACCGTCAGCTTCGCAACATCGTAGATGGTCTGGGACGCCGCGTGGATGGCGTGACCCGTGAGGACGGATATGACATCACGGTTGCCAGCGAGATCATGGCAGTTTTGTGCCTGGCACGCAACATTACGGATCTGAAAGAACGCCTTTCCAAGATTATCGTAGGTTATACCTATGACGAGGAACCGGTCACTGCCGGTGATCTGAAAGCAGCGGGCGCGATGACGGCTCTTTTAAAGGATGCCCTGAAACCAAACCTGGTACAGACCTTAGAGCATACACCGGCATTTATCCACGGCGGTCCGTTCGCGAACATCGCGCATGGATGTAACTCCGTCATTGCGACAAAGATGGCATTAAAGCTGGGTGATTACACGATCACAGAGGCTGGCTTCGGCGCTGACCTGGGTGCGGAGAAATTCCTGGATATCAAGTGCCGGATGGCAGAGCTGAAACCGTCGGCGGTCGTTGTAGTAGCGACGGTACGTGCCCTGAAGCATCACGGCGGCGTGGCGAAGGCTGACTTAAACGCAGAGAATCTGGAAGCACTGGAGAAGGGACTTCCGAACCTGATGCAGCATGTAGAAAATATTACCAAGGTATATGGACTTCCGTGTGTCGTAGCGATCAACCGTTTCCCAATGGATACCGAGGCAGAATTAAAGCTGATCGAGGACAAGTGCCATGAGGTCGGTGTCAATGTAGCTCTGTCCGAGGTATGGGCGAAAGGCGGAGAAGGCGGCGAGGAGCTGGCAAAAGAAGTCATCCGCCTGTGCGAGACTGAGAGCGAGTTCCACTACTGCTACGAGACCGATACAACGATCGAGGAGAAACTGGATGCGATCGTGAAGAAGATCTACCACGGCGACGGCGTTGTACTCACGGATGCAGCAAAGAAGCAGGCAAAACGCCTGACTGAGCTTGGATTTGGTAACTATCCGATCTGTATGGCGAAGACGCAGTACAGCTTTTCGGACAATGCGAAGCTGCTCGGCGCACCGAAGAACTTTACAGTAACTGTCCGCAACCTGAAAGTATCCGCGGGTGCAGGCTTCATCGTAGCGCTGACCGGCGACATCATGACGATGCCAGGACTTCCGAAGGTGCCGGCGGCAGAGAAGATCGATGTCGATGAGAATGGACGGATCACGGGTCTGTTCTAAGAAAAGAAATAGGATATGAATGGAACTTAACACAACGCAAAAAGGGGAACTGCCACATGGCAGCTCCCCTTTTTGCTAGGAAACTTGTCTACTTATAGTACGAAGCGATGAATTAAAATTCTGGTTCGATCAATCCGTAGGTGTTGCCTTTACGTTTGTAAACAACATTGACCTGCTCGGTCTCGGAATTCAGGAATACATAGAAACTATGTCCTAAGAGTTCCATCTGTACACAAGCCTCTTCCGGATCCATCGGCTTCATAGCGAATTTCTTTACTTTGACGATATCTACTTCGTCGTTGGAATCATATTCTTCGTTTATGAAGAGGTCAGAGAATGCAACGGCTGCCTGTTTCTTGTCTACGATTTTATTCTTATATTTTTTGAGCTGACGCTCGATGATTTCTTCTACCAAATCAATCGATACATACATATCGTTGCTTTCCTGTTCTGCACGGATGATGGTGCCTTTGACAGGGATGGTAACCTCGATCTTCTGACGATCTTTCTCAACCGTAAGTGTGATATTCACTTCCGTGTCCTGATTGAAGTATCGCTCTAACTTTCCGATCTTCTCCTCTACAGCTGCTTTTAACCCCGGGGTAACATTGATATTTCTTCCAGTAATCTTATAACGCATAATCATCGCTCCTTTTTATTGGGATGGCTATAGTATACCACTTTTGGATGTTAAATTCAACCTTTTTCGCAAAATTGTCAACACAATTAATTGAAAAACAGGTCGAAATACTGTGTCGTTTGATTTTTCACGAATTGCTGTTGTTTTATAAGGGATTTGCGCGCGGTTTGTGCGGCGGACAATGAAATATGAAAAAAGAGTCTTGCAGGATAGGGCAGAATGGGTGTGTTTTTGCAACAGAAAAAGGCCGAAAAAGCTAGAAAAAACGGGGGTTTGGAGGCAATGCGAGGGTTCTTCATTTGTCAATAGATCTGCTTGTATTTTTGGAAGAAATATGCAAGTTTATGAGATCTGAACAAAAAAGAAATCAAAATGCGCCGGGGAAAAGGGGGGCTTCGTGAACAGACGGAAATTGTGGATAATGTGGATAAGTCGGTGCAAAACTCCATTTTCCCTAAAAAAGGGAAAAAATGGGTGTGCAAAACTTATCCACAAAATTGGGGACAAAATGTGGATAATGTGGACAACAAGAAAGTCGAACATATATTTTGTGCAACTTGTCTGGTTTACCATAAAGTTGGCGGGCTGGCAGAAGAAAAAACGTTTTACCTGGATAGGCAGGGAGGCGGCGTTTTACAGCAGGTTCCTTTGTTCGTGTATGGAGGGTCTTGTTTTATGGCTGGGATTTTCCGGGTACGGCAGGTTCGGCTTATCTCAGCCGGGCGCGTGCGCAGAATAAATGTAAAAAAATCATGAAATCATTGAATAAAATCCCTGTTAGTGTTAGAATAAATAAGATTGTATAACTATACCTATACGATCTTTTCGATCTAAAACATATCATACATTGAGCTATAAAAACGAAAAAAGAATGAGAAAGCAAGAAATAGGAGAGAAAAGCATGAATCTGATAGAGAAAGTGTTTGGTACCCACAGCGAACGCGAGCTGAAGCTGATCCGCCCGATTGTGGATAAGATTTTAGGTATGCGCGAGCAGATGGTTGCCTTATCGGATGACGAACTGCGCGACAATACGCGCAAGTTCAAAGAGCGCCTTGCGAACGGCGAGACGCTGGACGACCTCCTGCCGGAGGCATTTGCAACCGTGCGTGAGGCGGCGAGACGGGTATTAAATATGGAGCATTACCCGGTTCAGCTGATCGGTGGTATCGTCCTGCATCAGGGACGTATCGCAGAGATGCGTACTGGTGAGGGTAAAACCCTGGTTTCTACCGCACCGGCGTACTTAAATGCGCTGGCTGGAAAGGGTGTATTCATCGTTACCGTCAACGACTATCTGGCAAAACGAGATGCAGAGTGGATGGGCGAGGTTCACAGATTCCTCGGTCTGACTGTCGGCGTGGTTTTAAATTCAATGAATTCCGACGAGCGCCGGGAAGCTTACAACTGTGATATTACCTACGTTACCAACAATGAGCTTGGTTTCGATTATCTGCGTGACAACATGGCGATCTACAAAGAGCAGATGGTACTCCGTGATCTCGACTACTGTATCATCGATGAGGTGGACTCCGTATTGATCGATGAGGCGAGAACCCCGCTTATCATTTCCGGACAGAGCGGCAAGTCCACGAAGCTCTATGAGGTCTGCGATATTCTGGCACGTCAGTTGGAAAAGGGCGAGGAATCAGCAGAATTTTCCAAGATGGCAGCCATCATGGGCGAGGAGATCGAGGAGACAGGCGATTTCGTAGTCAATGAGAAGGATAAAGTAGTCAACCTGACCGAGGCTGGTGTGAAGAAGGTTGAAGATTTCTTCCACATCGAAAACCTGGCGGATCCGGAGAACCTGGAGATCCAGCACAACATCATTCTGGCACTGCGTGCCAACTACCTGATGTTCCGCGATAAGGACTACGTGGTAAAAGATGATGAGGTTCTGATCGTCGATGAATTTACCGGACGTATCATGCCGGGACGCCGTTATTCCGATGGTCTCCATCAGGCGATTGAGGCGAAGGAGCACGTACATGTGCGCCGTGAGAGCCGCACGCTGGCAACCATTACCTTCCAGAACTTCTTCAACAAGTTCAACAAGAAGGCTGGTATGACCGGTACGGCACAGACCGAGGAGAAGGAATTCCGTAACATTTACCAGATGGACGTTATCTCCATCCCGACGAACCGCCCGGTACAGCGTATTGATTACGAGGATGCGGTTTATAAGACGAAAAAAGAGAAATTCCATGCGGTTGTCGAGGAAGTGGCAGCAGCCCATGAAAAGGGACAGCCGGTTCTGGTTGGTACCATTACGATCGAGACTTCCGAGCTTCTGAGCAAGATGCTGACAAGACGCGGCATTCCGCATAAGGTATTAAATGCGAAGTTCCATGAGCTGGAGGCTGAGATCGTAGCAGATGCAGGTATCCATGGTGCCGTTACGATCGCGACTAATATGGCAGGTCGTGGTACGGATATCAAGCTGGATGAGATTTCCAGAGAACTGGGCGGCTTAAAGATTATCGGTACAGAGCGTCATGAGTCCAGACGTATTGATAACCAGCTGCGCGGTCGTGCCGGACGTCAGGGCGATCCGGGTGAATCACGTTTCTACCTGTCCCTGGAGGATGACCTGATGCGTCTCTTCGGTTCAGAGCGTCTGATGAATATGTTCAACGCGATGGGCGTACCGGAGAATGAGCAGATCGAGCACAAGATGCTTTCCAAGGCGATTGAGAAAGCACAGATGAAGATCGAGACCAACAACTACGGTATCCGCGAGAACCTGTTAAAATACGACGAGGTTATGAACGAGCAGCGTGAGGCAATCTACGCAGAGCGCCGCCGTGTACTGGATGGTGAGAATATGCGTTCTGTTATCATGAAGATGATCACGGATATCGTAGAAAACGCCGTAGATATGTCCATCTCTGATGAGCAGGAACCGGCTGAGTGGGATCTGTCCGAGTTAAATTCCCTGCTGCTTCCGGTTATCCCGTTAGAGCCGATTCAGCTGACGGAAGACCAGCAGCATATGAAGAAAAACGAGCTGAAACATATGCTTAAAGAGGCGGCAACGAAGCTTTATGAGACGCGCGAGGCAGAGTTTACAAGCGCGGAACAGGTACGCGAGATGGAGCGCGTGATCCTTCTGAAAGTGGTTGATGCAAAGTGGATGGCTCATATCGACGATATGGATCAGCTGCGCGAAGGCATCGGTCTGCAGGCGTATGGTCAGAGAGACCCGCTGGTTGAGTATAAGATGAGCGGCTATGAGATGTTCGACAGCATGACGGCAGCGATCCGTGAGGATACCGTCCGTATTCTGTTCCACATCCGTGCAGAGCAGAAGGTCGAGCGTGAACCGGCTGCCAAGGTAACGGGAACCAACCGTGACGACAGCACCGTGCAGGCACCGAAGAAGCGTGAGGAGAAGAAGATTTACCCGAACGATCCGTGCCCATGCGGTTCCGGCAAGAAGTACAAACAGTGCTGTGGACGGAAGCTGTACGCGAAGAATTAATAGATGAAAGAAGGCAGGCTGCCGTGATTTTGCAGCAGTCTGTACAGAAAATTCCCGAAACTATGGCGAAATACCTGGTTCCGGGAATTTTTCCAAATATAAAAAAGAGTTACGGTCTATATGTGTGTGATCCGTAACAAAATATAACTGAAAGAATGCTGAACCGTTGAGAAAAATGGCAGCAGATAGATGAGAATGGAGAAGGTGAGAGCATGGTTGAATTAGATCAGTTTAAGTATACGTTATCAACCTACGATGAGACGCTGAAAGAGGTCAAGGATTCCCTGGATCTGGAAAATAAGGAGCGCCGCATCACGGAGCTTGACAAATCAATGGAAGAACCGGGCTTCTGGGATGATCCGGAGCGCTCGACCAAGACGGTCCGTGAGGCGAAAAATCTCAAAGATACCGTGGATGGCTACAAGCACCTTGAACAGCAGTATGAGGATATCCAGGTCATGATCGAGATGGGCTATGAGGAAAATGACCCGGCGATGATTCCGGAGATTCAGGAGATGTTAGATGAGTTCGTCAAAGAATTGGAAGAACTCCGCACAAAGACACTCCTGTCCGGCGAGTACGACGGCTGCAACGCGATCCTCAAGCTGAACGCGGGCGCGGGTGGTACCGAGGCGATGGACTGGTGCAGTATGCTGTATCGTATGTACCAGCGCTGGGCGGACAAAAAGGGCTTTACGACCGAGGTGCTTGATTTCCTGGATGGCGACGAGGCGGGACTTAAGTCCATCACACTGCAGGTCAACGGCGAAAATGCCTACGGCTACCTGAAATCGGAGAAAGGCGTCCATCGTCTGGTCCGTATTTCCCCGTTCAACGCGGCTGGCAAGCGTCAGACCTCGTTCGTTTCCTGTGATGTCATGCCGTATATTGAAGAAGATCTGGATGTGGAGATTAATCCGGACGATCTGCGGATCGATACCTATCGCTCGAGTGGTGCCGGTGGACAGCATATCAACAAGACGTCCTCCGCGATCCGTATCACGCATCTGCCGACCGGTATCGTCGTACAGTGCCAGAATGAGCGTTCCCAGTTCCAGAACAAGGACAAGGCGATGCAGATGTTAAAGGCAAAGCTGTACCTGCTCAAACAACAGGAGAATGCCGAGAAGCTGTCCGACATCCGCGGCGATGTCAAGGACATCAACTTCGGAAACCAGATCCGTTCCTACGTTATGCAGCCGTACACGCTCGTCAAGGATCACCGGACGAACGCCGAAAATGGCAATGTGAACGCGGTGATGGATGGAGATATTGATCTGTTTATCAGTGCGTATTTAAAGTGGATCAGCCTGAAAAACCAGAAGACAGAAGAGGCGTAAAAGAAGATAAATCAGCCTGGATTGGCGGCACAAAAGTTTGACAGAGAAGAAAACACTCTGTCGAGTGCCGTCAGTTCAGGCTGTTTTTTTACAGATACAATTCGATTATTATGAAAAAAATAGATTGCAGAGTGTCAATAAATGTGATAATATCTTCCTGGTAAACACAAATGTATTTCTGGTGCGTACATAAGCGGAGATGGAATGGAAGAAAAGACAAAGTATTATCTGTTAAAGCAGAAAGCAGTGCCGGAAGTCCTTTTGAAGGTGGCGGAAGCGAAGAAGCTCATTGCGTCGGAAAAGGCGATGACGATTCAGGAGGCGACCGACCAGCTTGGGATCAGCCGGAGTTCCTTTTATAAGTATAAGGACGATATTTTTCCATTTTACGACAACGCCAAGGGCAAAACGATTACCATGGTGCTGCAGATGGATGATGAACAGGGACTTTTATCGGATCTTCTTCATATCGTAGCGATTTACAAGGCGAATATTCTGACGATTCATCAGAGTATTCCGGTCAACAATGTGGCGACGCTGACACTCAGCGTGGAAGTCCGCTCGGATACCGGAAATATATCGCATATGGTCGAAGAGATGGAAGAAAATTCGGGAGTACACAACGTAAAAATTATAGCCAGGGAGTAAAGATTATGATTCAGGTAGCAGTGATGGGCTATGGAACAATTGGTTCCGGAGTCGTAGAAGTATTAGAAACCAACAAAGACAAAATCACAGAAAAAACCGGCAAAGAGATTGCAGTAAAATATATTCTGGATCTGCGTGAATTTCCGGGTGATCCGCACGAAGCGCAGATTGTTCATGATTTTGAGATCATTGAAAAAGACGAAGAAGTAGAGATCGTTGTAGAGGCGATGGGCGGCGTCAATCCGGCATACAAGTTTGCAAAAGCGTGCCTGTTAGCCGGTAAGCACGTTGTGACCTCCAACAAGGCACTTGTAGCGGCACACGGCACCGAGCTTCTGGCGATTGCACGCGAGAAGAACTTAAACTTCCTCTTCGAAGCCAGCGTAGGCGGCGGCATCCCGCTTCTGCGTCCGCTGACCCAGTCTCTTGCAGGCGAGAAGATCGAGGAAATCAGCGGTATCTTAAACGGCACAACCAATTACATCCTTACCAAGATGGCAAGAGAAGGTCAGACCTTTGAGGAAGCCTTGAAGAAAGCGCAGGAACTCGGATATGCAGAGCGCAACCCGGAGGCAGACGTAGAAGGCTACGATACCTGCCGCAAGATCACGATTCTTACCTCACTGGCAACTGGAAAAGAAGTAAATTACGAAGATGTGCCGACCGAGGGCATCACAAAGATTACCGATACCGATTTCAAATATGCGGCAAAGCTGGGAACCTCGATTAAACTGTTTGGAACCAGCCGCATGGAAGGCAATAAAGCCAGCGTCTATGTATGCCCGATGATGATCGGACCGGATCATCCGCTCTTTGCAGTCAATGACGTATACAATGCAGTCATGGTTCGCGGCAATACACTTGGAACCGTCATGTTCTACGGCAGCGGCGCCGGAAAACTCCCGACCGCCAGCGCAGTCGTCAGCGACATCGTAGAGATCGCTGGACACATGGAAGACAACATCCCGACCGGCTGGACCGACGAAAAACAGCCAGTTGCACCGATGGGCGAAGTAACCTTCAGCTACTTCCTCCGACTGGCAGGCAAATCAGCCGACAAACTTGCCGATGTGCGTGCAGCCTTCGGTGAAGCAGAAACCATCGAACTCCCGGAGATGGACGAATTTGCGGTCATAACCGGAGAAATGACCGAAGCACGCTTCCGGAAACTGGCAGCGGCATTCGAGGAAGATATCCGCCAGACGATTCGCTATACAAAATAGGATATAAAGTAAAAAGCACGCCAAAGTCATTCATGACGCGGTGTGCTTTTTAACGCAAGAAATACACAGAAAAAGGTCCCCTTGCCAATCATTTTATTGTAACGGACAAATCAAACTCTCATACAACTCCATTGCCTGATCAAAAAACGGCGCATATTGCGGATCCGTAATCATATGGTACACCTGGATCAGGCAGAAAAACTCAACTACTCCAAAGATGGTAGACATAACTCCCAGTATCAGCCCGACCACTGCGCTGCCGCGCCGCGGCTGTCCTTCCTCCTTGGATAGGACAAACAGTACATTCGCCGACATTCCGAGCAGAATCGCGGCGGAAAAACTCAAAAACAGGGAGAAAAATGCGAAGATGCCGCACATCATTGACATCGTGGCATAGCGGCGCGAACGATTGCGCCGGGTTTCATTTGTATCTGAATGTTCCTTCGGAGAAGGTGTTTCATCGTAATAACTCATCGTATATCTAATCCTTTCATAACTGTGAAAAAAGAAAACAGCTACATCCTTTTCTGAAAATTAGAGACAGCCGCTGAATAGGGCAAAACAAAATCTATGCCCATCTGGCGGATTGAATCCGATAAAAGTGTATCATGAATAAAGCCGCTTGTCCAGTTAGGCATTGACTTGCGAAATATGCGCTGGAATGGTATGATTAAACAGCGTATTGATATTGAAGGAGAGTTTTTGCATGGATATTATACAGGCATTGAAAGAAGAGCTTCAGATAGGGAGAAATCAGGTCGAAGCGGCGGTAAAGCTGATCGATGAGGGAAACACGATCCCGTTCATCGCGCGCTACCGCAAGGAGGCGACCGGTTCCCTGAATGATGAGGTGCTGCGCCAGCTAGATGAGCGACTGCGCTATCTTCGGAATCTGGAGGATAAAAAGGAGCAGGTGATCGGTGCGATCCGCGCCCAGGAGAAGCTGACTCCGGCGCTGGAGAAACAGATCCGCGATGCGGCGACGCTGGTTGCGGTGGAAGATCTTTATCTTCCGTACCGCCCGAAACGGCGCACCCGTGCCGGAATTGCCCGTGAGAAAGGGCTGGAACCGTTAGCAGTCTGGATTTACAAGCAGGAAGCGGGCGGCAGCCTGGAGGCGGAGGCGGCGAAGTACGTGTCGGAAGAAAAGGGTGTTGCAGATGTTTCAGAGGCAATAGACGGCGCGCGTGATATTCTGGCTGAGCAGATCAGCGAGATGGCAAAATACCGCAACTACGCACGTAAAAAGACGATGCAGGACGGTCTTTTGGAGGCATCCGCAAAGGATGAGAAGATACAGTCGGTGTACGAGATGTACTATCATTTCTCCGAACCAGTCAAAAAGCTGGCGGGACACCGTGTGCTGGCGATCAACCGCGGTGAGAAAGAGAAGATTCTGAGCGTGAAGCTTATAGCGCCGGAGGAGCAGATTGTCCGGTATATGGAGAAACAGCTGATTATCCGCCCGGATGGGGATGCGGCGCGCGTGATGGAAGAAGTGATTCTGGACAGCTACCGCCGCCTGATCGGACCGGCGATCGAGCGCGAGATCCGCGCGGGGCTGACAGAAACGGCAGAGAACGGCGCGATTCAGGTATTTGGCAAGAACCTGGAACAGCTCCTGATGCAGCCGCCGATCGCAGGATGCGTGGTGCTCGGCTGGGATCCGGCATTCCGGACGGGCTGCAAGCTGGCAGTTGTGGATGAGACGGGAAAAGTGCTCGATACGACGGTCATTTACCCGACTGCGCCGCAGAACCGCGTGGAAGAGTCGAAGGAGATCGTGAAAAAGCTGATCCGCAAGTACGGCATTTCCCTGATCTCAGTGGGGAATGGTACGGCAAGCCGAGAATCTGAGCAGATCATCGTGGAACTCTTAAAAGAAATTCCGGAGAAAGTTCAGTATGTCATCGTCAATGAGGCGGGCGCGTCGGTTTATTCGGCGAGCAAGCTGGCGACGGAGGAATTTCCGCAGTTTGACGTCGGACAGAGAAGTGCGGCATCGATCGCGAGACGCCTGCAGGATCCGCTGGCGGAGCTGGTAAAAATTGATCCGAAATCCATTGGAGTCGGTCAGTACCAGCATGATATGAACCAGAAAAATTTAAGCGAGGCGCTGCAGGGCGTGGTGGAAACGTGCGTAAATAAGGTCGGCGTGGATCTGAATACGGCATCGGCGCCGCTGCTCGCCTATATTTCCGGCATTAACAAGACGATTGCGAAAAATATCGTGGCATATCGGGAGGAGAATGGCGCATTTTCAACGCGCCGTGAGCTTTTGAAGGTGGCGAAGCTGGGACCGAAGGCGTATGAACAGTGCGCCGGATTTATGCGGATCCAGGGCGGCAAGAATCCGCTCGATGCGACGAGTGTGCACCCGGAGAGCTATAAAGCAGCGGAGGCACTTTTAAAGCAGCTTGGACATGATCCGAAGGAGATCGCGGCGGGCGGCATACGCAATATCCGCAAGGAGATCGCGGATACGGCAAAGCTGGCAAAAGAGCTTTCGATCGGCGAGCCGACCTTACTCGATATCGTGAGCGAGTTGGAAAAACCGGCGCGCGACCCGCGTGAGGAGATGCCGAAGCCGATTCTCCGCACGGATGTGCTGGAAATGAAGGATTTGAAGCCGGGCATGATTTTAAAAGGAACCGTGCGGAATGTCATTGATTTCGGTGCGTTTGTGGATATCGGCGTGCATCAGGATGGTCTGGTTCACGTGTCCCAGATGACAGACCGCTATATCAAGCATCCGCTGGAGGCGGTCAGCGTCGGGGATATCGTGGAGGTCAAGGTGCTGGCGGTTGATGTGGCGAAGAAGCGCATTTCGCTGACGATGAAAATCCGGGAGACGAAGTAAACCACGGCAGATTCAGCCGTTGGTTATAGGATGCAGGAGCGCTGACTGGAATGGGGCGGCGGATAAGGCATAGAAAATTAGGGAGAAGATAAAATGGACTTACGTGTAAAAATACAGCCAAAAGAGATTTTTATGTATTCGATGTACAATTTCTGGGCGGGACTGCGTGGAATCGGATGCATCATACTGACGGTGCTCGTTATTATTGCAGCGGCAGCCAGCGAGGAACGTCTGGGAACGCAGGTGACGAATCTGGTGATTCTGGGAGTGATTGCCTTGACAGGCTTTCAGATTTTTGCAATCTGGAAACAGGCAGAGCGCACCGCCGGGGATGCGAAAACGGGAGCTGAGATTGTATTTCACATTGGAGACGAGGGCATCCGTGCCCGCCAGGCGAACTGCAAGGGTGAGATCAGCTGGGATAAGCTGGTAAAAGTGAAAAAGATCGCGGGAATATATGTGCTTTACCTGGGTCGAGACAAGGCGTACCTGATGCCGAAGCGCGTGTTCAGAGGTTCGGAGGAGCAGATTTTTCTCAGTATGCTTACAAGAAATCTGCCGCAGGAAAAGAGAAGAGGAATTCGAGCATGATGATAGAAACAAACAGCCCGGAAGAGACGTATGCGTTTGGAAAAAAGCTTGGAATGGAAGCGCAGGCAGGGCAGGTGTATTGTTTGAATGGTGATCTGGGCGTAGGAAAGACGGTTTTTACGCAGGGGTTTGCCGCGGGACTTGGAATTCAGGAACCGGTCAACAGCCCGACTTTCACGATCGTGCAGGAGTACGACGATGGGCGCCTGCCGCTTTACCATTTTGATGTATATCGTCTCGGCGATGTGGACGAGATGGATGAGATTGGCTATGAGGACTATTTCTACGGCGAGGGCATCTGCCTGATCGAATGGTCGGAGCGCATCCGCGAGATCCTGCCGGAACATCCGATCCAGATCACGATTGAAAAGGATCTGGAAAAGGGCTTTGATTACCGGAAAATTTCAGTAAACGAGCAGTAGCCGGCGACAGGAGGAAAGAGAAAATGAGAATTTTGGGAATCGAAAGCGCATCCCTGGTGGCATCGGTTGCTATTGTTACGGATGATGTGATCACGGCGGAATATACGGTGAATCTGAAAAAAACGCATTCGCAGACACTTCTTCCGATGATTGATGAGATTGTGAAAATGCTGGAGGTGCCGTTGGAAAGCATCGATGCAATCGCAGTATCCGGCGGTCCGGGCTCTTTTACGGGGCTTCGGATTGGCTCTGCGACAGCGAAAGGACTGGGACTGGCGCTTGGGAAGCCGCTGATCCATGTGCCGACGATGGATGCGATGGGATATTGTCTGTACGGGGCTTCGGCGCTCATCTGCCCGATGCTGGATGCGAGACGGCAGCAGGTGTACACGGGACTCTATCGCTATGAAGAGAAGTTCGAGATTGTGAAAGAACAGTGCATTACGGATATCCATGCGTTGATTGCCGAGTTAAATGAGCGCGGCGAGCGCGTGATTTTCCTGGGGGACGGTGTGCCGGTCAACCGGGCGGTGATCGAGGAAGAGATGAAGGTGCCGTATTCGTTTGCACCGGCACAGGCGAGCCGTCAGCGAGCTTCGGCGGTGGCAGCGCTAGGCGCAGTGTATCTGGCAGAGGGAAAGACTGAGACGGCAGCCGGGCACAAGCCGGATTATCTGCGGAAATCGCAGGCGGAGCGCGAGCGCGAGGTCGCAGAGCGCCAGGGCGAGATGGATAAGCTGGCAGCCGGTATTGTGGTCGTGGAGAAGAAATAATGGCGGCAGGAACGGGAACGCAAAAAGAGCTTCGTGTTCAGATAGTGGATTTACAGCCGGGGGATCTTCCTGTGGTCCGGGCACTGGAACTGGAATGCTTTTCGGATGCATGGTCGGAGAAGCTTTTACAGGATCTGCTGACGAGCAGCTGGGATAAAGCCTGGGTGCTGAAAGAGGATGAAACCGTCCGTGGCTACAGCAATTTCCGCGTCATTGCCGGGGAAGGCGAGCTGATGCGGATCGCGGTTTACGGCGCGTGCCGGGGGCGCGGCTATGGGCGGCTTCTGATGGAACGGCTGTTAAGGGAAGCAGAGGAAGAAAACGTCGAGGATATCACCTTGGAGGTGCGTGCATCCAATGCCCCGGCGATTGCGCTGTATGAGGCGTATGGCTTTCAGAAAGAGGCGGTTCGGAAGAATTATTACAGTGGGCCGACGGAAGATGCGCTGATTTATTGGAAAAGAAGCGGAAAAAGCATTGACAGATGAAATGGAAATGAGTATACTGTTTAACAGATAAAAGCGTAACACTTTACAGTGTTAAATTAAAAGAAAAGAACGGTAGGAGGTTCATATGCTGAGTCAGGTATCTATTTTTGCAGAGAATAAGAAAGGACGTTTACAGAATATTACATCCCTTCTTCAGAAGGAGAATATTAACATCTGGGGTTCGATCACGAATGACAGTGCGGAGTACGGTATTATCCGTATGGTTGTTTCTAATCCAGAGCACGCGGAGAAAGTGCTGGCGGAAGCTGGTTATCTCTGCCGTCTGACAGAGGTGCTTGGCGTCGAACTGGATGACGAGGTCGGAGCACTCAACCGTCTGTTAATTTCCCTGGAAGAGAGCAATATCAATGTGGATTACCTGTATCTCTCCTTCAATCGTGATTCTGGCAAGCCGGTTATGGTGCTTCACACGGACGATGTGAGGGAGGTCAGCATCTGCCTGACATCGAAGGGATATAAGGTACTGTAAGTATTTCCAGCACTTTCCGCTTAAAAACCGGTATAAAAAACAGTATAATGATGGAGAAGCTGTGGAGGACATGGCTTCTCCATTTTGCGTATATAGAAGAGAAAGGCGAGGAGAGCATGAGAAAATATGGAGAGAGCGGCATTCTTCTGTCGGTTGTCTGCAACCGGTGCGGGAAGAAGCTGGCGGTGAAAGAAGGCATTCTGCGCGAAGGAGCGGCGCATTTTGATGTGGCATGGGACTATTTTTCGGAGAAAGATGGGGAGGTGCATCATTTTGATCTGTGCGAGGAGTGTTATGATGGAGTGACGCGGGAATTTCTGATTGAGGCAGATAAGGAGGAGAGGACGGAACTATTGTAGAGTCGTGAGGGGAACGGAGAAACGCGGGACAGGCGGTGCGCCATCTGCGTCTCTCCTGTGAATTGGATTGCTGAATTTCTGGCTTGCAACATAGTATTTCTTTATGATATTATTAAATGATATGGGAGTTAGGAGAAAAGGTGTTTTGACAGCTTTTTGCATGACTTTTAATTAAAAAGATTTATTATGAATCATTTATTTAATAGAAAAGAGGATGTTCCATGTTAGATGTATGTTTGCTGGGAACGGGCGGGATGATGCCGCTGCCGTATCGGTGGCTGACGGCTTTGATGGTCCGCTGCTCGGGCAGCAATTTGCTGATAGACTGCGGGGAAGGCACGCAGATTGCGTTGAAAGAAAAGGGCTGGAGCCCGAAGCCGGTGGATGTGATTTGTTTTACACATTATCACGCGGATCATATCAGCGGTCTGCCGGGACTTTTGTTGACGATGGGAAATGCGGAGCGGACGGAGCCGATCACGATGATTGGACCGAAGGGACTGGAACGCGTGGTGACGGCACTGCGGACGATCGCGCCGGAATTGCCGTTTCCGCTTGAGTTTATCGAGCTGACGGAGCCGAGACAGCAGCTTCAGATTGGACCGTATGTGATCGATGCGTACCGGGTCAACCATAATGTGACCTGTTATGGGTACTCGATTTCGATTCCGAGAAAGGGACGGTTCGATGTGGAACGCGCGCGGGCGCAGGAGATTCCGCAGAAGTTCTGGAGCCGCCTGCAGAAGGGGGAGACGATCGAGGAGGAAGGCAGAACGCTAACACCGGATATGGTGCTCGGAGGTGACCGGAAGGGAATCAAGGTGGCATACTGTACCGATACGAGACCGCTTCCGGTAATTGCGGAGTACGCGAAGGATGCGGATCTGTTTATCTGTGAAGGCATGTACGGCGAGGACGGGAAAGAAGCCAAGGCGAGAGAATACAAGCATATGACATTCCAGGAGGCGGCGCACCTGGCGAAGGAGGCCCAGCCGAAGGAAATGTGGCTGACTCATTACAGCCCGTCGCTCATCCGTCCGGATGATTATATGGATAAAGTGCGTGAGATATTCCCGAGAGCGAAAGCCGCCCGCGATGGCTGGACGGCAGAGCTGGGATTTGATGAGGAGTAAGGGCGATGCAGACGGAAGAAAAGAGAGAGAATATAGAAGAAAAGAAGGAAGAACGGATGGAAATGCCAGTTTCAGGAGCATTGGAACGGGGAGCAGGGAAAGCTCCGGTATCGGGGGCAGAGATTTCCGTGCATGATACAGAAAACGGACACCCATCAGAAGATGTTTACATTCTTGCAATCGAGAGTTCCTGTGATGAGACGGCAGCTTCAGTCGTGAAAAACGGACGTACCGTTCTTTCCAATATCATATCTTCCCAGATCGATCTTCACACGCTGTTTGGCGGCGTTGTGCCGGAGATTGCGTCGAGAAAGCATATCGAGAAGATCAACCAGGTTATTGAAGAGGCGCTGACAGAGGCACATATGAGTCTGGAGGAGATGACGGCGATTGCAGTTACCTACGGTCCAGGGCTGGTTGGCGCGCTTTTGGTCGGTGTGGCGGAAGCCAAAGCACTCGCGTATGCGGCGAAGAAGCCGCTGGTCGGCGTACACCATATCGAGGGGCACGTATCGGCAAATTTCATCGAAAATCCGGATCTGGAACCGCCGTTCATGTGCCTGATCGTGTCAGGCGGACATACACATCTGGTGATTGTGAAAGATTATGGCGAATTTGAGATTCTGGGACGCACCCGAGACGATGCAGCAGGCGAGGCGTTTGACAAGGTGGCACGCGCGGTCGGGCTCGGTTATCCGGGCGGCCCGAAGGTCGATAAGGCGGCAAAAGAGGGGAATCCACATGCGATTGAGTTTCCACGGGCAAAAGTGGGCGACAATCCATATGATTTCAGCTTCAGCGGCTTAAAATCGGCGGTCTTAAATTATATTAACCATGCGAAAATGATGGGTGAGGAGATCCATGTGCCGGATCTGGCGGCTTCGTTCCAGAATGCGGTTGTGGAAGTATTGGTATCGCGCACGATCGAGGCGGCGAAACAGCACGGCTATAAGCGCGTGGCGATCGCCGGCGGTGTGGCATCCAACTCCGCTCTCCGGGCGGGCATGGAGAAGGCCTGTAAAGAGGCGGGCATCCAGTTCTTCCATCCGTCACCGATCTTCTGTACGGACAATGCGGCGATGATCGGCGCGGCGGCGTACTATGAATATAAGAAGGGCGCGCGCGCAGGCTGGGATCTGAATGCGGTGCCGAATTTGAAGCTGGGCGAGAGATAATACAAATTTTTTCAGGAAGAATTGTTTTGCGGTTAGTTTTTTTTAAAAAATATTGATTTGACAAAAAGTGGAAAAAGAGTGTTTTAAGAGATCGTTCTGGCATGGAGGAGAAACGAGATGGAACATACATTGGATCAATTTGGGAAAGAGAAAATTACACCGCATCCGACCCGCACCGCCGCTATCGTTCTGGCAGCCGGACAGGGAAAACGGATGAAAAGCAAGATTCAGAAGCAGTTTCTCCTTCTGGAGGAAAAGCCGGTCATCTGGTATGCACTTCACGCGTTTGAGGAGAGCCGGGTCGATGATGTGATTCTGGTGACCGGGGCGGATGAGATCGCGTACTGCCGGGACGAGATTGTAGGAAAATATGGATTTTCCAAGGTGCGCGCTATCGTTGCGGGCGGAAAAGAGCGCTACCATTCGGTCTACGAGGGTTTAAAGGCGCTCGGCAGCCAGCTTTCCTATGGGGAGGGGGACTGCGTCCTGATTCATGACGGGGCGCGTCCGTTTGTGGACGAGCCGATGATTGAACGTATCGTATCAGATATACGAAGTTATAGCGCAGCAGTGGCAGGCATGCCGTCAAAGGATACGGTCAAGCTGGCGGATGCGGATGGATTTGCCTCTGTGACGCCGGAACGGGCGCATGTCTGGATGATTCAGACACCGCAGGGATTTACTTACCCGCTGATCCGCGCGGCGTATGACAAGATGATGAGTCGGGAAGAGTACCAGCAGGGAGTGACGGATGATGCGATGGTGGTCGAGACGATGACCGATCACAAGGTACGCCTGACCGAAGGTTCTTACCGGAATATCAAGGTGACAACGCCGGAGGATATGGAGGTTGCGGCTGCATTTTTACAAAATAAAAAAAGTTAATAGGTCTATTGACAACCCTTGACTTCTATGTTATAGTATTTATCGTGTTTAACTGCCGAAGACAGCAGGTGCCGAAAGGCATAAGGTTAATACGCCTGCCGAGGGAACTGATATCGTTGTATATTTCTATCCCCCTGTCCTGCGAGTGACGGAGGGATTTTATTTTACAGAAAACGTTTACCAGGCGGTTATAGAAATAAAACAGGAGGTAAACCAATCATGGCAAAAGTTGAATTAAAGCAGCCGGTTGTTGCTGAAATCGCAGAATTATTCAACGGCGCTAAGGGCGCAGTAGTAGTTGACTACCGTGGACTGACAGTTGAGCAGGACACACAGCTCCGTAAGCAGTTAAGAGAAGCTGGTGTTACTTATAAAGTATATAAGAACACCATGATTCGTTTCGCTGCTAAGGGTACCGCGTTCGAGGCTCTGGAGCCGAATCTGGAGGGTCCGACCGCTCTGGCTGTATCCAAAGAGGATGCTACAGCTCCGGCAAGAATTTTAGCTGAGTTCGCTAAAAAAGCAGACAAGCTTGAGATCAAGGGCGGCGTTGTAGAGGATACTTACTACGATGCAAAGGGCATGCAGGTTATCGCAACCATCCCGTCCAGAGAAGTTCTTCTTGGAAAACTTCTTGGAAGCATGCAGTCTCCGATCACAAACTTCGCTCGTGTTATCAAACAGATCGCAGAGCAGCAGGAGGCATAAGACCCTTACCTACAAAGCAGGGTGTAAGGTGCGTGAGAGCCGCATAGTAAAGCAAGAGGCCGCATAAGGCCGATTTAAAATTCAATCACAGGAGGAATATTAAAATGGCAAAGTTAACAACAGCTGAGTTCATTGAGGCAATCAAAGAATTATCCGTATTAGAGTTAAACGATTTAGTAAAAGCTTGCGAGGAAGAGTTCGGTGTATCCGCAGCAGCAGGCGTTGTTGTAGCAGCAGCAGGTGCAGCTGAGGCAGCAGAAGAGAAGACTGAGTTCGACGTAGAGCTGACAGAGGTTGGCCCGAACAAAGTTAAAGTTATCAAGGTAGTTCGTGAAGCTACAGGTCTTGGTCTGAAAGAGGCTAAGGAAGTAGTTGACGGTGCTCCGAAGGTAGTTAAGGCTGGCGCTTCCAAGGAAGAGGCTGAGGACATCAAGACTAAATTAGAGGCTGAAGGCGCTAAAGTTACCTTAAAGTAATTTAAGTAATTTCGCATAGAGCTAATTGCATTACAGATGGGGAGTCTGGCGTGTGCGTGAGCGCATGCCAGGCTCTTTTTATTTCATGGGAAATTGCGTCCTATGAAATAAAAAAACGCTCCGCGAAGATGCAGACTCTTTTTTAAACGGGGGAATCAAATCAAGATGGCAGAGAAGACAAGAAATGAAACGGCAGCAGATGAGGAACTTAAAACGCTTCGGGAACGGCTTAAGGCGTGCGAATTTCTGCTGATTGGGCTTGGAAGCGAATGGGAGAAGGCGGGAGGCGCGGAGGTACAGGAGGCATACCGGGCGCTGGCATCGATGACAGAGGGGAAGGATTATTTTATCGTGACAACCGCAAAGGATGCGCGCATCTTTGAAAGCTCGTTGGATGAAGCGAAAATCACGGCGCCGTGTGGTAATGTGAACTGGCTTCAGTGTTCGAAAGGCTGTACGAAGGATATCTGGGAGCGCGGCGAGGTGGCGGATGGTATCTGCCCGCACTGTGGGGCACCGCTGACAGAAAACACAGTTCTGGCGAATCCGTATATCGAGGAAGGTTATTTGAAAAGCTGGAATCTCTACCGGGAATGGCTGGCTGGAACCTTAAACCATGCGCTTCTGATTCTCGAGCTGGGAGTGGATTTCAAGACGCCGACCGTCATCCGCTGGCCCTTTGAAAAGACGGTCTTTTTTAACCGCAAATCGCATATGTATCGGATAAACCAGAAGTTTTACCAGATTGTCGGAGATATTCAGGAGAGGACCGTATCGATTCCGCAGAATTCGGTCGGCTTTATCCGCAATTTTTCTTCCTGTGATTGAGAGCCCACTTAGTTACTGGGCACGTATGCGTGAACAGTAACGTAGAATCTGGCAGGTTGAGAAATAAGGAGAGATCCGTTATACTGTGAAGGTACTGAACAGTTACGAGTGGATTTATTTTTAAG
>ERZ773158.1108-NODE-1108-length-26587-cov-61.039047_pt1 | contig 26587 bp, 25 predicted proteins | sample MGYA00511918_ERZ773158 | MGnify/ENA primary metagenome ERZ773158 (study PRJEB29015, sample SAMEA2737876) | human gut metagenome | biome: human gut; feature: human-associated habitat; material: faeces | place: China | collected 2012 ...
AGCTGGTGATGATAGGTAAATATTGGAACACTTACCTAATAGCTTGCCAATGCTACATTTATTATATCGCCTATACGGGCGCACCATCGTAATATTTCTTGCCCTGCTGGTAGATTTTCACCGTTTCCTGAAAGTTGTTCACCATGTTGGTGGCGGTCTTCGAGGTGTGGACGATGTTCTTCGAGGCGTTGATGATGCCCTGCGCCAGATTGCCGGGGTCGCTCACCACCCATTGGGCGGAAGCCCTGCCTGCGAAAAGCAGGCACAGGCATATGGCGATTGCCATTCTTGTTTTCATACTCATATTCTTTGGATTTAGCGGTTGTATATTCTTATTCTTCTGCCGGGTTCTCCGGTTCGTGGCTTGCACGCACATAGTCCCCGTTCGGAGAGAAGGTCAGCACGTCGGTAGCCTCGTTATAGGACACGTCGATGCGGAATCCGGTGTTCATGAACAGGTTGCCGTTCTCCTCCTGCAGGAGGTAGGTTTCCGGTTTCAGCCTGCGGCGGATGCCGCTCCGTTTGAACACCGTAACCTTGTAGGCTTCGCCCTCCTTGTAGATGAGCACGTCGGGCTTTCCCTCCATGCTTGTCCAGTTTCCGCACAGTTGGTTGCGGCGGTTATCCGCCATGTCGCAGGATTGCAGCATCACGACTGCCAATCCTATTAAACACTCGCTGATTTTCAGCATCTTCATTCTTGAAATACTCATACGCTTTTCTTTTTTCGTTGATAAATCTGTTTTATTGATTGCTTATTGTCTGTTTTTCCGCCTTTCGGCAAGCTGCCGGATGGCAGCTTCGATGTCGCCGCCCAGCTGCTCCGCCAGACGGTAAACCTCCACCTTCTCCGTTTCCTCGGTGGTGTATGCCAGATACTCCTCCGCACTCACCTCGGTGGCATAGACCGCCGACTGCGTACCGCCCAAGCCTATCCACACCTCCTTGTAGAACCTTGAAGGGTTGTTCGCCATGTTGATGGAGAGTATCTGCGACTTCTCCTTCTCCGTCAGTCCGAGCAACGCCTGAATCTGGTCGAACTTGTTCATGTACTTTCTTTGGTCAAGAAGTATCTTGCAGTCCGAGTTGTTGATGATGCTCTCTTTGACAACGGGGGAGGAAATGATGTCGTCCACCTCCTGCGTCACCACGATTGCCTCACCGTAATATTTTCTGACCGTCTTGTACATATAGCGCAGATATTCAGCCATGTTTGCCGAAGAAAGAGCCTTCCAAGCCTCTTCCACTATCAGTTGTTTCCGCACCCCTTTCAGCCGTCGCATCTTGTTGATGAAAGCCTCCATGATGATGATGGTAACTACCGGGAACAGTTCGCGGTTTTCCTTTATCGAATCAATCTCGAAGACGATGAACCGCTTGCCCAGCAGGTCGATGTTCTCCGTGGAGTTGAGCAGGAAGTCGTATCGTCCGCCCCGGTAATACTGCCGCATGGTGGTCAGCATGTTGTCGATGTTGAAGTCTTCCTTCTCCACCTTTATCTCGCGCTCTGCCAGTTCCCTGCGGTAGTCGTCACGCATGTACTCGTAGAAGGTGTTGAACGAGGGTACGATGCTCCGGTCAGCCTTGATACGTTCGATGTAGGCGTTCACCGCACTGCCCAGTTCACCGCTCTCCGTTTTCGTCACCTTGTCGTCCTCCGACTTCCAGAGCGTCAGCAGCAGCGTCTTGATGCTGTCTTTCTTCTCCACGTCGAACACGCAGTCATCAGTGTAGAACGGATTGAAGCTGATGGGCTTCTCCTCCGTGTAGGTGAAATACACGCCGTCCGCGCCGCCCGTCTTGCGCCGTATCATCTCGCACAGTCCCTGATAGGAATTTCCCGTGTCCACCAGTACCACGTGCGTGCCCTGCTCCCAATACTGCCTCACGAGGTGGTTCATGAAGAAGGACTTGCCGCTTCCGCTGGGACCCAGCACGAATTTGTTTCTGTTGGTCGTGATGCCTTTTTTCATCGGCAGGTCGGAAATATCGAGGTGCAGCGGTTTTCCCGTGAGCCTGTCCACCATCTTGATGCCGAAGGGCGAGGGCGAGCTGCGGTAGTTCGTTTCCTCCGTGAAGAGGCACACCGCCTGCTCGATGAAGGTGTGGAAACTCTCCTCCGCAGGGAAGTCCGCCGCATTGCCGGGCATGGCCGCCCAGTAGAGTGTCGGGCAGTCGATGGTATTGTGGCGCGGCACGCACTCCATGCTTGCCAGCTGGCTTCCCACATCGTTCCTGATATGCTTCAGTTCCTCCGCGTCGTCGCTCCACGCCATGACATTGAAGTGCGCCCGTACAGAGGTCAGACCGTAGGAATGGGCTTCGTTCAGGTACTGGTCTATCCACTCGCGGTTGATGCTGTTGCTCCGGCTGTATCGGGAGAGCGACTGCATATTCCTCGCAGACTTCTCGAATTTTTGAAGGTTCTCTTCACTGTTGTCGATAATCACATACTGGTTGTAGATGTGGTTGCAAGAGAGCAACAGCCCTACGGGAGAGGCAAAGGAGAGGCGGCAGTCGCTTCGATCCGTGGAGAGTTTCTCGTAGCGGATGTCAGTCGCCACCTTTCCGGGCATATCCTCCGCGTCAGAGAGGGTGTGCAGGCACAGGCGGTTGTCGCCGATGCGCATTTCCTTTGCCGAGAGGTCGATGTCCTGCAAGGTCGTGTCGCCTTCGGGCATGAGCGAGAAGTAACGCTCTATCAGTCCGGCGGACTTCTCCGTCCCGACAAGCTCGTCGGTGGAGAGGCGGCGGAGTTTCACAAAGCCGCTGTCGTTCATGATGCGCTCGAACTGTTCGGCGGCTTCCATGAACTTCCCGGCGGTTTCCTTGTCCAGCTCCTTCGGGATGATATGCCCCCGGCACAGCGTACTGAAGTTGCTCTGCATCCGGTTACGTTCCTTCGTCGTCTTGGTCAGGTAGAGGTAGCAGGAGTGTTTCAGGTACGGACGCTCGTTAAAGTGGCGTTCAAAGGAACGGCTCAGAAAACTCATGTCGTCCTTCTGTAATTCCGGCTTGTAGCGTTCCTTGATGAACCAGTCCTGCTTATGTACGACGCAGAAGTCCGGCAGCACTTTGATAGCCTTGCACCAGCAGCCGTGTATCGCCTCGTACTCCGCGCCCGTCACGGTGTAAAGCTCTGGCAGTTCCACCTCGAAAGCCACCGTGATGTCGGCGTCTTTGGAAATGATGCAGCCATGCTCCACCGCCAGCAGGGGGAACTTGTTTTCCAGTGTTGTCATTTTGGATGTATTTCTCATGTCGTTTCTTCCTTTCGTTGCCGTTTGAATAATCGGGTGATCCGCCGCCGGTTGATAAGGTATCGGGGATGGCTCCTTGCCGCTCCCAATTTCATCAGCCCGTGTTCGCCGTACCGGGCGTTCAGCGCGAAGGTCTGCCATACAAGGAGGGAGGACGATGCCGCGCCGAAGCCGATACATATCCACTGGTCGATACCGACCATGTAGAGGATGACGAACAGGACGAAGAGAGCCAGCAGACCTCCGCAGAATATGAAGAGGTACTGAGCCTTCAAACCCTTGAACTCGACCGGACGACCGATACCCTTGTTTACCGGGTATTCAGCCATACATTGTTTATTAAAGGAAGAATGAACGCAGGATAGTGGCGGCGACAATCAGGAAGATGCACGCACCGAACCATGAGGCGGCAGTCTTGCTCGTGTCGGGGTCACCGGACGAAAACTTGCCATAGACTTTTACGCCTCCGATAAGACCGACCACCGCACCGATGGCGTAAATAAGTTTCGTGTCGAGTAGGTCAGCCCCATTGCTGGGGCTTTCCCCTCTAAGAACCGTGCATGAGAGTTTCCCCTCACACGGCTCAAGCAACGCATTGCTATTCTTACTGAAGGAATAGTTCTGCCTCATTTCCTACTAATCTTATTAGGGTTAGACTTCCTTGGTTTGCAAGAGCTATGAATGAGAATCTTGAACGGTTTACCGTTGATGGTTTCCTTAATGGTAGTCCACCTACGTTCATCGTCAATAATCTCTCCACAGATAGGACAGCGCATCCCTTGATGAATCCAAATCATGCGCAGGAGGTCATCAACTTCACGAAGTTGATTCTCCGTGTTCTTTGATTTTCTTCTTGCATAATAAGGAGCATCCGCAGGGTCATAAGGATTGACATTCGTTCTGACACGCACATACTTTTGGATTGGAGTGTCTGCCAGCCGCTTCAATCGCAAGGTCGATTCTTTGCCCGACTTCTTGTTCTTGGTAGTGGCGGCAAAACACCAATCTCGTCCGTGCAGTTGTTTGAAATACTTGTCTTTAATCCAATGCATTCCTTTCTTGGGATGTCTGCGTCTTGCCCATTGCCAAAGCGTTTTGTAAATCTCGAAATCCACCCGTGAGAATGCTTTTGATGATGCTCCGTATCGGTAGTAATTCGCCCATCCGGGTATCATGTGATTAAGCATTCTGATAAGGGAGGAAGCCTTAGCCGACTTGTTACTCTTGATTTTGGTGCGTACTTTGTCGCAGAAACTCTTCATCGCATTCTTTGATGGTTTGGTCAGAAGTCTTCCATTCGATTTGTACTCGCGGATGTTGAAGCCAAGGAAATCGAAACCCTCACTTATGTGAGTTATCTTGGTCTTTTCCTCAGACAGCATGAGTCCTCGCTCTGCCATAAATTCCCTTATTAAGGGTAGGATAACCGTTTCTATGGTTTCCTTATCTTTGGCAGTAACAATGAAATCATCGGCATAGCGTACAAGGTTGATTTTCGGCTCAATCCATTTACGTCCACCGTATGCGGTAGGCATAGGTTGCCAATATGGTTTCACTGCTTTTTGCACGAGAGACTGTAATCCGTCAAGAGTCATGTTTGCAAGTGTCGGAGAAATTATACCTCCTTGGGGTGTGCCCTCATCGGTCGGGAAGAGTTCACCATTGAACACATAGCCACTTTTCAGCCATTTTCTCAGCACCTCCTTATCCATAGGAATATTGTTGAGGAGCCATTCATGGCTAATGTGGTCGAAGCATCCTTTGATGTCACCCTCCAGAACCCATTTGGGAGCCACGTCTCTTGAAAGCACATTGTGACACTGGGCAATGGCATCTTGACAACTGCGATATTTACGGAATCCATAGGAGTGCTGGTCTCCAGTGGTTTCTGCAATCGGGTCGAGAGCCATGAGATACAATGCCTGCATCGCACGGTCTTTCATAGTCGGTATTCCCAAAGGACGTTTCTTTCCGTTCTTTTTCGGGATTTCGACACGGCGCAATGGCATCGGCTGATAGCCACGGCGTTTCAGTGTGTCAATCGCTTTGACTTTTGCCGCATCGGTTGACCATCTTACGCGGTCAACTCCTGCGGTGTTCTTACCCTTGTTAGTAGTAACCCGAACCACGGCAAGATAACGACCGTAGAACGAGTGGGTCAACAGCCACTGCAAAGACTTGACTTTGCCATGTCTGCCTTCCCTCTGAGCCTTTACAATACGTGCTTGCAGCTTCCGAACATAGTCCTCGGCTTTGCGTCGGTCAATGCTTTTCCAACGCTCCGCATCGGTGAGAACCACATTTTCAGGTGCACACGTTTCTTTCGATTCGTTCATTTGCTTTCCTTTCTTTAGAAGTTCTATAAAGTTTATTGTAAAGAGTTACCTTGTGGAAGTGGGCACACTTTCGTGTCGGATGATGTGGCTCTCTGCCATACATGGCAATGAGGTCAATCCGTATCCGCTCCATTACAGAGCGGCATTCGCTTTTTCCACGTTCCTATATCCGCACCCCGTATAGGCTCGCCTTGCGGCTTGCTTACCACTTCCGAAGAAGCGGAGAGATACGGACTTACCACGTTCCGTGTAAGTGACTGTGATGGGTTAGGTCCGTCCTATTCACCGGCAGTCTTGATGTCCGTGTGACCCCACCTGGACAGGAGGTCAGCCGACTGCACACCTTTTTGGTTCAAGCCTCAGACTTCACTCCGTGGAGAGAAGTCAACAACATCATTAGGCTTGTTCTTCGTAACGATGTTTATCAGACGTTCACACTAAGTTGACCATACCATCAAGTCTTGCCCCTCGGCAGAACGATGTTATCCGCCATTGACCTCGGCTCACGCCTTGGTCTATTCCTTTCGGAAAGGGTACTTTGTCAGGGCAGCTTCGCACAAAATGATTACTCATAATGCACGTGCCCTCAGACTACTGCAAACGGAATTGCAGGTGCAATCAATGCTTCTCTAAGCTAAAGTTGCACAATCACTTACACAGTTTACGTGTCACACGCCTGGGTCAAAATAGCTTGAGACCATAGAGGTGGCTTCGTTGATGCCCGCGATGCCGTTTCCCTGCGCGAATGCGGTGGCAGTTGCGGCGATAAGGAGTGCCGCAGAGAGGATTGTTTTCTTGCTTTTCAAAGCGTTCTTGATGTTCTTGTTCATAAACTGTTCTTGTTTTGTGCCGTCCAAAGGGTGGATGGTCCTTTGTCGGGCGGTTGATACTTGATTACTTTACTTTTGGATTCAGTGGGTTGCCTGTTTGTTTCTACGGACTTGGGCTGTCCGTTGCGGGTTGGCTGTACCTTGTACCTCCGTGCGCTTGGCGTGATGTTGTTCTACGTTTTCATTTCCATTCTTTTTTAGTCGTTATATGTTATACATAGTCGCGGATGTCGAAGTCCTCGATGTTGTCAGGAACTGTAAATTCCTTTTTCGGTTTCTTCAGCCGGATCTCGATAAGCCCCTTGATGCGGATGCTCAGTTCCGTTGAGCCAGCCATCAACTTGTCGTACAGTTCCGTCCCTTCCATGTCGGTGAACACCTTTGCAGCCTGCTCACATTCTTTCTTGGAGGCTTTCGGGTTCTTGGCGGTCTTGACCGCATTGTCAATCTCGTCAAAACTGCTGCCCGAAGCCCGTGGCGGATCCGTATCGTCCTCTTCCGGCTCATCCTCCCCGAACTCCAGTTCCGAAGGCGGGATGCTCGTGAAGGTTTCATCAAGCTTTTCCTCCGGGACTTGCGCAGGGTGTGGGGCGGTTTCCGCGTTTCCGTCGTCAAAAGTAGCCTCTTCCTCCGACAGTTCAATGCCTTTTTCTGAAGTGGCAGCTTGTGGCACCGGTGTGGCAGCGGTTGTCCGGGGCGGTGCCATCCTGAAGCGGCTCTTGCCGATGATGTCCGATGTGTCTGCTGGCGGTGCTTCCTTAACTTCCGGCTTTGCCTCCGTGCCGCCTAACGATTGCCACAGCCCGGCTATGCTTTTTAGGAAGCGGACGAACTTCGTTTCCATGATGCGGTCGTAGAGCAGCAGGAACAGGAACCACAGGTTGCAGCCGACCGAAACGGCAAGGAGAATTGTTGTCATGTTCATATACCTGTTGTTTTTGATGGTTAGAATACTGAATCATAATTCTTGGCGTAAAGGCTCTTTATCGCCTCTTCGCACTGGTTGAAGTGGTGTGTAAGCACATGGTCGATGTAGGCGGACAGCGATAGCCTATCATGCCCGATTACACGGGTTATGCGCATGATGCGGTCGTGGTACTCCGGGCGCACGTATGCCATCTTCCCCTCGCGTGCCTTTACTTCGGGTTCACGGATGAACAGCCGTTCATACTCCTTTTCTCCGCATTTGCCGCTTACCGGCACGGGCGACAGGATTTCCACACTCGCCCGTACTTGGGCAAGCATATTCCCGCTTTCTTGTCGCGGGCGTCTGTTTTCTCGTTTCTTTTCCATAATTCAAATTAAATCTTCACGTTGTTTCTTGTACAGTTCGTTTATTCTCTCCTTGTGCTGCTCCAGATGTTGGCGCAACACGGTGTCCACGTAGCCGCCTACCGAGATTTCACGTCCGGCGATGTCGTTCACGATTTTCAGAATCTTGTTGTGGACATCGCGGCTGATATAGACACACTGGCGGGTCTTTATCTCGTTGCGGCGGAGGAACAGACCGGAATAGTCATCCTCCTGACGTTTGCGGCGTGCAGAGTCTTTCGGCGGCTTCTCCCTTGACGGGGATGCCGTGGGCGGCTGTTCCGTTTTCGGGACGCTCTCTTCTTCGGGCGCAGGCACTGGCGGCTCCTGTGCGCGGTACAGGGTCCCGTCCTGCTTGCGTCTGCCGATGGAGGCTATCAACAGTTCCTCGTCGATGCCTTCGGTGTTCACTTTCCTGCTGCCCATGCTCATTGAGGTTTGATGATACGGCTGATTTCTTCCGAGAACTCACGGATGCCGCTTCCTTTCAACAGAGCCGTGTCCATCGGGAAGATGGTCGAGCGGAAAACGCCCTTGCGCTCTTCCGAGAGGTCGCGCCGGAACTTCTTGCTGTCGGGCAGGCGGGTGGCCAACACCGACAGCCCCATTTCGGCTATTACATCTTCATACAGGTCGTACAGCCCGTTCTTCTCCCTGCCGTCCACCATCGTCCAAAACAGATACAGCCCTTTTGTTTTCGCCTGTCCCGTCGTCATGAGGTTGTCACGGAACATCGCGGCGAATTGCAGGGTGCTTTCCACGACGAAGCGGTCGGCACTCATGGGTGCGAAGATGTAGTCCATCTGCGAGAGGGTCTTTACCACGCCGTTGCTTTTCAGCGTTCCCGGCATATCGAAGAACACGACATCGGGTCTTGTTTCTTCTTCGGCAAGCATCCTCTCCGCATCGTCAAGGGCGTTGAGGGCGTCGCTTGCAATGACCGGGTAGGCGTTCTTCCTGATCTTGCGGAAGTGGTCACACGCGAGTGCCTTGAAATAAAGGCTCTCGTCGATAAGTTTCGTCTCGCGTTCACGCAGTCCGTGGATGCTGTGCTGCGGTGCGTCGCAGTCTATGACGGCGACATTGTGTCCTTTCACGTTGTGGAGGTAGTTGGCGGCAAGTGCCGTGACCGTGGATTTGCCGATGCCTCCTTTTTGTGTTGCGAATGCAACGAAGATTTCATTACTCATTGTTCTATTGTTTTTAATTGTTGATGAATTGTTTTCTTGTTCCTGTACGGGAGCGGTGACGTACATATCCGCGTCCGCGAATCATTAGTCGGGTGGTTCATCACGTATCCGCGTCAATGGTGAAGCCGGTATTCGGATAACCGGTGATTGACGGCATTGCGTCATGAAGTCATTGAATACTTGAATCACCGCATTGTTGCAGAACCGGGTATCCGACGGTGCGGATATTCGGTTTGGCAAATATCCGCCGAAGCGGTTTGCCGGGTATTTGAAAGTTCCTTTTTCCATATCTTCAAATCGTTTGTTCCTTGAATCATGCTGCAAATAAACAATGATATTTTGGAATCCGTATCACTTCTCCGGCAAGTGGCAGCAAGTGGCACAGGGTGGTAGTGGTTGGCACAGTCAAAAGACTGTTCCACAATGGGTTTTAGCCGTAATTTTGCACCCAAGCGACAAGGTTTGCCCTTTGGGACAGGCGACCGTGGTTTCATTCATCATCCCAATCCGTTTCCTGACGGATTCTTGTGTCCTCAAAGACACAGCAAGATGTCTTTTCAGTAACTCAAAAGGATTTGAGTTACCCGAAAAGCACTTGCCCCGTCCGGGGAGGGGCTCTTCCTCCGAAGTCGGGAAGCCTGATGAAAAACCGAAGGTTGGGTCTTTGAAGGGAACCTTGGCGTGAAACCGCTAAATCCAAAGTAATATGAATGAGAAGAAACGAAAAAGGACGGGACGAAATCCCAAGACGGACACGAAGACGCACTGCGTGATGGTGCGTTTCGACAGCAGTGAATGGAACAGGTTTCTCACCATGTATGAGAAATCGGGTGTCTATGCCAGGGCTGTTTTCCTGAAGGAACACTTCTTCGGGAGGACTTTCAAAGTGCTGACGGTGGACAAGACGCTGGTGGATTACTACACCAAGCTGTCCGATTTCCATGCGCAGTTCCGCGCAATCGGCACTAACTACAACCAAGTCGTGAAGGAATTACGCTGCCATTTCTCTGAGAAAAAGGCGATGGCGTTGCTTTTCAAGCTGGAGAAACTCACTATTGAACTCGTGACTTTAAGCAACAGGATTGTAGAACTTTCAAGGGAACTGAAAGAGCAGCGAGAGCAGAGCCAAACTTGTTTGGATTCTGCCGAGTCGCGTTTGAAGAAGAGTGAAACTCAATTGGAGGCAAAATGGTCGCAAAAATCAGTATAGGAAAGTCGTTGTACGGCGCACTTGCCTACAACGGGGAGAAGATTAACGAGGCGAAAGGTCGGCTTCTGGCAACCAACCGCATCTACAATGACGGTACGGGGACGGTGGATATCGGCAAGGCGATGGAGGGCTTTCTCACTTTCCTGCCTCCTGTGGTCAAGACTAAGAATCCCGTATTGCACATTTCCCTGAATCCGCACCCAGACGATGTGCTGACGGATACCGAATTGCAGGACATCGCGAGGGAATATCTGGAAAAGATGGGGTACGGCAACCAGCCGTATCTGATATTCAAGCATGAGGACATTGACAGGCATCATTTGCACATCGTCACCGTCAATGTGGGCGAAGATGGCAAACGGATTAACCAAGCCTACCTTTACCGCAGGAGCGAACGTGTCAGAAAGGAACTTGAACAGAAATACGGACTGCATCCGGCGGCACGTAAGAACTCCCGTCTGGAGAATCCGCTCCGTAAGGTGGACACCTCTGCGGGCGACGTGAAGAAGCAGGCGGGAAATATCGTCAAGGCTTTGAACGGGCAATACCGTTTCCAGACGATGGGCGAATACCGCGCACTCCTTTCCTTATATAAAATGACGGTGGAGGAAGCGCATGGCAATGTGCGCGGACGCGAGTATCACGGACTGGTCTATTCCACCACGGATGACAAGGGCAACAAGGTCGGCAATCCTTTCAAATCCTCGCTGTTCGGGAAGTCTGTGGGCTATGAAGCCGTGCAGAAGAAGTTTGCCCGTTCCAAGCAGGAGATTAAGGAGAAGAAACTTGCCGACATAACGAAACGCACCGTCTTTTCCGTGTTGGAAGGCACGTATGACAAGGAGAAGTTTGTAGTCACCCTCAAAGGAAAGGGCATCGACACCGTACTGCGCTACACGGAGGAAGGACGCATCTATGGTGCCACGTTCATCGACCACCGCACGGGCTGCGTGCTGAACGGCTCACGCATGGGCAAGGAGCTTTCCGCCAACGCCTTGCAGGAACACTTCACGCTGCCTTATGCCGGACAGCCGCCGATTCCGCTTTCCGTTCCGGTGGAGGAACCGGAGAACAGGCAAGGATATTCCGGAGGGGAATACGAGAGCCATTCCGGTGGCATGAACCTGTTTGCCCCCGAAGGTCCGGCAGTGGATGCCGAAGAAGAAGCCTTCATCCGGGCGATGCAGCGCAAGAAGAAAAAGAAGATGCGCAAGGGCTTGGGAATGTAATCAGGAGTATCAACAATCAAAAAAATCAATGTATGTCACAACAAGAAGACGATTTGAGGGCATTGGCGAAAATCATGGATTTTCTGCGTGCCGTGAGTATTATTTTAGTGGTCATGAACGTGTACTGGTTCTGCTATGAAGCCATCCGGCTTTGGGGAGTGGACATCGGCGTGGTGGACAGAATCCTGATGAACTTCAACCGCACGGCGGGACTGTTCCGTTCCATCCTGTACACGAAACTGTTTGCCGTCCTACTGCTTGCCCTGTCCTGTCTGGGGACAAAAGGCGTGAAAGGTGAGAAAATCACTTGGGGACGAATCTGGACAGCCCTTGGCGTTGGCTTTGTGCTGTTCTTCCTCAACTGGTGGATACTGGCTTTGCCGCTGCCGATAGAGGCGGTGACGGGACTGTATATCATGACCGTCAGCGCGGGTTATGTCTGTCTGCTGATGGGCGGTCTGTGGATGAGCCGCCTGTTGAAGCACAACCTCATGGATGACGTGTTCAATAACGAGAACGAGAGCTTCATGCAGGAAACAAGGCTTATCGAAAGTGAGTATTCGGTCAATCTGCCGACACGGTTCTACTACAAAAAGCGTTGGAACAACGGCTGGATCAATGTCGTGAATCCCTTTAGGGCTTCCATCGTGTTGGGTACGCCGGGCAGCGGAAAATCATACGCAGTGGTAAATAATTTTATTAAGCAGCAGATTGAAAAGGGGTTTTCGATGTATGTGTACGACTTCAAATTCAGCGACTTGTCCACGATAGCCTACAACCATCTGCTGAACCATCCGGATGGCTACAAGGTGAAGCCGAAGTTCTATGTGATAAACTTCGACGACCCGCGACGCTCGCACCGTTGCAATCCCATCCACCCGGACTTCATGGAAGATATTACAGATGCTTATGAGAGTGCGTACACGATTATGCTCAATCTCAATAAAACGTGGGTGCAGAAGCAGGGCGATTTCTTTGTGGAATCACCTATTATCTTGTTCGCCAGTATTATATGGTATCTCAAAATCTATAAGGGTGGTAAGTATTGCACGTTTCCCCATGCCATTGAGTTTTTGAACCGCCGCTACGAGGATATTTTTCCGATTCTTTCTTCATATCCCGAACTTGAAAACTACCTCTCGCCATTCATGGATGCGTGGCTCGGAGGGGCTGCGGAGCAGTTGATGGGGCAGATTGCAAGTGCGAAAATCCCGCTCTCGCGCATGATTTCCCCGCAACTCTATTGGGTCATGTCGGACAGCGAGTTTACGCTGGACATCAACAATCCCGAAGAACCGAAAATCCTGTGCGTGGGTAATAATCCCGACCGTCAGAATATTTACGGTGCGGCTCTCGGTCTGTATAACTCCCGTATCGTGAAGCTCATCAATAAAAAAGGTATGCTGAAGTCGTCGGTTATTATAGATGAACTACCGACGATATATTTCAAGGGATTGGATAACCTTATCGCCACCGCGCGAAGCAACAAGGTTGCCGTGTGTCTGGGCTTTCAGGATTTCAGCCAGTTGGTGCGCGACTATGGCGATAAGGAAGCCAAAGTCGTGATGAACACTGTCGGCAATATCTTCTCCGGGCAGGTCGTAGGTGAAACCGCCAAGACACTGTCCGAACGCTTCGGGAAGGTGTTACAGAAACGGCAGTCCATTTCCATCAACCGGCAGGACGTTTCCACCTCTATCAATACGCAGATGGATGCGCTTATCCCACCGAGCAAGATTTCCGGCTTGACGCAGGGAATGTTTGTCGGTTCGGTGTCCGACAACTTCAACGAGCGTATTGAACAGAAGATTTTTCACTGCGAGATTGTCGTGGATGCCGAGAAGGTGAAACGTGAGGAGAAAGCCTACAAGAAGATACCCGTCATTACCGACTTCACTGACGAGGACGGCAACGACCGCATGAAGGAAACGGTGCAGGCGAATTACAGGCGCATCAAGGAGGAGGTGAAGCAGATTGTCTCTGACGAGCTGGAACGTATTGCCAACGACGACAACCTGAAGCATCTGTTGCAGCAGAAATAACGGCCCAAGCCGAAATAACCCGAAAAAAGAGGTAGTGGTTCATAGAACTGCTACCTCTTAAAATGAAGAACGCCTCCCAAGTATGCTGTCTTGCGACGCGCCCGGGAGGCTTATTATCTTTTAGTTTTAACAACTGTCTCTGTTAGATGTTGCAAAGGTAATGCTTTTTTCTTAATCCACAATGTCTGTTGAGGACTATTTTTCGATTTTCCAGATTTTTTCATTCTCCCAATCCGCAGGGAAGCCCATTGCATTGAGTGAAACCACGCTTTCGTACTCTTTCAGCAGCATCTTCAAGCGGGTCTTGAACGGCGAGGTAGGGTTGGTTGTCTGCAACATATAGTTCAGCATACAAAAGAAATAATAGATCTTGCTTCTTTTTGCCGTATTCGGGTTGCTTATCCATTCAAGCCTCCGCGAGAACGACAGACGTTCCGGGATGATATTCAGGTCACGGTTCCAAAGACGCGCATGGTGTGCGCAGATGTTACGCACATAATTGATGCAGTGGAGCCATGAACAGAATGTACCGGGAGGCAATGCGAAATAAGACGAGATACCGTTAATGTCCGCACGCCGTTTCAATCCCGTGCATATCCGCGACAGGTGGTTGAAATACATAACCTCGACGCTCATCCATGAAGGCGGATTCTCCGGTACGTCGTACTTGTTGCGATAATGCTGGATAAAGGTCTCCGCCTTGTTGTTGTGCAGTTGCTCCTTAATATGCTTCTGAATGTCATCATATACATCCACGGTCACTTTCCTGCCATCTCTTAACGTAATCTCCGTTGGAGGATTGAATATGTCACTGCGATCCTGCCAATGCGCTCCGTACTTATGACTGAGCTGGTAGATTATCTGTGTCCTTATAGCCACCTCAAGCCGCTCTATGGCATCAAACACCAACAAACGTAGCTTCCTGTCAAAGACATACAGACTATACACCATATCCCATGTCGTACCTTCTCTGAACGCATCAAGAATCATTCCATTCTCGCTCTGCTTGTATGGCAACATATAGGCACTAATGCGGTAATAGCTGATATTGGCAAGCAGCCTTTCCGCCCGCTTTTCATCGGGGACGGTCATGCCTCTCGATTTCAGAAGTTCAACCTGCTCCGTATATGTCAATGGTGGTTTATTATATTTTTCCATGTCCTGATTTTCCAAACAGTTGCAAAGTTAATCATTTTAAGCGATTTTCGGTAATGTTTTGAATGAATGTGAATTGAAAAAGACAAGGAGCGGCATCACGCAACCCCTTGTCAGCATCAAAAAAAGAAACAATGCAAAAAGAAAAAATATATAACGATGAAATGTAGTTACCTTCGCATCCGCTCCAGTTCCTCGTCGCGGCGTATCTTCTCATTCAGTTTAGCCTGCATCTTGTCGAGGAAATAAGTCCGGCTGGGATTCTTGCGCAGTTTGATGGCGGAATAGTAACGGTAGCACTCCTTGGTGTCAAGGCCGAAGAACTCATAGAGTGCGGGAGCCAAGACTTTAAGCGGGGTCTCGCCGTTGTCGATACAGCCCATCTCGCTAAGCCCATAGATAAGTTCCACCAGATCGAGGGTGTTCCCCGTCCATTGGAGGGCGGGTGTCGTGGAGGCGGTTGCTACTTTGGGGGTGTGGGATGTCTGGATTGGATTTAGTGGTGGTACTTGGGTATGGCCGGTGGCAAGGTGTTTCTGCATCTTTCTTACGAACGATAGGGCTTTGCGCACATACAGGCTCCTGTGGCATCCGGCTGTCGCGGAATGTAGCGTATGGTGGTGCTGCAATTCGTTTTCCGTGTAAGCCAGTGCCACGGCGGTGCTGTTACGGTCGATGCTTTCATGGCACAACGATATGACAGTCTTTATGAAGCCGCCGTATGCGGTCTCCAGACAGCCGTTCCCGGCTTCGTTTATCAATGCGAAAAACTCGGTTTCCGCCAATATGAGGTAGTTCATCTTCTTTTCCGTTTGTGGGTTTGACACTTGATTATGAGTATGCGCACACTTACTTATATGGCAAAACCTATTCCTGCAAACAGAAAAAAGTCAGCACGGATGTGTATCTTGCTGACTTGTAATAAAATAAAATTAGAAAATATTTTTGAAGCCGATTTTAGGGCGTGTAAAATGCGTTCAGAATCTGAACACGTGTTCACTTTCTGAACACAGCAAAGTGTTCAAATCCTGAACACAACCGGCTATTTCTCCCGTCCTCACGAATCTTCAATGCCATACTCTTCCAGTTTGTTGTACAGCGTGGTCCTGCCTATCCCCAGCAACTTTGCCGCCTGCCTCTTGTTGCCGTCCGCCTGTTTCAAGGCTCGCAGGATGCGCTCTTTCTCCTCTTCACCGCTTTTCAGTGTGAAACCAACGGGAGCGGCAATCTGCTCACCGCCAAGCTCCAATTCACTCTCTGTTATCATGTCGCCTTCCGCATGTAGCACCGCCGACAGTACTTTTTGCTTCAACTCGCGCACATTGCCCGGCCACGGATAAGTGAGCAGGGCATTACGGGCGGTTGCGTCGAATCCCTTGACACTGCGTTCCAATTCTTTATTGGCTATCTCGCGGAAGAACTCCGCCAGCGGCATGATGTCCTCCCGGCAGTCGCGCAACGGAAGGACGGTTATCACATACTCCTGCAGGCGGTAGAGCAAATCCTGCCGGAAGCGTTTTTCCGATACCGCCTTCTGTAAATCCTCGTTGGTCGCCGCCACTATCCGCACGTTGGCGGTCTTGTCCTCCTTCGCTCCCAGCGGTCGGTATCTCCGTTCCTGTATGGCACGGAGCAGCATCTGCTGCATCTCCATCGTCAGGTTGCCCACTTCGTCAAGGAACAGTGTCCCGCCTTCTGCTTCTTGGAAGTATCCCGCATTATTTGCATCCGCTCCCGTGAACGCGCCTTTCACGTGTCCGAAGAAGGCGGACTGCGCCAGCGACGGCGGCAACGCACCGCAATCCACCGCCACGAAAGGCTTGTCCGCCAGTTTGCTCCGGGCATGGATATGTTGAGCGATGTGTTCCTTGCCCGTGCCGTTCTCACCGAGTATCAGCACGCTCAAACGTGTGGCGGCGACAAGGCGGACCCGTTTCTTGATGTTCTGGTATGCCGCGCCCTGACGGGTGAATATCGGAACTTGGCTCTGTCCACGGTTTTCCCGTTCTTTCTGTATGGAACGGACAAGCGGTATCAGTTTGTCCTCCAGCAGCGGCTTCTGGATATAGTCTTTCGAGCCGAGCTTCATGCTCTCCACCGCCGAATTGACCTCTCCGTAGTTTGTCATGATGATGAACGGCTGTCCCTTGCCGCCTGCACGCATCCAGCGCAGCAGGTCGATACTCTCGCCGTCAGGCAGGCGCAGGTCGGCAAGCACGATGTCGCCGTCCTCAATCTTTGCCAGCAGCTTTCTGGCGGTATTGAGGTGATATGCCTGTTCTGTCCTGAAACCTTCCTTTCTCAGCAGATTGCAGACATAATCGTTATAGACGGGGTTATCCTCAATCACATATATCTTCATCGGGCTTCCTCCTTTCCTCGTTGGCGACCTTGACAATCATGTTTCCTTTCTCCAGTATGGCGGACACCGCCCGTCGCAATTCCGCTTCGGGACATTCCTGCTCCTGATGCAGCAGCTCGTACATCTCCCACAGCGGCTTGTCGGCGCGGATTACAGCCCATGAGCTGCGAAGACGGTGTACCCATTCGCCCAGAGCCTTGCGGTCGCCTTTTTCTCCGGCATCCCTCACGGCTTGCATGTCTTTTTCCGTCTCGGTGACAAGCCGGTCGAGCATGGCTTCCCTGTCGCCGTATGCCAGCAGGGAGGTCAAATCGGGCAGTCCATCCCTGTCCGCGTTTACGGAAAGGCATTTCCCGGATGCCTCCATCAGCTCCGGCAGGGAGAACGGCTTGAACAGGCAGGCGGTGAATCCGTGTGCCGTCAGTTCCTCCGCCTCGCAACTGCCCGATGCGGTCGCAACTACCACGGGTATGTCCTTTGAGTTGCCGATGCTTGACGAGCGCATCAGCTCCAACACCTCAAACCCGTTTATCTCCGGCATCTTCATGTCTATGATGGCAAAATCATAGTTCCGTACGCGCATGGCTTCCATCATGTCCCCGATATTGCTGAACACATCGCAATGCACGCCTACGCTGGCATACATGTCCCTCACCATGTCCAGCACTATCTCGTTGTCGTCAAGCACGACAACGGAGTATGACCGCTCAAGGTGTTGCTTCTGCCGCTTTTCCGGCTGTTCCGTCACGGCATCCGCAAGCGGCATGGGTATCGTTACCATAAAGCGGCTGCCTTTCCCTTTTTCGCTCTCCAGATTGATTGTGCCGCCCAGCATATCGACAATTCGCTTCACTATGCTTAATCCCAGACCGAACCCGTCCTGCGTGGCGGCATTGGACAGGCGTTCAAAAGGATTGAATATCCGTTGCTGTTCACCGTCGCTCATTCCACTGCCGGAATCTTCCACGACAAGGACAAGGTTGCCGTCGTCATGGCTCAAACGGAATGTCACCCATCCTGACCGGGTGAACTTGACGGCGTTGGATAAAAGATTGTTCCCTATCTGAACGATGCGTTCCTTGTCTCCCATCAATATGACGTCTGTGGCACATTCGACGGTCAGGCGCAGGTCTTTCTTCCCGGCTTGCGGGCGGAATTCCGCATCGAACATGTCCGATACGTCACGCAAACGGAACGGGGATACTTTGGGTTGCTCTTTCCCGTTGTCCAGCCGGAAGAATTCAAGCAGGGCGTCCAGCATGGCTGACATGTGTCCCGATGCCTGCAATATGTTTCCTGAGTAACGGCTCGTTTTGTCCGGGTCATTGCCGTGCAGAAGTCCGGCATAGCCGGTTATGGCCGTCAGCGGCGTGCGCAGCTCATGGATGATGGTATGCACGGCTTTCTTGCGGGAGGCTATCAGTTCCTCGTTTTTACGGACAGACTCTTTCAATTGCCCTATCAGTTCTGTCGTTTCCTTTTTATAACGGTTGATACGGCGGTTGTTGCGGTGGATTATGGTATAGGATATGAGCAGCAGTATCATGACAACGGCGGTCATGCCCCCGACAAGCATATACGAGTTTTCGCGCATGGCCGTTATCTCGGCTTCGCGCTTTTGCAGGTCTTGATGCACTTTCGTGTCCATCTGGGAAATCAGCTCCTGCAACTGGCGGTTCAGCTCCCCGTTGCGGGCGGCAAGGCTGTCGGCGTGTTCCGAAAGGCGTCTGCTCTGTGCCTGCTGTTGGGCTATCACGTCGCGGTTGAGCGTATGGAGCATGGTTGCGGTGGTCGCCGACTTCGGTTTCTCTTTCTTTCCGAAGATGCCGAGGAATCCCTTGCGCTTCGGTTTGGCGGGCTGTTCCTGCGTGCTCTTCCGTACAATGACCGGCACTTGGCTGGCTATCTTCTTGTTGATGGCGGCTTGCTGTTCAAGAACCTGCACGATGTTCCGCATCTGTGTTTCCTTGTCTTCCAACAGGAAGCGCAGGCTGTCAATCCGTTCCGACGGGCAGGTCTCCTTGAAACCGCACAGCATACTGTCCACCGCCATGCGTTGCGCGTGGTAGTGTTCCAAGTCTTCGTTCTCCCATTCCAGTATGGTTTCTCCGAGCAGGGAGAACTCTATCATCCGGACGTATGCGTCATGCAACCGGAGGCGGAACCGGTCTATCTGCCTGTTCTCCTCTTCAAGTGCTTCCAGTTTCCGCCATTCGTAGAAACTGGTGTACGCGATGCTTCCTATAAGCACCGCGATAAGAATATAGCCGAAGGTTATCGTTTTGCGGAATAGCCTTATTTGCATTATTGCTTTGGTTGTTAAACGTTTAATAAATACAAATATAACCTATTTTTCTGATTTATCGGCTATTCCGGGGCTAACAATCGTCAAAGTCACTGCATAATGGCTTAGTAAAAGTGTGTTCGACCTATAAATCTTTCTGACGATAATACTTATATAGTTCAATGAGTTGCCATATCTTTTCACTATCGGCGAAAAGGTTGCACCATACTATTACAAGGGTTGTTCCCTTGCGAAACGCAATGCACTTTTCGGGAGCTTCCGCCGGAATGTCTATTTCGGTATAGGTGCTGTCAGGAATATCGTTAAGCCACTTTGCGAGAGTATTGTCGCTGTCTTGGAATGTAACGCAGTCAACGCTTATGCGGGTGGAATCATCAATCAACAGAGAGCAATAGCTGTCGCAATAATCTACTCTGACAATATCATACGGGCAATCGGCATATTTTAGGAAATCAGCAACTATCCGGTTGCGCCATTCGGCTGTCGGCCTCATTGCGGAGCTGTCGTCCTCTATTCTGCCGTATGTACGGCAAAACACTGCCTGTTCTGTCATCTCCTGCCCGGATACTGAGCCTGTGGAGACGGCAAGAAGAAGCATTATCGCTATGTGGTGGAGTTGTCTATCCATTTTAGTATGTAAAAGATTAAGAATCCCCCTAATGTCCCGCTTGTCAGGAATGCCATTATCACAATGTAAAATGGATAGGGGTAATCTTTTCGCCGGGGATAGCGGTGAAAATATACACGCTCACGTTGTGGTGTGAAATAGTGTTTTTTTAGTAACCACTTTGAAAACAAGACAACCGCAAGCGAACAGGCGGCTAAAATGGCTGTTCTGAGTAGAACCGTGTTGACTGTTTGCTCTCCGGCCATTACAATCATGCAAAGCGACAGTAATACGAGTGGCGTTAAAACAAAAAAGCCCTCGATGTAAAACCACATACTCCATTGTACTGGACCACCTTTGCCAGAATAATACAGGTGGTCGAGCCAGTTGAATTTGTATGTCCGCTTCTTCGCGCTCACAGTCGAATCTATGCACTTACTTTTTTTACAAACATTTCTATGTCACTCATGGCGTCTTCTACTCTGCCTGATAGTTTGGAATTTTGAACGAACCGATTTTTAGTATGATTCTACTTTGATTGGCTTTTCCACGCATATCTTACCCAAGGCGATTCGGCCTTTGTAAGCAAATCCTGAGCAAGTCCGCTCATATTGCAATCCCCATTCCATAAAGTACGTCCCAACATATAGCTGTTGGCGAAGTCTTTCCATGAATTGAATCCAGCCGACTGAGCCATAGCATAGGCATGGTTAACGCATTCAAGACATTCTTCATCTGATATATATCCCTTCTGAAGGGACGCTCTGGCCACTAAATTAAGTCTTCCGGCATCCCATGCAATGACACCAAGTTCTCTTATATCTTCATCAGATGATATGATCCCATCATTCACCAGTTCATTAATCTGTCCTTTAAGATTGTCTGACTGGATTCTGACTTTATCAGCAATACTTCGGAATGCTTCCTCTGCATCCTCATATTGACTGGCGTAATCCATGATCATTTTTGACACCTCGTCCTTGTCTGACGTTTTATACGCAGCATAAACAAATGGAAGTATCTGTTGTGACGGAGCGTTGCTTAGATAGTTCAAAGTCTCAATGGCGTCTTCGCGACTATCTATTCCCCACCATTCTGTCAACAATGTGTTCAGCCGTGAATCTTCAATATCCGGATACATCACATCGGTGTATCCACCCTGTTGGTAGGCATATAAAGCACCAACAGCTATGGCGCGAACCGACTCTGCCGACAAAGATGTATCCTCCTTTGTGCGTATGCCAAGCCTGACATGTCTAATTGCCTTAACTGATTTCCTGACAATGCGTACAACGAGGCATATAACATATACCACGATTACAATCGGGACAATAAAAGTCATGACCCTCACATATACCGGTAATTGTGTCGGGTCCATTCCAAATAGTCGGGTGAAATAATCGAAAAACTCCATGTTGAGGCTATGTTTACGTTGATTCGCCACAAAGTTAATAAAATCTCGGCACAAATGGCACTGTTTGAGGCGATTTTATTGTGCATAATCGCCCGATTGTCAGCGAAAATCGTTAAATTTGCATTATCTATCGGCAATCTTCGGCAATATGAACGGAATGACAGGCATACTTCGGCGCGGAATCCGCCACCTTGCGGTGGTGTCGCTCTTTGCCATGCTGTGTGCCGGATGCCGGTCCGATGCCAACCCGCCGAGCGAGGAATGGCTGAGAGAGAATTTCAATGCTCATGAAAGTGAGTTTGACGAGATTGCCGCGATTGCCCTGAGTGTCACCGTCGATGACTGTTTTGTTTATCCCGGATACATTTATGGCGACACAATCATGAGAAATGAATTCGACTCAATATTCTTTGCCGAATTGGGTGAAGCGAAACGGGAGAGGCTCGACAGCCTTCTTAAAGTCGTGAAATGTATTGATATGACAGTCGCACCGGTCAACCGAAGCGTATCCCTTACCTGCTATCGCTATGGCTCGATAAGGGGATGGGCGGTAAATTATTCCTACATGGGTAAACGCCCCACTGCATTGACCTTCATTGAGGACAAAGACATTTACGAAGCATTTCAGTATTGGCAGGGCGACAAGTCAAAGAAACCTTTCCCCAGAAAGGAACTCAATGCACAATGGCATATCGAATATCAGCAATGATAAGGCATTAACGGATTTATTGAGATATGGGAGGCAGCTTTCTGTCGTTAGGCAGTATCGGCGCTTGCTATCGTTGTTTTTCTTCTGTATTCTTTGCCGGCTTCAATGAGACAGGAAATTGAACTCCCAATTTCCCCAGCCTTTCCATAATCTCACGTGCGTGGTTGACATACTCAGGAGTCCCCAAGTTTTTATTGACTATTTTTTGCACCATGTATGCCAAGCTATTTCCCCTTTTACCGATATACAGTGGGTCTGCTCCATAATCCCATAATAAATCCACCAAGTCTAACCTTCTACTTAACACAGCATGTTGCATTGGCGTATAATCTCCAAATACTTGATTGATATTCGCTCCATTTTCTATTAGATAACGGACTTTCTTTTGATCTTTCCCCGAATTCATTATGCAGGTCACTAAAGGAGGAGAGACGCTTGTGTCATTTACGTTCGCACCATGTTCTACTAATAGCTTTATATATTTAATTGGATACCAATGATTTCTGCATACACAATAGAGGGGCGTAAGATGTTCTATACATCCATCAGGGTGCTCTACTACAGATAGTTGATTGGGATCCGCGCCATTCTCCAACAGGATTTTCACTACATTGTATTTCTCCACGTATACGGCGTACAACAGGTAGGAAAATCCGCTTTTGCCACTTGTATCCAGATCTACAATACCGTCAGCTATCATTCGTCTGATTTCCCTACTGTCGTTATTATAAATCGCAGTGGCAAACTTCAGTTCATCTCCTTCGGCAAAATATTTTTCAGGTGCGAACTTATGGAACGAATCGCACCCGAAAACAGCAAATAAACTGATTAAACAGACTAAATATTTCATTCTTAACAACGATTATGCATGTTAAACATAAGCCACCGTAATGATATTGCCGGAGGCAAAGTTAATAAAATTACGGCAGAAACGGTATGGGCGAAGCGGTTTTATTGCACATAATAGCCCTAATGTCAATGAAAATCGTTAGTTTTGCATATTCAATGGCAATCTTTGGCGATATGAACGGAATTACTGAGATATGGGAGGCTGTCAGCCGAAAGGCGGGCGAACATTTCGAGTGGGCACAGGCTCACCCGAAGTTCGCATATCTGTTCGTCACAATTCTGCTTGCTTTCTGGCTGACCGGGGTGTTGCGCCGGTGGAAATGGGCGTGCGAGTGGCAGTATCACGGCAAACTGTGGCTTTTCGACGACTGCAAGCCCGAAACAAAACGCCGCATATATATTATTATACTCAGCATAGCGTTGATTGTCAGCCTGACAATGTTCTTTGTGTGGAAGTGAGAGTATGGAAAAGGGTAATCGCAAATATCGGGTCTGCTTTATCGACTATCTATGGTATGTAGCCGAGAGATTCAGCGAGAGGGAGCATAACAACCTTGACGGCGGTATGCTGCTGTTCATGTGCTGGCTCTTCGTGATTATAATGCCGCTTGGACTTACGTTGGGCCATTTTTTCGGGCCGGCTATTGCTGTGCCTTCGCTGATTCTCGGTGTTCTGCCCTCGGTGTTCTGCCGCCTCCGTTATATCCCGGCACGGCGCAAAGCTCTCCGCGAGCATTACCGAGGTATGAAACACCCAGGCAGGAGGCTCATCTTAATCATCCTCATTGCCATTGCACTGATGATTTCGGTTTTCATACTGATGTTCCACCTCGGATTTATACATTGGAGCAAATGAAACGGCAGGAGAGTAAATATCGGTTTTATCTCTGGGATTACCTTTGGTGGCAGGGAGAGAGATTGCAGCAGTCAAGGCGGCAAGGTAGGGTTAATGGTTCCTTTTTGTTGTATGGCTACATTATGGCACTAATCATTCTGCCATTGATGTGCTTGTCTTCTTGGCTTTTCCCTGACTTGTCTTCCTCTGACAATGTGATGATACACCTTATCGTATGGGTTGTTGTCGTCTTGACCGGATATAGCTGGATTGAATGGATATACCGCCGACGCGGGAAAGCCGTGCTGAAACATTATTCCAAGCATAGTTTCCACGAAGCCGTTGCCGTGATATTGGTCATCCTCTCGACTGCTATTCTGATTTTTCTGATGTGGCTTTGGGACAAAAAAGTAACAAATTTTAAGCACAATGAAAATATATCAACTCAGAACAATCAGCAATCCTCAATATGCACACATTCATGCACAAATGGGGCAAGACATTACCAATGGAGGTAAATTGCAGGTTTGTTGGGACAATTATTTGGCAAAAGGAAACATCTTATCTGATTGGTGCTATTCCTCGTATCTTATTTGTGTTCGTCGTGTAGCAGAGTTGTTAATGGATACGTATTCAGGTTTGGACTTTGCAGAACTTGAATGGCGAAAAAATCCAATCGAGGAATGTACGAAAAATATCAAACGTTTAAAATGGCTTCCGAAAGAAACGGTAGATATGGTTCATATATTTTCTACCACAGAGATTCCCACTTAAAAAAAGTACGATAGAATATGGTAAATCAGTAATTAATGGTAAATCATGTATTCAGCAAATACAAGGTGGTGCAGAATGGTCATTAGTGACTAAAAGCATAACACCACGCAGCATGGGCATGGGATTATTCATTTCTGAAAATGATATAGTCGATTTTGATTTCTTTCGGCCAGACAACACTCCGATTTTACTCTGTAAGGAGCATGTGAAATACGAACTTGAACAAATCGGTTATGAAAATTTGATTTTCTTGAGGTCGGGGAAACCATTTTATAGTGTCGGTAAGGATAATCGACCGATTAAGGGAGATTAATCCTTATATGCGTTGTTTTCATTGGATTTTTTGTAATGAATATACAACTCTCCAGAGGAAGTTAATAATCCATGATTTATGGCATTGACTAACGTTTCAAAATTCTCAATGCAATCCAAATCATCACATTCTGTTCCATACCACATATATATTTCTTCATTTTGAATCCATTGAAGAACTTTGAATAATTCTGTTTGGGTGATGGATGTGCCATTGCCTATACTTTTCTGCGCACAAACACACAGGCTATCAAAATCAGGAATAGTATATATTCCATCAGTACAATTTGTATGAAAAAGAACCTTTGCATATTCTTCTAAATACAAACACTTTTCTATTCCAAAGAATAGTCTATCAGGCTTTTTATATGTAAATAATATCATTTGGCTCATAATGTCTGGCGGATAATCGACCTTTAAGGAGATTAATCCGCTTGTTATAAATCTATTTGAAATTTGTCAATATATCGTTCTGTTCATTAGAAGACAACATTTCCAATAAATGATTGAAGCCATCGCAAACAAATTCCGCCGATTCTTCAAATTCAGGTTCAATCCCATAATAGATTTTACCGTAATTCTCAGGTGATAAAAACTGTTTAGGATAATCAAATATTATCTCTTTCCCGAGTGTAATCCAGTACCGAGGAAGCGCAGTATTTCCGTATCGGCTTCTCATTGGATAAGCGACACAGTGAATCTGAAAATCAATCGTTGGATCAATTATCAGATATAGTTCCTTTTGCAATTTACTCCATTTCTTCATTTGTTCTTTCTTCAGCAGATAATGTCCGGCAGTGTCCCGCTTTAAGCGATAGTGCTGTTTTGTTTGTTATCTGACATTTTATTTGTTTACATAATTGTTGTTAACATCTATTCCGAAATGCTCTAATCGATATTTATTTCGGGCATCTTTATCTAATAATATAACTCTTTGGGGACGCTCTACACCTTTTAGTAACATCTCATCATAATATGTGTCTTTATACATTACGTTCCACGGCTCTAAACCGTAGTAAGCATTACATAAACATAATAAATTACCGTCTCCGGTCGATTTGCTTTTATTTGCTTGCTTTATATCAGCAAGAAGCTCCGCATTGAAAAGAACTTTGAAGGTTTTATCATTCAAACATTCACCGCTGGTGTTTTGAACAGAAATAACTCGGCTCCCTTTCAATTCGTCAAACGAAACAGCCTCTGTCGATTGTCTGATTTCAAAAATAGCACAAGTCGGAGATTTGGGTGTTAAATGCGTCCCGATAATTTGTCCGAACATAAAGGTGCTGTCTTTCAGTTTTAAGCTAAAGACATCCCCTACATTCCATTTTCCAGGACGTGGACGCTTCCATTCTTTTAATCTTTTTAAGACCTCTTGCCTGGCTGTATCGGAAACTTCTATTTTTTCTTCCTGTTGCACCAATTCGTTTATAATGCCTGCCACCAGAAAGATTGTATTTGCACTTCGGCTTGTGATGTCTGCATAGTCAGATTCGAAATCTATACAAGGTTTAGGTTTCAAGTCTGTATGGCTTTTCAATTCGCTTTTCAATAAGGCTATAGCCTCCGATTGAAAATCAACACCGAAAAGTTTTGTCAGGTCTTGAAATATACTAAAGCTTGCAAGATTTTCATCTGGCAGATGAATCTCTACATTTCCATATTTTACACATTCATCCATACTTCTATATTTTTCTATTGGCAGATAATGTCCGGCGGATAATCGACCTTTCGGGGAGATTAATCCGCTTGTTAGTTGCATATTTATAATCTTGACAAAAGAGTATTTAGTTCCTTTATTCCCTGCCTTTCATCATCATATACCAAAGCATTTCTATAAGAATGATTGCTTGTACA
>ERZ773158.1111-NODE-1111-length-26566-cov-28.311493_pt1 | contig 26566 bp, 18 predicted proteins | sample MGYA00511918_ERZ773158 | MGnify/ENA primary metagenome ERZ773158 (study PRJEB29015, sample SAMEA2737876) | human gut metagenome | biome: human gut; feature: human-associated habitat; material: faeces | place: China | collected 2012 ...
TGTAAACTAGTTTTGTCAACTTCCGAGGCAGCGTAAAAGTTGTAAAGTGCTGTAATAAAGCGTGTTTTTAAGAACCATTTAGAAAGGGGCCTTTCTGTATGTCATCTAAAATGGGTACGTTATGTATTGTTCTGACGGCCATAGCCTTTGGTACGATGGAAATTTCCTTGAAGATTGCCGGGACGGCGTTCACGCCTTTCCAGCTGACCTTTCTCCGGTTCCTCGTCGGTGGGCTGCTGCTCATGCCGCTGGCTGTCCGCGATTTGAAGAAGCGCAGCATTCACCTCGATCGTTCCGATTGGGGCTATTTGGCTGTCCTCGGGCTGATCAACATCTGTTTCAGCATGATCCTCTTCCAGATCGGGGTCAACATGGCTAACGCCGGCCTGGCAGCTATCGTCTTTTCCAGTAACCCGATTTTTGTCATGATTTTTTCGTATTTCATCATTCACGAAGCCTTTACCCGCAAGAAGGCCATTACCCTGGTCTTGAGTATCATCGGCCTGGTCATCGTCGCCAATCCCATGGCCATCATCCGCAGCGGGAATATCGGCCTGCTCGTGTCGCTGGCGGCAGCTATTTCCTTTGCTCTCTATACGACATTGGGGAAACTGCGTATTGAAAAACTGGGCGGCAACGTAGAAAACGCCTTCAGCTTCCTCATCGGCTGCGTCTTCCTGTTTTTCATCCTCTTGTTCCACGGCGACCCCATCGTGGCCGGTATTGATTCTCATACCGTATGGCCCCTTATTTACTGTTCCTTAGTCGTCACGGGCTTCGGCTATCTGTGCTTCATGAAGGCCATCGAACTGACAGGTCCGTCCAATGCATCCTTTGCCTTCTTCATCAAACCGATCATCGCCTTGATCTTGTCGGCCATCATCTTGTCGGAACCGATTACGGTCAATGCCGTCGTCGGCCTGGCCCTGATCCTCCTGGGCTGCACGATGGCCGGGCCGATTGAACACCTGCTCTTCCGTCACCATGCTATCGGTGAAATCGAAGGCCGCGAAAATCATCCGGCCTGGATCAAGGAAGATACAGAAAGTCCCTTGGTCATTACCATTTCCCGTGAATACGGCAGCGGCGGCCGCAACATCGGCAAGCTCGTTGCCCGTAAGCTCGGCATCCCTTATTACGATACGGAAATCCTCAACCTGACCCGTAAAGAACATCCGCAGACCTTCGCCGCCTGGTGTAAAGACCGCAAGCGCATGCTCGGCCCCTTGCTGACCAAGGTCTATGACGATTATATCCACTACGCGTCGGGCTATGAATCGAAGCAGCAGGAAATGTTCCGCGATGAAGCCGAAGTCATCCAGGCTCTGACAGAAGGGAAGTCGTGCGTCATCGTCGGCCGCCTGGCCAACTACATCCTGCGCAAACGGCCGAATACCTTCAACGTCTTCATTTCGTCCGACCCGGACTGGGCCATCCAGCGCATCATGCTCCGCGAACACGTCGATGCCGACAAAGCGCGGAAGATCCGCAACCACGTCAACCACGAACGGCGCGACCACTGCATGTACTGCACCGATTCCTATTGGGGCTACGGCGCCAACTACGACTTGAGCCTCAAATCCAGTGACTACGGCATCGTCAAGACAGCCGACCTCATCCTGCAGGCTGCCCAGCACCGCCTGACTATCTCCAAAGAAGATATCAACCCTGCTGCCGACCACAACGCCGTCTCCGCGCCGGCTGTAGCCGAATCGTGATTTTGTAGTTTGTAGTAGGGGCTTGCACGTGGCAAGCCCGCAACTGGATATGTATGGATTTTCCCGTCCGGATTCGTAGAGAATTCACCCAAATACCGAAGCGGGTCGCCCACGTGGCGCCCCCTACAGGTTTCCCGTCGTAAGGCCTGTAGGGGCTTGCACGTGGCAAGCCCGCAACTGGATATGTATGGATTTTCCCATCTGGATTCGTAGAGAATTCACCCAGATACCGAAACGGGTCGCCCACGTGGCGCCCCCTACAGAAAAAGCGCTGTCTTCATATGACAGCGCTTTTTTTACGCCTGCCATATTTAAACAAACTTTAAATTTTCTCAAAATTAACAAATAATGGCAAGTAGCTATAGATTTAGCCTTTATTTTGAGAATAGAAAGTGATAAAATAATAGTTGATTTATTGATAGTGATTATTCTTGAGAATGTGTCGTGATAGCTATGGAGAAACGATGGCAGTTCGGCAGTCCCGACGAGGGGCTCATGGAGGCCTTGTCCGCACAATTACATATATCCCCGGTCTTGGCACAGGTACTGGCCAACCGCGGCATCGCCGATGTCCGGGCAGGGGACCATTTTCTTCACGATACTTTGGCCGATATGGCCGATCCTTTCCTGATGAAAGGCATGGAGAATGCCGTCATCAGGCTGGAGCAGGCGATAACTGAAAAGCAGCGCATCGTCATCTACGGTGACTATGACGTCGACGGCATTACGTCGACGTCTCTTGTTTATTCCGTCCTCCGCGACCTCGGCGCATCGCCGCAGTTCTACATTCCCGAACGGGAGAGCGAAGGCTATGGCCTCAACGAAGGGGCCCTAGAGCAGCTGAGCCGGCAGGCCGACCTGCTCATCACCGTCGACTGCGGCATTTCGTCACACGACCTGGTCCAGCAGTTCTCGCCGGTCCTGGATATGATCATTACGGATCATCACGAACCGCCGGAACAGATTCCGCCAGCCCTGGCCGTCCTCAATCCCAAGCAGGCCGGCTGCCCCTATCCCTTTAAGGAGCTGGCCGGCGCCGGCGTGGCCTACGTCCTCTGCCGGGCCCTGTGGCAGCATCACTGCCATGAAGACCTGCCGGGCTATACGGACCTGGCGGCCTTGGGGACTATTGCCGACCTGGTCCCCCTGACCGGCGAGAACCGCATCCTCGTCCGCCATGGACTGGCGGCCATGAAAGAAGGGAAGCGGACGGGCATCAAGGCCCTCCTCGATGCGTCCAATCTCAGCGGCAAGGATATCACGGCCGGCCGCATCGCCTTTACGGCGGCGCCGCGCCTCAATGCGGCCGGACGCATCAGCCATGCGACGAAGGGTGTCGAACTGCTCCTGGAAACCGATGCGGCCAAGGCGGCGGCCGATGCAGCCGAACTGAGCCGCCTCAACACGGAGCGCCAGGACATTGAGCACACCATTACCCAGGAAGCCATCGCCCAGATCGAAGGGCAGGCGAGGGGCCGCGACGGCGTCCTCATCGCCTATCATGAGGGCTGGCACGTCGGCGTCATCGGCATCGCCGCATCGCGCCTGGTAGAGACGTATTACCGGCCGTCCCTGGTCATCACCGTCCGCGACGGCATCGGCAAGGGCTCGTGCCGCAGTATCAGCGGTTTCAACATGTACGAAGCCCTGCAATACGCCCAGGATTTGCTCATCCAGTTCGGCGGCCACACCATGGCGGCGGGCTTTTCCGTCAAGGCCGAGAACATCGAAGCCCTGCGCCGGCGCCTGCTGGACTATGCGGCAGCGCATATGACGGCCGCCGACTACGTCCCCTTGGTCCACATCGACAAGGAATTGGAACCGGCCGATGTGACCTTGGACCTCATTGCCGAACTGTCCCGCCTGGAGCCCTATGGCATGGGCAACAGCCGGCCCGTCTTTTCCCTGAGCGGGGCTACGGTAGAGGAAATCCGTCCCATCGGCCGGGAAAAGCAGCACGTCCGCCTCGTCGCCCGCGGCGCCGACAGGACACGCCTTTCCGGTGTCGCCTGGTCCCAGGCGGGCCTGTGCGACGCCATCGTCGAAGGCGACGTCATCGACGTGGCCTTCCAGCTCGAACGGAACGACTTCAATGGCATGTCGTCGCCGCAGCTGGTCATCCAGGACGTCCACCTGCCAGGCCGCCACATCGTCCTCAACCGGGCGGTCATGGTCGATATTTACATGGCCCTCAAGAAATGCATCCCCGACTGGGGCATGCCGGTCTGGCAGGTCCGCCGCCGTCTGGCCGCGGCCCAGGGGGACTGTTATGACGTCCACACCATTTACGCTGCCATCGTCGTCCTCCGGGAAATCGGCGTCCTCAAAATACGCCATGATGACGACGGCCCAGCTTATTATTTTCCTATCCTTGCGGGGAAAATGGATCTTCATGCGTCGCCGACGTATGAATTGTACTGCAAGGAGTGAGGAGGTTTCATATTATGGAATTTAAAGATAAAGATGTCGAATTCAAACACCTCATCGACACGATACATACGTATCTGCCCCAGGCCAAATGCGATGACGTGACCAAAGCCTATAACCTGGCCGAAGAGGCCCACAAGGACCAGCGCCGCGTCAGCGGGGAACCGTATATCCTGCATCCCCTGGCCGTCGCCCAGATACTGGCAGATATGAAAATAGATACGACGACCATTACGGCGTCGCTCCTCCACGATGTCGTCGAAGATACGTCGTACACCCTGGAAGATATCAAGAAGATGTTCGGCAAGGAAGTAGCCTTCCTCGTCGACGGCGTCACCAAGTTGAGCCGCCTCAATTACCGTACCAAAGAAGACCAGCAGCTCAACAGCATGCGCAAGATGTTCCTGGCCATGGCCAAGGACGTGCGCGTCGTCGTCATCAAGCTCGCCGACCGCCTGCACAACATGCGTACCCTGCGCTACATGCGCAGCGACAAGCAGAAGCGCATTGCCCAGGAAACGCTGGAAATCTTTGCCCCCCTGGCACACCGCTTAGGGATTTTCAATATCAAGTGGGAACTGGAAGATTTGTCCTTCCGTTACCTCGAACCGGACAAGTACTACGACCTCGTCGATCAGATGAAACAGAAGCGCCACGTCCGCGAAGAAATCGTCAACGAAGCCATCGACGTCCTCAAGAAGGCCCTCGACGATGCCCACATCCACTGCGAAATCAACGGCCGGCCCAAGCATTTTTACAGCATTTATAAAAAGATGAAGAAAGATAACCGCGACTTGAGCCAGGTCTATGACCTCTTCGCCATCCGCGTCATCGTCGACGACGTCAAGGACTGCTACGGCGTCCTGGGCATCGTCCACAGCCTGTGGAAGCCGCTGCCGTACCGCTTCAAGGACTACATCGCCATGCCCAAGCCAAATAACTACCAGTCCCTGCATACGACAGTCATCGGGACGAGAGGGCAGCCTGTAGAAATCCAGATCCGCACTTGGGAAATGCACCGCATCGCCGAATACGGCGTCGCCGCCCATTGGCGTTATAAAGAAGGCAACCAGACGGCCAACAAGGACGCTTTCGATGAAAAGATGGGCTGGCTGCGCAACCTCCTGGAATGGCAGGACACGAGCAATCCGAAAGAATTCGTCAACGCCCTGAAGCTCGACGCCTTTTCCGACGAAGTCTTCGTCTTTTCGCCGCGGGGCGACGTCATCGACCTGCCCCAGGGCTCTATCCCCATCGACTTTGCCTACCGCATCCACACCGACGTCGGCCACCGCTGCGTCGGCGCCAAGATCAACGGCAAGATCGTACCTTTGGACTATAAATTGAAGAACGGCGACATCGTCGAAATCATTACGTCCAAAGTCGGCAAGCCCAGCCTGGACTGGCTGAACATCGTCGGCAGCTCGGAAAGCCGCTCGAAGATACGCAGCTGGTTCAAGAAGGAAAACCGCGAAGAAAACATCGCCAAGGGCCTGGATGCGCTGGAACGGGAATGTAAGCGCCTGGGCCACGACTGGAAAGCCCTCAACGTCGGCGGCCGCCTGGGCCGCGTGGCCAAGCAGATGAACGCCGGCTCCGAAGACGACCTGGTCGCCGCTGTCGGCTACGGCGGCTTTGCCGTCAATACGGTCCTCATCAAGCTCCTGGAACTGCACAAGAAAGACCTGCAGAAGCAGGAAGAAAAGACCAACAGTCTGGCTGCCCTGGAAAAACTCAAGACCAAGAAACCCGTCAAGCACAACGGCACGGGCATCCTGGTCAAAGGCGAACCGGGCCTGCTGGTCCGCCTGGCCAAATGCTGCAGCCCTGTACCGGGCGACCCCATCATCGGCTTCATCACCCGCGGTCGCGGCGTCTCGGTCCACCGCGCCGACTGCCCGAACGTCACGCACGGCCAGAACGACGTAGACCGCCTCATCGACGTCGAATGGGATTACGACGGCAACGAACGCTTTGAAGTGAACATGGAAATCGTCGCCTACGACCGCACGGGCATCATGGCCGAAATCATGGCCACCCTGGCGGAAATGAAGATTTCCATCCTCAGCGTCAACGCCAAGACCAGCGATACCAAGAACGTCACCATCCACATGGGCATCAGCATCAAGGACCTGGCCCAGTTTGAATTCGTGGCCACCAAGATACGCCGCCTGAAGGATGTCTACGCCGTCGAACGCTATACGGGAGGGAGCCAGACATGAGAGCTGTCGTACAAAAGACCCTGACGTCTTCTGTGACCTCAGACGGCGTCCTCACCGGCCAGGCAGGCAGCGGCCTGACGGTCCTCCTCGGCGTTTCCGTCAAGGATACGGAAGCCGACGTCCGTTACCTGGCCGACAAGATCGTCCACTTGCGTATCTTTGAAGATGACCAGGGCAAACTCAATCACTCCCTCCTCGACGAGGGAGGGGAGATGCTGGTCATTTCCCAGTTCACCCTGTACGGCGATGCCCGCCACGGCCGCCGTCCCAGCTATATCGAAGCGGCCAAGCCCGAACAGGCCGAAGCATTGTATGAGCAGTTCGTCGCCGCTGTCCGCGCCTTCGGCGTCACCGTGGCGACAGGCCGTTTCCGGACCCATATGGTCGTATCCCTGGCAAACGACGGGCCTGTGACCATCCTCTTGGACAGCCAGAAAACCTTTTAAGGGGGAAGTATACTTATGAGCATGAAATATATCAGTATGGAACTCGGTCCCATCATGACCAATTGTTATATCGTCTACGACACGGATACGAAAGAAGCCATGGTCGTCGATCCGGCCTGGGATTATCCCGCCATCGACAAGGCATTGACCAGCCACGGCCTGACGCTGAAATTCATCTTCCTGACCCACGGCCATGCCGACCACATCGGCGCCCTGCAGGAACTGCGCCAGCGCAAGAACGTACCGGTCTACGTCGGCGCCGGCGATGCCGATCTCATTTCCAATTCGCACAATAACCTGTCCCTGTTCATGGGCCAGGCCATCGAATGTACGTCGGCAGACCACCTGGTCAAGGACGGCGATGAACTGACATTGGGCCATCTGCACTTCACAGTCCTGGAAACGCCGGGCCATACGCCGGGCGGCCTCAGCCTGTACGGTGAAGGCGTCGTCTTTTCCGGCGACACGTTGTTCCGCTATTCCGTCGGCCGTACCGACCTCTACGGCGGCTCGTCGAAGACACTGCTCCACAGCCTGGAAACGAAACTCATGACCCTGCCTGACAATACGCTGGTCCTGCCTGGCCACGGCCCGGCTACGTCCATCGGCGACGAACGGCGGGGCAATCCCTTCCTGGACGGAGGCTGGTAAACCATGGTTGCCTATAAGGGCGCGGAGTTCTGGATGCGCGTCACCCTGGCCATCCTGGCCGGTGCGCTGTTCCTCACGGTCCATGCCGTCTACTGGCCCGTCGTCATTTCCCTGATCCTGACGTTCATCCTCATGCCTATCCGCGATGGCGTCATCAAAGGGTTGCGGCGCCTGACCGGCCGTCATGTACCCATCGACCTTGCCATCCTCATCTCCTTTGTCATCCTCATCGTCATCGTGACGATTATTACCAATATCATCGTCAAGCCGCTGGTCATCCAGGTCAATCTGCTGGCAGCCAACTTCAACGATTTGGTCAGCCAGACGGCGGCCCTGGTGACGCAGCTTGAAAATGAGCAGACCCAGTTCTATATCCCGGACCAGGTCAAGAAAATCGTCAACGATGCCTTCGTCAAGATCGGCAATTACGGCATCGAGGGCATCACCAACCTCATCCAGTCCGTCTTTGCCATTGCCGGGACGGTCGTCGAATTCTTCGTCGTACCGATCATTACTTTCTATTTCATGAAAGACGGCGGCCACATGGTCAAGATCTTCGTCGATATCTTTCCCGAAAGCTATCGCAGCCATCTGGCCGGCCTCTTCCAGGAAATACAGCACGTCCTGAGCCGCTACATCCGCGGCCAGATCCTCATGAGCTGTATCATTGCCACCCTGACTTTCCTCGGCATGTGGGCCATGGGCGTACCGTATCCCATGGTCATCGGCCTCTTGGCGGCCATTACCGAATGGATACCCATCGTCGGGCCTATCGTCGGCGCCGTGCCGGCTATCCTGCTCAGCGCGACGGTCAGCCTGTCCCTGCCGCTGAAAGTCATCATCTTCTATATCGTCATCCAGCAGATCGACAGCCACCTCATCATGCCTCAGGTCATGGGGGCCGTCATCAGCCTGCATCCGGTCGTCATCGTCATCGCCCTGCTCATCGGCGGGACCCTCTTTGGCGTAGCCGGCATGATCCTTACCGTCCCGGTGACGGCAGTCTTACAGATTTTATGTAAACATTTATGGTTTTACAATACATATAAAGAAAAGGCGATGAAGTACAATGGAAACAACGAGAACAGAAACGAATAAGAAAGAAATCATGGATACCATGATGAAACGCATGAAAGAAAAGATCAAGTTCAAGAAATGCAAGATGACGTCCCAGCGGCAGATCATCCTGCGGGCCTTCGTCGAAAGCCCCATCCGCCATATGAGCGCCGAAGAAGTCTTCGAGCTGGTCAAGAAGACGGCGCCTGACATCGGCCTGGCTACGGTCTACCGGACGCTGGACCTCTTCACCCAGATGGACCTCTTGAAGAAACTCGATTTCGACGACGGCTGCAGCCGCTATGAATTGAATGACCGCGATAATGAAGGCCATTTCCATCATCATCTCATTTGCCTGGGCTGCGGCAAGGTCTGGGAATGTGAAGACGACCTCCTGGAAACGCTGGAAACGATCCTGGAAAAGCGCCTCCACTTCCACACCGTCGACCATCAGCTGAAGGTCTATGGCTACTGCGAAGAATGCCAGAAGAAGCGGGCTGAAGAAGCGGCCAAGGAAGCCGAAGCTGCGAAAGAAGCCGAATAAGATGGCCCTCCAGACCTATACCTATGACGGGCCGGAACGCTTCCATTCCCTCGTCGGTCAGGTCATGGCCTCCCTGGGCTATGTCGGCGGCCGGGAAATCCGCGACGTCGGAGCGGCTGTCGTTGTCCGCGATGACGGCGGTCATCTCTACGTGGGCTGTACCTTTCAGGACGGCGGGGCGCCCTGGTCTTCGGAGGCCCGCCTCGTCGGGACGGACCGGGAACGGGCATCCCTCAAGGACTGCCTCATCCACTGGCACAACCGCTTTTCCGGCCACGGCCCCAGCCCGTGGGGGACGCTCATCGGCGTGCGGCCGACGAAACTGGTCCATCACCTCTTCGACCAGGGCTTCACAACCGACCAGGCCGAAAAAAACTTGCAGACGTCGTACTGCGTGGCTCCGGCCGTCGCCCGGGACTTGGTGGCCATGGCCCGGCTCCAGCGGCCTTACGTCACCGACAGGGGCCGGAAAGTGGCTCTCTACGTAGGGATTCCCTATTGTCCCAGCCACTGCCTGTACTGCTCCTTCCCGTCGCGCCTCATCGGCAGGGAAGGGGAGGCGGAACTCACGGCTTTTCGCGATGCCGTCCTGGCCGACCTCGACGACCTGGCCGACCTGTGCCGGACCTATGACCTGGAAGTCACGTCGCTCTACGTCGGCGGCGGTACGCCGACGTGCCTGCCACTGCCGGTCCTGGAAGCGATGATGACGCGGCTGGCCCGGAATTTCCCGGCTGCCCGCGAATGGACCGTCGAAGCGGGACGGCCCGATACGGCGACGCCGGACATGCTGGCCATGCTCCGACAGGCCGGTGTCGATCGCATCAGCGTCAATCCCCAGACGTTGCAGCAGCATCTCCTCGATGCCCTGGGCCGGCGCCACCGGGTCGAAGATATTTACACCATGTATGAGGACTGTCGGAAACTGGGTTTTTCCGTCATCAACATGGACTTTATCGCCGGCCTTCCCGGGCAAACCGTGGCAGATATGCAGGAAAATATGGAAATTGTTTGCAAACTGCACCCGGAAAATGTTACAATTCATACGTTAGCATTAAAAAAACGGGCACCCTTATTCCATCATGAATTGCGGGCCGCCATTCCGCCAGCCGAAGAAACGGGCCATATGGTCCGCCTCTGTCAGTCCATCCTGACGGCCGGCGGCTATGTGCCGTACTATATGTACCGCCAGAAGTACATGGCAGCCAGCTTCGCCAACATTGGCTATGCCCTGCCGGGCAGCGTCAGTGCCTATAATATCGAGATGATGGAAGAACGGCAGTCCGTCCTGGCAGCCGGACCGGGCGGGGCGACGAAGTTCCTCTGCCGCGACGGCCACACCTTGGAAAAGGTGTATATGCCGAAAGACGTCGATGCATATGTGCAGGCGTTGGCCGAAAGAATAGCCCAGCGCCGCCGTTTGTGTGCTATCATATACGGAAAAGAGGATGTTTAAATGGCTATTACTGCACCGAGAGGCACGCAGGATTTCCTGCCGGAACAGACGGCAGAGTGGCAGCTGCTGGAAGCAAAGATCCGCCAGATCTGCTCGCTCTACGGCTTCGGCGAAATCCGCACGCCTATGTTTGAAAGTACTGAATTGTTTTTACGCGGCATCGGGGAAACGACAGACGTCGTCACCAAGGAAATGTATACCTTTGAAGACCGCGGCGGCCGCAGCATGACATTGCGCCCGGAAAATACGGCTTCTGTCGTCCGGGCCTTCCTGGAACACAAGCTCTACGGCGACCCGCAGGTCCACAAGTTCTACTACATGGGCCCCATGTTCCGTCATGACCGCCCCCAGGCTGGCCGTTACCGCCAGTTCACCCAGTTCGGCGTCGAAGAAATCGGCTCCAAGGACCCGGCTGTCGATGCGGAAATCATTGCCATGGCCTTCCAGCTCTTCCGGGAACTGGGCCTCAATGATCTGGTCCTGCACCTCAACTCCGTCGGCTGCCCGAAGTGCCGTCCCGTCTATCGCCAGAAGCTCCTCGATTTCTTTGCCGACAAACGGGACCAGCTCTGCGACGACTGCAACGAACGCCTGGAAAAGAACCCCCTCCGCGTCCTCGACTGCAAGGAAGACGGCGAAAAGATGATGCAGATGGGCGTACCTTTGATCACGGATAATCTCTGCGACGACTGCAAGGAACATTTCCACAAAGTCCAGGAATATCTGACGGCCATCGGTATTCCCTTTACCCTCGACCCGCGCCTGGTCCGCGGCCTCGATTATTATACCAATACGGCCTTTGAAATCATGTACGCTCCTTTGGGCGCACAGAGCACGGTCTGCGGCGGCGGCCGTTACGACGGTCTCATCGAAGAAGTCGGCGGTCCGTCGACACCGGGCATCGGCTTTGCCATCGGCATGGAACGGCTGCTCCTGACCTTGAAGGAACAGGGCCTCCTGCCGCCGGTCGAAAAGAAGCAGCCCGTCTTCATCGTCGCTCTCGGCGATGCGGCTAAGACCAAGGCCTTCGAACTGCAGCAGCAGCTCCGCGAAAAGGGCCTCTATGCTGAAATCGACCTCCTGGGCCGCAGCATGAAGGGCCAGATGAAATCGGCCAACAAGCTCCATGCCGATTACACGGTCATCATCGGCGAAGACGAATTAGCCGCCGGTGAAGCCCAGGTCCGCAATATGGCCAGCAAAGAACAAGTCAGCGTTCCCCTTGATGGGATTGTTGCATATATGGAAACACACAAGAAGGGATGATTTACGAATGGATACAATGGAAGGTTTACACCGCTCCCAATACTGCGCTGAAGTAAGTGAAGCGGACAACGGCAAAGAAGTCGTCTTGACTGGCTGGGTCGAACGCCGCCGCGACCACGGCGGACTGATTTTCATCGACCTCCGCGACCGTACGGGCATCGTACAGGTCGTCGCTTCGCCGGACTATGAAAAGGTTTCTTTCGATAAAGCTGAACAGGTACGTACGGAATACGTCCTGGCTGTACGCGGCATCGTCCGCATGCGCGATAAAGATACGATTAACCCCAAGATGAAGACCGGGACCATCGAAATCCGCTGCGAAGAACTGCGTATCCTCAATTCGTCCAAGACGCCGCCGTTCTATATTGAAGACAACATCGACGTCGACGAAAAGATTCGCCTCAAATACCGCTACCTCGACCTGCGCCGTCCGGAAATGCAGAAGAACCTCATCATGCGCCATAAAGTAAAACATGCCATGCGCACGTTCCTCAACGAACACGGCTTCATCGACATCGAAACGCCGGAATTGTGCAAGAGCACGCCGGAAGGCGCCCGTGACTACCTCGTACCGAGCCGTGTCAACGAAGGCAAATTCTACGCCCTGCCGCAGTCGCCGCAGATTTTCAAACAGCTGCTCATGATTTCCGGCATGGACCGTTACTACCAGATCGCCCGCTGCTTCCGCGATGAAGACCTGCGCGCCGACCGCCAGCCGGAATTCACCCAGCTCGACATGGAAATGTCCTTCATGGACCAGGAAGAAATCCTGACCCTCGTCGAACAGATGGTACATTACATCTTCAAAGAAACCCTGGGCCACGACGTCAAGCTCCCGATTCACCGCATGACCTGGGACTACGCTATGGAAAACTACGGCTCCGATAAGCCGGACCTGCGCTTCGACATGAAGTTCACGGACGTCACGGAACTCGTCAAGGACACGGACTTCAAAGTCTTCCGCAGCGTCATCGACAACGGCGGTCAGGTCAAAGCCATCAACGTCAAAGGCGACGCCGACATTCCCCGTCGTGAACTGGACGGCCTCGTCGAATACGTCAGCCACTACGGCGCCAAAGGCCTGGCTTGGATCGGCTTCCTCGAAGACGGCACGCTCAAATCGCAGATTAAGAAGTTCTTTGGCGAAGACAAGCTCCGTGAAATCGGTAAAGCCTGCGGTGCTGAAAAGGGCGACCTGGTCCTCATGATTGCCGACAAACCGAAAGTCGTCGCAGCCGCTCTCGGCGAACTGCGTAAAGAAATGGCCCGCCGCATGAACCTCATCGACGAAGACGAATTCGCCTTCACCTGGGTCGTCGACTTCCCCATGTTCGAATACAGCGAAGAAGAACACCGCTACGTCGCTATGCACCATCCGTTCACGGCCATGCGCGACGAAGACCTGGACAAACTGGAAACCGACCCGGCTCACGTCTATGCCAAGGCCTATGACCTGGTCCTCAACGGCATCGAACTCGGCGGCGGCTCCCTCCGTATCTACCAGCCTGACGTACAGCAGCGCGTCTTCAAGGCCATCGGCCTGACACCGGAAGAAGCAGAACAGAAATTCGGCTTCCTCCTCCGCGCCTTCGAATACGGTGCACCGCCCCACGGAGGCCTGGCCTTCGGCTTGGACCGCATGATCATGCTCATGCTCAAACGCAAGTCCATCCGCGACGTCATCGCTTTCCCGAAGACCCAGAACGCTATCGACCCCATGAGCGAAGCTCCGTCGACAGTCACCAAAAAACAGCTGCATGAACTCCACATCCAGGTAGAAGAAGACTTGGTAAGCAAATAGAGAGATGAAAAAAAGCTTGTCGTATAACGGCAAGCTTTTTTTCGTGGCTCGTGGCTCGTAGGGGCCGTCCTAAGCCTTTTTGGCCCGTCAGGTGCCGACCAACGAGAGGCGCAGGACGGTTGCCAAAACGGACAGCTGTGGCTAGGCGGCCCGCTGTGATAATTGACCACAGCCCGTTCTGGTATTATGGCAAGCCTTTCCTCGGACTCCGATGCGGTTTCGCCGCGACAGACTCATGATTGTATTACGGCCAAGTGCCGTCCGTCATAAATTCCGGTTGTGTACAGGATTCAGGCGGGACGCCTTAACAGGACGTCCCCTACGGTATCGCAGACAGGCGATGAAAAAATGAACGCTGGCCGTAGATGGCAGCTTGCCCAAACATACGGCCTGTGGTCGTATGGGTAGGGGGCCTCCCCGACGGCGGCCCGCTTGTGGGAATCCCGTGGACCGTTTCATGGCTAGCGGCTAGCAGTCAACCGCGGTCCCATGGACCGCTTTCGTAGGGGCCGTCCCAACGGGCGGCCCGCTGTGATATTTGACCACAGCCCGTTCTGGTATTATGGCAAGCCTTTCCGGTGTCAATCAACTCTCCCTATGCGAACGCGATAGGTTTACGAGCCACGAGCCACTAACCACGAGCCGCTAACAGACACATTGACAAACGTCAATGTGTCTGCTATACTCTAACCATAGATTGATAAACTTCGATATGAAAGGAGGCGTCGTGATGGAGGAAAGGGAAGCGGTCCGCGTATTCAAGGCTTTGGGTGATGAAAAGCGGCTGCGCATCTTGTCGCTCTTGCGGCAGGGGGAACGCTGTGCCTGCGTGCTCCTGGAACACTTGAACCTGTCCCAGCCGACGCTGTCCCACCACATGAAGATTCTCTGCGATGCCCAGCTGGTCACAGGCCGCAAGGAAGGGAAGTGGGTCTATTATTCCCTCAACCGCGCCCAGGCCCAGGTCCTGGAACAGGCCGTTCACGACTTATTCCAGCCCAGTGCCGTGCCGGCAGAGGACGAAGCCTGCCGCTGCCAGTGAGGCAGGCCATTTTTTCAGCTTATACATTGATAAATGTAAATATATAAATTTCTATTTAGGAGGTCTTTCATCATGAAACATATGGAAATCTTTGAACAAGCAATGTGCTGCCCGACCGGTCTCTGCGGTCCGTCTATCGATCCGGAACTCTTGCGCGTATCGACGGTCCTGGACACGCTGAAACAGCACGGCATCGACGTCGGCCGCTATAACCTGACCAGTGCGCCCTTGAAATTCGTCCAGACGAAGGCCGTGACGGACTTCCTCCAGCACCACGGTCCTGAAGACCTGCCCCTCATCCTCGTCGACGGCGCCGTCCAGTTTGCCGGCCGCTATCCGACGAATGATGAATTTGCCAGCCTCATCGGCTTCGACCCGGCCATCCTCGAAGCCGCTCAGGCCGCTGGGGACAGCTGCTGCTGCGGCGACAGCGCCGAAGAAACAGCTTCCTGCTGCTGTGGCGATACACCGGCTGAAAGCGAAGCCTCGTCGTGCTGCTGCGGTGACACGCCGGCGGAACCGGAAAGCCCGTCGTGCTGTTGCGGAGGTGACTGTAAATGATCCTCTACGATCCCTTTCACGTCGTCCAGACGAAATACCTCTTCCTGACCGGCAAGGGCGGCGTCGGCAAGACGTCCGTCGCCTGTGCCACGGCCGTCGCCCTGGCCGATGCCGGTAAGAAGGTCCTGCTCATCAGTACCGACCCGGCGTCGAATCTGCAAGACGTCTTTTCCATGGAACTGACCAATAAGGCCACGCCCATTGCCGCCGTGCCCAACTTGGCCGTAGCCAACCTCGACCCGGTCCAGGCCGCGGCCGAATATCGGGAAAGCGTCATCGGGCCCTATCGCGGCCTCCTGCCGGAAGCGGCCCTGCGCAACATGGAAGAACAGCTGTCCGGCTCGTGTACCGTAGAAATCGCCGCCTTCAACGAGTTCACCAATTTCCTCACCGATGAAGCCGTTGCTTGTGGCTACGACCACATCATCTTCGATACGGCGCCGACAGGCCACACCCTGCGCATGCTGCAGCTGCCGTCGGCGTGGAGCCAGTTTATCCAGAAGAGCAAACACGGCGCGTCCTGTCTGGGCCAGCTGTCGGGCCTGGAATCGCGGAAAGAACTGTATAAACAGGCCGTCCAGACCCTGGCCGACGGGGACAAGACGACGATGCTCCTCGTCGCCCGTCCCGATGCCCTGCCGCTGAAAGAAGCGGCCCGGGCGTCGAAGGAACTGGCCGCCCTGGGCATTGCCAACCAGCAGCTCATCGTCAACGGCCTGTTAGCCTCGTGGGATGACGATGCGACCAGGACGTTATACGAAAAACAGCAGGCCGCCCTGAAGGCCATGCCCGAAGCCATTGCCGATCTGCCGCGCTTCCAGATTCCCTTGCGGACGTACAACATCACCGGCCTGGACCACGTCCGGGCCCTGCTCAAAGGGGAAGTGAAGGAAGCGGCGACGGAACTGACGCTGGAACGGGTCCAGCCCCTGCAGGCCGTCATCGACGACCTGGAAGCCCATCAGCGCAAGGTCATCTTCACTATGGGCAAGGGCGGCGTCGGCAAGACGACCGTCGCTGCCGCCATCGCCTTGGGCCTGGCCCGTCGCGGTCATCGCGTCCACTTGACGACGACCGATCCGGCTGCTCACTTGCAGTACGTCGTCAGCCAGACTGACAACCTGACCTTGAGCCATATCGACCAAGGGGAAGAGCTGAAGAAATACCAGGATGAAGTCCTGAGCCAGGCCAAAGCCAACGGCCTGGGCCCGTCGGACCTGGCCTACATCGAAGAAGACCTGCGCTCGCCGTGCACCCAGGAAATCGCCGTCTTCCACGCCTTTGCCGACATCGTCGAGGCTGCCGATGACCAGATTGTCGTCATCGATACGGCGCCGACAGGCCACACTCTGCTGCTCCTGGAATCGACGGAAAGCTACGACCGGGAAATCCGCCGGACCCACGGTTCGACGCCGCCGTCAGTACAGCACCTGCTGCCGCGTCTGAAAGGGGACGAAACAGAAGTCGTCATCGTCACCCTGCCCGAAGCGACGCCGGTATACGAAGCCCTGCGCCTGGAAGCGGACCTGAAGCGGACGAAACTGCGCTCGAAATGGTGGGTCATCAACAAGTCCTTCTATCAGGCCCGGACGACGAGCCCCCTGCTAAAAGCCAAGGCGTCCCACGAAATCGCCTGGATCAACAAAGTCGACGACCACACCCAGGGCCACACGGCCCTCATCGCCTGGCGCCCCGACGAAGTCCGCGGGGAAGTCCTGGGAAAATTATAGTCTGTAGTTCATCGTTTGTAGTTTGTAGTAAAAGGGCTTGTCATCGTGTAGCAAGCCCTTTTTCAGATATTAAACATTCATATATTTCAATTTATCTATTTATAGGAGGCGCGTTATCATGGAACATGAATCACACGCAGGCATCAGTTTTTTTCAGCGATATCTGACCCTTTGGGTCTTGTTATGTATGGTCGTCGGCGTAGCCATCGGTTATGCCCTTCCGGCTGTGCCAGCTTTTTTAGATACCTTACAGGTCATGGGGATTTCTATTCCCATTGCCATTTTGATTTGGATCATGATTTATCCGATGATGATGAAAGTCGATTTTCAGAGCATCAAAGCCGTAGGACGCCAGCCTAAAGGCTTGTTCGTCACGTGGATTGCCAACTGGCTCATCAAGCCTTTTACCATGTATGCCATCGCCTGGTTCTTCCTTTTTGTCCTTTTCAGTTCTTGGATTCCGACCGACCTGGCTCGGCAATACTTGGCTGGTGCCGTACTGCTCGGTGCCGCTCCCTGTACGGCTATGGTTTTCGTCTGGAGTACACTGGTTAAAGGGAATCCGGCTTATACCGTCGTCCAAGTCGCGACGAATGATTTAATCATTCTCATCGCTTTTGTACCTATCGTCAAGTTCCTCTTAGGGGTTTCACAAGTTACTGTTCCTTATAGTGTCCTCTTTGTCAGTATCTTCCTGTTCGTCGTCATTCCTCTGGCAGGCGGTATCCTGACCCGGATGACTGTCGTCAAACGAAAAGGTCTCGATTATTTTGAACAGCACTTTGTCCACAAATTCGATTCGGCAACGACGTGGGGCCTGTTGCTGACGCTGGTCATCATTTTCAGCTCCCAAGCCCAGGTCATCTTATCGAATCCGCTCCACATCGTCCTCATCGCCATTCCCCTTACCTTGCAGACCTTCTTTATCTTCTTCCTTGCCTACGGAGCCTGCCGGCTGCTGAAACTGCCCTTCGACATTGCCGCACCGGCCGGGTTCATCGGCGCTTCTAACTTCTTTGAATTGGCCGTTGCCGTAGCCATTGCGCTCTTTGGCGTCACCAGCCCGGCAGCCTTGGCGACGACCGTCGGTGTCCTGACCGAAGTCCCGATTATGCTGACCCTGGTCCGTATTGCCTTAGCAACTAAAAACTAGCTCCGCTAGTCCCTGGAATTGTAGGGGCTTGCTGCAGCAAGCCCGCTCCAGAATATGTGTGCTTTCCCAATCAGTTTTCTGGAGAAATCATCCCCATATCCAACGGGCGCCCCCTCTACTGCGGTCCGTTTCAGCAACCGTCCTGCCATTCCTTACAGTCATGACCTGACGGGCTGAAAAGGCACGTGGTCGCCCCTACAAATAAAACCCCATCCGCTAACCACGAACCACGAGACACGGAATTCCCACAAGCGGGCCGCCTTTACAGGACGGTTCCTACGAACCCCTAACCCCTAACCCCTAGCCACGAGCCACTAAGCACGGGATTCCCACAAGCGGGCCGCCTTTACAGGACGGCCCCTACGAACCCCTAACCCCTAGCCACTAGCCCCTAGCCACTAAAAAGCGGCTGTCTTCAAAGGACAGCCGCTTTTTCCTACTTCCCTTCATAATAATAACGCGTCCACATGACGACTTCCGACAGGGACGGGTGGGGCGTCATGGTTTCGCTGAAGGTGTAGACCGATTTGGGATTGAGGGTACGCGTCAGCGGTTTGGCCCGCAGGGCCTGGACCGTCGGCGACGCGATGTCTTCGTGGATGGGATGGACGACGTGGGTGCCGCTCATGAGGTTGTTGATGAAGGGCTGGATGAGGATGGACGCTTCAGGGCCGACGATGTGGGCGCCGAGGATGAATTTCGTCTTCTTGTCGATGACCAGTTTGACGAAGCCGTCGTCTTCATCGCCCGGTTCATAACCCATGGCATAGCCCTTGGCCGATGCGGAATAATGGTTGATGGCCGTTTCGACGTCATAGCCTTTCTTCACGGCCTGGTCTTCCGTCAGGCCGACGTGGGCCGCTTCGGGATAGGTGTAGGTGACGGCCGGCACGGCGTCGTAATCGGCCCAGCGCCACGTTTCCGGTTCGTTTCCGGAAAAGAGGTTGTGCGCCAGGATTTCCGCTTCGTAATTGGCCTTGTGGCGGAAGGGGGCCAGGCCGTTGACGTCGCCTAAGGCCCAGATATTCTCAGCCGTCGTTTCCAGGAATTCGTTCGTTTCGATGTAGCCGCGCTTGTCCAGGCGGACGTCGGTATTTTCCAGATGCAGCAGTTCCGTCATGGGCCGGATGCCCGGAGCGACCAGGATTTCTTCGGCAGCTACTTCGCCTTCTTCGCCTGTCGTGCGGTCGCGGAAGGACAGGACCTTCAGGCCGTCGCGCTGGCTGACAGAAACCGTGTCTTTATTGAGGCGGATGTCCATGCCGTAACGCTGGAACTGCTTGAGGATGAATGCCGATACGGCCGGATCTTCCTTGGGCAGGAGGCGGACATTGTGCTGGACCATCGTGACCTGGGTGCCGGCGGCGTCGAAGACGTGGGCGAATTCACAGCCGATAGGGCCGCCGCCGATGATGATCAGGCTCTGGTAGGGCTTTTTCGGATACGACGGGCCGAAGAACGATTCCGATGTCAAATAGCCCGCTTCTTCCAGGCCCGGCAGGGCGGGGATATTCGTCCGGCCGCCAGTGGCGACGAAAATCTTATCGCCCGTCAAGGTGACGCTGCTGCCGTCATTCAGGGCGATGGCGACAGTGTGGTTGTCGACGAAAGACGCCGTGCCGTTAAAGGTGTCGACATTGGGGAACTGGTCGTAATAACTTTGAATAGCCGGACTTTCATCGACCTTTTCCCACAGCCGCTTGGACAAGATATCCCAATCCAGGCGGACGTTGTCGGCAAAGACACCGATACGGCTCCCTTCGCGGATTTCGCGGATGCGGTTGGCTGCCGTGACCATGACCTTCGTCGGGATACAGCCGCGGTTCAGACAAGTCCCGCCGAACCGGCCGCGTTCAATGACAGCCACCTGCAAGCCCTGGGCCAGGGCCGCGTCGGTCACAATATTGGCTGCCCCCGTACCGATGACAATGACATCATATTTCTTCATAAATAGCGCTCCTTTATGTATAATAAAATATTAAATACAACCTTTTTAGTATAGTATAAGCGAAAGCGGCCTTTTTGACAAGGTCGTTTATTTTTCCTTCTTTTTTATGAATGACAGAATCTGTCTATCCTAAAAGGTAAGCTATATAAGAAGACAGCTTTGTTGGGAGTGTAAACTGATGCAAAAAGTCGTAAATTGCTGTATACTTAAAGAAATCCAAAAATACAAGGCTGATTCAAGTCCTTACTCTTCACTTAAATTTTAACCTTCCAGCAAAATGTACATCTACATAGGTAAAACATTTTTTATTGAAAAAGAAAGGATATAGCACTATGGATGATATACTGCATCAGAAGTGCAGATTAAAAGAACAATTGCAACATTCTTCTCAAGATAACAAGAGTAAGGTGAATCCGGCTCCGATTGCTGGGGAATTTACCGGAACTGTAGAAAGTGCTGCTCATACAGAGCAACTTCTTCGCTTTAATGCTCATCAGGGACACGGATTTGCAGCGGAACAGGCAAATGATTTGTTGGACACGCTTCATGGAAGCGATGCCACTATTTTGGGAAATGACAATGCTAAAAACGGTGCAGATCGTATGGTGGATGGTTTGCTTATCCAAACCAAATATTGCCAAACAGCTCAGGCCTCGGTAGATGCGGCATTCAATCAGCAGACTAAGCTGTACCGGTATATTGACAAAAACGGCGTGCCGATGCAGCTGGAGGTTCCAAGCGATCAGTATGATGCTGCTATACAGATTATGCGCAAAAAGATTGCGGCAGGACAGGTTCCCGGTGTGACGGACCCGAATGATGCTGTGAATCTCGTGAGAAAGGGTAATGTAACTTATCAGACAGCGTGCAATATAGCGAAGGCGGGAACCGTGGATTCTTTGACTTTTGATGCAGCCCATGGAAGTGTTGTTGCAGTAAGCACATTTGGAATTTCTGCGCTTATTACTTTTGCTCATTCTCTTTGGAGCGGTAAAAATGTGGAAGATGCTATTGATGCTTCCATGTATGTAGGACTCAAAATGGGGGGCTCGGCTTTTCTCAGTACCGTGATAGCTTCTCAAATTACGAGAACTGGGCTGAATACAGCTATTCAGCAGCCTTTAATTGGGGTTATCAAAGCACTTCCGTCTGGAGTAAGAAAATCTATGGTATCTGTCATGAAGGATGGAGCTTTTTTGTACGGGCGAGGTACTGCGGGGAATCTGGCGAAACTCTGGAGCAGTAATATCATTACTTCCGTAGCGTTTACTCTTGTATTGTCTGCATCGGATATCATGCATTTCTTCAGCGGAAAGATTTCTGGGAAACAACTATTCAAAAATATAACCAATCTGGCAGCCGGAATGGGCGGGGCTTATGGCGGTGCTGCTTTGGGCTCTGTATTTGGACCTATAGGAACTGTTGCAGGAGGCATTGCGGGGGGCGTTGTCGCTTCGGCAGCTTCTTCCAGCATATTGAATCATTTTATAGAAGATGATGCGGTCGAGATGGTCAAAATCCTAAATGATTGCTTTGTTGTATTGGCCCAGGAATATCTTTTAAATGAAGAGGAAGTAAATCTGGTGCTGGAAGATCTTCAAGTACAGCTGGTTCATGAAAAATTGCTGGAAATGTTTGCCAGTAAAAATCGGAAAGCCTATGCTGATGAGCTGTTGAGGAATATTATCGAAAAAATTATAAGGATGCGGGCTCATATATTTTTGCCGCCTGATGACGAATTCCTGGCGGGAATCAATAGGATCCTGGCTTTAGGGAAAAATCCGGAAGCTCTTAAGGAGCATCTTATTGGAAAAAAAGTGGACGCTGTAGCAGTAGGCAAAAAATTATTGAACCGGGATATTTCCAAGCATGCAGCGGATAAAGCATGGTATGCGACGAAACAGATGAATTTGGTCAATATGCAGCAGGAAATGTGTCTGACCAAAATGAAAATCGATGAACAAAACCATCGGGCAAAGATAAAAGAACAGCGGGAAGAAATGAATCAGATAATGAATGCAATAAAGGAGATGTTGGAAGAATGACTGATATGGAAAACCAATTGACTGTGATTGATGGGAATGATATCTTCACGATAGAAGAACAGGACACTCTAAATCAAGAAATCGACCGGATTATCAGCTCCCATAAAAACAATAGACAGGAAATTAACCGCCTGGTCTTCGAATGTACGGCTGCACTGACGGAGGCCGAGGATGCTTCGCGTAAACTGGAAAATAAAGGATTTTTCCGCAGATTGATTGGCGGAATCACAGGAAGCAATAAGCGTCTCCAGAATAAAATCAACAGCAACATGAGGGCGGCCCAGTATGCATCCCAGGTGACCCTGCAAAAACTGGCAGAACAGAATCTGATGACCTTTGATCTCCTTACGGCAGTCAACAATAAATTAAATGCTTCCGTAGAAGCCGCCAATGAAATGTTTAAGGCTCAGTTCATGATGATGGGCAAGTTCTTTCTTAAGAACCGCCGGGATATTGCCAGCTTGGACTTACGGTTGCATGCGGTAGAAAAGAATGTTAAGCTGTTGAATTGGCAGAATTCCATAGAGTATCTGGATTTTCAGGGAGTAGAATACGGCGAGCTGGATGATGCCGCAAAAATTGCCTGCCTAGTCGGAGATTTCTATGAATTGACAGGCGGAACGTGGTCTACTTCTGATTTGTTGCTGCTGAAAGCGGCATTGGGGCAGGTGGGAATTAGTCCTCATCATAAAGTCAACTATTTCCAGATGATAAAGACGATTGCCAATACGCCTGCTCTGCAACAAAAACTACTGGGAAATCAAATCATCAAACCGATTGCGAATCCATCTTATCTCATCTCATTGGGCACACTGGAGAAATGGGATGCCCTGGATGCGCGTGAACGGTATTTGGTATATGGTGTGGAGAATATTTTACAGGAACAGGGAATAGATGCAGATACAGATAAGGTAAAGAGTTCTTTAGTGAAAAAATATATGAAACAATGTGCTGATGTCAATCTGGATACGGACGTAGAAATGTATGATTTATTACTGGATTTACTTTATAATATAGAAACAGGAAAAGAAGAAAAATTGATACTATCGGCAGATCAGGAACGAATCCAGCTGTTTCTGACAGATCACACAAAGAATGCTTTTGAAACAATTCGTAGCGCGGCTGCAGGTGGAGAATCCAAAGCGCTGTATATGCTGGCAGAGTATTACAGAAGAGGATATGGCGTGGTGACCATAGATGAAAAACTTACATCAGATTATTATAAAAAATCTTATGAAGCCGGCTATCCCGTTGCTGTATATGGGATAGTTTCTACCCTGCCAGAAAACGCCGATGAGAGAGCGGGAATCCTGGATAAGGTTAGGGATGAAATCATTAGCCGGGCAAATAGTGGCGATGTATTTGCTCAGAATACAATAGGAAGTATGTATTATCATGGGCGCGGAATCGGACAGGCTTATGAAAAAGCATTGGAATGGTACCAAAAGGCGGCTGGAAAGGGCTATGCACAAGCTCAATTCAATTTGGGGTATATGTACTACCATGGTCAAGGTGTTAAACAATCCTATGAAAAAGCTGTGGAATGGTATCAGAAAGCGGCAGAACAAGGAGATGTGACAAGTCAATTTCATTTAGGAAATATGTACGAAAATGGGCGTGGTGTCAAAAGGTCTTATGAAAGGGCTGCGAAATGGTACCAAAAGGCAGCAGAGCAAGGGGATGCGCAAGCTCAATCCTATTTAGGAAATATGTACGAAAAGGGTCAAGGAATTGAGCAGTCCTATGAAAAGGCAGTGGAATGGTATCAAAAGTCAGCGAAGCAGGGAAATGCGGATGGTCAATACCATTTAGGATATATGTACAGCCGTGGGCAAGGTATCGAACTGTCCTATGAAAAAGCCGTGGAATGGTACCGGAAAGCGGCAGAGCAGGGAAATGCGGATGGACAAAACGAGTTAGGGCTTATGTACAAAAATGGGCACGGAATCAACCAGTCCAATGAAAAAGCCGTGGAATGGTACAGCAAAGCGGCAAAACAGGGGAATGCGCCAGCACAAAATAATTTAGGGTATATGTACGAAAATGGGTACGGAATAGAAAAGTCCGATGAAAAGGCTGTGGAATGGTATCAAAAGTCAGCAGAGCAGGGATATGCTGAATCTCAATTCAATTTAGGATATATGTATTATTATGGGCGCGGAATAGAACAGTCGTATGAAAAGGCTGTGGAATGGTTCCGAAAAGCGGCAGAACAGGGAGATGCGGCTGGTCAATCATGGTTAGGGGGGATGTATAGAAATGGGGACGGAATCCAACAGTCTGATGAGAAAGCCGTAGAATGGTACAGCAAAGCGGCAGAACAGGGGAACGCGTCAGCACAATGTAATTTAGGGTATATGTATGAAGAGGGTCGAGGAGTTTTGCAATCAAATGAAAAAGCTAAATACTGGTACACAAAAGCAGCTAACCAGGGTGAGAGAGATGCACTGTGGGTTCTTCATGTACGTGGTTGGAATTTATAAAGTAACTGACTCAAGCATAGCGGATGCAGTGAAAATACAGTTGGAGGAATGAATGCCATGGAAAATCAATTGGCCATTATTGATGGGAATGAAGTTTTTACGATAGATGAGCAGAGCGCCCTGAATCAGGAAATCGACCGGATTATCAGTGCTCATCAGAACAACAGACAAGGAATCAATCGTCTGGTCTTTGAATGTACGGCCGCACTGACGGAAGCGGAAGATGATTCGCGCAGACTGGAAAGTAAAGGATTTTTCCAGCGATTCATCGGCGGAATTACCGGGAGCAACAAGCGTCTCCAGGACAAAATCAACAGCAATTTGAGAGCGGCCCAGTATACGTCCCAGGTGACCCTGCAGAAACTGGCAGAGCAGAATCTGATGACCTTTGACCTCCTCACGGCGGTGAATAATAAACTGAATGCTTCGGTGGAAGCGACCAATGAACTGTTCAAGAAGCAGTTCATGATGATGGGCAAATTCTTTCTCAAGAACCGCCGGGATATTGTCAGCCTGAACCTGAGACTGAATGCCGTAGAAAAGAATGTCAAACTGCTGAACTGGCAGAATTCCATAGAGTACCTAGATTTTCAGGGGGTAGAATACGGCGAACTGGATGATGCCGCAAAAATTGCCTGCCTAGCCGGGGATTTCTATGAACTGACAGGCGGGACATGGTCTACGTCCGATTTGCTGCTGCTGAAAGCGGCTCTGGGGCAGGTGGGAATTAACCCCCATCATAGGGTCAACTATTTGCAGACCATAAAGACGATTGCCGATACGCCGGCTCTGCAACAAAAATTACTGGGAAATCAAATTATCAGGCCGATTGCTGATCCATTCTATCTCATCTCATTGGGAACGCTGGCAAAATGGGATGCCCTGGATGAGCGTGAACAGTATCTGGTAAATGGTGCAATGGATGTTTTACAGGAACAGGGAGCAGATGTAGTCCCAGACAAGGTAAAGACTACCTTGGTGAAAAAATATATGGAACAATGGGCAGATGTAAATCTGGATACGGACATAGAAGTTTATGATTTGTTGCTGGATTTACTGTATAATGTAGAGACGGGGAAAGAAGAAAAACTGATACTATCGGCAGACCAGAAACAAATCCGACTGTTTCTGAAAGATCATACCCAGAAAGCCTTTGAAACGATTCGTAGCGCTGCTGAGGCTGGAAACGCCAATGCGCTGTACATACTGGCAGAGTATTACAGAAGAGGATACGGCGTGGTACCTGTAGATGAAAAACGTACATCGGATTATTATAAACAATCCTATGAAGCGGGTTATCCCGTTGCAGGATATGAAGTCGCATCGGCCCTGCCGGAAAATGCTGATGAGAGAGCGGAAATCCTGGATAAGGTCAAAGAGAAAATCATGGACTTGGCAAATAATGGCGATGTCTTTGCCCAGGATACGGTAGGAGACATGTATGACCATGGCCGGGGAGTCGAACAGTCCTACGAAAAAGCAGTGGAATGGTACAGGAAGGCAGCAGAGCAAGGATATGCAAATACTCAATGCCGTTTAGGAAGCATGTATCATGATGGTCGAGGTGTCGAACAGTCCTATAAAACGGCGGTAGAATGGTACAGGAAGTCAGCAGAGCAAGAATATGCAGCGGCACAATGCAATTTAGGACTTAAGTACAAATATGGTCAAGGTGTCGAACAGTCTTATGAAAAGGCGGTAGAATGGTACCGGAAAGCTGCAGAACAGGGATATGCAAATGCTCAATGCAATTTAGGAGTTATGTACGAATATGGCCAGGGAGTCGAACAGTCCTATGAAAAGGCGGTAGAATGGTACCAGAAAGCCGCAGAACAGGGATATGCAAATGCTCAGTGCAATTTAGGAGTTATGTACGAATATGGCCAGGGAGTCGAACAGTCCTATGAAAAGGCGGTAGAATGGTACCAGAAAGCCGCAGAACAGGGATATGCAAATGCTCAGTGCAATTTAGGAGTTATGTACGAATATGGCCAGGGAGTCGAACAGTCCTATGAAA
>ERZ773158.1137-NODE-1137-length-26204-cov-3.602853_pt1 | contig 26204 bp, 20 predicted proteins | sample MGYA00511918_ERZ773158 | MGnify/ENA primary metagenome ERZ773158 (study PRJEB29015, sample SAMEA2737876) | human gut metagenome | biome: human gut; feature: human-associated habitat; material: faeces | place: China | collected 2012 ...
AAGCTGCTCGTCCAAGCCCTCGACCTCAACGGCCTCGGCGGGTGCGGCGGCAAGTTCGGCCGAAAGCTCGAGCTTAGTCTGGTTCATCTTGAGCCAGCCCCAAGTTGCAGCAGGCATCGCATTGACCTGCTCGAGCGTGGTGGCGGCGGTGTTCGTGGTCTGTTTCATTATCCGATCGCTCCTTCCATCTCGAGCTTGATCAGGTTGTTCATCTCGACGGCGTACTCCAGCGGCAGCTCCTTGGAGACCGGGTTGGCAAAGCCGTTGACGATCATGGTGCGGGCCTCTTCCTCCGAGATACCGCGGCTCATCAGGTAGAACACCTTGTCGTCGCCGATGCGGCCGATGGTGGCCTCGTGGCCGATATCGACGTTCTTGGCGCGGATGTCCATGGCCGGAATAGTGTCGGAGCGGCTCTGGTCGTCGAGCATCAGCGACTGGCAGCTCACGGTTGCCTTGGAGCCCTCGGCCTTGGGTGTCGCCACAATAGAGCTGCGGAAGGTCTGAATGCCGCCACTCTTGGAGATGCCCTTGGTCTCAACGGTTGCCGAGGTCTCGGGCGCGTTGAGCACGACCTTGCAGCCGGTGTCGAGGTTCTGGCCGGCGCCGGCAAAGGTGATGCCGGTAAAGCTCGAGCGGGCGCGGCGGCCGTTGAGCACGCTCATGGGGTAGAGGTAGCCCACGTGGCTGCCGAAGGAGCCGCTGATCCACTCGATGTCGCCGTCCTCGTCCACGCGCGCACGCTTGGTGTTGAGGTTGTACATGTTCTTGGACCAGTTCTCGATGGTCGAGTAGCGCAGGTGCGCACGCTTGCCCACAAAGAGCTCCACGGCGCCGGCGTGGAGGTTGGCCACGTTGTACTTGGGCGCGGAGCAGCCCTCGATAAAGTGCAGGTCGGCATCGTCCTCGACGATGATAAGCGTGTGCTCAAACTGGCCGGCACCCTTGGCGTTGAGGCGGAAGTAGCTCTGCAGCGGGAAGTCGAGCTTGGTGCCCTTGGGCACGTAGACAAACGAGCCGCCCGACCATACGGCGCCGTGCAGGGCCGCAAACTTGTGGTCGGTGGGCGGGATGAGCGTCATAAACTTCTCGTGGATGAGCGGCTCCCACTGCGGATCGTGCAGGGCCTCCTCGATGCCGGAGTAGACGATGCCCATCTTGGACGCCGTGTCCTGCATGTTGTGGTAGACGAGTTCGGAGTCATACTGCGCGCCGACGCCCGCCAGGTAGCTGCGCTCGGCTTCGGGGATGCCCAGACGCTCAAAGGTGCTCTTGATGTCGTCGGGCACCGACTCCCAGTCGTGCTTTTGGTCGGTGTTGGGCTTGACGTAGGTGACGATGTTGTCCATGTCCAGGCCCTCGATGGAGGGGCCCCACGTCGGGTCGGGAAAACGGTTGAAGATCTCGAGGGACTTTAAGCGCAGGTCGAGCATCCACTGCGGCTCGTCCTTCTTGGCGCTGATCTCGCGCACGATGTCGGGCGTGATGCCGGCGTCGAGGCGCTCGAATCCCTCCTCGCCATAGGTGAAGTCGTAGAGGCTGCGGTCGATGTCCGCGACCTCGGTGCGGTTCTTGGTCATTACGTCGCCCCTTTACGCCTGCTGCTCGGCAGCGGCGGCCTCGGCCTGGGCGCGCTGCTCGGCGGCCTCGCGCTCGAAGGTCTCAAAGCCGTTCTTGTCGATCCAGGGGATGAGCGAGGCGTCGTCCTCGCGCACGATGTGGCCCTTGACCATAACGTGGACGCGGTCGACATCCAGGTGCTCCAAGATGCGCGTGTTGTGCGTGATGATGAGCATGGAGCCGTCGCAGCTCTTGCGGTAGGCGTCCATGCCGTGGCTGACGGTGGACAGAGCGTCGACGTCCAGGCCGGAGTCGGTTTCGTCCAGGATGGCGAGCTTGGGCTGCAGCAGCAGAAGCTGGAGCATCTCGACCTTCTTCTTCTCGCCGCCCGAGAAGCCTACGCCCAGCTCGCGGTTGAGGTAGGCGGTATCCATGTTGAGCTCGGCCGCGAGCTCCTTGACGCGACGGCGGAACTCCTTGCCTTTCATCTCCAGGCCGGGGCGGCCGGCAATGCTGGCGCGCAGGAAGCTCGACAGCGGCACGCCGGGGATTTCGACCGGAGCCTGGAAGCTCAAGAACAGGCCTGCGCGGGAGCGCTTGTCGGTGGTGAGCTCGGTGATGTCCTGGCCGTCAAAGACGATGCGGCCGTCATTGACGGTATAGACGGGGTCGCCCATGACCAGGTGGCCGAGGGTGGACTTGCCGGCGCCGTTGGGCCCCATCAGCACGTGGGTCTCGCCGGCGGCGACGTTAAGGTTGACGTTGTGGAGGATGGTCTTCTCGTCCACGGAGGCGGTCAGACCTTCGATGGAAAGCAGCGGATTTGCGCTCATGCTGTCCCTCTCTGTATATGGTGTACTCATAGGTGTACTAAACCCTAGGAATCTTCTCGGAATAAAGTTACTATGGGTTCTGCGTTAGTCAAGGGAAAACCCGACTAATCCACTCGACTTTTTAGATGTGGGACATAATAATCAGGTTTGTTTGCCCCGCGTGCATGGGATTTGGGACAAACAAGCCTGATTTTGTCCCAGGATCAACGGGAGGGTAGGTATGCTCATTTCTTCTAAGGGCCGCTATGCCCTCCGGTTAATGATCTATATCGCGGCGCTGGGTGACGCCGAGGGCAAGATTGCTTTGCGCGAGGTTGCCGACCGTGAACATATCTCGCAAAAGTATTTGGAGCAGCTGGTTCGTCCGCTTATGAAGGCGGGCCTGCTTAAGAGCGTGCGCGGCAAAGGCGGTGGCTACATGATGGCCAAGGACCCCGCCGAGGTGCGTGCTGGCGACATCCTGCGCGCTGTCGAGGGCAGCACGGCGCCCGTGGCGTGCGACGGCATCGACAACAGCTGCACCCGCAGCGATTTGTGCTCGACCGTCAAGTTCTGGCGCGGCCTGGACGACGTGATCGAAAAGTACGTCGACGGCGTGACGTTGGCCGACCTGGCCGCCGTCCCCGAAATCAACTTTGACATTAAGCTGTAGGGGTGCAAATGGCATCTCTCGACAAGGTGTACAAGCAAATCGAAGTTTTTGCTCGGGAATGTGACGCCGAGAAGGTCGTATTGTTTGGTTCTCGTGCTCGAGGCGACAACTTGCCCAAGAGCGATATTGACATCGCCGTAGCAGGTTGCCGGGATTTCGGCCGTTTCTCATATTTGATCGAGGAACATCTTGATACTCTTTTAGATGTAGATGTCGTCAATCTCGACGAGTCCCTATCGCAGCAATTGCTCGATGAGATTGCCAGGGATGGTGTGATTCTGTATGAAAAAATATGAGAACTTTGTTAGCGCCTTGGCGAATCTTGAGGATGCGCCCAATCAGGATCTCAACAATGATTTTGTTCAGAGTGGATTAATTAATAAGTTCAATCTTCAATTTGAACTGAGCTGGAAGCTCCTTAAGCGTCTGCTCGAGTATGAGGGCGCCACGCTTGCCGCGTCGGGGTCTCCTCGTGCCATCTTGAAGGAGTCGTACCGATTCTACGACTTTATTGATGAGGCAGCCTGGCTAGACATGCTCAGAGACCGCAATACGAACGTCCATATCTATGACAACAAGCTCGCTCAAGATTTGATTCAGCGTATCCTGAACGTCTATATCCCCGCTTTCTGTCAGTTGAGAGACGGGCTGATGGGACGCTACGGCGATCTTCTTCTGGTGCCCGACGACCAGTTTGTTTAATTCCTTTAGATTTCGCGGATTTCGCGGAGGGTTGTTGCCGTTTACCGAGGGGTTGTTGTGCAACAACGGGCGAGCTGCAATACTTACTCTTTATCTTTGCAAACTGCACTTTAACTACACCAATGCAGGGAGGATCTTATGCAGCCCAAGCATTCTGCTATTGTCGCGGGCCTGACGCTGGCGCTTTCGTTTGGCGCCGTTTCCGCGCCGGCACCCGCCGCTGCCGAGGAGCCCACGCCGGGCGTTGCCTCGAATGCGACCGATATCGATAAGGGTCTCTATACCCAGCAGTCCTTCTCGGGCGTGCTGAGGTCGGTCCAGGGCGTTTCGTTTGTTAACGTGACCACCGAGATGAAGTACTTTACCAAGTACGAGAGCCATGGCAACTATAACCAGGGCTTTTCGTATGGCGACGGCTATAACGCGCTGGGCTATTACCAGTTCGACCGTCGATGGTCGCTCATTCCGTTTATGAAGCAGGCCTACAACTACAACCCCGAAAAATACAGCATGCTCAAGGATGCGATTGATCGCGGCAGCGAGATCTCCAACGCGAGCAATGCCATGTACGAGAACGGCCAGCTCACCGAGCTGGGCCATATCGCGCAAGATGCCTTCCAAGGTGCGTACAACACCGATCCTGTTGAGTTCTCAGCACTTCAAGATGCCTATGCGTACAACTCGTACTATGCGGTGACCGAGGCGTGGCTCAAGAGTGGCTTGGGCATTGATGTTTCGGGCCGCGCCGATTGCGTTAAGGGCATGGTGTGGAGTATCACCAACATGTGCGGCACCGGTGGTTGCAGGGACTTCTTCCGCTGGGCAAACCTTTCTAACAGTATGACCGACCGCGAGTTTGTGACGGCGCTCTCCAACAGCGTGGTCAATAACGTGGCGACCAAGTATTCGAGCCAGCCCCAGTATCATGAGGGCTGGAAGAATCGTTATAAGAATGAGCTGAAGGACTGCTTGGTTTATATCGCTGAGGACGAGGCTGCCGCCGCGACGCCCGTGCAGCCCGAGCCCTCGCCGGCGCCCTCGCCGACGCCTGATTCGAATGACGACTCGAGTGACGATGCCAATGATGACAGGATGGATGCGCCCTCGACCGATGCTGACGGTAATGGCTCTGCTGGTGGCACTACCAACGACGGCTCTACCTCGAACGGCTCCGATTCGAACGGCTCTGCTGCGGGCGATTCGTCTTCAAGCTCTGCCGGCAATACGGACAGCGCCGCTTCTGGTTCGACCGACGCTGACACCTCTAACTCATCCACCGGCTCGAGCGATTCGTCCGCTGACACCGGCTCTAACAAAGGCTCTGGCTCTGCCGCAACCCCTGATTCCGATGTTTCCAAGGACAACCCGAATAAGGCACCGGACGCTCCCGTTGCTTCGCCGGACAAGAAGCCTTCTTTCTCCGTGCAGCTTGGTTCTACGCTGGGCTCTTCGCTGATGGCTGGTGTCAATAACGGCTCGACCCAGAACAAGGACAACTCTGATCAGGTTTCCACGGAAAAGACCGAGTCCGATAAGGGTTCTAGCTCTGATGAGAAGGGCGACAAGTCCGCTCAGGAGAAGGACGATGGCAAGAAGTCTGAATCTGAGGCGAAGGACGAGAACAAGGACAAGACCGAGGACGGAAAGCAGCAGGGCGAGGACAGCGGTAAGGGCAGCACCGACAACCAGGTCCAGGAGCAAAATGACTCCAAAACGGTGACCACCACGACCACGACGACTACAACGACCAAGTCCTCGGGCGGCAACATGCCCAAGACGGGCGATCAGATTGTGATGGCGAGCCTTGCCAGTGCAAGCTTGGCCACGCTGGGTGCCACGTCTATCGTAAGTGGTAAGCATAAGCTCGATCAGCAGAAGAAAACTTCTGGGGAGGACGGTTCGGAGGAGTAATCTTCCAGATCGTTTTCTATAAGAGTTTGGGACGGGGTCCAGTGCGGCGGCATCGGACCCCGTTTTTGTTGTGCAACGATTTGTTATGCCCCCTCGGGGGCATGTTGCTACCGTTGCCCGAAACGTTTACATGTCGATATTGTTGCGCTCTACCCGCTCGTTACAATGGGCATCGTGCTGCGTTAGAGGGAGAACTTACGGTGTCTGAACAGGCGAATTATGGTGTTGCTCATGCGTTTGGTGCACGGTTGCTCAATCATGCGGGTAACGCAGCTCTGCCGGTTGATGTACACGACTTTTCTGATGCAATCAATTGGTGTTTACTCGTCGATAAGACTATGTTTATTGCCGATATATTGGACAGCGAAGCACCTGTTGCGCTTTGTTGTCGGCCCAAGGGTTTTGGCAAGAGCATGAATCTATCGATGCTCAAATGCTATTTGGAACGATCTGATCACCGACGGCCGGATCGAAGCCCGTTCGTCGGCACCCAGATTTGGCAGGCGGGCGGTGGTCGCTTTCGTGATGAGTACGCGTGCTATCCCGTCATCTTGCTCGATTTTTCTGCTGCCGCTGCGAGGCGCGACGCCGATGCTGCGGCGGCTATTCGCAGCGCTGTCGCGAACGAGTGCGCCCGATTGCTGCCGCTGCTTGCCGCGCCTGATCTGTCAAGACGTGAGGTTCGTCTTATCGAGAGGGCGGCGCGTGGGGTGGCCAGCGATAGGGAGATCGATGCGGCGCTTGGCGTGCTTATTAAGCTGCTCCAGACAGCTTTCGATGAGCAGGTTGTTCTTCTGATAGACGACTACGACGTGGTGTGTCCAAATGGTTTGGACGCTAAGGACGACGGTGGCGTGGATTTCCTAGAGTCGCTCAGCCGGATGTTGTTTGACACCATTGCCGATGCCGGCGACTCGTTGCGATTGACGTGTCTGATGGGCGAGCGCCCCGGTCATGCCGAGTTTGCGTTGTCCCAACGTGGGGTTTCCTATCGGTCGGCGACAGCGTTGTCGAGTTGGTGTGATCGATGGTTCGGTTTTTCGGACGACGAAGTCCAAGTGCTGTTGGATTGCATCGGTCGCAACGGCTGTCTGGATGACGCGCGTGAGTGGCTCGAGGGCTATCTGTTTGGTGGTTTTTATTGCTCGAGCCCGGAGCGCGTGGTGGACTACGCACAGCGCGATTGCGTCGCGCCCGTTCGGGCGGATCTGTATGGTTACGCCGACCGTCTGAGCGCATGCGTCGGTGACTGGAATCTCATGCGCCTGTCCGCATTGTTCGATTTGGTTGAGCCGCATGGGTTTATTGAGGCGCCAGTGCATGTGCATGCCGAGGAGGTCGATGCCGCCAAGCCCGAAGATATCTGGACTGCGCTGTATCTGTCTGGATTTCTTACGACGGACATGACAGGGCATTCGGAGGACGGCGCGTGCCTTCGTTCCCTGCGCCTGCCTAACAACGAAGTGCGTCAGGCGCTCCGTCTTGTAATTCTGGAATGGTTTGAGTGCGCCGTTGAGGACGTTGGAGTTATCGACTCGTTCCATGACGGGTTGTGTCGAGGAGACGAGGACGCTGTAAAGCAAGCTTTGAGCTGTGCTATCGGCGATCTGGGCATCGATGTGGACAAATCAGATATGCCGACAGCCTATCATCTGGCGCTGCAGGGGCTTTGCTTTGGACTGTCCGGCTATTGCAATCCCAGCTCCAAGCGAAGTGGCGTCTCGGATCGCTGGGATATCCAGGTGATTCCCACCGGTCGGGTGTTTGACGTGGCCGACACGCTCGGCATGCTCGATGAGCGACCGCTCATTACGATCAACATGTTGTATGACCCTGGCGTCGATGCCCTGGGCCTGGAACTGTTAGCGGTTCAGGCGCTGCTCGACATAGAGCGCGACGGCATCGATGATATCCGCGTGCCGCGCCCCGCCGTCGGGCGCATGCGTTGGGGCTTTGGTTTTGACGGTCAGCGTGTGTCCGTGGTGTGTCAACGACTGTAGCGGCGGGCGAAAGCCCTTTACTACTCGGCGTCCTTCAGGGGCGGCATGGGCTTCCAGTTGGGATCCTTAACGATCTTGCGTGCGTCCTTCATGCCACGGCGCAGCGCCGGAATACCGGTCTTAAAGCATTTGTCGACTGCTGCCAGACGAATGAACTCCTTGCAGAAGGTCGCGGCATTGCCCAGACGGAACAGCACGGGGTGGTAGTCGCCGTAGATCTGCATGTAGCGTGCCAGATAACCGCGGTTGCGCATGATGTAGTAGCGGTTGGTGTCGCTCGTGGAGTTGAGCTGGCGCTTGCCGGCGATATCCCAGTTAGAGACGGCGCGGGCGCGCTTGAGCACCACGTCGGCAACCACGGCGGCGGGGAAGTGCTGGCTGGCCACGTAGCCGTAGCAGGCATCGTCGCCGTAGATAAAGAAGCGCGCGTCGGGCAGGCCAATCTTGTCGACCACGCGGCGCGAGAACATGCCGCCCTCAAAGCACAGTTGGTTCATGGTGCGGTAGCCCTCGGGTCCCAAATCCCACTTGGCGATGGGGTTAGGGATGCCGAGCGAAAGGATGAGCTGGTACTGCCAAAAGAAGGCGCCGCCGTCAAAGTCCAGGCGCGAACCCTGAATGACGTCGTAACGGTCGGTCCACTTGGCCAAGCGCTCGATGCCTTCGGGGATGACGAGCACATCGTCGTCCATGACCCAGAACCACTGGGCCCCCAAGTCGTAGGCGCATTTAGTGCCGGCGGAGCCGTTTTCGAGCTGCGGGGCGTAGATGACGCGGCCGGTGTCGCCCTGCGCGTCGGGCTGCTCGGTGTCGATACCCCACAGGTTGGCCAGACGCTCGTTGAATGCGGCGCACATGGCCTCGGTCTCGCGCGAATTCTCGTTATCGACAATCACGATGCGCCAGGGCGTTGCCGTGAGATCGGTCATGGAGTCGAACAAGTTGGCCAGGAGTTCCTGGCGCTTGTACGTAACGACGACAATGGCGAGCTTATCGATGGGAGCGGGAAGGGTTGAAGTCATGGGGCAATATATCCTTTCACGCGCGGCGGGCGAGCGCTGCGCGGAAGCTATCGAATACGTCCTTGGGACTGTCCTATTGTAAAGGCTCGCCGCACCTTGACGGCAAGCTTTGAATAAAACGCAGGAACCTGCCACGGGTGTAGCGGCTTTGACGTCTGACGGCAGCGTGTCTATTGCCGCTTGAGCTTGCGAACGATAAGGCTTCTAGCTGCATCGATGATGAGGAGCGCCAGAGCAAAGACGATGCTAATGACGGTACCCGTGATGATACATATAGCTGCCGGGCTGTTTTGGCTGACCAGCATGTTTGCGAGCAACGTATTGAAGACGGGACGTCACAGGCTACTGGTGAGCGACTGCATCACATAGAAACCGAGCGTGGCGGTCGATAAGGTGACGATGACACCCGCAGTCCGCGGATTGCCTGAGGCACTGCGTCGGGTTGCCGAAAAGAGCAAGGAGGCGGCAGCGAGGGCAAACGAGATCAGCGAGGTCGACTTGTAGGAGAGGACTGCCATCGCCGTGAGGTTGCCGGTGAAGGAGAGTGCTCCTTCCAGGATGGTGGCGAGCGCCAAAATCGCAGCGAGCGACCGCATGCCCAAGGCGCCCGCCCTGTCCGAATCCATGACATCGGTAACGTCGCGGAGCAGACCGCCGATCAAAAACGCGATTACGTACGTGGCAGCGCTCATGAGCTTCTGGAGCCAAGAAAACTCGCCGGCGCTTGTCGTACTCATGGCGGCTATATACCCGTTAACAACAAATGCGAGGATGCCAACGGCGATGACCGTCGTCGTGTAGCTCTTCTGGGAGAGTCGACTCTTAGCCAGTCCAAACCATGGCGCCATGAAGACCGTGGCGGCATAGACCCAGATAAACTCAAGGCCTAGCGTGTACCAGTAGTGCGTGTTGAGGGTAACATCGGGAATGGGGGAGACGACCGTGGACCACGCGAGCGCCACGAGGCAATAAAACGTAGTGGGCATAACGACCTTGCCCAGGCGCTGCGTCGTCCGTTGCATTTGCGACTTCCACGTTGCTCCACCGTCCCAAGCACGCGCGGCAGAAGCGATGAGAAAATAGCCCGAGATCATAAAGAAGACCTCGTTGGCCCAGCAGCCCAGCAGGTTAATAAAACCGAGCACGCCGGAATAGGGGAAGGCGGCAAGCGGCGCGTATTCCGGCAAGCCGACACAGGTTGCCTGGAAGGTCCACTGAAAGGTGTGGAACACCGCGATACCGGCGACTGCGACCAGGCGCAAGGCCTCGATGGATATGTTGCGTGCGGCTTTGGGCTGCATGACGTCCTTTCGTATCGGTTTGCCTCTGCGAGCTCCATAGATTATATAAACGCCCGCTGGCGCGCTGACCCTTTGATACCATGAAACGACAGGTATTTCCTAAGGAGCACATTTGTCTACTAACGTCTCTGGCAGCCCTGTTCTGTCGCTGCTTATTCCCATTTACAATGTTCAGCGCTACCTGCGCGAGTGTCTCGATTCCGCCCTGGCACAGACGCTCAAGGATATTGAGATCATCTGCATTAACGACGGGTCGACCGACAACTCGCCGGTGATTATCCGCGAGTATATGGAGCGCGATGGGCGCGTCAAGATGATCGACAAGGCCAACAGCGGCTACGGCGACTCGATGAACCACGGCCTGGAGATGGCGCGTGGCAAGTACGTTGGCATCTTGGAGTCCGATGACTTTATGGCGCCCGACGCACTCGAAAAGCTTGTCTCGGCCGCCGATACCAATAATGCCGACTTTGCAAAGGCGAACTTTGATTTCTACTGGTCTAAGCCCGAGGAGCGCCGTTCGCTGCACGAGATGTTTAGACCTCAGGATTGCGGCAAGCCGGTGAACCCGAGCGATACGACGCAGTTCTTTAAGCAAAAGCCGTCGATTTGGTCGGCCGTGTACCGTCGCGATTTTCTTGAGCACAACGGTATCAAGTTCCTGCCGACTCCGGGGGCATCCTTTCAGGACACGTCATTTGCCTTTAAGGTGATCGCGTGTGCCGATAAAGCTGTTTATCTGCATGATGCCGTGTTGTCGTATCGCCAGGACAACGAGAATTCCTCGGTCAATTCTTCGGCTAAGGTCTTTTGCGTCAATACCGAGTATGCCGAGATTGAGCGTTGGATTCGAGAGGATTATGCTCGCAATCACACAAGCGATGACGTCGAGCGTATGCTCAAGTTCAATCAGCTCATTAAGTACGATTCGTATATGTGGAACTATGTGCGCTTGGCGCCTAAGTTCTATAAGGAGTTCCTGGTGCAGATGGCCAAGGAATTTCAGGCGGCCTTGGACGCGGGGGAGTTTTCGCTTGACGATCTCAAGCCGTGGAAGCGCGCGAATCTCGCTGCCATCCTCAAAGATCCTGAGGGCTGGGTTGACGAGCATCCGAGCTTTGCGACGGATGGTGCCTTGGGGCGCGCTAAGTATTACGCCTCGGTTGGAGGCCCTGGCGTGGTCGCCGCCTTCCTCATCGAATCGCTGAGGGGGTAGGTCGGCATGGGAGAGGCCTCGTGTCCTAAAGCTACCATTGTCGTCCCCGTTTACAACTCCGTGCGCTCCATTCAGCGATGCCTCGATTCGTTGTTGGCCCAGTCCGAGCGCTCGATTCAGGTTGTCTGCGTCAACGACGGTTCGACTGATGATTCGTTGAACGTGTTGCGCCAGATCGCGCAGGCCGACGATCGCGTGCTGGTGATTGACCAGGAAAACGCGGGCGTCTCGTGTGCTCGAAATGCCGGTATCGATGCCGCCGAGGGCGAGACCGTCTTTTTTGTGGACGCCGACGATTGCATCGATGCCCAGACGGTCGAGCGCGTGCTGCATGCCATGGAGTCTGCAGATGCCGAGGCCGCCGTTTTTGGCGGCGTCTGTGAACCTGCCGATGCTGCCCCCAAACGCGTCCAGCAACTCATGAGCCCCAAAGCCGGTACCTTCGGCGCCCTTGATCCCCAACTGCTGTTCCATTCGAATGCGCAGCCCTATGCCTGTCGTGCGGCTTTTTCGCGCGAGCTGCTCAATCGCGAAGGCATTCGCTTCGCCCCCGGTTTGGCTTTGGGCGAGGACGTCGTCTTCCAATTTGCGGCTTATGCGCTTGCCCGCAAGACCGTCGTCATGCCGGACAAGTTCTACCACTACGTGATGGAGAGCGAATCGGCGACGCACGAGTTCAACAGTGCCGAGGCTCGCGCCAAAAAGCTTGACACCCACATGAGGATGCTCGAGGAGGTCTTGGAGGACTGGGCGGCCTACGGTCTTTTGGACCTGTGTCCCGGCGAGCTGATAACTTGGTTTTTGGACCTCATTGTGTTCGACCTGGCGCGCTTGGATGCCGATGACTTCCATCGCGTGGCGGCTCGCGTCAACATGGACCTCACGACGTTTTTGGGAACGGAGTGGGCGGATATGCCTGCTAAGGGCGCCGTTCGCCGTGTTGCCCACAAGCTCGTTGCGGCGACCTCGGGCGTTTCGATGGCAGATGCCGCGCTGTTCTATCTTTCGACTCGCGGTCTCAAAGCCTGCCTGGAGCGTTTTATCTAATTCCAAGCGCTGCCGCCCGCCGCAACTCGGCTGCTAAAATAACCCTGTTACACGCTATTCAACAGGAGGTTCTCTTGCAGAACTCTGATACCCCTAAAGTTTCGCTTCTTGTTCCCATCTGCAATGTTGAGCGCTACCTGCGTGAGTGCCTCGATTCCGCCGTGGCGCAGACGCTCAAGGACATCGAAATCATCTGCATCAACGACGGCTCCACCGATAGCTCGCCAGATATCATCCGCGAGTACATGGAGCGCGACCCCCGTGTAAAGATGATCGACAAGGCCAACAGCGGCTACGGCGACTCGATGAACCGCGGCCTGGAGATGGCGCGCGGCGAGTACGTGGGCATCCTTGAGTCCGACGACTTTATGTTTGAGGATTCACTCCAAAAGCTGGTCGCCAAGGCCGATGCCGAGCATGCCGATGTGGTAAAGGGCGACTTTTACCTGTATTGGTCCACGCCCAGCGAGCGGCGTGAGCTGTTTGGGATCATCGACGAGCATATGACGGGCGCCGCGTATCGCCCCGTCGATCGCCCGGGCATCTTCTACCGCAAACCTTCCATTTGGTCGGCTATCTACCGGCGCGAGTTCCTCAACGACAATCAGATTCGGTTTCTTCCCACGCCAGGTGCTTCGTATCAGGATGCGGGTTTTAACTTTAAGGTCTGGGCATGCGCCGAGCGTGCTGCGTTTATCGCGGACCCCATTTTGTGCTATCGCCAAGATAACGAGAAGAGCTCCGTTAATTCTCCTAACAAGGTGTTTTGCGTGTGCGACGAATATACCGAGATGCAGCGCTTTTTGGATGAACGCCCCGAGCTTAAGGCTCAGCTTCAGGGTATTTTAATGCGCATGAAGGTCGATACGTACCGTTGGAATGATGAGCGCCTGGTCGATGAATTGCGCGAGCAGTTTTGGGAGAAGGCATCTCCCGAGCTCAAGGCCGATTGGGATGCCGGTCGCTTTGACCTGTCTCTCTTCGACCCGCGTGGCGAGACCGACTTGCGACTGATGGTCAAGTCGCCCCGCGCCTATATCGATTCGCGCTTTGATTTTAAGAAGCCGGGCAAGCTCAATACGTTTAAACACTACTTTAAGATCGGCGGCCTGCCGCTGGTCTGGCGCGTGCTGACGTATCAGCGCGCCTACGGCGACAACCCGCACCCCGATGACGTTCCGGTCGCACAGTAGGAGCACTTGACTATGGCTACCCCCAAGATTTCCGTTGTCGTTCCTATCTATAACGTGGAGGAGTGCCTGGCCTGGTGCCTGGACTCCCTGCTTGCGCAGGACATGCCCGATTGGGAAGGCGTGCTGGTCAACGATGGCTCGCCGGACGGTTCGCGCGATATTGCGGCTGCCTATTGCGAAAAGGACGCGCGCTTTACGCTGGTCGATAAGCCCAACGGCGGCCTGTCGAGCGCCCGCAATGCGGGTATCGCTGCGTCCACGGCGCCTATTGTTGCTTTTTTGGATTCCGACGACCGCTTTACGCCCGATGCATGCCGCGTGATCGTCGATGCCTTTGAACGCGAGGATTGCGACGTGTTGACCTTTGGCGCGAATCCGTATCCGCTGGAGGCGGGGTATCCGTGGCTTAACTATGTGCTGAGCCCGCGCGATGTGTCGTTTGAAAGCTATAGCTCTGACCTGCTGTTTAAGGAAGCGTCTCGCCCCTTTGCATGGCGCACCGCCTGCAAGCGTGAGTTTTTGCTGGGCAACGGGATCGTGTTTGACGAAACCGTTAAGTATGGCGAGGACCAGGTCTTCGATTTTGCCGTGTACGGTCGTTCGCGTAAGACCGCGCTTATCTCGAACAAGCTGTATGACTACCGCGTGGCGCGCAAGGGCTCGCTTATGGACACCATGCGCTATGACGACGAGACACGACTGCTGGAGCACGTGAAGATTTACTCCGCGGTGCTGGCTGACTGGCAACGCGACGGTCTCGATGTCCAGTATGCCGATGACCTGGCGTACTTCCTATGCGATCTGGTGCTGTACGATGCGCTCAGGTTGCTGGGTTCGGACTGCGGCAAGGTGTTTGCCGCCGTTGCCGCGGCGCTTGCCGGTTCTGCCGTGGGCAGCGATGCTGCGCTCGCACAATGCGCTCCTTCTGTTGCCGCTATGGTGCGTGCGGCGCTTACCAGCAAGGTCCCCAATGCCCGTGAGTGCAAAAAGCTCATGTTCGATTACGACGTCTTGAGGTTTGGACGCCTGGGTGCCTGCAAACGTATGGCAGCGAACGCCCTGGGAAAGCGAGAAGTGTAGATGAGTATCAAGCGTTTGGCACTTTGCCGCAGTCAGGGCCGTCTGTTTGTGCTGCTTCGTTTTGCCGGTCAGGATGTCGCCGCGCTTATTGAACGGGAGGGTTCTCAAGCGTTTGCCCATGCGACGACGAGCGGTTCTTGTGTGCCGTCGCTGGTGCTCCCGGTCGATCATGGCCGTGTGCTGGCGCTTTGCCCTTCCGTTTCCGATTACGAGCGCGAGCTCGCCGTCTTGGTGCTTCCCTTTTTGGACGGCTCTACGATTGACGTCGCATTTGCGTCCGATGGCCAAAAGCTTGGCTCCATTCGCCCCGATAGCCGCGTGGCCAAGCTGGAATCCAAGGTTAACTACAAAGCAAAGCCTGCGCTGTGCGCGCTTATCCGCGATGCGCAGCGTGGCGAATGCTGCGGTCGCTACGAGATCGATGCCATTCGCTATTTGCCGGCAGACGCCGGCGCGGTGTGGCGCTATGAGGTTACCTGGGCGGGAGACCCCCAGTGCACCCCTGAGTTCCAGATCTTCGATACACATATGAACGCCATCGATGTTACCGTGCATGTTTTTGAATCGCAGGTTGACGTGCCGCAGCAGAACGGATGCCGCGTCAATAAAACGTATCTGAGCGTAGAGATGCCTCAGGATATACGGGATTTTGTCGCGATTGCGGCTGATCCCACGGGCCTAATCCAGAGCGGGTTTTGCGCCATGGATGGTCGCCTGTACAACGGCATGGTCGACGACAGCTGGAACCGCATGAAGGACGCGCGTGCAGACGATGCAGCTTATCGACGTTGGTTTGAACAGCATCGCGCAAAGCCGGGCGATTTGGTGTGCCAGCGTGTCGCTTCGGCGGCCTTTGCCTATAGGCCGCTCGTGAGCATTGTGGTGCCGTGCTACAAGACTGATCGGGTCTACCTGCGCGAGCTGCTGGACTCGGTGCTAGCCCAGAGCTATGACAACTGGGAATTGCTGCTCATGGATGCCTCGCCCGAATGGGACGCGGTGGCCACTCTTGCGGCAGACGCCAACGACGAGCGCGTTCGCCGCATCGAGCTTTCCGGCAACGGCGGCATTGTGCTCAACACCAACGCAGGTATCGAGCAAGCGACAGGCGACTACATCGCGTTCTTGGACCACGATGACATCCTGGAACCGGACGCATTATTCCACTATGTTTCTGCGCTGAACAAGGCTGCCGAGGGAGAGCGTCCCCAGGTCCTGTTCTGCGTCGAGGACATGTTCCAGAAAACGGGGGAGTGGGGCCAGCCGGTCTTTAAGACGCGACTCAACGTCGACCTGCTCTATAGCCATAACTGCGTGACGCATTTCCTGATGGTGGAGAAGGCGCTCATCGACCGTATTGGCATGTCGCCGGAAGACGTCGCGGGCGCCCAGGATTACGACCTGACGCTTCGCTGCCTTGCAGCCGGCGCGCGGTTTGAGCACGTTGCGCATGTGCTGTATCACTGGCGCGTGCATCCGGGATCGACCGCCGACGGTTCTGCTGATAGCAAGCCGTATGCTATTGAAGCCGGGCGCCTTGCGCTTCAGCGCCACTTTAACGCGCTGGGCATTTGCGGAACGGTCGAGGAGACCGAGACGCCGTTTGTCTACCGCATGCACTATGCGCTGCCGAAGCCTGCGCCGCTGGTGAGCATTGTGATTCCGACCAAGGATCACATTGAGACGCTCGACGCCTGCGTGATGTCGATTGCCCAGAAGGCAACGTATACCAACTACGAGATCGTTTTGGTGGAGAACAACAGCGAAGACCCGGAGACGTTTGCGTATTACGAGGCCCTGCCGGAACGCGTGGCTGCGGCATCCGAAGGCAAGGGTATCGCGCGCGTTGTGTACTGGCCGGGTGAGTTCAATTACTCCCAGATCATTAACTTTGGCGTGGAGCATGGCAAGGGCGACTATCTGCTGCTGCTCAACAACGATACCGAGGTCATAAGCCCCGACTTTATCGAAGAGATGATGAGCTATCTGCAGCGTCCCGATGCGGGCGTGGTGGGCGCCAAACTCTACTTTGCCGATCATCTGGTGCAGCATGCCGGCATTTTGGTTGGCGTGCGTGGCGCACTTGCCCATGCCAACCAGGACTTCTCGGCAAAGCGCGAGGGCTATCTTGCCCGCGCTGTGCGCCCCGGTAACTTCAGCGCCGTAACGGGTGCCTGCCAGATGGTCCGACGCGACGTATTTGAGCGGGTCGGCGGCTACAACGAGGAATTCGCCGTCGGTTTTAACGACGCTGACTTTTGCCTGCGCGTGTGGGAGGCCGGCTACCGCACCATCTTTACGCCCTATGCCGAGCTGTACCACTACGAGTTCACCTCGCGCGGCAGGGAAGAGGCCAACGAGGAAAAGCTGCGCCGCTGGAAGCGCGAGCAAGCGCTGTTTATGCAGCGCTGGCCTGAGTTCTTCTTGACGGGCGATCCATGGTTGGGGCCGAACTTATCCGCCGAGAGTGAGTATTTCTCGCTTTAGACAATGGTTTAATTGCTGTCGAGAGCTGCTAAGGCCACTAAGGGCTATGCCTATCTGGCGCAACTGGTCGGTTACTCCATTTGGCAGCGCGCCAACTTGCATCGCGTCAAAAGTGCCAACGTGAGCGAGCGCGATGTTATCGAGGGCATTGCGCTGGCAGAGGCTCGTTTTCACGATGTTGTTCACGAGCCCGCGATTTCTGGACTGGGACTCAACGATATCAAATACCTTTTGGCCATGTGCGAGGATAAGCAGCAGTCCAAATCATCTGAGATTGCTAAACGCATGGGTAAAAAGACCAATGAGGTCAGCTCTATTTGGGCTAAGCTGCTTCAAAGAGAGGTTATTCAAGCTCCGCAGAGGGGCTACGTGCAGTTTGCCGTGCCAGACCTAGATATCTATCTGCGAGAGAACGCTGCGGAGATTCTCGAGCGGTTCTAAATCGAGGCATGAATAGCCGCCGGTTAACTGCCCTTGTCGACTTGGCTCGCGTCCCCCCCAATCTAGTAGACTCTGAACCGTTGCTAGATTAGGGGGATTTTCCATGAAACGCTCCATGAAACGAGTTTCCGGGGCCGTTCGGATGCCGTGGCGCAGCAGGGACTTGAGCTTCTCGGCGAACACCTGCTCTTTCGAGTTCGCAAGCAGGCAGACGCCCTCCTGCCGGTGTGCCACGTCGAACCACAGCTCGTCCTGCTCCATCGCGGCGCTCGCGTGGACCCCCAGGTCGAGCTTCGTGTCGAACGTGCTGCGCCCGTCGCTGACCTTGAGGTTGACGCGCCTGCCCTTGTAGTCCTGCTGCGACAGCTCCTCTATCTCGCCGGCGATGCGGACGGTTACGCCGTCGCCGAGGTTCGAGAGGGCGGACACAAAGGAGCGAATGGAGGCGTCGGTCATCGGGTACCGCACGAAGTCGAGGTCTATGTCCTGGGTTGCGCGGCGCCCGCTCCCCGACAGCGCGCACATCAGGACCCCTCCCTTGACCGTCACTCGGTCGCGCATGCCGGATGCCGCCAGCTTCGAGAGGATCACGTCCTGGCAGACGCGCGCGGTCGCGCTGAGGCAGGAGTAGCCCTCCTCGCGCTCGTAGCGCGCCCTCATCTCGTTCAGGTCCATCAGAATACCTCCTCCATGGCGCGCTCGAGGTGTGCCTCGCCGTGCGGGATTGCCTCCGCGTAGTCCTGCAGCCTGTATATGTCCAGCCGCTCCGACCGCCTGCGGAACGAGGCGACGGCCTCCCGGTAGAGGTCGTAGGGCAGCTTGTTGCGCGAGCTCATGAGCTCGAGGAGCATGCGCTCGGGGTCGTAAGCGGCAAGCTCGGTCCCGTCCACCGAGACGGTCGACCTCCCGACGCCCAGCCATCCCTCCGGGATGAAGTGCTGGCGCACGGCGGCGTCGCGTATCTTGGTCCCACCGCGCTTCGTGGCCAGGTCGATCCGGTCGGGGGGCGCGGTCACGAGCCCGTGGGCGTAGGGCGCGGTCTGCCCGGTCAGGATGCCCCCGGGTAGCGCTTCGCGATCACGGCGAGGGCGTCCTCGTCCCGGTTGGTCGAGTACATCCCTCGGCCGACGGGGTGGAGCGTCCCTTCCGACACCGCCTTGCGAACGCGGTACCTGCTCCCGAGTTCAGCCAGCGCCTCCCGGTAGGTGATCACCATGCCGACCTCCCCTCGAAAGCCATATAAGCCTACATCTGATGACAATTGTAGGCTTATATGGCTTTTCATGGAACGACTCATTGCGGCACCTCCCTCGCCATGACGGTGCCTTACTTTGATGACCCTTTCCTCGTTTGCATCTGCTATATGAAGGAACGTCGATTCTGGTGCTCGGGCGAAGGCGCTACGCGATGAAATTCTCCACCAGCGTAACCATGGAGTCCTTCTCGCTTGGGTCAGAGAGGGCAATCATGAGCGTCATGGCCGCGAGCGCGTTGCCCTCCACGCGGAGTCTCTCTCCGTCTCTGAGAACTCCGTTCTTATCGAGGAAGTGAATGAAGAGCGCCGCTGCAGAGCGCTTGTTGCCATCCAAGAATGGATGGTCCTTCACTACGAGGTAGAGAAGGTTGGCGGCCTTTGCTTGAACGGAGGGATATAGGTCTTGGTCGCCAAAGCCCTGATAGAGGGCGCTGATGATTCCGGCGAACTGGTTGTCCCGCTCTCGTCCGAACAGAGTGGACGACGAGTAGAACGGTAGGCTGCGGACGACTTCGAGGGCTTCGGTGTAACCGAGCTCCCAGTTGGGCTCGTTGCCCTGGGGCGCCTTCATCCTTCCCGTGTCGTATTCATCGAGCAGAGTCAGGCTCGGAAGGTACTTCTGTAGAATTTCTGCCGCACCGGAGAGTTCCGGAGTACTCGACCTCTCGAGGACCTTGAAGACCGTTCCGAGCGCCTCGAGTCTCTTTTGGTTGATGGAGTATCCCTGGAGTAGATGCTGCTTGAGCACGCCATTTGCCCACCGGCGGAAGTACACGCCCTGCTGAGACTTCACGCGGTAGCCAACCGAGATGATCATGTCGAGGTTGTAGTGCTCGACCTGACGTTTGACCGTTCTTGTTCCCTCTAAGCGAACTATTTCAAAAAATGAAATAGTTCGAATTCCGGCAAGCTCTTCCTTTGCTGCGGAATGAATGTGCTTGGAGATAGTCGGCACTCCGCGCCCGAACAACGTCGCCATCTGCTGCTGGGTTAGCCAGACCGTATCGCCGTCGACGCGCACGTCAAGGTGGACTGCGTGGTCGGGGTCCTCGTACAAAGCGATCTGCTGGCTTGCGTTGGAATTGTCCATGATGTATGCCCCTTCGGTTTAGTCGACATGCTATGATCCGCACGCCGGAGGACGAGTGGTTTCAACATGCCGGTATTACGTAGCATCAACCGGCATCCCGCCGGTCAGCCGGCGTCGCGTGCGCCGGCTAAGCCAGGGTCGGGGCAGCGGGGATCCGCGGCGCCGGCGCTTCGTACCATTGGGGGCCTCCGAAGCGACTTTCACCCTGTCTTGGTAAAGATAGTGTACCACAAAACACGAACATGCGTACGTATTTCTGTTTTAATTTTAGCTGGACGCGGCGGTGTGTCGTCCTCTGCCTTGCTCTCCGAAGCCAGCTGTATTCCGGGCCGCGGTTCTACAAGGCAGGGGGTAGTCTGATGGATAGGATCATCCTTCTCCTACTTCTCTTGACCTTCCTGGTCATCCTGAGCAAATAGCGGGCTCTAGGCCCGTAATATGACGACAGCCGCTCCTGCCGAGGCGGCTGTCGCACGGCGCGCGTGCGCCAATTAGCTAAAAACGGCGGAGGGCACTTGTCAGTGGTAGCGTAAAAGTGAACACTTGTGTCGAGTTTTATCGTAGCGAATACACCGGATGACGACGTTTCCGAAGTCGTCGGAGCATTCCGCGAGCCATCTTGCGGCCGCGATCTCCATGCACTGGCGGGAGCCGGCGGGATCCTCTTCGGGAAGGCCCTTGTCGATTCCCTCGCAGGCGGCGACGTCGGTGAGCACCACGTCGTCTCCGTCCCTGGTAACCAGATCGATCGAGATTCCCTCCTCGGGGGACCAGGCCTTGTCGAAGACATCGTACCTGCGACGCTCGACGAATACGGCTGCTGCCTCGATTGCGCGTTCCTGCAATTTGCTAGTCATGATCGCCCCATTTCGGTTTCGGGTTGGGCCCTCTGCCCAACGCCTTGTGGCACGAGGGACGCAGGGGATCCGTCATCGCGCAAGGGAGAAAGCGAAATCGACGTGGAAAGCGATCGCCGAGGCCAGTTTTCGAAAAGTTTTCCAACCTTTGATCCAAACATCGTGGAGAAGAGTTTTCGAAAAGTGTCGCGGACTTTGCGCTGGTGGCGGGCTCTCTGCGTTACTGACGTGACTGAAGATGGTGCAGGGGGTTCTGGCCGAAAGGGGCGTCCTTGGCGAACTCTGGAGCGCAGAATGGATGCTAGCGACTCGTTCTGGCGGCCGGTGGTGAGACGCTCGACAACGTCTTGTAATTCCAGAAGGATATGCGGATGCAGCGTGTTGGACGATCGTTTCTCATCGCAGGGCTTGCCGCAGGCTGGACAGGGGATTTCTTGCTCCTTGGCAAGTTTCGGATCGATGCGAGGAAATCGATGCGAGCGTTGGCATTAGAATACGTGAATCTGCCCTAGATTGGGGTCAGCGAGCCATCTATCCGCCTGTACGAGCTGGATAGACGGCAGCCAGCGATGAGATGCTCGGGCACATCGCCGAGGTCATCGGAGTTGACCCCCAGGCATTTATCGAGGTGGAGCTCGGCAGCGTTCTGGATATCCTCGAGATTCTCTTAAGGTTCGAAGATGCATACGGGCTCATTCCGTTGGAGGACGGCAAGCTTGATGTCGACCGCATGTACGGTCATGCCTCGAAACTGGTCACCTCTATTGAAGATGAGCAGACATGAGGCGCCGGCTTAAAGATGAGTAGATTGCTCGTAGTGAATATGATGCTTGGCACAGCCGTGTCGAGTAATAGTGTTTTCGGGGTATGGGGTTTGCGATTGGTATAGTTGAGCAGTGGCTGTGCATCTGAAAATACAGACGCCAGCGAAAGCTATTGATCATTTGGGAATCGGAAAAGCTGATGGACGAGAATAGTCATTACAAGTCATTTCATTGTTGGGGCTGCCACAAAGGCTATTACAACGAAGAAGATTGCCAAGACATTTTATTTGGGATAGATTACTCCGATAGGCCAGAATGCCCAAAAGACGAGGATGACGAAGAAGAAAAAGCTTCCTTTATTTGGTCTTGTGCCGGCTTCTTGTTACAAGGAGAGTGTAATTGCTTTGCATTGGCCCTTCGAGATATCTTTGGATATCCTCTCTACATAATGGAAACAGAAAACAAAATAGGGTTCCATGCATTTTGCAAAGTGAGCCGGAATCGGAAATCCTACTACATTGACGCTAGAGGCGCCACTACAAGCTTTGAGGAATTTATGACTGTTGCGCGTTTGTTTGTGGGCGATCAATACATCATGCGGCCAGCAACGACGGAAGATGTGGAAGAATGGGAAAGCGACGACGAATTCTATGAGTACGCATTCTCTTTCTCGAAAGTCTTCATTAGCGATCATAAGGAATACTACACAGTGTAGATCCCCGCTCTGTCTTTAGCGTAAACGCATTTATGTCGTCTCGGTCTGGAAACCCAACGACAGAACGATTCCGTATTGCTCATCGGCATTCTGTTTCCCAGATCACGTATTTGGCTCGCCGTATTGGCGGAATGCCCCTGAGTCGTTTTATAGCGAATTATGGGCAAATAATCGGAAAAGTATCGAAATCAATGATTTTAGATTGCGATTCCGATAGTGGAATTTGGCGGATAAGCCATGGCTGCAATCGTCTTGGCGCCATCCTTGAACTCATCGTGCGATCCCTTTTTCATCATGCTCCTATAGATGCGTTACTTTGCTGTCTGCTGGAGAAGCGAATGGTTCGCCTCCTTGGCTCTGGGCAGTTAAGGAGACGGGTGCTTTCTTGCGCGCTCCTTCGATGATACCTTTCGCCAGCTGCCATGATGGTCTCAGCCAACAAGGAATGCGCCCGGGCGCCCACCTGATTCTTTGTTTGGCGACGATCCTGTCGGGTGGGCGCTTGGGTGGTTGGGGTGATCATCCATGACGCAAGCGAACCCGTATCGCGGGCTCGTCTCGTCGTTTTCGCCCGACGATTTCGATCCGTTCAATGTGTTCGGCTGAAATTGGAAATCAACCATGCAAAATTAAGAACATATGTTAATCAGTATCTTTCTGAAACCCCAAATTCAAAGAGAAAACTTGCCGGTCCGAATTAATCCGGGCAATCAGCGCCTCAATATCAAATGGCTGAGTACAATAGAGAACCAAAGATAGGAAGGCGTTAACGCTGCCGACCGTTTCCAAGCCGGAAAGGCGGCACCAAGAAGAAGAAAGCGCAATCAAGATGGATTCAAAATCAGCTACTTCCACTTCATTTAATTACACCTTGGCAAGCGTCGCCATGCTAAACTCCATTTTCAATATTAAAAATCGCGATCTTCTCGATTCTCTTATTCCGTTTGTAAAAACAGCAATACATAAGACCACTAAAATCGGAGATGAGGTAAAGCTCGATGCCGTAACTAGCTATCTCAACACGACGTTTGGATTTGCGACCATTCCCCTTTCCGTGACAAGAACCTTGCTTAACCGCCTATCGCCCACTTTCCTTAAAAAAAGATTTGATACGTTTTATCTCAATACGGAGCTAGAGGCCGATATAGCGCGATTTGCTAAGAATGAAAACAAATACAAACAACACTGTGAGCAAGTCGGAAATGATTTGGCGTCATATCTACGTGATTGCACGGGAAATTTAAACGTGGATTCTGCTAAAGCGCTTGATTACCTACTCTTCTTTTTTGAGTCACACGGATTTAGCCTCGCGAAAAGTCCAAAATCAATTGCTCTTCTCCCCTCAAATAAGAAAAAGAGCTATGAGTATCAGGTTGGTCAGTTCATCCTTGATGAGATGGAGAAGGATTCATCAACATTTGGATTCATCCTTGAGATGCTTCAAGGATTCTTTCTTTCCCTCGCAATCTCACTGCACACCCAGAGCGGGGGCAATGGAAAGGAACGTTTCAAGCAAACTTGTTGCTATCTCGACATTAGAATCATTCTTGATGCTCTGAGGTGTAACGCGAAGGAAAGCAACGAGGCATCTCTCGAGTTAATCAAAATGCTCAAAGAGCAGGGAGCTAGAGTCTGCGTTTTCGAACATACCTTAGATGAGGTTGATGAGATTCTTTATGCTTATGAAAGATCCATTCACAATCCAAACGGCTATCAGAGGGTCCACACCCTTGAAGGGTTTGACCTAAATCACGTCAGCTGGAAAGATGTCAACCTATTCCGCAGCACCGTGCAGTTAAAGGTGAGTAACCTTGGAATAGCCGTGATGAAAAAGGAGCACTACGACGAAGCCAATCCACCAGTTATTGACGAAGCGGGACTACGCAATTATCTCGATCAGAACATATCCTATTCTCGTCCGATTGCCCTAGACAGGGACGTTGACAGCATCAGCACCATAGCTGCTCTCCGGAGACAGCTTGTGCCCAAATCAATTGAATCCTGTGGGCACATCTTCATAACACACAACACGCGTCTTGCCCATTTATCAGAACAATACTTGCAAGGAAACAATGATTTACGGAATGTCCCTTATATCATTGGTGAACCACAGTTCACGGCCCTATTATGGCTAAAGTGTTATCAGACTCATACTAATTATTCAAAAATAAAACTAATTCAGGATGCATTGTCCTCAACTGGTGTAACGGAAGAAGTTATGCAGGCTTTTTTCCATCAGGTCGAGCTGATGGAAAAAAGCGGCGGTATTACCGAAGAAGAAGCTGCCGCTATGAAAGCCCATATGTTCAACATGCGAGGACTCATGTCTTTAACGAACGGGGACTCTGAACAAGTTGATTCGGATACAGTGCTATCCATCAGAAATCGACTCCAGGAGCAGTATGACGCAAGTACAAAAGAGGCCATCTCTGCCAACAAGAAGGCTCTTGAACAATTGGCCCACAAGCGGGAAGAAGAGAGAAACAGGGCATTTATCGAAATTAAGCGTGTTCAAGCTGAAACCAAGGTTAAGTATGAACGAAGACTTTCTATTGTCGCGGGCTTCATATTCATACCGCTTTGTATCGTCGCGGCGGCACTGTCAATCTGCGATAACTTTTCAACCGAAACGATTTCTCCGCAAACAATCTTCTTGGCTTTCCTCGCTGGTGCAGGGACACTTGATTTTTTCGTTTCCAAACATGGCCTCATCAAACAGTGCATCTCTCGCATTGCTCGAAAGATCAGCGACAAGAAAGTCGACAAGAAACGCTCGGAATATCGAAGAATATTCGGAGAATTCAACTGAAAGAGCTAGTCAACATGAATTGCGATCGGTTAATAACCCGTTCATCGTGAATATCTCCACGAACAATGAAGATAGACAGTTTTCCTTTCAGGAAACAGAGTTCTATGAGTTCGATTGTTTCTTATTTGACTCTTGGGATAAAAAGAGAAACGGGCGTGATAAAAATAGTATTTCATGGGGGCATGCCAATGAATAGACAATGTATCTAGGCGCCGCCATAAACCATATCTTGTTGCACTCCTTTCCTTGGTAAATCTAGTCTTGACGCAATGGATGACGTATTCCTTTGTATGTTGCGGGAGTTGATGTATTTTGACTCCTGAATTCGGCCTCCTATTAAATCTGTTATTAAGCAGATGCGTTGTCTGCGTCAACGCGTATTCGTTAAAATGCACTTTTGATTAACTTTGGCTTGTTACGAGAATTTGGAATAGCTATGGGTCAGTTTAAAAGGGCGTTCGTCCTTATCATTGCGACGGTCGTGTCATTGGTTGTTGTCGCGACACCGTCTTTTGCTGACGAATCTTCGAGAGTTCTTGTTGAAAATTCTTGGCGCTTTCAAGATGGTCAGTCAATTACTCTTGAAGAAGACTCCGAAGATGTTGGAATTTCAGCGTATTCGCTCAGCAGGCTACCTGACGGTGTTACTGCTCAGGGTATCGATGTGAGCGAGCACCAGGGCGACATCAATTGGGACGCCGTTAAAGCGAGCGGCGTTGATTTTGCGATTCTTCGAGTTGGCTTTGGTGCGCCGTCTTTCGGGGGAAGAACTGATTATCAGTTCCAGCGTAATATCTCTGAGTGTGAGCGCTTGGGGATTCCGTACGGTATCTATCTTTACTCGTATGCGTGGGATGATGGACAGGCGGCAGATGAAGCGGCATTCGTTATTAGCAACATTGCGGGCCACAGCCCACAACTGCCTATCTACTACGATCTTGAGGATAATTCGATTATTGCTGACGGTCGCCAAGGAGGTATCGCCTCAAGGGCTTCAGTTTTTTGCAATCGGATTATAAATGCTGGCTATAAGGTTGGCATTTATGCCAACTTAAATTGGTTTAACAATATCCTGACCGACCCCGTGTTTAATTCACCGTCATGGGACCATTGGATCGCACAATATAATTATCAGTGTGATTACGCGGGCAAGTACGGCTTTTGGCAGTATGCGAGTGATGGAAGCGTTGATGGAATCAGCGGTTCCGTCGATATGAACTATGCCTACATCACAATTGAATCGAATGAGAAAAAATGGGATCGCGCCGA
>ERZ773158.1141-NODE-1141-length-26174-cov-34.460431_pt1 | contig 26174 bp, 19 predicted proteins | sample MGYA00511918_ERZ773158 | MGnify/ENA primary metagenome ERZ773158 (study PRJEB29015, sample SAMEA2737876) | human gut metagenome | biome: human gut; feature: human-associated habitat; material: faeces | place: China | collected 2012 ...
TGAATATTATGAACGAATTTTATGCCAAAGACACGAGCAATAAAATCAAGGCTGTATTTGATGCCCGAATGAAAGACGGAAAGCGTTGTAGCGGTTCAATCCCTTATGGATATAACCGATTGCCGAGCGATAAGCAGACGCTTGTTGTTGACCCTGTGGCTTCTGAGGTGGTAAAGCGTATCTTTCTGCTTGCCAATGAGGGCAAAAGTCCACGAGCCATAGCGGAAATACTGACCGAAGAAAAGGTTTTAATTCCTGCCGCATATGCAAAGGAATATCACCCAGAACAGTACAACGGGATTAAGTTTGCAGACCCTTATATTTGGGGCATATCTGCCATTAGAACGATTTTAAGCAGACAGGAATATCTTGGGCATACTGTTTTGAGAAAGTCGGTCAGCACCAATTTCAAACTGCATAAGAGAAAGACTACCGATGAAGATGAGCAGTATGTGTTTTATAACACCCACGAGCCTATCATATCGCAGGAACTTTGGGACAGCGTTCAGAAGCGAAAGAAACGAGCGAACAGAGCTGCGGCAAGAGGAACGCACAGCAACCGATTGAGCGGTTATCTATATTGTGCCGACTGTGGCAGGAGAATGACTTTGCAAACGCATTACAGCAAAAAAGACGGTTCTGTTCAGTATTCTTACCGTTGCGGCGGGTATGCAAGCAGGGTTAATTTCTGTACTTCCCATACGATTAGTGCTGATAATGTTGAAGCCTTGATATTATCGGCAGTTAAACGCTTTTCAAAATTCGTTCTGAATGACGAAAAAGCCTTTGCTTTGGAACTGCAATCCCTTTGGAAAGACAAGCAGGAGGAAAAGCCGAAGCACAATCAATCGGAGTTGAAACGCTGTCAGAAACGCTATGACGAACTCTCTACGCTCATTCGTGGCTTGTATGAAAATCTTATATCGGGATTGCTACCCGAAAGACAATACAAGCAACTGATGAAACAGTATGACGATGAACAGGCTGAATTGGAAGCGAAAATGGAAACGATGAAAAAGGAACTTTCCGAAGAAAAAGACAGCACTATGGATATTCAGCATTTTGTTTCGCTGATACGCAAGTATAAAAATCCTACGGAAGTTTCCGATTTGATGTTTACCGAACTCATTGACAAGATTGTGGTGTATGAATCCGAGGGTGTAGGTAAAGCAAGAACGCAAAAGGTTGACATTTATTTCAATTATGTCGGACAGGTCGATATTGCCTACACCGAGGAAGAACTTGCCGAGATAAAAGAGCAGGAAGAACAGGAAGAAAAGAAGCGATTGGAGAAACAGCGTCAGCGTGAAAAAGCCTATCGAGAGAAGCGAAAGGCGAAAAAACTTGCTGAAAACGGTGGCGAAATCGTCAAAACAAAGGTATGTCCCCATTGTCAGACAGAGTTTACCCCTACAAGCAACCGACAGGTTTTCTGCTCAAAGAAGTGTTGCTATCAAGCAAGGCAGGATAAAACGAAAGCCGACAGAGAAGCGGAAAAAGGCGATCACTATTATCGTCAGCGTGTATGTGCTGTGTGTGGCAGTGCCTACTGGCCTACACACAGTCAGCAGAAATTCTGCTCCGAGGAATGTAAAAAGATAAATCACAATAAGAAAACCTTGGAGTTTTACCACAAGAAGCAAAAGGAGAAAACTTTATGCAAAGATTTATTACAGACGAAAGAACAGGTATCAGATACGAACTCATCGGAGATTACTACTATCCCTGCTTGACAGTAGAGGAAAGTCCCACGCTTTCAAAATATGGGCGGTTACGAGAACGATATTTGAGAGAACATAAGCGGCTTATGTATTACACTCTGCTGACAAGCGGAAAGTTATATGAACACCTTGCTGAAATCGATACTTCGGCTCGTGATATGGCGGAATATCTGATAAAGGAAATGGCAAGAAAGCAAGGTGTAACAGAAGAACTGAAAGCAAGGGATATGCTCCGCTGGGTTGGAAAGATGAATAACATTCGAGCCTGTGCAGACGAGATTGTATTGAATGACATTGTGTATTCCTAACGGAGTACCAACCGAAAGAAAACTGCTGTCAGTCGATGGCAGTTTTTCTTTTTCGGCAAGTATTCAAGAAGTCATTAAGTCGTGAGTATAGTCGAAGTGGTAGAAAAATTCGTAAAGATGTGGTATAATGCTTTTGCTTATGAGCGACAAATCGGAATTGATGGAGGAAGCAAACATGGAAATCTGTCGGTTGGGCGATTTTTCATGGTTTACTTAGCTGGGTGTATGTCATATATTTCCTTTTGCGTTACTAAATTCATGCTTCACGGATTATGATATTGCACCTGCAATTAAAAATTGATATTATGGTAAATAATGAGTCTGAATTACATGTGCTTCTCATTCTAGATTGATGTATGCTTCTCAACTACACTTAAAAAAACAGTTGATACACAGAGAAATACTGTAATAACAAACTTGGTTAAGAAAAATTATTTTATGAGTCAGGTTGACAAATATATTTATAAGTACGATGTAAATAAAAATGAAGGTTATATCTTGGGAGATTTAGGGAAAAAATCGACAATAGTGTGGAATGTTGTAACGGCTGATTAAGGAGGACTATTGTGGAACTTACTATATCTAAAAAAGAAAAAAATAAAGCACAAAGAAATCGTATACACAAAGAAAAAAAATGGAGGCCATTTAAAATGGTGTATCATTTCTCTTTTCTTATTGCGATATGTTCATTAGTTTATGGAGTGTTGATAGTTACATCGACAAATTATATTAATTTTGATAAATGTGCAATAGTATTTGCATCAACATTTGTGATTGGAATTGTATTTCGAGCATTAACATTAAATTTTACTAGACATTGGATTCATAGTAGAATAAATGAAAAAATGTGGATTGAAAATGATGTATTAAATCATTTCTTTCAAATTTCTTGGGGATCAGGATGGAATTCGAGAAGTGTTGATAATACAGGCTATCTGTTTGAAATTGATTTGAACTCTGTAAATCAAGTGTTTTTTGATAAAGAAACAAAGAGAGTAGAATTTCTAGCATTAGGTAAAGGAAATCACTATGCAGACATTGCAACTGGACGAATCGACAAGCAATGGGACTTAAAGCAAGGATATAAGTGTATTCTTTATGATTATTATGAACCAAGTATTGTTAAATCATTATCTGAAAAAGGGATTCCAATTATTGATGAACAATTAAATGATTTTAGTATTTTAGACAATAAAATATAGAAGGTAGTACAGCATTGAACGAACAAGCACTTGATTATAAAATGCAAGGTTTTGCAATGATGGGGGTTGAAAAATTTGATAAAGCTGTAGAGCTTTTTTCCAAATCAATTGAAATTGAGCAAAATTCAGATGTATATATGGATTTAGGAAATGCCTATGCAAGTATGGGTGAGTATGATAATGCTGTTGATGCATTTTCTAAGGCTTTGCTATTGGATCCAAACAATGGCGAAATTCTATTTGATATCGGTTGTGTATATTTATTGCAAGAAAGATTAAAGAAATGTATTGAATATTACAACAAAGCAGAAGCGGCTGGGTATGACAATGTTAGATTGTATATGAATATGGCTGCAATATATAATGCACTTGAGGACAAGCAGATGGAATTGCGTTGTTATACAAAAGCAATTGATAAAGATCCAATGATGGGTGAATTATATGTAAAAAAAGTTATGTTATTTGTTGATTTACAGAGATATGCAGAGGCTTTAGAAACGCTAGATGATATGAGGAAACTGTTTCCAGATGCTTTTGAAGGTTATGATTTAGCCGCTAGAATTTATAGTGGACAAGGTCATGCTGATGAGGCAATTAAGATTCTTGAGGAAGGATTAAAAAAATTTCCGAAAGATATAAATTTGCGCATTTCTTTAATAACTCAATATTTAGATGTTAATCGTGTGGAAGACGCAGAAAATGTTATTGCAGAATTGAAAAAGCATGAATATGCAGATACATTTGAGAAAGCAATTCTTATGCAAGAGGTTTCTGTTGCTGCAACAAAAAATCAGCCTGAAATTATGTTTGATCTTTTGTCGAGAGTAGTCAAATTAGAGCAAGAAGGTGAGTGTGATGAGCAAGCTAGGTTTATGCTTATGATGACTTCAATCTTGCTAAAAAAATATGAAGTTGCTTTAGAAATGGCTGAAGTATTGGAACGTCAGAATAGCAAGAATAGTTTTTCTATTTCTGGCTTGTATTATAAAGCTGAAATTTTAGAGAATTTAGGTAAACATGATGAGGCAGAAGCGCAATTTAAAAAGGCTTCTCGTGAGTTAAGAGTTATATCTATGTCAAATAGAACATTTTATGAATGTTATTTATTCAGAGCATTGGCTCATAAAAATCTTAAGGAATATGATAAAGCACTTGAAATGGGTGAATATATAATTAATTTGCGTGAGGAAAGTCCTGATGGTTATATGACAATGGCTGATATTTATAAAGCTATGGGTAATACCGAAAAGAGTGATGAATATTTCGAAATTGCTGAAAGTAAAAAATAGAATTGAGGTGATTTGGATGGGAACTAGTTTGAAATATAATCTTTCAGAATACGCTAAAGCTAATAGTGATATAAAGAACTTGAAAAGTGATATTCAAAAAAGTAAAAAGAAAATGGAAGATGGATTGAATCAGATAAAAAAGGATTGGACAACAGATGGTGGAAAAGCTTTTTTTGATTCAATTGATACGGACTGGGAAACTGCTGTTCAAAATTGTCTTGATATTTTAGATGATTTAACAGACGCATTGGATTCTGCATATGAAGCGTATGATGATATAGAAGACGATGCAAAAACATATTTAAAGATATGAGTGTAATTGACTGTATATTGCTATGCAGTTGGTTTACTGAATAATTCAGGTCACATAAGTTTAAATTCGAAAGGAGATTTGAATATGGCAATTAAAATGACCCCAAGCGAGTTAAGAGACTTGGCTACAACAGTAACAGGAATTAGAGACGAAATCGTGTCTCAGGTAAATACAATGAACTCTAAAATTAATGCAGATACATCTGAATGGGATGGTGAATCAAAGGATCAGTATTTTGCTGATTATGATGCGTTACTTCCTACACTTCAGGATACATTTCCACAGGTTATTGAGGATTTAGCTACAAAGCTTAAATTTGCGGCTGATAAGTTAGAGGAAGCTGATCAGGATATCGCATCTGCAATTAAAAGCTGATAGAAAGATAAATAATTAGCCTGAATTATTCGCAGCCTTAAGATGCAATTATGAAATAGAGTCAATGGCTTTTGAAATTTGACTATATTTATAGAGTTGGGGGGTATTTTGCCCCGACCTTCTTATTCTTCGTAAGTAGGTAATAATCCGTACCTTGAAATTTTAAAAATAGCACTATGTCACATAATTTAAAATTATATTACGCTATTCACAATACAAATCAATACTTGATACTTATCTATTATTGCCAGAATTCCAAGAAAAAGCAACTGAAACCATACGCAGCAAACGTGTCACCATAACTTCGTTTTGCAATTACCTTGGTGATTCAGGGGTTACATCTTTCACGGAATGCCCCCCCAAAAAAATGTAACTGGATTTTTGGATAGTATTTCTGGTATATCATCTTCTGTAAAAAGTGGAAAACTTTTTATCCTTAGGAATTTTTTCAATTATCTTTATGATCACCACTTTACAGTCAGAACAAGTAATGATCCAGTTTGCCATTCTAAGCCTTCAGAAGAGGTAAAAGCTGAGCCGGAGAAGATTGATTTCTCTAATGTAAAGATTGAACCTTTATTTGAGGAAGAAGTGGACTTCGATACATTCAGCAACTGATGAAAGAGCTTGGCATGAGTAAGAGTACATATTACAGATATGTCAAAAGAATAAAGGAATAGGCAGTTTATAAGACTTTTGCAATTCTTAGAAGCTGCTCTTTCTTTGAAGAGTCAATTTTATCAACAGTGTTGAGCAGTTCTGTTTCAAAAGCAGTAGTAGGAGCTTTGTATTCATTGCCGAGAATATCATCAACGGTAACATTCATAGCATTACAGATAGAAACCAGAAGTGTTAAAGATACCTTGACTTTGTTCGTCTCGATATTGCTGATGTGGCTGACATTAACATCGGTTACTTTAGCAAGATATTCCTGTGTCAGTTGTCAGTCTGTACGGACTTCTTTAATTCGTTTTCCAATAATGGCAAAATCCAAATTATCCATTGCTCCATTCCTCCTTAAAGCGTTGTAAAATTTGTTGCGTTTCGACAAATTTCGTTGACAAGTCACTATTGATTTGATACGATTTATTTATTAAAGTGATTATTTTTAGTGTGCAGGACATATAGTTCTACGCAAAATATAAATATTGGGCAGGTGGAACAACCATGGCAAGATATAAAGTTAAGGGTAAGGATTGCCAGCTTAAAGTAAAAGTTAAGCTCTCTTTTAAGGAAGAAATTGATGAACGCCAGTTAGATTTCTTCTCTAGTAAATATATTAGAGGTCTTTTGAAGGTACAGGCAAAGAAGAAAAACTGTATAGAATTCTATGGACCTATTGGAATCAGTTTGTTTGACAGGTTGAAGAAACCAATATCAAAGTATGATTTTTTCTTCATTATGGAGCAGGTTATAGATATAACGCAGAAAGCCAATTTGAATTCATTGATATTGAGAAACATCGTCTGGGATATACATTATGTCTTTATTAATGAGACAACCAAGGAACTACAATTTATATATTTGCCTCTTACAAATGATAAAAAAGAAACTGATGTATTAGGGTTTATGGAGCAGATTATATATGCTTCGAAAACAATGGAGGAGCCAGATACAGAATATATATCGAGATATGTATATTTTTTGAAGTCTCTGATATCCTATGATGCTGAAAAAATTGAAAAATACATTTTTAGTGAAGATAGAAGTGTTGTAAATACAATTAAGCGGCACAATGTAGGACAGAGTGGATTTATGACAGATAAGCCACAGCATTATTATGAACATTATGGCAGGGACAATGCAGATGAAGAAGCAACTGGACTGCTTGCAGATGAAGAGGCAACAGGATTGCTGAATGCTGCTGATGAAGACACGGAACTACTGAATAATTATGACGAAGAAGCAACGGGTTTGTTGAATACTCAATGTGAACAGATACATTATGCGTCAATGTACAGATTGTTGACGAATGAAACATTTTTGATTAATAAACCTGTTTTTAGAATTGGCAAAGAAAAAAGTTATTCTGATTATTTTGTTGCTAACAATAATATGGTAAGCAGGAGCCATGCGGATATTATTGCCAGGGGTGGAAGATACTTTATTGTAGATCTTAACTCTAAAAATAGAACATTTGTAAATGGAACTCCGATACCGGCACAACAGGAAACGGAAATTCATGATGGAGACGCTATTAGGTTAGCAAATGAGGAGTTTGAGTTTAGGATTTAACCAAAGGAGAAGGAAAATGCATTTTACAGTTACAGCTGATACAGATATTGGCATCGCAAAAGAAACAAATCAAGACAGCGTGTTATTTAAGCATGGTACTTATTCTGGCGGAGAAGTGCTGATGGCTGTTATATGTGATGGAATGGGAGGTCTTGCAAAGGGAGAACTTGCAAGTGCAACAGTTATAAGGAAATTTTCAGAATGGTACAACAAGGAACTGCCTTATGAATTAGAAAATTTGGATTTGCATGTAATTGGTGGTAAATGGTCGCTCATGCTTAAGGATTTAAACATCAAGATTATCGAGTATGCCAAGAAAAATAATATTACGATGGGAACCACATTCACAGGGACATTATTTGTTGGAGACGAATATGTGACAGTACATGTGGGAGATACCAGACTCTATCATATAGGAAATAAGTTAGAGCAACTTACCTGCGATCAGACATTTATAGCAAGAGAAATTAGAAAAGGCACCATGACAGCAGAACAAGCAAAGACTGATAAAAGAAGAAATCTGCTCCTTCAATGTGTAGGTGCTTCAGAGATATTAGAACCAGAGGTGTTGGTTGAAAAGGTGGAAAAGGGAGCGTATATGCTCTGTTCAGATGGATTTAGACATGAGATTACGGAAAAAGAAATTGTGGAATCACTAAACCCTATCAATTTAATTAACAAAAATGCGATGCACTCTAATGCGAAATATTTAATTGAACTTGTAAAGCAACGAAATGAAAGGGATAACATTTCGGTTGTATTAATCAAGGCGGAATAGGGGAATGAGACGTGGCTGAAATAGGATCTGTTATTGATGGCAAATATGAAATACTTACTGAAATAGGACATGGAGGTATGTCTGTTGTTTATTTAGCTATGGATACTCATCTCAATAAACAGTGGGCAGTAAAGGAAATTAAAAAAAAAGGAAGCGGGAAAAATGATGAAATAGTTGTAAACAGTCTTCTTGCTGAGGCAAACATGATGAAGCGACTTGATCATCCATCCCTTCCAAGAATAGTAGATATTATAGATAATGGCATTACTATTTATGTAGTAATGGACTATATAGAAGGCGAATCACTAGATAAGATATTGGCAGAATATGGTGCACAGCCTGAAGAATTAGTGATTGGATGGGCTAAACAGTTATGTGATGCATTATCATATTTACATTCGCAGAAGCCTCCGATTATATATCGTGATATGAAGCCTGCAAATGTCATGTTAAAACCGGAAGGTAATATAAAAATCATTGATTTTGGTATAGCTAGAGAATATAAGGAGCAGAGTCTGGCGGATACAACAGTGCTTGGAACAAAAGGATATGCACCACCTGAACAGTATAGCGGTCAGACAGATGCAAGATCAGATATTTATGCGCTAGGAATGACAATGCATCATCTTCTGACAGGTATAGATCCTAGAACCGGAGAAGCATATGCTCCAGTAAGAATGTGGAATCCGGAAGTTTCAGAAGGCATGGAAATGATAATAGATAAGTGTGTTCAGCCGGCAGCAGAACATAGGTATCAGAATTGTCAGGATCTTTTGTACGATTTGGAACATCCTGAGTTAATTACAAGAGATTATAAAAGGAAACAGAAAAGAAAATTAAACTGTTTCATAACATCAGTTACATTGGCGGTTGTAATGGTTATATCAGGAGTAGTGTGTAACATCGTTTCAACAAGAATGAATAATAGTGATTATGAAACATTGATATCAACTTCAACAGCTTCATCGTTAGATGACAAGATAAATAATTATAAAAACGCAGTTGAAATATATCCTGACAGGACTGACGCATATGTCAAGATGATAGAAGCTTATCAGGATGAAGGAACTTTCAGTAAACAGGAGAATGATGATTTTTTAGCTGTATATAATGCAAATAAGGATCAATTAGATGCGACAAGCTCTGATGTGTCGGAATTAAATTACATAATTGGTATGCTTTATTTCAATTACTATACAGACAATAATGATGGTGATTATAGCTTTTCGACCAGAGTACAGAAAGCCTATCCTTTCTTTAATGAAAATTATCAGAGTGCAACAGGATTTGAAGAGCAGACCATGTCAGACTGTTATTACCAGATATGTTCTTTTTATAAAAAGTACATATTAAATACGACCACAGTGGAAGAAGCATCTAAAGAGAATTATGATGAGATTTTTACCGTGATAGATGACGCTATTAACTCTGTAAAAGATGCCGGTGCATATGATCAGCTGACATTATATAACAGTGTGTTTATGCTTCTTTATGATCAAAGAGCAAGTATGGCTCAGGTTAATGTTGATAGACAGAGAATATTGGATTTGTACGATGATATATACAAAAGAACAAATGAACTGACAGTACAAAAAGAACAGTCAAAAGTACTTCAATCAGAGATTCTTGATAAGTATGAAACATACAAAGAAGCAATTGAAAGAACATACACTAATATAGAGGAAAGGAAGTAAAAATGGCAGAGATATTACATACACTTTCAATTATCTCATTTGTTTTAGCTGTATTGTTTGTGGTAATAGCAATTATATTTTGGTTTGTTTTTAAAATACCAAATGTAATTGGTGACTTGTCAGGTCATAATGCCAGAAAATCAATTGCTCAAATGAGGCAGAACAATGAGAAAACAGGAGATAAATCGTATAAGGCAAGCAAGAAAAATCTAGATAGAGGAAAACTGACTAGAACTATGGAGGGTATTGGCGAACCTGGGAACAAGAATGAAGAAACTGGGTTGTTGAACGAGAATTTAGTGAAAGAACGAGAAATTGAAGACACTGGGTTGTTGGTGGATCAGGATGCGACGGGCTTACTTGATGAATCAGGAGAAACTGCTTCATTGGGGAATGAGAATAATATCAGAAATCGCGAACTATCTTCTGTGACTATTAAAATATTAGAAGAAGTAATCATAGTACATACGGAAGAGGTGATTTGATGAGAGAACGAAATAAGATAAATATGTATTTTATTATTTCAGAATTCTGTTTAATCATATTTCCAAGTACATTCCTGTTTATGCCAATTACTAATAGTGATACTTTCTGTTATGCAAGGTATGTCACTGTTGCTATTGGTATTGTGTTCTGGATGAGTGGATTTTTGGGATATGGAATAATGATATATCTTTATTTAACAAAAAAGAAAACAAGGAAGACTCAGAGAAAATGCTATATATTTTCAAACAGTATAGTATCGGTGGCAGACATAGTATTCGTCCTAGGTATTCTGGGGATGATAACATCATGCTTACTTAGTATGAGTTCGACATATATGGGGTATTTGTGCTTGTTTATTATTGTATTCTCACTGAATGTGCATCTATTATATAGCAGAAAATACATAAGAGAGTAATCATACAAATAGAATGGAGGAATTAACAAATGAAGGAAATGAGCAAAAGAAATTTCCGAAAGAGGGGATTAGCGTTCATTATGGCTTTATTGATGATTGTATCAATATTCCCACCAGCCGGAGTAACAGTAAGCGCACAGACGGATAAGCACAAGGGCTTTGTGACTATTACGGTAACAGATGCAGATGGTGTTGCTATTAATGGTGCTACAGTTACATACACAATTAAGGAAAAGGAAAATGGCATTAATAATTTTCAAACAATCAATCAAAGTGGCCAAACAGACAGTTATGGTACTATTGAAGTGTTAGAGTCATCTAATTATTATGATGATCTTATTATTACAGCATCAGTATCAAAAGAAGGATACACGACAGATACAACTACTATAAATGAAGCAGATGTAACTTCTGATACACAAGATTTTTCTGTGAAATTAACAGCTGAATCTAAACCAGAATCTACGCCAGATATTGAAGGAGTAAGCATTGAAGTGCTTAATGCAGATTATAACGGAGAACCACAGAATTTAGTTAGTGTTTCAGTTGCAACAGAGAATGTAGCTATTGAATATTCTAGGGATGGAAACACATGGGTGGATACTTGTCCGTCAGAGACCAATGCTGGTGAGTATCCTGTGTATGTGAAAATTACAAAAGATGGATACAGTACATATTTATCTGGCAAACAAACTGCGAAAATAAATAAAGGTGATATAACAGGAATAGACATTACAGCCAAAGAGGTAGAATATAAAGACGCGACAGAGCAGGAATTGGTTTTAATGACAGGTGCTTTTGATGAAAAGGATACTGTAATATGGTATGTAAATGATAAAAGCACAGGAAGTCAGGATATTCCTAAACAATTGGCAGTCGGTGAGTATAAAGTTAGATTAGTCGTAAAAAGAGATAATTATAATGATTTTGATAAGACTGTAACAGCTAAAATTTCAAATGCGAAAATTAATTTGGGAGAGTTAAAAGTAACAGGATTAGATAGTGTTTATAACGGAAAGGCTCAGGAGGCAGTCAAAGTTGAAAATCAGGGAGATTACACATTATATTATCAGTTGGATGATGGAAGTCAGACTGCAAATCCAGATGCTTGGGATACAACAATTCCGACAATAACAAATGCTGGTTCTTATATCGTCTGGGTAAAAGCTACTAAACAATACTATGATGATAAAAATGTAGATGTTATAAAGGCAGAAAATGCAGTTGCACCATACAATGTATATCTGGCAAAGGCATCACAGGTAATATCTTTTGATAAATACACTGGAGAGGAAACTAGTGTTGAAATTACGCAGGCTGAAATGGAAGCCGGAAAAGAATTTATTTTTACAGCCACAGATAAAGAAAAAAAAGCTGGTGGAACGATTACATATAGTGTTGCCTTTGACGAAGGCGACGATGAAATAGCAGATATTGATTCGCAGACAGGAGTACTGGTTGTAAAGGGCGCAGGTAAAATTACGATTAAAGCAGTTCTTTCTGGAAATGATAATTACAATGAATGTACAATTGAGCATGCGTTATATGTGAAAGGAAAAAGCGCAGCTGGAGAATGGATTTCTTTCCCTGAGAATACAATTGAATACATATTAGGAAACACCAAGGGAATAACTGAGAATATAGCTGTGAAGAAAGAAGATAAGGATAAGGGGGCAATCTCTTATAGCATAAAAAATGGTTCTGATTTAGGTCTCAGAATTGACAGTAAATCAGGAGTGATTTCTATTGCTGATTATAGCAAAGTGATGAAATCACTTGAAGCTGGCAACGGAATTTTGAATGTGACGGTGAAAGCTGATAAGGCAGAATATAGTAAAAGAGGATGGTGGAGTAAAGCAAACTATCCGGCAGATAGTACATCCTATACATTGAAGATTTCTATGTCAGAGGCACCTACTTTATCATATAAAATATATGCCGCTGATGATTTGGAGACTGAGTTAATAAAACCAAATGGAGAAAATGATTGGTATAATACAACATTGTTAATTAAGCCAGCAGATGGATATTCCATTATCAGAGCAGATGAGTTGACAAAAGATAAACCTTCCTTCAAAGACTCTGTAAAATTTGGTGAAACTGAGGCAAAGGATCAAGGGGCATCGCTCAGTCACTATATATATCTGGAAGAAAATGCTACAGGTAATATTACAAAAAAGGTTGAGATAAGTAATCTGAAACTTGATACGATTGCTCCATATAATGTGAATATAGATTTCCCGGATGTGGAGGAGAAGAATTCTGTCAAGTATTATGGTGATTATATTACAGTAACATTTACAGCTTATGATGTAACTTCCGGAGTAGACCATTTTGATTGGAAGTACACAAGGGAAAATGGTGCAAGTAATTCTAATTTGGAATCTGATAATGGAACGGTAAGTGCACAGGTAGATAAGGATGACCCGAATAAATATTCTGCAACATTGACATTGCCAAGAAAGAAAGCTGAACAGCTTAGAGGTAATCTGCAGGTTACAGCAATTGATAAAGCAGGAAATAACTCTGTTTCATACACAGACGATGGCGTATTTGTTATTGATACAATTGCACCAACACAGAAAGTAGAATACAAATTAAAAAATAATGATGGTTCAAATCAGATTGTTGGAGAAAAACATTATTTTTCTAATGATGTTGAAGTCACTTTTAAGATAGTAGAGGCAAATTTCTATTCAGAGGACGTAACTATTACAGTTTCTAAAAACAACGGTTCGGCTGAAAAACAGAGTGTAACATGGACCGATACAGAAAACTCTGATGAACATCAGGCAACGCTTACACTTTCCGATGATGCTGAATATACAGTATCTATGACTTATGAAGACCGCTCAGGAAAGGAAATGACTGCCTATACATCTGAAACAATTGTCGTGGATAAAACTATTCCAAAGATAGAGTTTGGTTTCAAAGACTATAAGGATTCACAGAGTCCACAGTCTGCAACAGTTAAGATAACAGAACGTAATTTCAGAGCAGATGATCTTAAATTAGATGTGACGGCAAAGGATATTAATGGAAAAGCGGTAAGGACTAATGATTTACAGCAGTATCTAAGATCATGTGAATGGGCAACAGAAGGTGATGCTCATACAGCAACAATTGATAAACAATTTGTGGATGGAATTTATGAATTAACATTTAATTATGCGGATTTAGCAATGAACAAGGCAGCTGAGGTAAAGAGTTCAAAATTTATTGTTGATAGAACAGCTCCGAATACAGCAGAAATGAGCATAAAATACTCAAATCCGATAATGCAGACGATTTTAAATAATATTACATTTGGATACTATAATCCAAATGTAGAAGTAACATTTACTGCACATGACAGTATTTCTGGTATTAAAGAGTTTACATGGAGTTATTTAAAGGAATCTGGGGCAAGTGAATCAAACGTAGCAGAATATGCTGAAACAAAAGTTACAGCGAAGCAGGACTCTACAGATAAATCAAAATATACTGCGACAGTGACTCTTCCGAAGAGTGTGGCTGACCAGATACGAGGTACGGTAAGCTTTGCTGCGACGGACAATTATAATAATTCAAGCAATAAATTGACAGACACTAATAATGTGATTGTAGTAGATACAATAGCACCTACGATGAATGTTGAATACTCTGCAGCAGATAATTCTTACAATGGCAAGGATTATTATAAGCAGGATTTGACTGCTACATTTACAATTACGGAGGCGAATTTCTACAAAGAAGACGTCAAAGTTAAGGTAAAGAAAAATGATGGCTCATTTACAGAGATAACACCAGTATGGACAGATACAAGCACAGATGTACATATTGGAAAAGTGACAATTTCTGCAGCAACAGATCATTCAAAAGATGGTGATTACACATTTTCGGTGGAATATAAGGACAGAAGTAATAACCAGATGAATACATATACATCTACAACCAAGGTTATTGATACAACTAAGCCGGTTATAGAAGTAAAGTATGCGAATGAAAGTCCTGCAAATACAATGACGGATGTTGAAAATCATCAGAGAAAATACTTTTCATCAACACAGACTGCAACAATTACTGTAAAAGAACATAACTTTAACGAGGCAACTGCAAAATACACGGTAGTTACAAAAGATGTATCAGGCAATGAAATAAATGCTAGTGGTCTGTATTCGGTATCAGCTTGGACAAAAAATGGGGATGATAATATTCTGACCATTACATATCCGGGGGATGCCAATTATACATTTGATATTGAGTGTACAGATCTGGCTACATTAAAGGCAGATGATTATGCAACAGAATATTTTACAGTTGATACATCAAAGCCTACAGATTTGAATGTGACATATAGCAACAGCATTTTAGACACTATTCTGAATACTGTTACATTTGGATTCTATAATTCTAAAGCTACAGTTACAATTACTGCAACTGACAATATTTCAGGAATTAATTCTATGAAATATAGTTATGTAAAAGCTGATGGAGTAAGTGGAGTAAATGCAGAACTGGTAGATGCAATAGTTGATGCATCTTCCATCACAAATTCGAATGGAGGTGCAACAGGTACAGTAATATTTGAAATACCGAGGGAAGCGTTGGCTGCTAATAATCAGTTTAATGGTACGATAAACTTTACAGCAACTGATAGGGCAAATAACGAATCTGATTATTTGCGGGATACAAAGAGAATTATTGTAGACAATATTTCACCAACAGCGGAGGTTCAGTACAGTACTCCAGTACAGACTTCAAATGGAATTGCTTATTATGATGGAGATATTAGTGCGACTGTTACTATCAATGAAGCAAACTTCTATTCTGATGATGTACAGATTACAGTAACAAGGGACGGTGTAGCAACTGCAGTAAATGCAAACTGGACTGATAATAGTACAGATGTACACACAGGAACATTCACAATCTCTGGAGATGGAGATTACACTGTAGGAATTACATATACAGATAAATCATCTAATGCAATGCAGGCATATACATCAGAACAAATGACTATTGACACAGAGATAACGGAGGCAAGTATTACAATTAATGGTCAGGAAGCAGATGGTAAAGCATTTAAAGATGAGGTGGTTCCGGCAGTAAGCTTTAATGATACCAACTTTGAATCATGTGAAGTCAAAATGTACAGAACCAGCTATGCAGATAAGAATGTAGATGTAACAGATAAGTTTATCACAGGTCATATCTCTACCAATGAAACTGGTGGAAATGGTGAATTTGATACCTTTGATAAGATTGCTGAAAATGATGGAATCTACACGATTACAACTACATTAAAGGATAAGGCAGGACATTCAGTTGACAAGAGTATTACATTTACAGTCAACAGATTTGGCTCAGTGTATGAATATAACGATTTCCTTGTTTATCTTATTGGAGACGGCGGAGCATATGTACAGAGTGTAGATGATGATTTAGTTATCACTGAGTATAATGCTGACAGATTAGTGGAAGATTCACTTGATATTGAAATCCTAAGAGATGGCAAACCTCTTGACAATGCTGATTATAGTGTATCTCCGGAAATAAATGAGACTGTAGCAACAGGTTCAAGTGGATGGTATCAGTATTCTTATACCATTGCAAAGGACAATTTTGCATCCGATGGAGTTTATAAGATTGCAGTATCGTCTAGGGATGCAACAGGAAACAGCCCTGAAAATAATAATTATGATGACAAAACAATTCTCTTTAGAGTAGACAGCACAGCACCGGAGATTACGAGTGTTACTGGTCTGGAGAATTCTATTGTCAATGCAACAGAGCAGACAGTTAAATACACAGTCTATGACACTATTGGACTTGCGTCCGTACAGGTTTATGTGAATGACAAAGAAACAGATAACATTACAGACTTTAGTGCTGATGCAAATAACTATGATGGTGCATTTGTATTAAAAGAAAGCTCTAATGCACAGAATGTAAGATTTGTGGTGACTGATAAGGCTGGAAATGTCACAGATACTAATTCTGATGATTTTACAAGCTCTTATATATTTAACAATGCTGTAACTGTATCAACCAACTTATTTGTACGTTGGTTTGCTAACAAGGCATTATTCTATGGCTCAATTGCGGGAACTGTTGTTGTAATTGGCGGAGGAGCTGGAGTAATAGTTTTCTTTAAAAAGAGAAAGCTTAAGGCTGCAAAATAAAATAGAATCTTATGATTTCTGCACAAAATGTGCAGAAATCATAAGATATTTGTTAGAAGTAAATATTTAATGTAGATTAAGTGTTTACTTGTGGCAAATAGCATCTAGGAAGAAGGTAGGATATGTATACATTAAAAGATAATGATGTGATTTCAGAAGTTATGTGTGGTAATAATTTTGAATACATACTAAAGGATAGCTCACAATTTGTGAACACTGATTATAAGGTATTGCAGAGTCAGAATAATGGCATATTTATAAAATGCATGAAAATGACAAGGAATGGGTTAGTTGATTTGTATTATGTGACTGATGAATACAGACCAATGTCTTCTATGTTTGCAGGTATAAGTTCGGATACATTTATTAATGTTATAATTAATCTTTTTGCAAGTGTGATTGAAGTAAGAAATAATGGGTTTCTGGCGTGTCAGTGTATAGATCTGTCATGGGATAAAATATTTGTAGAGCAGAATACACTGAAGGTAAAACTGGTATATCTGCCGTTGAGAGTCAGAGCATTTGACAGCTATGCAGAATTTGAAAGTGAATTAAGATCAAGCATTGTAAAGCTGGCAGATAAGGTAATTACATCTTCAAATGCGAGATTAGACCAGTTCGTACAGGATTTGTGTAATGGCTCAATGTCACTTGAGGATGTGTACAACAAATCAAGAGGAGTAGGGACGGCACCTATTACAAAATCAGAGGAACGAAATCAGATGATGCCGGGAATAAGTGCTAATGGATCAATTAAACTTGTTGCTATGAATGCGCCTAGTCATTTTGAACTGGTAATAGATCGTGATGATGCAGTAATAGGCAAGAAACAGGAATTGGTAGATATGGTAATTCCGTTCAATAGGATGATTAGCAGAAAACACTGCCGCATAACTAATCGGACAGGTATTTATTACATCAATGATGAAGGAAGTGCAAATGGAACATTTGTAAATGGAGTTCGATTGAATCCGGGACAGAAAGCACAGATTAATCGTGGAGATATAATCCGCATGGCAGACAGTGATTTTCAGATTGTATAAAGAGGTGTGAGAAATGGCAAGACCGAAAGTGATTATCGCAGACGAAGACGCAAGTTATATAGTGCCGCTTCAGTTTAAGTTTGTAACAGATTTTTTTAATAAAATAGATTTAGAAATTATTACTGATAGAGCATATTTTGATGAGTATTTTTCCAGACCGCAGAATGCTGAAATTTTGATTATATCTGACGACTTGTATGATTCATCATTGCAGAGACATAATATTCAAAACATTTTTGTAATGATGGAGCAGTATGATGAAGGCAGTACGGGAGAACTAAACGTAAACCAGATTTTTAAGTATACAAGCATTAAGGAGATTTTTAATGAGATTATTGGAAAGAGTGCTGGGGAATTAAATGTTGCTACTGTAGAGAAGAAAGAGACGCAAATTATAGTGTTTACTTCTGGCTATGGAGGAGCAGGCAAGACGACAATATCCAGAAATGTAGCACTATGTTTAGCAAATAATTACAAAAGGGTTCTATATGTGAATAATGGCAGTTTACAGTCGTTTCAATTTGAATTTAATAATACTACAAAACTATTAATAAATGATATTAGAAACAAATTATATGATAAAAAAAATGATTTATATATGGAATTGAAGCACTTATTAAGAACAGAGGGATTTACTTATTTGCCAGCATTTAAAACATCTCTTATGTCGATTGGATTATCAAAAGTTTTTTTTAACAATTTTGTAGAAGATGCAAAAAAAAGCAATGAATTTGATTATATAATTGTTGATTTAGAAAGCGTTTACGATGAGTCGATGATTAAATTCTTTGATAGTTCAGAGAAGGTTGTAATAATAACAGAACAAAAGCATTCATCAATCGAAGCAACTAATGATTTGATTGCAAATATCAGTATGCATGGGGAGGATAAATATGTTTTTGTTTGTAACAAATTTGATAAAGAAAAGGATAATGCTTTAATTGATTCAAAGCAAAAAATAAATTTTACTATTAGTGAGTATGTCGATTATATAGATGATGAGTATTTAAAGAACATTGAATATTCTTCAAAAAATATTGGGATGAGAAAGGTATCATTCTTATTAATGTAGGTGAAAATATGGATAATAGAGTTATTTTTTTTTACAATTGTGATGAAAAGTACGAATTGGAATTAGAGGTTCCGATAAATATAACTGCAAATGATTTGATTTATGCATTAAATGATTCTTTGGATTTAAAGATGGACACTGAGGATGTATTTAACAATTATCTTGTGGCAGAAAATCCCATAGCATTTTTAAAGGGTAACAGAAGTTTAGAGGAATTTGGAATAAGAAATGGAACCAAAATTATTTATAAAAGGAGTTAAGTTTCGGTGGAATATCAATATAAACTTATTTTAACAAATAGGCGAATATGCAAAGAGTTTATAATAACTAACAATATGTCAGAAGTAATGTTAGGTACTACGGCAGATTGCATATTCAGAATTAATCAAGAGTATTTTTTTGAAAAGGTTCAGGTATCTTTTCAAAAAAAAGATGGTGTTTGGCAAGCAATATGTAATGATGGTCTTTATTTTAATGTTGGCGATTCAAGAAAATTGATGGTTGTTGAGTTGCGTCATGGGGACATAGTAACATTACATTATTCAGAATCTGGGAATGAATTATTCCAGTTGAGATTTAGCATTGATTTTGATTATAAAACACCTTTTTATAATTGGTATATAGATTTAAGAAATACTAGCGGAGTAAACATAGGAGATGCTGAAAATAATAATCTTGTGATTTTAAATCCACTAGAAAAAAATGTATCTATTAGTGTAGTAGAAGAAAATGGAAGTTACATTATTAGAAATAAACATTCAATCTATGGTGTTTATATTAATGGTAAAGCAGTCAATGATTACCAGATTCTGTCAGATTATGAATTCATTTCTTTGGCAGGAGTGTCTTTTTACTTCAAAGATGCCATTTTATTCTTTGATATAAATGATGTTAGAGTGAATGGGATAGAAGTAAATATGGTTCAAAAGAAGAATAAGTTTTTATATCCAAAATTTATTAGAAATACCCGTAGAAAGAAAAAAACGATAGAGGGCAACATTAAAATATTGGATCCAAGGCAGAAGCCGACAAAGCCTGAACTCAATATTGTTACATCTCTAATGCCTTCAATTGCTATGTTTGCGTTAGTGGTTGTTCTTCGAGGGTTTATGAGTACTACTGGCGGAACGTATGTTTTGTTTAGCATTTGTTCTATGGGACTAGGACTAATAACAACGATTGTGAGTTTGATTCAGAGCCAAAAAAAATATAAAAAGGATATAAAGGAGAGAACTGATACATACAATTCTTACATCGAAAAAAAGAAGGAAGAAATTATAGTAGCGCGTAAAGAAGAACGTGAGCTTCTTAATGACATGTATTTCGGTGTGAATAAGGGAATTGAAAAAATTAAAAATTTTGATTCAGATATTTTTGATAGAATTCCCACGGATGATGATTTCCTTTATGTATATTTAGGTCAAGGCAAAGCAAAGGCAAAAAGAAAAATAGAATATAAAGAGCAGGAAAAACTCGTAGATGATGATGAGTTAGCAAATCTTCCAATCGCATTAGCTGATAAGTATGAGTTTATTGATGAGATGCCAATAACAGTTGATTTAAAAAGTGCGAATGCCATAGGAGTAGTTGGAGATGCTCAGAATCGTGTAAATCTATTCAGAAATATGATATGCGATATTACGGCAAGGCAGTATCATACAGATGTGAAGATGTATGTTCTGTTAAAGGACGAGATTGAAGAAACTAAATGGCTAAAATTGTTACCGCAAATTAATGATGAAAATTTTAACAGAAATATTGTATTTGATGATACATCAAAAACGAATGTTTTCGAAAATCTGTTCAAAGAATTAACATTTAGAAGCGAAAATGAAGGAAATTTCACGCATCTGATTGTGTTTGCTTTAAATAATCACGGAATAACGAGCCATCCGATTTCAAAGTTTGTTCCAAATGCAGCAGCGATAAATACAACATTTGTATTTTTTGAAGATTCAGTTGATTTTCTTCCGTTACATTGTTCGGCTATTGTTGAGTGTAAAGATGTTTCTCAGGGCGAGATATATAAGACGGAGAATGAAGTAGAGCGACAGTTATTCTCTTATGATAGTTTGAGTTTTGAGAATATGATGGAAATGGCACAAAAATTAGCTGCTATATATTGCGAAGAAATTAGTTTGGAAAGTACATTAAGAAAAAATATTTCGATGTTTGAAATGTTGGAAATATATGCAGCGTCGGACTTAGATTTACTAAAACGATGGAATAGTTCTCGAATATATGAAACAATGGCAGTTCCGCTAGGTGTGAACTCTAAAGAAGAAATAGTGTACTTGAATTTACATGAGAAATTTCATGGTCCACATGGTCTTGTTGCAGGTACTACTGGTTCTGGTAAAAGTGAAATACTACAGTCTTATATATTGAGTGCAGCTACTTTATTTCATCCATATGAGATTGGTTTTGTCATTATTGATTTTAAGGGTGGCGGAATGGTTAATCAATTCTCAAAATTACCACATTTAATTGGTGCTATTACCAATATTGATGGTAAAGAAATTGATCGTTCACTTAAATCAATAAAGGCTGAATTAATAAAACGACAAGAACTTTTTGCACAAGCTAATGTCAATCATATTGATAAATATATAAAAGCTTTTAAAGAGGGTAGAGTAAACATTGCTTTGCCTCATTTGATTATAATCGTAGATGAGTTTGCAGAATTAAAAGCTGAGCAACCTGAATTCATGAAAGAATTAATTAGTGCTGCTCGAATTGGACGTAGTTTAGGTGTTCATTTAATACTCGCAACACAGAAGCCCGCGGGACAGGTAAATGAACAGATTTGGAGTAATTCTAAATTTAAATTATGTTTGAAGGTTCAGGATCAAGAAGATAGTAAAGAGGTAATTAAGTCTCCATTGGCTGCAGAAATTAAAGAGCCAGGTAGAGCGTATCTGCAGGTTGGAAACAATGAAATTTTTGAATTATTTCAATCAGCATATAGTGGGGGACCAGCGGTTAGAGAGGAGGAAAGTTCATCCAAGAAATTTAAGATTTTCAACATGGGAATTGGTGGAAGACAAAGTATATTATTTGAAACGAAGAGAGTGGAAAATAAAAAGGATTCAATATCAGAATTGGAGGCGATAGTAGAATATATAAGTGATTATTGTGAAAAAAATAACATAGAAAAACTCCAGAATATTTGCTTACAGAGTTTACCAGATGTTATTAATTATGTAAGTATATCAAGTGACTATGATAAATTGATGCAAATTGCAATAGGTAAATATGATGATCCAGATCACCAATATCAAGGAGAATATTATTCCAATATTGGTTTAGAAAATACAATTATTATTGGTGCCTCACAGACAGGTAAAACCAATTTATTGCAATTGTGTATTCGTCAACTGACTATGTTTAACTCCCCAGAAAAATTATCTCTGTATATTTTAGACTTTGGTTCAATGGTGCTAAAGAATTTTGAAGGCTTGAAGCATATTGGTGGAATTGTATTAGCTTCTGAAGATGAGAAAATAAAGAATTTATTCAGGCTCATGGTTAATGAAATTGAAATTCGAAAGAATAAGTTAATGAAAGCGGGAGTTAGCTCTTTTGGGGCGTACAATGAAGCAGGATTTAATGATTTACCTAAAATTTATATGCTTATTGATAATTTTAACGCATTTAAAGAACTGTATTTAGAAAAATATGAACAGGATTTTGTGAGATTGTGTAGAGACGGTATATCGCTAGGTATATCTGTAATTATAACTAATGCATCTACAACGGGTATTGGATATAGACATCTCTCGAACTTCTCAAACAGGTTATGTCTTTCATGTAATGATAAGACGGATTATAGCAGTATGTTGGATCGTTGTAGAATGGAGCCAAAAAATGTGCCAGGAAGATTACTTTTCCAGCAAGATAAGGTGATTTATGAGGCTCAAAGTTATTTGGCTTTTGAAGGTGAAAAAGAAATTGATAGAGCAAAAGCAATGAGAAGTTTTGTGAACAATATAAATGAGAAGTATTTTGATTACACAGGTGCAAGGCAAATTCCTGAAATACCTACAGTTTTAGAGTGGGACGTCTTTAGGAACCAATATATGGAAAATATAGAAAAACATAGTTTGCCGATTGGTTTGGATTATGCATCAATCGAACCTATTTCTATTAATCTTACAGACGATGCGGAAATTTCAATTGTATCAAAGAAACGCCAAAACTCTAATGAACTGACAAAACGAATTATTAATATAATTACTAAGAATTGTTTTACAATGCAGTTTAATATGTTTATTATTGATTCGGTAGAGAGAGGACTTCAGGAATACAAGGAAAATCCGTTTGTTGTAAGTTACTCTCTTGATGCAAGTGAGTCCGAGATTATGATTGATGCAATGATTAATCTGTTAGAGAATAATAAGCAGAAAATAATTGCTAATGGAGTACAGTCGGATATTTCATACAATATTTTAGTATTAAATAGTAAGGATGCGTTAGATTATATTTCAACGACAAAACCAGTATTAGAAAAGTTCAAGGAAATGATAGAAAGTTATAAGAACTATGGCTTGCTTGTAATATACGGAAATGTTGATAATGTTACAATTCCTTATAGTGCCCCAGAATTACTTAAGAGAATAAAGGATAATCGTAAGGCAATTATTGGTGATGCCCTTAACACAGTAAAAATATTCGATATTCCTAGTGGCGTTGCCAGAAGTTATGACAAGCCATTAATGCAGGACGAGGCTTACATTGTAATGGGACCAGACTTAAATAAAGTTAAATTTATATCATAGGGAGGTGATTTTATGGCAGATAAAAGTGCACATATTAATACTTCAAATTTTCCTGACGCGTTAGAAAGCATAAAAACTATGGCAAAAGAGATGGAAGAGATTGTTGATAACTTAAATGGATATAAGGAGAATCTTTTAAAGAATTGGGTTGGTAAAGGTCGAAACCAGTTTGAAAGAACATATAAAGTTATGTTAAGAAAGCTTGAAGATGGAAGAGATGTTACATGGGATATGTATGAGGATCTAATTTCGGCACAAGAGGAATTAATTCAGACTGATGTAGATATAGCTAAAGCATCACATAAATAAGGAGGTGAATGTATTATGTCGTCTTTGTCAATATGGTACAGTAAACAATCAAAGGAACGTGAAAAAGGTAAATATGAAAGCCGAAAATCTCAAGTTTCATCTGTAAAAAATAAAGTTTATGATGCTTCTGATGATTATGTAAATAATATTAATTCCAAAATTGATGATTTAGCTGGAGCACTAGGAAAAGCTATTATGGGAATATCAGATGTGACAACATTAAAAAATAATGTTCTTGGGAAAAAAGAGAAGATTGGAACTTCTGATGGTCATTTATCTTCTTTTGATTTGAATTTAGCAAGTGAAATTAGTGATTGTAACACAAAAATAAGCGCTTTAGAGGGTGAAATTAGTTCTCTTAATAGGAGCTATAATGTGGCTGTTGAAGCTGAGCGTGAGGCGGCAAAAAAAGCAGCAAAAAAAATATTTAAAGTATAGGAGGAGCAATCTATGAGTAATGTTGTATTTGACTATTCAGCTTTGTCTGATGCAAAATCATATGCTAAAAAGGTTGTTACCGGTTGGGGATGTATGGATTCCTATAAAGATGGAATCAAAGGAAAACTTTCATCACCTCTTGATGAGTGGAGGCTATCAGGAGAAGAACCATATGGAAGAGGATATGTTTCTTCAGCCCAACAGTGTATAACAAATAAGCAGAATGATTTACAAGGAAAAAGACAGCAATGGATAGATTTATCAGATAATCTTGGTAAATTTTTACAGTATTTAAAAGATACCGATGACAATGTTGTAAAAATATTTTCATCTACGTCATCATCATATGTAAACTATTCTGGTATAGGTGGATTTTTTAATAGAATTGGTGATTTCTTTTATAATACATTTGCGGTGGACTTTGCAAATAGTAATGGATTTACAAGAGCTATATTTGATTGGGGAAAATCTGTAGCTGATGATGTATCCTACTATAAAAAACAAGCAGAAGATTGGTTTAAGCATGGTAATGGAAGGTACGTATTAAATATAGTTGGAAGTATTGCTTTGACGACAGTTGCAGTAGCTGGTGTCGTTTTATCAGTTATGGCATTGCCGTTTACTGGTGGGGCTTCGTGTTCAGTTACAATGGCTTGTATTAGTTTGATTGGTTTAGGAGCTGCAACAATAAGCGCAGGTATATCAGCTTATAATACTGCATATACAATAGGAGAAAATAAGGTTGCACTTGGCATAGAAGATGATCCAGCAATGGCTAGATTTCATGGAGATGTATCAAAGTATTCGGATTATGTTAAAAAGACTGATTTTGGTTCTGCGGAGGCAAATCAGAAGGCTGCAAAAAAAGCACAGAATATAGATAAAACGCAGGCAGTGGCAGATTTTGTTTCATTAGGATGTGGAATGGCTACTACTTTTGGAAGTAAAACGATTGAAGTCGTTGACGATGTTGGTAATGTATCAAAATATACTAGATTTGATCGTAGTCCAAGTAATATTAAAACAAATGTACTAAAGACCTTTGGTTTTAAAGTAGATAAAACTTCAGTAGTCGTTGATGAAGCAGGAGTAGCAAAAACAACAATTTCAAACCTTGATGATATAGGTAATACATCTTTGCAGATTACTAGAGGAAGTCAGGAAGCTACATATAAGGCAACTACACTTGAAAAAACAGTTGATATTGTGGATGGGAAGAAAACAGTTACTAAAACGCTTACATTAGATAGAGGCACTATGAATTCAGAATATAGAAGTGTTGTTGCTTCAAATGGAGTTGTAACACAAGAGGTTGCTGCTTATACTAAACATGCTTCTGCTAGCACAACTGTAATTGATTATACTAATGCAACTTCAAGCACTAAAAATGTTGCTGCGGCAAAAGCCATTTCTGATTCAAATTTGAAAAAAGGAATTACATTTGTAAAAAATACTGCATCGGCAGTTTCAGACACTTCAGCCTACTTAAAGGCATCAGATGATACACAGAGAAATACTGTAATAACAAACTTGGTTAAGAAAAATTATTTTATG
>ERZ773158.1152-NODE-1152-length-25936-cov-5.396893_pt1 | contig 25936 bp, 16 predicted proteins | sample MGYA00511918_ERZ773158 | MGnify/ENA primary metagenome ERZ773158 (study PRJEB29015, sample SAMEA2737876) | human gut metagenome | biome: human gut; feature: human-associated habitat; material: faeces | place: China | collected 2012 ...
TATGGACTAGATCCTTAGTCTAGCGCGTATGCCAATTCCGCCACGACTGCTTATTATGTTTTGCCGTTGCACTCACAACGCTTAGTTATAATATCATTATATGTGACATCTGTCAACACTTTTTTTATTTTTTTTGTAATTTTTTGTAATTTATAAATTCTCTTTTAATTCTTCATACGAATATATCATCTTTATTGTATTGCTTTTATAATTTTCATAAACCATTAATATATCTGTCATTCATACATAATATTATGCACAAAATAATAGAGCTGTCACGCCAAATCTTAATGATACAAGCGAACAGCTCATTGTTATTTATTATTATTCTGCTGCAAGTTCTGTAACCGCTTTAACAACTTCTTCTTTATCAAAAGGCTTTGTTATAAACTTCTCTGCACCAATCTTTAATGCTTCTATGACTTTATTCTGCTGGCCGGCTGCTGTAATCATAACAGCCTTTGCATCTTCATCATAATCTTTTATCTGCTTTAATGCTTCCGTACCATCCATATTAGGCATTGTAATATCAAGTGTAATTACATCCGGACTGAACTGCTTGTATGCAAGAACACCTTCTATTCCGTCAGAAGCTTCGCCAACAACTGCAAATCCTGCCCCTTCAAGAATATTTCTAAGCATCTTTCTTGACATACCTGAGTCATCAACAATAACTACAGTGCCCTTTGCATCTTTTATATCTGACTGCGTCTGGTTTACCCTCATCTTTCCAATGATAGGCATGCTTCCCGGCTGTGCATTGCTGTCAATTGCAACATACAAATCAAGCTCCTCACCATCAATAAATATAGGCATAACATATGCTTCACCCTTGGCAACCTGATTCTCATATGCAACCTGTGGCAGAATCTCTAATTCCATGCCATCCTTTGCCATTGCTGTAGCAAAAAGACCACTTATACAGTTGACAAATTCTCCGACTGCATCGCTTACTTCAACACCTGTCATATTAAACTGCTCACCTGTATATCCTTCTGCAACCTTAATAAATGTTTCATTGATATCTTTCATCGCAAAACCAATGCAGAAATCATGTGCACCTTCGCTCTTCTGGGCTGCCATACATCTGTAATCAAGGTGGTCAATCTTTTTCATATTATCAATGTAATAATTATTACTTACAAATCTTGTTATATTTCTTAATACAAGGCTTGCAATCTTAGCCGCATAACCCTGTGCATCCTTTGTAAATGCACCTACAACGCCATCAACATCATCTTTTTTAAGTGCAGCCATCTGTTCATCATTAAGTCCAAGTTCTTTCTGGAAATCATCAATATACCCATCAATCTTAGATATCTTAATGCTGCTGTTTTCAACAAGGACCTGTAAAAACTGCATATATGGATTACCCTGTTTTTCAAGAAGTTCAGATATCTGTGCATCTGTAAGCCATCCTTTTTCGATAGCAATGTCACCAAATCTCTTATCTTCCTGCTGCTGGATTCTGTTAATCTCATCTGCCTGCTCAGTTGTAAGAAGCTTGTCAGCAACAGCTATAACTCCGAGCTTAACTCTTATCTGTAACTGTGCACTTAAAATCTTATTGAGTGTCTCTTCATCCAGAATATTTTCTTTTACAAGATATTTTCCAAATAATTGTCCAAACATAACGTGAATCTCCTTAGTTTTAGTTTCAAGATTTTTAATAATATAATATTACTTCATTTATTAAATTATTTCAAGTAAAATCGTTAAACTTATTATGTCAGTTATTTATCATCATCCGAATCCATAACCTCTGTAATATCCAGCGTCTCAACAGTATCGTCATCTATGACAATGCTGTCATTGTCAGAATCAGGCATATCTTCATCTTCTTCATCATCTTCAAGTTCATTTTCATCTTCAAGTTCATTTTCATCTTCAAATTCATCTTCATCAAACTGGTTTCCGACAAGCTCTCTTGCAATTTTTTTATTTTTAGATGATTTGGAAGCAAATACACCTGCACAGATTACAGCCGCCACTGCAGCAACAGCACATACCGCACTTATAATCTTCCAGATAAAAGTACCTGATAATAACGTGCCGCCTGACACATTTTCAGATACACCGGCAACAGTTTTTATAGAATCCGGAAGTGCAAAAAATCTCTGGATTGTCTGATATTTATAATCATAACAATACCAGCCTGTCACACCGTCACTGCTCACTCCGTAAAACAGGCAGTATTGGTCACTGCTTCCTTTAAGCACTATCACATCCATACCGTTTATCTGTTCTTCACTAAGTTTATATCCTGCCGGTATTTCCATTGAAGATGTGATATTTAATATCACATATGATATTGAAGGCTGTGCAATCTGGATATATTTTGAAAATGTCTTTGTGACGCTGTCATAAATGTAATATCCTGATTTCTCAGGAGAAAGCACAGCATCAAGATACATTATAGTAACTTTTCCAGCATAACCTTTAGCCGCCTTAACTTTTGTTCCGTTATAATCAATCTCTGTCTCTTCAAATCCATCAGGAAGTGGATATGCACCAAAATCATCAGAAATAACAAAATCCGTTCCGTTCATTGTCACTTTTGTATATTGTGGTTCATTCTGCTGATTTGAGCTGTTTTCCGAATCAGATGATGACTCCTGGTTTCCACCTCTTGTTACATTCAATGTATAAGTTCTCTCATCGCCATTCTCGGCTGTAACGGTTATGTAAATCGTATTTTGACCGGCTGAAAGACTTGTATCTGAAATTCTCACATTGGCATTACCATCTCTTGTATCGGCACTTACAATAAGCTTAGTAACATCATCTGCGACTGAAACCGAATAAGATGTTCTTCCGACTGAAAATGCCGGAGAAAGACTTCCCGGACTTATTTCAAGTGATGAAAGATAATTATCTGACGAATAGCTTTCACCGCCGTTATTATCATCTTCTCCCTGATTGCCACCGTTATCGTCACTGCCGGAATTGCCACCATTATCATCATTGCCGGAATTACCGCCTGTCTTTCCTGAAACAGTTCCGGAAGAGCCTGTTGCCTGAATCTTTTCATCCGAATATTCATCAAGTCCAACAACATAAGATGAACCTATTACACTCACTGAAGAAGAACCGGAAGCTATAATCTTAAAATTAATAGTTTTACTAACAGGATTATCACCTGTATCCAGCCAATTGACGCTTCCTGCGCCACCGGCATCAGCACCGCTTACATATTCAAGCATATCGGCATCATAACTTAAGTACATTCTTGATGCTCCAAGCTTAAAATCAGCATATATATTTACTGTAACGCTTACTACATCGCCGACATTTCCGCTTGCTGAGCTGACACTTGTGCCTACAGCAGGTGCTGCATTAACTTTCTGGTTAAATGCAAGAAGCTGTGTCATTATAACAATCATAACGACAGCCAGACTTGTATATTTTTTAATCTTATTCATTAACATTCTCCAATCTCTCAGAAAAATCACTGTGTAATCTCTTTCATTCCAAGAATATGCCTCTTTACAGCAACGATATCTATAAGGTCAATCTCACCATCCCTGTTAATATCCGCAGCACGCAGGAATTCTCCCTTAAGCTGTGATAATTCAAGAATATGTCTCTTAATCTTAACAATATCTATAAGGTCAATCTCACCATCGCCATTGATATCTCCATAGACAACAAATGTGTAAGAAGCATATTCATTACCTGAATTATCATTTATGACAAGACGGTCGCCGGTTGCAATTATATCGCCATCGCCTTTTCTGTCTCCATTTCTGTTACAGATATAAGCTGTGGCATTTTGTGTCCTCACATTACCAAGAACAGTTCCTGCATTGTCACCAGCTTTTACGCCCGAAATATACATATTGTCACTGTCAAGATTATATCCTGTATCAAATGACGGATTTTCCGGTGCCGGATCAGGTGATGGAGGATTTGGATTTTCTGACGGCTCTTTTCTTACTACTGTAAGATAATATGTCCTGTCAGAACCATTTTCTGCATGTACCGTAACTTCTATATTATTTTCACCGACATTAAGCCTGTGTTCACCTGCTCCGTCAACCCACGATGAACCTGATATTGCAGATGCATTAATATTTATTCTGTCAACATTATTGTCAACGATAAGGCTGTAATCCTGAGTATACTTCTTGAATGACGGTGTAATTGAATGTCCGTCAACATACATATCTGATAAAAGATTACCAGGATCTCCGTCGCCATCAGGTGCTGTACATGTCTCCTGCGGCATATTATCGTATACAGGAATTGTAAATACAAGACCTGTATTATATTTTGTGCTGTCTGAATAGGCATTTGCTGCTTTCTGCGACTCACTTCTAGGTGCCATAACATTAGTCATATACTGATGCCAGTATGGTGACGATGAAACGACATCAAATTTTTCATAATAAATCGTGCTCTGTCCACGGTTTATGTAACTGCTGCCAATCATCTTTGCACCGCCGACAATTGATTTCATTCGTGAGTTCCACGGACGAAGCGAATCAGAATCCGAGCGGCTTGCATATTTCATGCCATTTACAACAGCTGAAATATTTCCGCTCTTTACAGCTCCCTGATTATAATAATTATAATATCCTCTGTATCCTGCAACATTACCGGAAATGCATGAACCGTATCCCGTATTTCCCTGCTCCTGTAAAATACGTGTTGCAAGATGATAAGGACTCACACCTGACTGTCTGCCCGCAAGCATAAGTCCGGACGCATATGTATAATCATTTTCTTCAAAAGATAAATCATGGCTCGAATTTTCCATAAATGTTCCTGATATAATCTGCTCTACACCGGATTCGTTCTGCAAAGAAGAATCATATGCAAGACTTTCAAACATAAATATATATGGATTTGAAAGGAAATTCCGAGGGTCCATAGTATACTCGATAAGTTCTCTTGAAGCCTGAACCCAGCCACCGCTGTCCATCTCTGTCCACTCGCCCGAATTCCAGTTATAACATCCTGATTCAACAGACTTCCATGAACTCTTTGCACTGCCATATATAAGGCTTCGTCCTATAACATTCTCATTGTCAATAACTTCATTCCAGTCTTTTCCGACATGATCTGCAACAAAAACCCATTTAGGATAATCTGCATGAAGCTGACGCAGCCCATCCTTATATGAATCCGGAAATCCCTGCTCATTAAGATAGCTTTCAAAATCCATATCTTCCGAATAAGAATTATCTTTTGAAGTATATTCACCACTTATATAACCATAAGTATATGAACCATTGTAGTCAAAGCCTATTTTGTACCAATAATAAGTATCGCTTGTATATACTGTTTCATAAATGTCAAATGTAAAAGAATCATCGACAACCGTTATAATCTGTCCTGTTTGCGTATCAGGCTGTGTACGCACACGCAGCCCGGAAACACCTGAATTCACATGTCCCGTGGCGACTGCATTTTCGGCCCTTACAGCAACAGGTCCGAAATACTGCGACACTCCGGCAATTGATGCTGCAAGCATTGTGAACAGCATAAATACCGCAATTATTCTTTTCCATGAAAATAGTATCTTTTTATCTTTATTCATTAAACCACCTTAATTCATATATCTTACGATAAAAACTAATTATTTTTACCGAACTCAGAAAGTTTAAGTCCTTCATTACGCTCTAATACCATATTAACACTCCAGCTGTTTACAAACAAGAGAAGCGGGTTATCTTTGAGGTCTTTAATCTTCTTCATATCTGAAGTACCAACAATTCTTGACATATTAATTTCTTCAGGATTTTCAATCCAGCGGATATGCTCATATGGAAGCGGTTCAAGCTTAATATCAACATTGTACTCGTTCTTTAATCTGTACTCTAATACTTCAAACTGAAGAACACCGACAACGCCAACAATAATCTCTTCCATTCCTGTATTGAACTCCTGGAAAATCTGAATTGCACCTTCCTGTGCAATCTGGCTGATACCTTTTATAAACTGTTTACGCTTCATCGTATCAATCTGGCGTACTCTCGCAAAATGTTCAGGTGCAAATGTCGGAATTCCCTCAAATGCAAACTTTTTATTGGAATTGCAGATTGTATCACCTATTGAGAAAATGCCCGGGTCAAATACACCGATAATATCACCGGCATATGCTTCCTCAACAATATGTCTTTCCTGTGCCATCATCTGCTGTGGCTGTGAAAGTCTTATCTTCTTGCCTCCCTGCACATGGAATGACTCCATGCCTGCCGTAAATTTGCCGGAACAGATTCTCATAAAAGCAATTCTGTCACGGTGTGCTTTATTCATATTGGCCTGTATTTTGAATACAAATGCCGAAAAATCTTCCTTTACCGGGTCAATAATTCCCTCAGAAGAATTTCTTGGAAGCGGAGGAGTTGTCATTTTAAGGAAATGCTGTAAAAACGTCTCAACACCAAAATTAGTAAGTGCTGAACCAAAAAATACAGGTGTAAGATCACCGGCCTGCACTTTTTCAATGTCAAATTCTGCACTTGCACCATCAAGAAGCTCTACATCTTCATTCAGCTTATCAAAAAAAGCTTGTCCGATTTCATCCTTTAAAGCAGCATCATCTATGCTCATATTCTTAGTATCTACTTCTTTCTGACCATTCATTGCCGCCTTAAAAAGAGAAACTTCTCTCTCATTGCGGTCATAAACGCCCTTAAATTCCTTGCCGCATCCGATAGGCCAGTTGACAGGGCATGTGCTTATGCCGAGCACGCTCTCAATCTCATCAAGAAGTTCAAATGGGTCGTTTGCCTCTCTATCCATCTTATTAATAAATGTAAAAATAGGAATATGTCTCATTACACATACCTTGAAAAGCTTAATTGTCTGTTTCTCAACACCCTTTGATGCATCAATAACCATGACTGCTGAATCGGCAGCCATAAGTGTACGATAAGTATCTTCCGAGAAATCCTCATGTCCCGGAGTATCAAGAATATTAATGCAATATCCTCCATAATTAAACTGAAGAACAGAAGAAGTTACAGAAATACCTCTTTCTTTTTCTATCTCCATCCAGTCAGAAACTGCATGTTTTGCCGTCTTCTTGCCCTTTACAGAACCAGCAAGATTGATAGCACCACCATAGAGAAGAAACTTCTCTGTAAGTGTTGTCTTACCGGCATCCGGGTGGGATATGATTGCAAATGTACGTCTTTTTTCTATTTCACTTTTAATATCAGGCATTAAATTTTCCTCACTATAAATCTTTATAATAAAATATATTTTTACAAAGCATCCTGTACTTTGATTATTTTCGTGCAGACACAGGCTTTGACCTGCCATCATAATAATCAGCAAGAAGCCTATGATGCGGCTGCATCACAGGCTTCTCACAACCGTCTTAAAAAGACTATCTGTTCATATTAAGTGCAAACTTATATGAAACCTCTGACTTATCATCAATTTTTCTGAATACATTAACTACGGTATTCATAACTTCAGTGAATTCATCTTCCTCAGCTTCAATACTTACAATCTGTCCATCATCCTTGATCTCAACAGACTTTGCTACTGTTTCATCTAAAATAGCTTTCTTTGCTGCTTCAACCTTTTCTGCATCTGTAAGCATTTTGCTCTTGCTCTTATACTTAACACTATAAGTTCTAACCATGATTCTATTCCTCCATGTAACTGATTTACGCACGAATACATATTGTATTATATATCAATATTATCAACAGGGCAACAATTATTTAACTAAAAATCATACATCTATTGCATATCCAAGCGTAAATGAATATATAATTTTTTCTTTTACATTTAATCCTGTAAGACGGCTTAATGCTTTTGCGTAATAATCAAGCTGTATACTGTAGCGGCTTCTGAGTTCCTCTTCGCCCTTTTTGCCTTTTAAAACTCTGTCTGTCTTATAATCGACTATTGTAATCTCATCATTTTCAACTATATACAAATCAATTACGCCCTGTATAAGCTGTCCAAATGCCTGGTCATTTTCATCAGTCATCTCGAACACAAAAGGCTGCTCACGCCAGACTTTGCCTGCCATTGACGCATTTTTTACACGTTTTCCTATCTGTGAAATGCAAAATGCTGCAATATCCCGCACTTTTACGCATTGTTTCTGTGATTTGTCAATTTTCTCATCAGAAAGCATGTCTGCGATTTCACTTTTTATGGCATCAATCATTTCATCTTCATTATCAGGAAGTTTACCATAATCAATACATTCCATAATCCTGTGATATGCACTTCCCCTCCTGCTTCCTTTAAGAACCGCTTCTTCATCACTCATAAATGACGGAACAGGCTCATCATCTTCCTCTGTATCCGTAATACCTGCAATAGATTCATGCATCTGTGATTTTTCATCAAAATCCAAATCGTGCTGCATCTGTTTAAGTTCGGATACCGTAACTTTTGCTTTTCTTTCAGTATCATTTTCATACGGATATTCCGGAAGTTCCACAATTTCCTGATTTTGTGTTTCAAAATCCTCCTGTGTGTTTTCATCATAATCATTTTCTATCGATTCATCTGCCACAACAGCACCATCTGTCTGTGTGACATCATCTGTCTGCACAAGGTCATCCGTGTATGAAGCCACGCTTGTATCAAAATAGTCCTGCGGTTTACCAAATGTGACAAAAAATCTTCCATTATTAACACTCTCATCCATGAGTGCCTGCGGCATTACCATATCAAAATAATTCTGGCATGACGCATCATCAGCATAGTCAAATATCCCTTTTTCAGCAAGAAATATGGATTTGCTATGCCATATCTCTTCTGCCTTTCCTTCATCTTTTACAGTTCCTGTGATAAACAGTTTCTCTCTTGCTCTCGTCATCGCAACATAGAGAATTCTCATCTCTTCGCTTATATTATCACGGATAATCTTTTTAGAAACTGCACTCTTTATAATTGTCTGGCTCTTTGTTCTTTCTTTAACACGCACAACATTAGTACCTATTCCAAGTTCCCTGTCGATTACAACATCTCCGGCAGCATCTTTATTATTTATCTTTTTACCCATTCCTGTAAGAATAACAACAGGAAACTCAAGACCTTTGCTCTTATGGATACTCATTACACGCACAAGATTATCATTTTCGCCAAGCAGCGATGCTTCACCTATCTCGACTTCAAATTTTTTCATACGCTCTATGTATCTTAAAAAGTTAAATAATCCACTGTAGCTTGTCTTTTCAAACTGTGCAGCCCTGTAAAGAAGCATATCAAGATTTGCCTGCCTTCTCTCCCCGGCCGGCATTGTCTTTACATAATCATAGTATCCTGTGTTGTAAATAACATCCCACAAAAGGTCATACACAGACATAATCTCACTTTTTACCCTGTATGAGTTAAGAAGTTTAAGGAATTTCGCAACTTTTTCATTTTTTTCCAATGATGTAAGCTGATTATAAAGTCTTGTCTTTTTATCAGTCTGCCTTATAGCGGCAAGTTCTGTCGTATCAAATCTTCCAAAATACGAAAGCATAACAGCCGACAGTGGTATATCCTGAAGCGGATTATCAATTACTGTAAGAAAACTTACTAAAATCTGTATTTCCCTTACACTGAAATATCCCTGTGATGTGTCAGAATATGCCGGAATATCCCTGCTCATAAGCGTATTGACAAAACTTTCCGCCCATCCGGAAACAGTTCTTGTAAGAATAACAATATCACTGTATCTTAAAGGTCTGTATCCGCCATCAGCATTTTTATCATACACCATATACACTCTGCCATTTTTGCGGCTCATAAGATTTTCTATAATATCAGCAACAGCTCCCGCCTCAGTCTCATGACTGCCCGAATCCGTATCATCATCAGATTCAAAAGCATATATTTCTGTCTTATCATCCATGCCAAAATTCATTGTCTTATATTTTTTTGCATTAATAATAACATCAGGCGGACACTCGGGATATACAAGTCCTGTATTAAGCCTTACTTCATCATTGTATGCCATGCCGCAGTATGATTCATTCATAAGCCTGTAAAATACATCATTCGTACACTCGAGTACATTCCTGCGGCTTCTGAAATTAGTCTGAAGCTCTATTTTTACTGCATCTAAAGATTCCGCAGAATCAGTCTGTGAATCGCTGTTATATACATCATACGAATTATATTTTTCAATAAAAAGTTCCGGACATGCCATTCTGAACTTATAGATACTCTGCTTGACATCACCTACCATATAAATGTTTTGTCCATCTTTTGAAACAGCTGTAAGAATGACTTCCTGCAAAAGATTACTGTCCTGATATTCATCAATAAGTATTTCCTCATAAAAGCCGGCAAGCGTCTTAGCCGCATCAGTTCGGATTTTCTGTCCGTTTTCACGTTTTATAAGAATATTTAGAGCCATGTGTTCCATGTCATTAAAATCAATAACATTTCTTCTCTTCTTTTCCCCGCTCATCCTCTGCGAAAATTCAAGAGCAAGATGAACCATCATTCTCACTGCCGGAGTGTTATCAACAATATCCTTATAAATCTTATTAATATCCCCCGTTATCAGCTTTCCTTTAACATCTTTTGTCAGGAAATTCTTGAAATTATCCCTTTCCTGTTTCACATAATTCTTCTTTTCTTCATCAACACCTTTACTGCATCTTCCGATATTTCCAAATGAAGAAAGATTTATCCTTTTTACAAGCATCTCAAAATTTTCAGAATTGATAAGCATCTTTATAAGCTGATGGTCTTCGCTTACTGTCGCAAGATAGCCTGCAGGTCCATCCGGACTCTGACATATTTTTTCAAGCTTATCAAATATACCGTCAAAATCTTCAAGACTTTTCTTTAAATCATTAAATAAATATTGTATACAAGGATTGGAGTCCATTGATTTTTCTGTCACAAGATAATTTTCAAGACATTCCTCATACCACTCATCTTCCCACGGACAGCTTCTTGCCGCATTATATATTTTCATTATAATGTCAACAATTTTAGAATCATCCCTGCCTGTTCCGTAAGCATCGACAAACTGAAGAAAATCTTCATTTCCGGAAGAATAGTATTCTTCAAGCATATCATCCATGACATCATTTTCAAGGAGCTTGATTTCGCCATCATCCGCAGTACGAAATCCCGGGTCAACATCAATATCCGAGAAATAATTTCTCACAATATTAAGACAGAAGCTGTCAATAGTTGTTATCTTTGCATTATGTATAAGTGACTGCTGCCTTATGATATTTTCATTTCCCGGGCTGCTCTCAAGGATATTATCAAGTGCTTCACGGATTCTTTGCCTCATCTCGGCTGCTGCCGCTTTTGTAAATGTAACAACAACAAGCCTGTCTATATCGACAGGATGATTTTCATCTGTAATTTTTTTTATTATACGTTCAACTAATACAGCTGTTTTTCCTGAGCCTGCGGCGGCAGCCACAAGTGAACTTCTGCCCGAAACGTAAATGGCCTGTTTTTGTTTATCAGTCCAGTTTGCTGCCATCCTCGTCAACTCCTTCCTTTATATTTTCCCAAAGCTGTGCATCATCGAATTTCTGAATCTGTCTGAACTTTATATTACCAAGATTTTGTGAAAATCCGCACACCTCATTATACGGACAATATGAACATGAGCTGTAATTGCCATCTTTATACGGATTTATCTTATCAGCTCCCGAATATATTTTTTTACCCACATCAGAAGTTTTCTTTGCAATATAATTATCAAGTGAAATAAACTGATCCGTATTTAAAATATGGCTTCGTGAATCAATTGTGCCATCCTTTTTGTAACTTACAGGAATAACATCAGATTTTTTCACATCAGAACTATCCATATTTTTAATTATGTTACCGTCACAGTTGACAACACCTTTCATTGCAAGTGCTTCAAATATCATCTTTTCAACTGATGTACCATCATCCGGCAAATCACTTGCCGTGCTGTCCAGTTCCACAATCGGATTGTCAATATTATAATACAAAAGTCCTGCCGGAATAATATTCTTGTCAGGGTGGCGTTTTTTCTCTATCTGCATTGCCGCACGCATGTATACAACAAGCTGCATCTTTATTCCGTAATATGCTTTAAGCAGATCAAAATCAGATTTTCCTGACTTGTAATCGACAATTCTTACATAGACATTGTCATCATCCTCACAGATGTCAATTCTGTCTATCTTTCCTTTTATCACCATTCTTCCGGTATTTTCGCCGGACCTTATCTCATGTTCATCTATGATAAACGGCATCTCAAATACGTCAGGTGCAAATACACCTTTTTCAAGCTGCTTTCCGACAGCCCACAAAGTTCTGTCAGCGAGGTCTTCCATCCTTCTTATAAGAAATTCATTTCTTCCCGAATCTTTAAGGATTGTATCAGCATAATCCGCACTGATATTTCCAAGTGTCTCCGATACAAGCTTTCTTCTCTCCTCATCAGAAAGACTTGCTATCGGCTTTTTCTCATGCTTTAAATGTGAACTGATTCTTTCCAGCACACTGTGAAGCACAGTACCAAAATCTGCAACTTCAAATGTATACTTTTCACGTTCCTCAAGTCCCAGTCCATATCTTAGAAAATATGCGAACTGGCATGATGCAAATGTCTCAAATGATGAAACGCTTCCTGTAATTTCACCGCCAAACAGTGACGCTGCAATATTTTCACCAAGCACTTTTATATAATTTTCATCACTGTATACAATTTCCGCTTTCGGAATCTTTATATATGACATCTGCGATGTAAATTGTGATGCAGGATAAATACCTATCGACGGATACAGCTTTCTTATATTTCTTATAAGATATGACGGCAGTCTGCCCTTTCCGTCATCACCCTTTGATGAATATGTTATATAAAGCCTGTCCGAAGCCTTTGTCAGTATCATATAAAGGTAGAATCGCTGAACAAAAGCCTTCTGCCTTGCACCGGGTGACAATGTCACATCTGCATTTTCAAGTACATCTCTGTCAGTCTCTGACAAAATCCCGGCTTTGTCATTTGATTTTGGTATAAGCCCATCATTTACACCGACAAAAAACATGACTTTTACATCATCAAGACGCGTTCTTTCTATATCACCGATAAGGACACAGTCTGATGACGGCGGTATAAGTCCGACTTTTATCTCAGCAAAGCCAGAATCAACAATCCTGTTAAATTCAGCTATTGCAATCTTTTCGGTACCAAGCAGTTCGACTATTTTATCAAGAAAATCGATAACTTTTTTATATAACTGCTCATACTCGGCTCCCGTATCTTCCATATCTGCGTATTCATTAATCTTTTTGTAACAATCGGACGCTTTTATAAACTCGTACAGCCCTCTTGCATAATCTTTTACAAGTGAATCTTTGTCTTTTAATGCTTTCTCAAGTATCTCAAGCGGCTTCATAATCTTTTCACGAAGTTCATTGAGATAATCAAGCGGATATGCACTTCTGCCTCTGCCTTTTTTTACCCATGTGCCATGCCACTGCTTTGAACCACGTATACCGACTGCAAGGCAGTAATTGTCAAGCAAATCAACATCTTCACGGCTTATTCCCGACATTCCCGAACGCAGATACCTGAACATCGAATCGTATGTAAAGCTCTTTTCAATTATTTCAAGTGCACTTCTTATATACTCGACAAATGGATTGTCGGTTACAGGCTTCTTGTTATCGACAAAACACGGAATCCTGTTCTGTCTGCATATATTTCCGGCAAGAATTCCATATGAAGCCATATCAGCCGAAACTATCGCTATATCTCGATATCTGTATCCTTCGTATCTTGTAAGCCTTAAAATCTCACTGATACAGTAATTCAGTTCCTCCTTTGGTGTCTGTGCAGTAATAATTTTTATATCTTCACATTTTTTGTTATATGACTGATTATTATTTCTGAAAATATTTTTTTCAAGAAAAGCTATCTCATCCGAAACAAATCTCGGATTTTTTTCATTGTCAAGTATTATAGGATTTAACACGTCAACATGTATTACATCACAGATTCTATAAAGCTTTGATACCATCTCTTTACTCATAAAGAAAAGCTGCTGTACCCCCTCATTGACATTAAGCTTTTCTCTTGAATCTGCCGTCACTGAAACTATAACTTTACCTGAATATATAAGAAGAAGTTCAATAAGCCTGTACTGTATCGGTGTAAATCCTGTAAATCCGTCAAGTATAATTTCGCTTCTTTTTATGTTTTCCGAACGGTCAATAACACTGCAAAGAACAGATAATATCTCTTCTGAAGTTATATAATTATCAGCCAGATATTCTTTAAATGCAGAATATACAACCGAAATGTCATCAAGCTTGGCTGAAAGCTGTCTGCTGTCTTCCACTCTTTCCCGAATTTCACCAAGTCTTTTTACGTCTATATCATATTGAAGAAATTCCGATATAACCGACTTTAATTCTGAGACAAATCCCGTCTTGTTGATATTGCTGCCAAAATATCTCAGCTTATCCCTGTTATCGCCAAGGACTTTACGGACAATAAGATTTTTACCTGTATCGTCAAGAACCGGATGATTCTGTCCGCCTATTTCTTCAAACACCTTATAAGAAAGACGCTCAAAACTCACAACATCTATATTAAGAATTCCTTTTCGCGGATGGCTATCAACAAGTTTCTTCTGTGTTGCCATCGTATACTGTTCAGGAACTACGACAATATAGTTTTTTTCAGGATATTTCATGGATTTCTCAATTACATCCGAGTATATATATGTTGATTTTCCTGCCCCCGAACCACCTGCTACAATCTGAAGTGACATTTTATTTCCTCCATTCATATTTCATACTGATTCCGCATATCTTTATAATAACAAAAAACGAGGTAAATGACTATGAATTCTCAGACAAAAATTGTTGTAATCCGTATGAAATGGCTTATCATCGCCGTTATTGCCGCAATTGTCCTTATCGCCGGCATTGTATTATATTTCAATATTGGAAAAAATGATTCCGGCTCATCATCCGGCAATGCCAGAATGACATCTACCGATGTAAAATCCGCTGCGGATACTGATTCCTCAGATGTCAGGAATTCTACATACAAAAATTCACCGGTAACCTACACACCCGGTGTATACACTGCTTCTATCATGCTTGATGGAAATCCTGTAGATATAAAAGTAACTCTTGATAAAAATAATATTAATAATATAGAGCTTGTCAATCTGTCTGACAGCGTAACAACAATGTATCCTATGTTAAATGATAATTTTGAAGAAATCGCTTCTGCCGTAAAAATAAACGGAAGCACGCAGAATATAACTTACAGTGCCGACAGCAAATACACTTCAAGCATGATTCTCTCCGGCATAAAAAACGCCCTTGACAAAGCTGTTGTAACGGACTCAAAATAAATATTGCGTCGGCTCAGAAAAGACAAAACAGCAAAAAAAGGTTTGGAACTTTATTTTTACTAAAGTTCCAAACCATATTAATCCATCTTTATCCCGTCCCAATCAGAAAAATCTGTGTATTTTATGCAGAAATAATACTCATTTTTTGAATTTTTATATATTGTTATGTATGACATAACATCTTTTCCCTTATACAATGTATACTTTCCCCAGCTTTGCGGGTGACTTTTATAGATTTCCAATATCTGTGCGTCATCTTCTATCATCCACTCTTCAGGATATAGCTTCTTTCCGTCAACATATTCTCTTTTTTCCCACTCATGCTTTTCATAATTTATTTTCAACATAAGCGTACATATATATGTACAGTTAAGAATATCAGGATTCAGACTTTCTAAATTTTCTTCATTTACTATAGAATTCTTTTCATGTGCTTTTAACCCTCTTTCCTGACAATAATTTAATTTTTCTATTATCTTTTCGGACTGATGTTCACTGATTTTAAACTTCCCCGTATAATTTCCCGTTTTCCTGTCATATTCAAACCTTACTTTTTTACAAAATACAGGTATTGTAAAATCTCTTTCATACCACATTACCGTCCGCTTTATTATATATCTCGGACTGTTGATATATAATACTCCTCCGATAACAAAAACTATCAGAATAAGACTGAATATCCTTCTTATACTTATTTTTTTCATCTATTATATCCTTTAATCAAAAAAAGCTAAAAGCTGATATATCCTAAACTTCTTAACAGCCTCCGCCATATATTCATATTTTATTTTACGCTCATTCCAATCATATTTGTATATAAACCATCCGTTACTTCCCTCTTTTACATAATATCTCACATATGTATTCATATTTATTGATGTAAAATTATCTTCATCCGGGAACTGTCCCATATATTCACCCTCTATTTTATTATTATTCACTTCCGCATCTCCTGCCAAAACCCGTCCGCTTACAACTCTTGCAAATGAAGATGCTATATTCTCTCCTGCTGAACTTATTTTTCCGACCGAACATTGTAACAAAACCAGTCTTTGTACCGGTTTCTTTTTTAATGATTCAATATCACTTGTATCTAACTTAAAACTGTAACCTTTTCCGACACCATTTGATATCTCGTATTCATTACCATGCATATTCATTATAACTGTATATATACAACAATCTTTTTCATCATATATACCTAACGAATTCCATGCGTTAATAAATTGTTCATTACTATTTGTTTCATACTTTACCACAGCATATATTTTATTCGAATCATTATATGGATTATTCTCATCATTTCCTATTTTTTCTAAATCTGATACATCACTATTCATTTGGTCATATCTACTCTCAATATAAAAATAATATGCTATATTCTTATACTCACGTCCAACTATATGGCAACAATTCATGTACCAGTCATTACATATATTACACATCATTTTATCTGTAGGATTACACTCTTCGTCTCCATAACTCTGCCCTTCCCAGTGTCCACATGCACTAGGGTCATTATAATTATTACCACACAAGTTGCATATTTTCAAATAATTATACTCACATACTGTACCTCCGTAATAATTACCCTTCCAATGTGAACAGGCACCATCAATATCATAATAATTATTCCCACAAATATTACATATTGTAGTTGTTGTACATTCCACCTGTCCATACATTTCACCTTCCCAATGTGAACACGCACCATCAGGGTCGAAATAATTATTTCCACAGATATTACATATTGTTAATTTATCAAGTTCACAATATCCTTCATCATACCATGCTCCTTCACTGTGCGAACAGCTACCTCCCCAATAATTTTCACCACATATATTACATACATAAATTTCATATGGCGAACACTCCTCACCGCCATAATACTCGCCCTTCCAATGTGAACAGGCACCACCGGCATCATAATAATTATTTCCGCAGATATTGCACCTTTCCCACGGATTACATTCTGTACCTCCATATTCAACGCCTTCTTCATGCTCACAATAAACTATATTTTCACCACATATATTACAATACCTTTCCTCATATGGTGTACATTCATTTCCACCATATAATACTCCCTTTGAATGTGAACATAATGAACTATTAAAATCATGCTGACATATGTTACATATCTCAATTTTATGTAATACACATTCAACCTGAAGCTCTCCCGCACAAATTCTTTCCCTGCTTTTAAAAAGACATGTAACAAAAATCAATCCTACAAGTAACATTTCAAATAATAATTTAGTATTTTTCATAACCCTCCTGCTCTTCTTTTGCATCAATATACGCAGTAATCAAAAAGATAAATCATACTCCGCAATATCTTTTTGCAAACTTCACATATTTTTGTATTTATACAAGCACAATTATAACTGATATTTTATCATATGTCTATTATTTTTCATATAAAAATAAATACAGTTTACTTTTTGTAATATTGTCCACATAAATTAACAAACAGTGCTGCCGCATATCTAAAGACTAACGTCCTTTAATATGTGGCAGCACTGTTTTACTTATCTTAAAATTTTCTTATCTTAAAAATGTGGCACTATTTAAGCCTGTATTCATATTCGTCCCCGGTAATATACTCTTCTGTTTCAACGCCGACAAAACATCTGATATAAAACTTATTCTTTTTCTTATCTATAGTCATGCTGTTCACGTTATATTTCACAGTCTGATTTTTATACCGCGAATTCACTTTTTCATCTATAAATTTCTCTATGTCAGACCTATCTGCATTGACTGTAAGATTATCAAATATCCCCTGACGACTGCCTGTGTATGATTTTATCTTTCCGTCTCTGTCAATCGCAATACTTAACGTATCATTAGTATTAAATCCGTTAATACTCTTCACAAACGAGAATTGGCACACCCCATATGAAGTAAATGTTTCGGAAGTAATTAACTCATATTGTGAAATTCTGCTCTTATCGATAATCAATTCTTCAAAAACAGTTTTCGCTTTCTGTCCCAAAGAATATATCAATGCTTCATCACTGTCATCAGACGGATTTATTTCAGCCGCATCATAACCCGGAAAATCAGCTCCTCCGCCGACATCGTAATATCCCGTCAATTTCCCGTTTCTGTCAAATATATAATCATTCCCCGCAGAATCTTTATACACAACAGATATAATTCCATTATTACGTTTTTTTCTTTCGTACTTTAATGGCACTTCATTGTTTAAAAAATATATTTTCTTCTTAGGCGGTACAATCCCCCATATCAGAAAGTTAATTAAAAAATATACAATGACTATGCTCAATACACATATTATAATAATTATATTTTTCTTTTTTCTGCCCATTTAACAATCCTCCTTTTTGGTTATAAAGGATATCGCGGCTGTATTATTTTCCTGATATACTATAATCTATTCCTTTCCAGTCCGAAAAATCAGTATATTTTATGCAAAAATAATACTCATTTTTTGAATTTTTATATATTGTTATGTATGACATAACATCTTTTCCCTTATACAATGTATACTTTCCCCAGCTTTGCGGGTGACTTTTATAGATTTCCAATATCTGTGCGTCATCTTCTATCATCCACTCTTCAGGATATAGCTTCTTTCCGTCAACATATTCTCTTTTTTCCCACTCATGCTTTTCATAATTTATTTTCAACATAAGCGTACATATATATGTACAGTTAAGAATATCAGGATTCAGACTTTCTAAATTTTCTTCATTTACTATAGAATTCTTTTCATGTGCTTTTAACCCTCTTTCCTGACAATAATTTAATTTTTCTATTATCTTTTCGGACTGATGTTCACTGATTTTAAACTTCCCCGTATAATTTCCCGTTTTCCTGTCATATTCAAACCTTACTTTTTTACAAAATACAGGTATTGTAAAATCTCTTTCATACCACATTACCGTCCGCTTTATTATATATCTCGGACTGTTGATATATAATACTCCTCCGATAACAAAAACTATCAGAATAAGACTGAATATCCTTCTTATACTTATTTTTTTCATCTATTATATCCTTTAATCAAAAAAAGCTAAAAGCTGATATATCCTAAACTTCTTAACAGCCTCCGCCATATATTCATATTTTATTTTACGCTCATTCCAATCATATTTGTATATAAACCATCCGTTACTTCCCTCTTTTACATAATATCTCACATATGTATTCATATTTATTGATGTAAAATTATCTTCATCCGGGAACTGTCCCATATATTCACCCTCTATTTTATTATTATTCACTTCCGCATCTCCTGCCAAAACCCGTCCGCTTACAACTCTTGCAAATGAAGATGCTATATTCTCTCCTGCTGAACTTATTTTTCCGACCGAACATTGTAACAAAACCAGTCTTTGTACCGGTTTCTTTTTTAATGATTCAATATCACTTGTATCTAACTTAAAACTGTAACCTTTTCCGACACCATTTGATATCTCGTATTCATTACCATGCATATTCATTATAACTGTATATATACAACAATCTTTTTCATCATATATACCTAACGAATTCCATGCGTTAATAAATTGTTCATTACTATTTGTTTCATACTTTACCACAGCATATATTTTATTCGAATCATTATATGGATTATTCTCATCATTTCCTATTTTTTCTAAATCTGATACATCACTATTCATTTGGTCATATCTACTCTCAATATAAAAATAATATGCTATATTCTTATACTCACGTCCAACTATATGGCAACAATTCATGTACCAGTCATTACATATATTACACATCATTTTATCTGTAGGATTACACTCTTCGTCTCCATAACTCTGCCCTTCCCAGTGTCCACATGCACTAGGGTCATTATAATTATTACCACACAAGTTGCATATTTTCAAATAATTATACTCACATACTGTACCTCCGTAATAATTACCCTTCCAATGTGAACAGGCACCATCAATATCATAATAATTATTCCCACAAATATTACATATTGTAGTTGTTGTACATTCCACCTGTCCATACATTTCACCTTCCCAATGTGAACACGCACCATCAGGGTCGAAATAATTATTTCCACAGATATTACATATTGTTAATTTATCAAGTTCACAATATCCTTCATCATACCATGCTCCTTCACTGTGCGAACAGCTACCTCCCCAATAATTTTCACCACATATATTACATACATAAATTTCATATGGCGAACACTCCTCACCGCCATAATACTCGCCCTTCCAATGTGAACAGGCACCACCGGCATCATAATAATTATTTCCGCAGATATTGCACCTTTCCCACGGATTACATTCTGTACCTCCATATTCAACGCCTTCTTCATGCTCACAATAAACTATATTTTCACCACATATATTACAATACCTTTCCTCATATGGTGTACATTCATTTCCACCATATAATACTCCCTTTGAATGTGAACATAATGAACTATTAAAATCATGCTGACATATGTTACATATCTCAATTTTATGTAATACACATTCAACCTGAAGCTCTCCCGCACAAATTCTTTCCCTGCTTTTAAAAAGACATGTAACAAAAATCAATCCTACAAGTAACATTTCAAATAATAATTTAGTATTTTTCATAACCCTCCTGCTCTTCTTTTGCATCAATATACGCAGTAATCAAAAAGATAAATCATACTCCGCAATATCTTTTTGCAAACTTCACATATTTTTGTATTTATACAAGCACAATTATAACTGATATTTTATCATATGTCTATTATTTTTCATATAAAAATAAATACAGTTTACTTTTTGTAATATTGTCCACATAAATTAACAAACAGTGCTGCCGCATATCTAAAGACTAACGTCCTTTAATATGTGGCAGCACTGTTTTACTTATCTTAAAATTTTCTTATCTTAAAAATGTGGTACTATTTAAGCCTGTATTCATATTCGCCCCGGTAATATGTTCTTCTGTTTCAACGCTGACAAAACATCTGATAAAAAACTTACTTCTCAAACATGCTCACTTCTTCGCTCACGCCGACATTAAGAAATCCGTCGTAACCGCGTTCTTCAAGTTTGTTAAGGAACTTGCCAAGCTTTTTAGGCTTGATGTATAATGACGCGATTTTTCCCTGTGCTCTTAAAGCATCAGCCGCCTTGACAGCATCTTTTAACTGTCCGTCCTCATATACAACCGCAATCTTGTCGGCTCTCTGTTCAATACTGATTCCGTTATTCATAAGAATTCCGAATATTCTCTCAAAACCGATTGAGAAACCTACAGCAGGAATATCTTCATTGAGGAATTTGCCGATAAGGTGGTCGTATCTTCCGCCGCCTGCAACAGCTCCCTTGAAATCAATACTCTCAACTTCAAATACAGTTCCTGTATAATATCCCTGTCCTCTTACAAGTGACAAATCAAATACAAGTTCAAACGCATTGCCTGTAAGTTCATTTACAGTGTCAATGATATGTTCAAGGCTTTCTGCCGGAGTTTTGTCCTCAAGACGTGACTTTAAGCTTTCAAGAGTAAAATCGCCCTCTGATAAGAACTTTTCAAAGTTATCGACAGCATCCTTTTCAAAACCCTTTTCTGTAAGTTCTTCAACAACTCCCATAAGACCGATTTTGTCCATTTTATCGAATGTGATACATACACTGTCCAAATCATTTTCAGCAAATCCAAATGACTGAAGAACAGCACGTAAAAGTCTTCTGTCGTTTAACTTAACCTTATAATTTTTAAGACCGATTGCATCAAGAGCCTTTGTTGTTGTAAGAATAAGTTCAATCTCTGAATCCGTAGACTCTGAACCGATAATATCAATATCGCACTGGATAAACTCACGAAGTCTTCCCTTCTGAGGTCTCTCGGCTCTGTATACACGGTCAATCTGTATACACTTCATTGGAAGTGTAAGCTTATCTTTGTTGTTGGCATAATAACGGCTCAACGGAAGTGTAAGGTCATACCTTAAGCCCATATCCGCAAGTTCATTTTCATTTGCAGCAGTAACTCCTGAAGCAAGTGCTTTGTCAAGCTTATCTCCTCGCTTCATAATCTTAAATATAAGATTAAGATTCTCACCGCCGTCGCTCTTATCAAGATTTTCAATATCTTCTATTGCAGGTGTAATGATATGTTCAAAACCGTTTTCCTTATATACACTGAGAATTCTTTCCTGAAGATAATCACGAATCTCCACTTCGTTAGGAAGATAATCGTTAGTTCCCTTTACTGATGTTATTTTCATTTTTAAACTTTCCTTTTACTTAATAATATTACTTAATAATAATTTAAATATTGCGGCATTTACTGCCAAAAAACGGTGTTACGATAACACAGCCTCTTATTTATACAATATGAGAAGCACACACATATGGGCATGCTTCTCATAATATCTTAAACGTCTGCTTCGTCTATAGCTTTTCCTATATCATGACGCATATATTTGTTTGCAAAATCAACCCATTCCGTAGCACGGTACGCATTTGCACGGGCTTCTTTTAAATCCTTGCCCAATGCGGTAACACCGAGTACACGTCCGCCATTAGTTACAACTTTGCCCTCTTCATTAAACTTTGTTCCTGCATGGAAAAGGAAATATCCTTCATCATCATGGAATTTATCCATACCTGTAATCTCAAATCCTTTTTCATAAGAAAGAGGGTATCCGTCAGAAGCAAGAACAACACATACGCATGCATTGTCTTCAAACTGAAGGTCAATCTTATCAAGTGTTCCGTCGATGCAGGCCTCAAATACATCAATTATATCATTCTTCATTCTCGGAAGAACAACCTGTGCTTCAGGGTCACCGAAACGTGCATTGTACTCAAGGACTCTTGGTCCCTTAGGTGTAAGCATAAGTCCGAAGAAAATAACACCCTTGAATGGTCTTCCTTCTGCTTTCATGGCATCAACCGTAGGCTGGTATACATATTTCTGACAGAAATCATCAACTTCCTTTGTATAGAAAGGACTCGGTGAAAAGTTACCCATACCGCCTGTGTTAAGCCCCTGATCACCATCTTTTGCTCTCTTGTGATCCTGTGCAGATGACATAATCCTGATTGTGTTACCGTCAACAAATGATAATACAGATACCTCACGTCCTGTCATAAACTCTTCTATAACAATTGTATTTCCAGCAGATCCGAATTTCTTATCAAGCATAAGCTCATCAACTCCAGCAAGTGCTTCTTCCTTTGTAGGGCAGATAAGAACACCCTTACCAAGTGCAAGTCCGTCTGCTTTTAATACGATAGGATACTCTGCATTTTCAAGATATGCTTTTGCATCATCGGCAGATGTGAATGTCTCATATGCTGCGGTAGGAATGTTATATTTTTTCATCAAATCTTTTGAAAATGCTTTTGAGCCTTCAAGGATAGCCGCATTCTTTCTCGGTCCGAATACTCTTAATCCTTCTGCCTCAAACACATCAACAATACCGCCGACAAGCGGGTCATCCATACCAATTACTGTTAAATCAATATTTTTTTCTTTAGCAAATGCAACAAGCTTATCGAATTCCATCGCCTTGATGTCAACACATTCAGCGATCTGTGAAATTCCTGCATTACCCGGAGCACAATATATCTTATCAACCTTAGGACTCTGTGAAATCTTCCAGCAGATAGCATGTTCACGTCCGCCGCTTCCAACTACAAGTACTTTCATATCTAATTCCTTTCTTTATTGGCAATCATATTAATGGCAGCCGGAAGAAGCTTCCACTCAGCTTCTTCCATAACTCTTTTCTGAAGAATCTCAGGCGTATCGCCCTCTTTAACTTCAACTGCTTTCTGGAATATAATCTCGCCCGTATCCATTCCCTCATCAACATAGTGAACAGTAGCACCTGTCACCTTTACGCCTTTTGCAAGTGCAGCCTCATGAACATGAAGTCCATAAAAACCAACTCCGCAAAATGATGGTATAAGTGATGGATGTATATTAATAATTCTGTGTGAATACTGATGTACCATTTCTTCAGGAATCTTAACAAGAAATCCTGCAAGAACAACAAGGTCAACATTAAGTGAATTAACCTTCTCAAGAAGAGCCTTGTTAAACTCGTCTCTTGTCTCGTATGACTTAGGAGAAACGCATATTGCTTCTATTCCATTATCTTTTGCTCTTGTAAGTGCGTAAGCATCTGCATTATTGCTTATTACAGCAGCAATCTCCGTATTGGTAATTGTCTTATCCTTAATACCATCAATAATTGCCTGGAGATTAGTTCCGCCTCCGGATACCATCACCGCAATTCTTAGCATACTGTAACTCCCTTCTCGCCAGCCTTTACTTCACCGATTACATAACCTGTCTCACCGGCTGCTTTTACTGCTGCAAGAACCTTATCAACATCTGCACTGTCAACTGCAAGTACCATACCGATACCCATGTTGAATGTGTTATACATCATCTTTTCTTCAATCTCACCGTCATTCTGAAGCATCTTGAAGATTGGTGGTACTTCATAGCTGTCTTTCTTAATTACAGCATGTGCACCTTCTGGTAACATTCTAGGAACATTTTCATAGAAACCGCCGCCTGTGATATGGCTGCATCCCTTGATACGAACACCTGCATTCTTGATTTCCTTTAATGTCTTAACATAAATCTTTGTCGGAGCAAGTAATGCTTCACCGAGAGTCTTTCCAAGTGAATCATAATATGTATTAAGTGATTCTTCTGTTATAGTAAATACACTTCTTACAAGTGAAAATCCATTACTGTGGACACCGCTTGACGCAATACCGATAAGAGTGTCTCCTGCTTTGATATCTTTGCCTGTTATAAGATCTTTCTCATCAACAACGCCTACTGCAAAACCGGCAAGGTCATATTCCTCAACAGGATAAAAACCAGGCATCTCTGCTGTCTCGCCACCTATTAACGCACACTCTGACTGAATACATCCGTCAGCAACACCCTTAACAATCTGAGCAATTTTCTCAGGCTCATTCTTGCCACAGGCAATATAATCAAGGAAGAATAAAGGTTCGCCACCGGCACATGCAATATCATTTACACACATGGCAACACAGTCTATACCTACTGTATCATGCTTGTCCATTGTAAATGCAATCTTTAACTTTGTACCAACACCATCAGTACCTGAAACAAGTGTAGGCTTTTCCATGCCTTTGAACTTTTCCATAGAAAACGCACCTGAAAATCCACCAAGATTTGTAAGTACCTCAGGTCTCATTGTCTTTGCAACATGTTCCTTCATTAACTCTACCGATTTGTAACCTGCCTCAATATCTACACCAGCTTTTTTGTAATCCATTTTTTCCTCCATATTATGCATTTCATGCAAAAATTTATTTTATTTTTAATTAAAATTAATTAACACATAAAGAAATTAATAATTCTTATATCCTACTTCCTGAAGACGGGCGTCCTTCTTCTGTACGCTCTCTTTTAAGCCCTTGCTGTAATCCTTTAACTTAACAAGGAGTTCCGGGTCTGATGTTGCAAGAATCTTTGCTGCTAAAAGTCCTGCATTGGCACCACCGTTAATTGCAACTGTTGCAACAGGAATACCTGATGGCATCTGTACTATTGAATAAAGTGAATCCCTGCCTCCGAGAGATGTTGTATGCATCGGAATACCGATAACCGGCATAGGGAATATTGCTGCACACATACCCGGAAGATGTGCTGCCATACCTGCA
>ERZ773158.1156-NODE-1156-length-25901-cov-28.824770_pt1 | contig 25901 bp, 19 predicted proteins | sample MGYA00511918_ERZ773158 | MGnify/ENA primary metagenome ERZ773158 (study PRJEB29015, sample SAMEA2737876) | human gut metagenome | biome: human gut; feature: human-associated habitat; material: faeces | place: China | collected 2012 ...
TGGGCAGGTTCTCCTTGACGATCTTGCGCATCTCTTTTTCGATGTTGGCCAGATCCTCATCGCTCAGCTTCTGGTCGCCCAGATCGACGTCGTAGTAGAAGCCGTTCTCGGTGGCAGGGCCGAAGGCAAAATCAGCCTGCGGATACAGGCGCTTGATGGCCTGTGCCATAACGTGAGCAGCGGTGTGACGGATAACGTGCAGCTCCTGATCCTGCGGGCACTCGTCCACATGACCGTCCTTGTAGATGATCTTCATAGTAGATTCTCCTTTGACAATGTGGTTTTGAACAAAAATAAAAAGCGCTTCACCCCGTAAAACTCACGGGATGAAGCGCCGATCAAATGTCTGCGTTCCACGGTTCCACCCGAATTGCGCGCTCCCCGGCGGGGAAACGCGCCCCTCGCAGTGCTGTAACGGGCACGCCCGGCAGAGGTTCGCCTCTGCACTCTGCGGTGGTAGAAGCCGGGGTCATGGCAGGCTGCTTGCAGCACCCGAAAACCCGGGGCAGCCCTCTCTGCGGCATGAAAAGCGGGGCTTCAGTTTGTCCGCATCAATGTTTTGGACAGGATGAAACTACGCTGATTGTAGCACGCCGGAACAAAAAAATCAAGGGATAGCGGCAGAAATATACTTTTTTATGCGCCCTGCTTCTCCGCGCTGCGCACAGCCAGCGCCTTAGCGGGCTTCATCAGCAGCACGCAGACACCGTTAAAGAGCACAGAGCCCACGATGAAGGTGATAAAGAACTGCGGCAGATGGGTGGTCAGGGCAGGGATATCAATGCAGGCCACGGTCAGGTAGGCAAAGCCCACGTTGTTCAGCACCTTGGGTGCGTAGGGGTGCAGGATGATGAGGATGAACAGCACCACGGCCAGCGGCAGGATAAAGCCGAAGAAATCGCCCAGAACAGGGGTCAGGGCACTGATGGACAGCAGCGCCGCCACAGTGAGCACCAGACCCACAAGGCCGCCCAGCTCCACAGTGACAAGGCGATCCTTCACATCGCCCTCCAGCGTGAACATCATGATGTTGCTCAGGAAGATCAGCCAGCTGTACTCCATGCCGGTCAGGTGGATGACGGCGTTTGCGATCAGGATCCAGACCAGCAGCATCAGGCGGAAGTAAAGCAGGAAACGCTTGGTTACGGTCTCGTTCATAGGGGTGTCCTCTCTTTCTCGTCTGTATTGACAAGTGTTTCTTTTCAAATATGCGGACATTTTGGCAAGCAACACTTGCATTAAACAAGACGAGTATACAATACTTTCCAGAAAAAGACAATAGTTTGGCAACTAAAAATTGCACTATACGTAAATTCGGTATGGCGGGGGAGCCGGGGATGCAGACCGAAGGGGTACTTCCCTGAGCGGGTTCTGTTCCTCGTCAAAACCGCAAAACTGTATTTTATACAAGTACAGTTTTCAAGGCAATTTTGCAAAAGGTTACAAAAAACGTGATTTGAGGCGTCAAAATGCCTGAAAACACTTCCTCTTTTTTGCCGTATATGCTATAATGACAACTGTTCTCGTACAAGAAACAGGAAAATGTACGCGCTTGGCGTACAGTATAAGAGGAGTGTTACGATATGAAAACCTTGAAAGCGGTTGCAGCAAAATACAACCAGACCAGCCTGATCCTGCGCATCCTGATCGGCCTGGCAGTCGGTTCGGTGCTGGCACTGTTAGTGCCGGGCGCGGGTTGGGTAGGCGAGCTGGGCAGCCTGTTCGTCGGTGCACTGAAGGGCATTGCCCCGGTGCTGGTGTTTGTCATTGTGGCAAGCGCACTGGCACAGGGCTCGTCCAAGCTGGACCGCCGCTTTGGCACCGTGATCTGGCTGTACATGCTCACCACCTTTCTGGCGGCAGCCATTGCGGCCATCACCAGCTTTATGTTCCCGGTCACAGTCGTGCTGGCCGATGCGGCGCAGTCCGACGTGATCCCGCAGGGTCTGGGCGAGGTGCTGAGCACCCTGCTGACCAACTTTGTGGCCAACCCCGTCAGCGCCCTGATGAACGGCAACTACATCGGCATCCTGTTCTGGGCCTGTATGTTCGGCATTGCCATGAAGAACATCGGCGCAGAGAGCACCAAGGTCTTTCTGGCAAACACCGCCGATGCCGTTTCTCAGATCGTGCGCTGGATCATCAATCTGGCACCCTTCGGCATCATGGGTCTGGTGTACACCAACGTTTCCGGCAACGGTCTGGCCATCTTTACCCAGTATGGCAAGCTGCTGGCGCTGCTGGTGGGCACCATGCTGTTCATGGCGCTGATCGTTTCTCCCCTCATCATGTTCATCTACCTGCGCTGCAACCCGTACCCGCTGGTATTCCGCTGCCTGAAGGAGTCCGGCCTGACCGCTTTCTTCACCCGCAGCTCTGCCGCCAACATCCCCGTGAATATGTCCCTGTGTGAAAAGCTGGGTCTGGACAAGGATATGTACTCCGTGTCCATCCCGCTGGGCGCTACCATCAACATGGACGGTGCCGCCATCACCATTACCATCATGACGCTGGCAGCGGCCAATACGCTGGGCATTCAGGTGTCCCTGCCCGCCGCCATCGTGCTGAGCGCCATGAGCGCTCTGGGTGCCTGCGGTGCTTCCGGCGTGGCTGGCGGCTCCCTGCTGCTGATCCCCATGGCCTGCTCGCTGTTTGGCATCTCCAACGACATCGCCATGCAGATGGTGGGCGTGGGCTTCATCATCGGCGTGGTGCAGGACTCGGTGGAAACTGCCCTGAACTCTGCCGGTGACGTGGAATTTGCCGCCACCGCCGAGTATCACCAGTGGCTCAAGGAAGGCAAGCCCCTGCCGGCTTTCCTGAAGGGCTGATAACCTGACATAAACAAAGCAGCCGCCGCACTTTCTCGTGCAGCGGCTGCTTTGTTGTTGTAATGAAATTTACCCAAACAGCACCACGGCGTAGCTTACGCCGTCCTTTACCACGTAAGCAACACCAAGCTTGTTCTTGCCCTTTGCGGCTGTGGTCATGGCTTCGGGGTAAATGCCGACCTTCGGCAGAACAAAGCGGATGTAGTCTTTTCTGGAATCCAAATCCGTGTCAATGTAAAAGCCCGGGACAAAATCTTCATCCGAACCATAAACGCCCATACCCATGCTTTCAAATGCAGTGGCATATTTGTGCTGCAACAGGCTGGTTTTAGTAATGTCATTTGCATTGCCAACGCGGTAAAGTTCGGTCTTATTGGCGTTGGTGGAGCAGGACACCGAGGTGCCGGCGACCCAGTAGGCAATATAGTAAGCTTTTTCGCTCAGTTCCTTATCGTAGGTCACGCCGAATTTGGTGCACAGCGCCTTTACGCTTTCGCTTTCGGCGTTCGAGCGCTTAGGGCCCATGGGTGCGCCAACGCTGGCATCGCAGGCGGTGAACACGGTCAGCGCCATCAGGCCGACCAGCAGACAGGCCAGTAATTTCTTCCAGTTTTTCATAGAACGATGCTCCTTTCCGTTCCGGGGTCGTTGCGGGTCTGCGTCCGCACGGACGCAGTTCTTTTTGCTTTCTTCTGCATCCATGATACCTTTTTTTAGCAGGAAATGCAATCGTTTTGGCGTAAAAAAACAGGCTGCCGTGTAAAAAACACGGCAGCCTGCGGAAAAGGCTTTATTTTGCGTACTCCACAGCGCGGCTCTCGCGGATGACGTTGACCTTGATCTGGCCGGGGTAATCCAGCGTATCCTCGATCTTTTTGGCGATAGCACGTGCCAGCAGAATGACCTGATCGTCGCTGATGACGTCGGGCTTGACCAGAATGCGCACCTCGCGGCCTGCCTGTACGGCAAAGGCCTGCTCCACGCCCTCGAAGCCGGAGGAGATCTCCTCCAGATTTTCAAGGCGCTTGACGTAGCTTTCCACGTTCTCGCGGCGGGCACCCGGGCGGGCGGCGCTGATGGCGTCGGCAGCCTGAATGATGAAGGCCAGCGGGGTCTTGGGCTCCACGTCGCCGTGGTGTGCCTCAATGGCGTGGATGATCTGGGTGTTCTCCTTGTACTTGCGGCAGATGTCCACGCCGATCTGGACGTGGCTGCCCTCGATCTCGTGATCCAGTGCCTTGCCGATATCATGCAGCAGACCGGCGCGGCGTGCCATGGTGACGTTCACGCCCATCTCGCCTGCCAGCAGACCGGCCACCCAAGCCACTTCCATGCTGTGGGTCAGGGCGTTCTGGCCAAAGCTGGTGCGGTACTTCAGTCGGCCGATCAGCTTGATCAGGTCGGGGTGCAGGCCGTGGATGCCCAGCTCCATCACCGCACGCTCGCCCTCGCGCTTCATCTGCAGTTCCAGATCGTGGCGGCACTTTTCCACCGTCTCCTCGATGCGGGCGGGGTGGATACGGCCATCGCCGATCAGGCGCTCCAGCGTCATGCGGGCCACCTCGCGGCGGGTCTGGTCGAAGGAGGACAGGGTAATGGCCTCCGGGGTATCGTCGATGATCAGATCCACGCCGGTAGCAGTCTCCAGTGCGCGGATGTTGCGGCCCTCGCGGCCGATGATGCGGCCCTTCATCTCATCGCTGGGCAGCGGCACCACACTGACGGTAGTCTCGCTGCAATGGTCGGCAGCGCAGCGGCTGACGGCCTGTCCGATGAGGTTGCGGGCGATGTTATCGCAGTTTTCCTTCAGGTCGGTCTCGTAGGCGGCAACGCGCACGGCCTTTTCGTGGGTCAGCTCCTCGTCCACCTTATGCAGCAGCACCTCGCGGGCGTCCTCCTGGCTCAGGCCGGCCAGCGTTTCCAGACGCTCCATCTCCTTGGCGCGCAGAGCGTCGATCTCTGCCAGACGCTCCTCGGCTTCGGCAGCACGCTTTTTCAGCTCTTCTTCCTTCTTTTCCAGCGCTTCGGTCTTGCGGTCCAGCGCCGTTTCCTTCTGGTCAATGCGGTTCTCCTGACGGCTGATCTCCGCACGGCGCTGCTTGATCTCCTTGTCGGCCTCTGCCTTCTGGGCATCGACCTCAGCTTTCAGGCGGAAAGCCTCGTCCTTTGCTTCCAGAACCGCTTCCTTGCGCTTCTGGTCGGCGGTCTTGATCGCCTCGTTCACCAGCCGGGTAGCCTCGGCCTCGGCGCTGCCGATCTGGGCTTCGGCGGTCTTTTTACGGTTGTTGTAACCAATAAAATAGCCCGCAGCCACGCCGACAGCAGCAACGATCAAGGCCACGATCACTCCGATCGCGGTCATTGCGTTCACTCTCCTTTGTTTCAATTCAATGCAAAATTAAAAGCAGGAGACGCTGCGCAGCAGGACACGGGCAATGATATAGAAAGAGCTTTCAATGCAAAAAGTGACACCAAAACCATACGCACCGCCCAAAACCGGCGGCACGGGCAAAAGCATACGGCTTTTCTCTTTACGGTTCCATTTTATATCAAACAGGCACGCTTTGCCTGAAACGGGTACAGGGTCACACTGAAACCTGCGTACAGCGTCTTTGATTCCATACTACTAAATATAGTACGAAACATTTGCCCGCTTGTCAAGAGGAAAACCCTGCCCGCAGAACATTTTGTGCAGAAAAACAAAAATAAGATGGCCGAGGGGGGTTCTCTCCTTCAAACCAAAAGGGCTGCCCCGGAGAATGGAGCAGCCCTTTCGGCTTATGATGAAAAGAAGAAAATGAAGGAGATGTCTTATTATTTGGCGGCTTTTTCGCCCTCCGGGAAGATGATCTTATTCACAAAGAAGAAGATGACCATGGAGATGCCGCCGTTGAGCACGGTGGTGCCGATGTTGTAGATGAAGTCCGGTACCAGCAGCCCTGCCACTGCCACCCAGATGCAGTTGATGGAGTTGACGATGCAGGTGATGATGCAGAAGGCCAGTACATACCAGCCGATCTGTTTTGCCAGATTGCCCTTGCTGCGGAACACAAAATTGCGCTGGATGGGGAAGTTGATGCACTCGCCGATGACCATGGCGATCATGTAGGCGCAGAAGTAGGGCAGACCGCCGTGGGCGGCATCGTAGCCGAGGATGTTCCACTTGAAGGTCTCGCCGAACAGGGTGATGTCAATGCCCGGCCAGCCGAAATCCACCACCGGCAGGCTTGCAAAGGCCTTGGGCAGAAATTGCAGCAGCAGGTACTTGAACACCGTGATGAGGTTGGACACAATGACGAATAGGCCGCCCTCGCGCACCCACTTGGCAGCGGCGGGGTGCTTTGCCGCGAAGTTATTCCAGAAATTCATAGCCTGCTTCCTTTCAGCTGTTTTTCAGGCGCTCTTCCATGCGGCTGTTCAGCACGAGGTTCTTCACGGCCTCAAAAATCACCCGCACAAGACCGATGATCCAGAAGCCCTGCAGCTCCATCACGATGCCGTCCACCATGCCCATGCTGATGGCGCCGTTGGTCATTTTGGCCAGCGCACGCAGAGGCATATTGTACTGGAACAGGATGTTCAGGTCGGGCTTGCCCTTTTTGATGCTGCGGCGCAGCAGGGTGCCCAGCACAGCAGCCGCCAGCCAGCCGATGGGGCTGCGTCCGTGCCCCATCTCGCCCAGCGTCATGTTGCGGTCGATGTGCACCTTGTTCTCCGGGATGGGACGGCCCAGCAGCGCCTCAAACTCCGCGTCCGGCACGTTCTGCACCTGCGCAGTGCGGTAATGCTCCAGATTTTTGCCCGCATAGGGGTCGGGTGCGCCGGTGCCCGCCACCGTGACAGCGGCAGTCAAGCGGATATCAGCGCTGGAAGCGCCCACCAGCAGCTGATAGCTGCCGCCCTCCACCTCCCAGCGGTCGGTCTTGACATTCCAGTAGCGGAACGCCTTGTCGTCCAGCGGGATGGTAACGGCCTTGCTCTCTCCGGCTTCCAGCTGCACCTTGGTAAAGCCCTTCAGCTCCTTGACAGGGCGGAAAACTTTTGCATCCGGCTTTGCCACATACAGCTGCACCACCTCGGCACCGGCACAGCTGCCGGTGTTGGTGACAGTCAGGGTCACGCCCTTTTCGTCTGCTTTCAGGTCACTGTACGCAAAGCTGGTATAGCTCAGGCCGTAGCCGAAGGGGAAGGCGGTGGGCACACCGGCGGTGTCGTAGTAGCGGTAGCCCACATACAGACCCTCGCGGTACTCCACGGTGGGGCCGTCGCCGCCGAAATTTTCCTTTGCGGGGGTGTCGGCGTAGCTGCGCGCCCAAGTCTCAGCCAGTTTACCGCAGGGGTTCTGCGCGCCGGTGAGCACCTCGACCAGTGCGCCCGCACCGGCCTGACCGCCCAGACAGCCGTAGACCAGCGCCTTGCAGTCCTTGACCCAATCGCTTTCCAGCGAGGAGCCTGCACTCAGCAGCACCACCACGTTGGGGTTCGCTGCCGCCACAGCGGCCAGCAGTTCCAGCTGGTTCTCTGCCAGCTTCATGTCGGCGCGGTCGATGCCCTCGCTCTCCTTGATCTCGTCCAGACCCATGCACAGCAGCACCACATTGGCGTTCTTTGCCAGCAGCACCGCCTCGGCCTTCAGTGCCTCGTCGGGCTTGCCCTGCCGGTCAAAGCCCTTGGCGTAGCCGACGCTGTTCAGGCCGCTTTCGGCAAGGCAATCCAAGAAAGAATCCACCTTGATGGAGTTGACGGCGCTGGAACCTGCACCCTGATAGCGGGGCGTCTGGGCAAAGTCGCCGATGACCGCCACCTTTTCCCCCTTTGCAAGGGGCAGCAGGCCGTTTTCGTTCTTCAGCAGCACGATGCTCTGGGCAGCAGCCCGGCGTGCCAGTGCGTGGTGGGCGTCGGCATCGAACTTGCCGGGTGCGGCGTCCACCGCCGCCTTGGTGGTGAACACCAGTTCCAGCAGCTCCTCCAGCCGGGCGTCCACGTCCGCTTCGGTGATCTTGCCGGTCTGCACCGCCTTCATCAGCTCCCGGATGGCATCCCCGCCGGGGGCAGGCATTTCCAGCGTAGAGCCGTTCTTTACGCCAAGGGCGTGGTCGTTGCTGCCGCCCCAGTCGGTGACCACTGCGCCGTCAAAGCCCCAGTCCCTGCGCAGGATCTCCATGAGCAGGTGGGCGTTCTCGTTGGCGTAGGTGCCGTTGACAAGGTTATAGGCGGACATGATGGTCTTGGGCTGCGCCTCCTTGACCACCATCTCGAAGCCGGTCAGGTAAATTTCCCGCAGGGTGCGCTCGTCCACGATGGAATCCGAGGCCATGCGGCGCAGCTCCTGACTGTTCACGGCAAAGTGCTTGGGGCAGGCGGCAATGCCGTTTTTCTGGATGCCGCGGACGTAGGCCGCCGCCATTTTACCGGCAAGGTAGGGGTCCTCCGAGAAATACTCGAAGTTGCGGCCGCACAGGGGGCTGCGCTTGATGTTCAGGCCGGGGCCCAGCAGCACCGACACGCCCTGTGCCGCTGCTTCTTCGCCCATGGCTGCGCCCATAGCCTCGCCCAGTGCCGGATCCCAGCTGTTGGCAACGGTGGCCGAGGTGGGGAAGCAGGTGGCGGGCACACTGGGGTTCAGGCCTAGATGGTCAGCCGCACCGGCCTGCTTACGCACGCCGTTGGGGCCGTCCGACAGGGTAATGGCCGGGATGCCCTTGCCCGGCAGCGCCCGGGTGGTGAACACCGTGCCGCCGCTCAGCAGGGCGCATTTTTGTTCCAGGCTCAGGCTGTTGATGATATCTGTGTGTTTCATGGCATTTTCCTCTTTGCCTTTTCAAATCCAGAAAAGGCCCGCTGTTTTTACGCAGCGGGCCTTTGGTCTGGTTTCAGTTCAGGTGCTGCAAACGTTCAGAGCGTCTTGCCCTAGATCAGGCGTTGACTTCCTCTTCCTTGCGCTTTTTGTAGCCCTTGAGGGTCTTGACTTCCAGCGTCACGAACAGCAGAGCCACCAGAACATCGGCACCGATCAGGACGATCTGCCACTTTGCCATACCGGGGTTCAGGTTCTCCTCTGCGTATGCACGGCTGTTGACCACGGTGTAGAGGATGTTCTTTGCGGACTCGCGCAGGGCCTGCTTGCTGCTGTTGGTCAGCACGGTCACGGTGTTGAAGTCGTTGCCGGTGGTGCAGAGCATCAGGTCGTTGCCGTTGCGGACGCACTGGTCAGCAGTCATGTAGCCGGAGACGCCGAAGTAGTCTGTCTCGACGAAGCCCACGAAGCCCCACTCGCCGCGCAGGACGTTCTTCAGCAGCTCCTTGCAGCCGCCAGTCCAGCGGGTGCCGATGTAGTTGAAGGAAGACATGACCGCGTGGCAGTCTGCATCCTTGACGGAGATCTCGAAGGGCTTGAGGTAGATCTCACGGATGGCCTGCTCGTTGGACCAGGTCGCCACCATGGAAGCACGGTTGCCTTCCTGATCGTTCAGGGCGAAGTGCTTCATATAAGCATACACACCGCGATCCTGTGCGCCCTTGATGGCGTTGGAAGCCATCACGCCGGACAGCACGCCGTCCTCGGAGTAGTACTCGAAGTTACGGCCTGCAAAAGCAGTGCGGTGGATGTTCATAGCGGGACCGTACCAGCCGGAGGTATCCATCTCGTCAGCCATCTCGCCGATGCTGTCGCCGAAGGCGTAGGCCAGATCCTTGTCCCAGGTCATGCCGATGAGGGCAGCAGCCGGGAAGCCGACGGAACCGACACCGGTGAAGAAGTTGTTGATGGAAGCCGGGCCGTCGCAGTCACTGGTGCGGACCTTCTCGATGCTGGAGACCGCAGCGGTCTGGTAGCCGCCGAAGCCGATGATCTGCTGCAGATCGTCGATGGACATCTGATCCAGCAGGGCATCCCACTGGGCGTCGTTGTAATCCACGCCGCGCAGATCGGCCAGCTTCAGGCCGTTCTTGGCACCGGTGGTGATGTCGGCGGCGTTGGCGTCGTCATCCTGCTGATAGCCAGCTTCGACGTAGGTGTGTGCGTTGTCGAAGGCAGCCTTCTGCTCGTCGGTCATCTCATAGGTGGCGGGAGCAGCGGTCGCCTCGGCATAGTTTGCAAAGCCGTCGGCGCGGGACAGATAGGTGATCTCGCCTTCTGCGAAATCGAACTCGTTGGTCGCAGCCACAGCATCGCTGCCGCGCTTGTTGGACTCGTTGTAGACGCTGTCGGATGCAACGGTGTAGACTTCAGAATCGGCAACGGTGTGGGAATCATCGTTCGCGCTGATGACATAGTCGCCAGCTTCCAGCACATAGCAGCCGTTGGTCTGGTAATCATAGGAAGCCAGCTGCTCCACCGGGATGGAGAACTCGATGGTCTCGGATGCGCCGGGTGCCAGCTCAGAGGTCTTGGCGAAGTCCAGCAGGTTTGCGGTAGCCTTCTCGATGCCGCCGTTGGTGTAGGGAGGATTGCTGTAAATTTCTACAACATCCTTGCCCGCCACAGCGCCGGTGTTGGTGACAGTAACGCTGAAGTTCAGGTTGGTGCCGTCGGAGGTGATGCCGCTCATCTCCTTGGTGAAGGTGGTGTAGCTCAGGCCATAGCCGAAGGGGTAGACCACTTCTTTGTCGTAGTCGATGAGACCCTCGGCGGCGGCAGTTTCGTAGAACTTGTAGCCCACGTAGATGCCTTCCACGTAGTTGACGAAGGACGGGGTGGTGCCTTCCGGATCAAAGAAGGTGGAATCGGAATTCAGCTCCTCGGTGTTGGTGTACTTGAAGTCGCCGAAGTTGTTCCACCAGGGCGCATTCTTCAGGTTGGAAACATAGGTATCCACGGTACGGCCGGAGGGGTTGACCTCGCCGGAAACGACCTTGCCGAAGCCCTCAAAGCCGGACTGGCCGGTGCCGGGGCAGAGCAGGACGCCCTTGATCTGGGGGTAATCCTTCAGGAAGTCCATCTGGAAGGCGTTGGCGCCGTTGTAGACCAGAATGACGTTGTCGAAGTTTGCGGTGACCAGGTCGAGCAGGTCTTCCTCACGGTTGGACAGCTGCAGGAAGTGGTCGCCCTTATCCCAGTCGTTGCCCTCGTTCAGAGAGTCGTCGTAGGTACCGTTGTAGTAAGTGGTGCCGCGCTCAGAGCCGTAAGCCTGTGCCACGCGGCGGATCCAGCTGCCATCCACAACGGAAGCCATATCGGTGGGCAGATCTGCGCCCTCGCCGCCGACACGGGTGATGACGACCATTGCGGTATCCGAGAATGCTTTTGCGTTCTCCATCATCTCATCGGTGTACAGACTGACATTGGGCTCCGGCAGGGTCCAGTCCTGCGCCGCTATGCTAACGCTGGGGCGGTCTGCCTTGTAGTCGGTGTAGAACTTGCTCAGTTCCTCGTTGGTCTCGATGCCGGCATCGTGCAGGCCGGTCAGCAGATCGGTGACGGGGTAAGTGGCGTTCAGCGCACCGGAACCGGTGCCGCCGTAGCAGGGGTTGGTGGAAGCCCAGCCGAAAACGTTCAGCTTGGAGCCGGAAGCCACCGGCAGGATGCCGTCTTCGTCCTTTGCCAGAACGACACCGTCTGCGGTGATCTCATTCACCAGCTGGGTGGCCTTTGCAGAGGTCTCCTCGCTGATGGTGCCGCTGCCGGACACCAGATCCAGCATGGTGGACATGGGGCCGGTGCAGATCAGGTTGACAACGATGGTCAGTGCCAGCAGAATGGCAAGGCCAGACTGTGCACGGATCATCTTTTTCTTTGCTTTGGGCAGTTTGCGCACCGCGATCATCACAACGACCGCCAGTGCAAGCACTACACCAAACGCGATGAGGTACCCACGAACATTCGTAAGGACCTGCATCACGTCATCCATATTGATGGACAACATAGTTTTCTCCTCCTTGTTTTGTCGAATCGGACAACGGCGGGGACACCCCCGCCAGCTTGGCTTTATGATACCAGAAGCTGACAGGGAATTTTCATTTTGTTCACAATCTGTCGTTTTGAACGCATAATTTGCAAAAGTTACAATAAGGTTTCAATTTTTATTGTGCTAATACACAAATTTCATCCAACTTTATTTGTGCACCCTGCCAGACAACAAAAAACGGCAGGGGATACCTGCCGTAAAAATCATTTGTTTTTGGGCAGCGGAAATAAGATCCGCAGGGTGCACCAGTTGTTTTCCCAGTGCAGCGTCATGCTGCCGCCGTGCTGCCCGACGGTGGTGCGGACACTTTTCAGGTCCGACCCCTGCTTCGGCAGACCGTCCGCATCCAGTGCGGGGGCGGCCTCTGTATAGTGCTCGAACCGCAGCATGGCAAAGCCGCCCTGACTGTACACCGCCACCTTGATGAGCCGCTTTTCGGGGTCCGGCTCGGCGCGCACGGCGGCAATGGCGTTGTCCAGCGCCACGCCCACGATGGTGCACAGCTCCCGGATGGTGAGAAAGCCCAGCATCCTGCCGTCCGCCACGCTGGTGATGGTGATATTCTCCTGCTGGCATTCCATGGTCTTGGCGGTGAGCAGGGTATCCAGCACCGGGTTGCCGGTCTTGTTCTCGGCCTCGTACTGGCGGATATTCTGCTCCATGGCGGCAATGGCAGCGTTCTGCTTGGTCTGGTCCTGCTCCTCCCGGATGCGGGCAAGCTGGATCTTCAGCTCATGGTACCGCCGGTTGATGAGGTTGATGCCCTCCTTGCTGCGCTTGTACTGCTCGTACTGGCGGTGCAGTACCTCGTCCATGGCGGCAAGCTCGCTGTGCAAAGCGTTCTCCTGCAGCTGCTCGTGCTGCACAGATAAGATCAGCACGCCGGAAAAATCCACCAGTGTGCGGATGGAAAAAATGCTCATGTTGATCTCGCTGCCGGGCAGAAAGCCCAGATTGCTCACCGCAAAGGCGGTCAGCGCCAGCATGACCGCCGTCAGGGCGGCGCTGCCGCCGATCTGTAAGTGCCCGGCGGGCTGGGGACGGCGGTGCTGCAGATAGCACATGATGCCGAACAGCGTCCCATACACCAGCGCCAGCAGCAGCAAAGACAGCGGCTCCCATGGGCCGCGGGCGGGCCAGAGGGCGCAGTGCAGCTGCCACTCCACGCTGGCAGCAAGCTCTGCCAGAATAAACGCCCGTGCGCAGTGATACCCGGCTTCCAGCAGGGTGATGCTCCACACACCCCATAAATATAAGTAAGAAAACCCGATGGCCGTTACCATGCAGGGGATCCAGAGCCCGCCGGGCACATTGCCCGTCAGCCCCAGAAAGGCAGACAGCACCGCCGCCCACAGCAGGGTGATACCCCCGGTGACCGCCTTGGAAAAGCGGGGCGCAAGCGCCGGGGTGAACAGCAGCACCGCCAGACACTCGGCAAGGGCGGTGTACAGCCGGGGGATATCCGGCAGCGCGGTCATGAGCCTTCACCTCCGATGTAGTCGGTCAGTGCGGCAAGAAAGGCCTTGCGCTTGGGGCGGCTGATCTGCAGCTCATAGGGTCCCACCTGCACGGTGCTCTGCCGCAGCTCCCGCACCTGTGCCAGATTGACAAGGTAGCCGCTGTTGCAGCGGGCAAAGGGGCAGTCTGCCAGCTTTTCCTCAAAGGCCTTGAGGGCGCCGGGGGCGGAAAAATCGCCCTCGTCGGTGTAAAAGTGCACCCGGTGACCCTCGCTTTCCAGATAATAGATGCTTGCGGTGTCCAGCCGGCGCAGCCCGCCCTCCACCGGCACGGTCAGGTAGTGCTTTGCACGCTTTTCCAGCCGGGCAACCGCCTTGAGCAGCTGCTGCGAAAAGGCAAAGTAGGGCACCGGCTTCAGCACATAGTCCAGCGCTCCCACCGAGTAGCCCCGGATGGCGTACTGCGCCATATTGGTAATGAAGATCAGGATGACGTCTGCATCCATCTGCCGGATGCGCTCTGCCGTGGTCATGCCGTCCAGATGCTTCATCTCCACATCCAGAAAAATAATATCGTAGACCGCGCGGTAATCCTCCAGAATATCCACCCCGTCCGCAAAGACCGTCACTTCAAACTCTGTCCCGTACTGCCGGGTATACCGCCGGACATACTCCTGCAATACCCCCTGTACCTCCGCGTCGTCCTCTACGATCGCCACCCGGATCATGACCGCACCTCCCTTACCACACCTTTGTGGAACTGTTACGGCTCTATTATAGCGCAATCCCGCCGGGTTTGCCAAGGGGGCACTCCGCAACAAAGGGCAGGGCGGCCCACAGCTGACCACTGTGGACGTGAACCCCTACCAGCTGGGCATGGAGGCCGCCAGCCAGACCATCAACCACATTGAGAACCCGAATCTTCTGGCCACAAAGATCATCGTGCCGCATAAGCTCATCCCCCGGGAGAGCTGCTGCCCGCCGGAGGAGCAGCGCTAGGAAGTGCTTTTTCAGCAAGACAGTGTCCGCTTCCGGGAGCTGCCGCGCAGCGCTTGATCTACTGCCCCCAGAGTAGACAGCGTAAAAAACGCTGCATCCTCCGGGGGGTATGCCCAAAAAGGCACAAAAGAATGCCCGCCCACCTGTGGAAAACCACGGTGGGCGGGCATTTTGCGTTTTATTGTTCGTGCCGCTGTAAAAGCGTTCAGAGGGCGGTGGTCTGGGGTACCAGCCGGAAGAGCATTACAGGAAGCTCGCTGTTTGCAAAATCCAGCGTAAGGATGATCGTTCCGCGCTCTGTTTCAAACGGCATCTCCGTCTGTGTGCCGTCCGGGGCAATGCGCACAAGCGTTTTGCCTTCCAGCAATCCGGCGGGCAGCGCGAGTCTTACCCGGCCGGTGGGCTGCGTCAGGCTGCCTGCGGTCTCAAAGGCCACACTCAGGTATTCCCCATTCGTCCGTGCGGTCACATCCTCCGCAGAAAGACTGCCGCTGTTAGTCCACGCCGTTGCCGCTTCGATCTTTTCCAGCTGCGCGGCGTTTTCTGCCTGCCCGCACACGGGGCAGAAGGTCAGAGCTTCGCCTTCCGCAGTGCGGAAAGTAAACTTCCGGCAATCCGTGCTGCCAGTGTGCGCACAGCCATCTCGCAGACAACTGGCGCTCTGAGAGCCGGTTCCATTCGGGAACCATGCACCGAACTGGTGTCCCAGCTTATCGGTCGGGTCTGCGGTGTAGCTGTCTTTGCAGCGGCTGCAAGTAAAGATGGTATAGCCGTCTGTTTCACAGGTGGGGGCTACGGTAACAGCCTGATAATCATGGTTCAGTGCGGGCAGCTCTGTGCGGGTGGTATAGTCGCAGCGGGAGCACTTAACGTAAGCCCAGCCCGTTTCCGTACAGGTGGGGGCTGTTATCACGGACTGCCTCAGATCATGGTTCAGTGCGGGCAGCTCTTTGCGGGTGGTATAGTTGCAGTTTTTGCAGGTTTCGTAAGCGTTCCAGCCGATTTCCGTACAGGTAGGGGCTTTTGCTTCGTGCTGCACCAGATCATGATTCAGCGCAGGCAGCTCCGCGTAGGTGGTATAGTTGCAGCGGGAGCAGGTGTTATAAGCGTTCCAGCCCTTTTCCGTGCAGGTGGGGGCTTTTGCATCGTGATTCACCAGAGCATGGTTCAGTGCGGGCAGCTCCGCATAGGTGGTATAGTCGCAGCGGGAGCAGGTGTCGTAAGCGTTCCAGCCCTTTTCCGTGCAGGTTGCGGCTTTTGCTGCGTGCTGCTCCAAATTGTGGTTCAGTGCGGACAGCTCTTTGCGGGTGGTATAGTCGCAGCGGGAGCAGGTTTCGTAAGCATCCCAGCCGGGTTCCGTACAGGTAGGGGCTTTTGCTTCGTGATGCACCAGAGCATGGTTCAGTGCGGACAGCTCCACATAGGTGGTATAGTCGCAGCGGGAGCAGGTTTCGTAGGCGTTCCAGCCGATTTCCGTACAGGTGGGGGATTTTGCTTCGTGATGCACCAAGTCATGCTGTGCGGGCAGCTCCACATAGGTGTTATAGTCGCAGTTTTTGCAGGTGTCGTAAGCGTTCCAGCCCTTTTCCGTACAGGTAGGAGCTTGCGCATCGTGATGCACAAAATCATGGTTCAGCGCGGGTATCTCTTTGCGGGTGGTATAATCGCAGCGGGAGCAGGTGTCGTAAGCATCCCAGCCCTTTTCCGTGCAGGTGGGGGCTTTTGCTTCGTGGTGCTCTAAATCATGTTTTAGCGCGGGGATTGCTCGAAAAGTGGTATAGTAGCAGCGGGGACAGGTGTCGAAAGCGTCCCAGCCGGGTTTCGTACAGGTGGGGGCTTGCGCATCATAATGCACCAGAGCATGATTATTTAGGTTTCTTTTGCCGTATTTCCCACCACACGCCTCACAGACCGCTTTGGTGGTGCAGGTTGCTGTGCCACCGGTACAGCTTGCGGTACCATTTAAGCCGCAGCGCACGCAAATGATGCGGTGCGTGCCGTTGCCAAGGGAGGCGTTCGCCGGAGTTTTCCATTTGTGACCGAGAATGCCGTATTCCGCGCCGCATTTTTCACAGGTTTTGCCTGTGGTGCAGGTGGGCGTTTCGGTGCCGCCGGTATGGTCCGAAAGATTTCCATAAATAATGCTGTTCTCCCTGCCGCAGACTGAGCATTTTATATGGATCCTATGCTTGGTTGAATCAAATTTTATATATTCGAGGATCTCATAGTTTCTTTGTTGCATACAGACGAAGCAGTACGTATAGATAGAATCTGCCGCTTTAACGTTTAACACGATCCCCGGTATCAGGCACACCATTGCCAGCACCGTCAAACACCGGATCAGCCATTTTTTCATGTTACTCCCTCCTTGTCATCAAACCTTGTTATCCTTTCAGATCAAACTGCACGGACAGCGATGCAAGCACGGCATCTACCACCTTCCGCGCCTGGGCAAGCATATCGATCTCCGCCACAAAAGCGATGACCTGCTCGCGCTCCTGCGCGGGGACCTGCAGCGCACTCAGGCTCATGCTCAGGAACCGCCGTATTTTGCGCTCCAGCGTAAAGTAGGGGTCGCACCGCCGTGCCATGTAGCCGCGCATCATGCCAGCCGTGCCCAGCTCCATCTCGTAGAAATCGCACTCGGCGCACCCGGGCAGATACGCGCTGAACGCCGCCTGCAGCTCGGCCGTGGTGCTGCGGTGGATGATCTCCGCCGTGGCGGGGAAGGTGTACGCTTCCACATAGATATCCCGCAGATTCTCGCTCAGCTCGGTCAGCGCCAGCTGCAAAGCCGTTTCCACCGCGTAGAGGTACACCGGCGAGGGGGCGTTTGCCGCCAGCGGCCTTACCGCGCCGAACTGCCTGCTGAACATCATGCCGATCAGCTCGGTCAGCACACCGTCCTTGGTGCGGAAAATATTCTGGAACGACCCGGCGGAAACATCTGCTTCCTTTAAAATTTCTGCAACCTTGGTGTTCGTGTAGCCTTTTTCCAGAAAAAGCCGGACACAGGCGGTCAGGATCCGCCGTTTTGCTTCCTTGCTGTCGTATCTGCGCGCCATTGGGAACCATCCTTTTCTATGATTGGTTTCTGACCCAATTATATATTGATTTGGGAATTGCGTCAAGTAAACTTTTAAGGGCATATTTTGGGCAGTTTGACGAGGGAGAGCTTTCTGCGGGTGCGCATCCGGGCAAAACAAAGCGCAATGGACATTGCTGTTATCCGCTGCCGCAGGCAGACAGTTCGCGGCAGCAAAAAAGAGGCCACCGATCGGGGTGACCTCTTTTCAGCGTATTTTCAGCGTAAATCCCGCAGCAGCCGAACCCACCATCTCCATGACGGCTCTTTTGGAGTTGCTCTTTGCGTAAGATAGCAAGATAAATCTTATTTCTGACAGAAAGAGCCGAACCCGTGCAACGAGTCCGGCTCTTTCTGTGCTTTGGTTGGATCTTAAGCAAAGTTATGGTAAATGAAGAAGTTGGCTTTGGGAGTTTACAGCAGGCTCAGTGCTTCCTCGTCTGCCACAAGGATGCAGTCCGGATGCAGCTGCAGGATGCTGCCGGGGCAGGCAGGGGTCACAGGGCCGGTCACGGCGTCCTTGACGGCCTGTGCCTTGGCTTTACCGTTGGCTACCACCAGCACCTTGCGTGCCTGCATGATGGTCTTGATGCCCATGGTGTATGCCTGTTTGGGGACAAGGGCCTCGTTGCCGTCAAAGAAGCGCTTGTTGGCTTCGATGGTGGTGGGCGCAAGGTCGATGCAGTGGGTCTCCAGCTCAAAGGCTTCGCCCGGCTCATTGAAGCCGATATGACCATTGGGGCCGATGCCCAGCAGCTGCAGGTCGATGCCGCCCAGCTTGTGGATGATACCGTTGTAACGGGCACACTCGGCGGCAGTGTCCAGATTGGTGCCGTCCGGCAGGTTGGTCTTGGCCGGGTCGATATTCACCTTGCTGAACAGGTTCTCATTCATGAAATACCAGTAGCTCTGGGGATGCTCCTTGGGCAGGCCGCGGTACTCGTCCAGATTGACAGTAGTGACCTCGGAGAAATCCAAATCGCCTTTGTTGTACCAGTCCACCAGTTGGGCATAAGTGCCCACCGGGGTGCCGCCGGTGGCAAGACCCAGTACACAGTCCGGCTTCATGATGACCTGTGCGGAGATGATGTTGGCCGCTTTGCGGGACATATCCTGATAATCTTTTGCGCGGATGATCTTCATAATAACGCTCCTTTTATAGTACTGTTACGCCTGCGTTCCGGCAGGCCTGTAAAAATTCTACGGGCAGCTTTCCGTCCGAGATCACAATATCAATATCGGACAGCTCGCAGATGTGGAATGTACTTTTCAGTCCGATCTTGGAGGAATCCAGCAGCACGGCTTTCTGCTCACAGTCACAGCGGCGGAGCACGGTCTGCTTGAGCCGTGCTTCATCCTCCACGCCGCAGGTAAAACCGGTTTCCGGGCTGTAACTGGTCACGCCCAGCAGCAGCAGATCAAAGTTGATGCCCTCCATCGTCTGGATGCTCTGTGCACCGCAGACGCTCAGGCTGAACCGGTTCAGTCTGCCGCCCGGCAGGGATACATTGGGCTTTTCCAGCTTTGCCAGCTCCATGGCGCAGCTCAGGCCGCTGGTGTAGATGAGCATGGGCTGATCCGGGATGCACCGGGCCACTGCTGTGGCGGTGCTGCCGGAATCCAGAAACAGGGTGGTGTTGGGGCGCAGCAGAGCAGCGGCTTTTTCGGCAATGATCTGCTTTGCTTCGGCATTGCGGGCGGCACGGCGGCTCAGCAGGTCGTCTGTGCCTACCACCTGCTCCACCGACTTGACACCGCCATGCACCCGCACCACACGGCGGGCTTCATCCAGTGCTTTCAGGTCTGTGCGCAGGGTCATTTCCGAAACGGAAGGGAAAGCTTCCTTGAGCTGGGCAAAGCTAATGCTGCCTTTGCGGTTCACCAGCTCCACGATCTGATTGCGGCGTTGTTCCATGGGGGATTCCTCCTGTCTGCGTTTGTCCTGTCCCATGGCACGTTCTGCTTAGTCCTCCGGGTTGAAGTTTGCCAGCAGATATTCCTCTGCTTCCGGGCACCACAGGCCGTTGTGGGCATCCACGATGTCAGCCAGTGCGGTATAGCGGGGGTCGTTGTCCTGTTCGCCCTTGGCACGCAGATCGGTCAGGGCGATGAGGGGCATGGTCAGGTGGGTGTAGATCAGCTTTTTGCCGCCGGGGATCTTGGGCAGGTTGAGGGTGGTCTCGGCAGCGGCGTTCAGACCGCCGATGTGGGTGACCATCACAGCCGGATCGATGCGCTTAGCGGCGGTCAGTTCCAGCGACTCGATCATGTCGGCGGTATTACCGCCGGTGGTGCCCATGACATGGGTAGAATTGTAGTGCACATCGTAGAAGTTCATCTTGGCGCTGAACTGCTTGTCGGTGGGGCCTGCAAAGAAGTTCAGGCAGCCGTCACGACCCAGTACAGCACTGGACAGCTCCACCACCGGCGCGATGGGGGCGTAGCAGAACACATCATCAAAGCCGGTACCGCCGGTCAGCTTCCGCAGCTCGGCAGCGGGGTCTGCCATGTTGGCGGTATTGACGAAGTACAGGTCGATGCCGTCCTTCTCCTTGACCTCCTTCGGGGGGAAGAGGGACTCCGCACGGGCCAGACGATCCTCGTTGATATCGGTGACCACCACCATGCCGGGGCGCACATCACGGTGCAGTGCGTAGGTCAGAGCACCCAGACCCATGGGACCTGCACCGGCCAGAATCGCCAGCTTGCCACCCTTCTTGATGCCCATATCGTGATGGTACACACCCATCTTGGTGTGGTAGGCGGCGTTGAAAGCACCGATGGAGCAGCTCATAGGCTCGGCCAGAGAAGCCTCGTAGTAAGCACGGCCCTTGTACTCCAGCAGGCAGCCCAGTTCCATGACCTCGGCAGGGATGATGCAGTAGGTGGCGTCGCCGCCGAAGAACTCGTAGGAGTAGCCGGGGCTCCACATGGTGCCCTTGTAGTTCAGGGCGGGCTGCAGGGTGAACTTCATGCCGGGCTTGAACTTGTCCTGATGCGCCTTGCCCACCTTGACGATATCACCGGCGAACTCGTGACCCATGATGGCGGGGTGCTCGGCTACATCCGGATGCACACGCTTGTGCGCAGTGCCTCCATCAGCCGGGGCGTTTCGATCAGCTGCCCGCTGACATTCTGCATGACCTCCACCGGGACGCCGTTCCCGTCATCCGGGGCCAGCAGCACCAGTGCCCCCAGCACGATGCGCCCCGGCTCATAGACCGGCGGCTGTGCCTGCAGATAGCCCAAGCGGCAGTCCTTTACCGCACTTGTCCTGCAATGGAGCAGCAGGGCATACAGGGATTTGATGTAGGTATCGCCCAGCGTTTCACGGCGGCGAAGCTGCTGCTCCACCAGCCGGGCGTCCGCTTCCTGCGGGCAGAACAGCTGCGCCGCTGCATGGATGAGGGCAGCGCGGCTGCCGGGAACCTTGACGGGCTGGATGGTCAGATGTTCCAGCAGCCCGGTCATGGACCGGGTCAGGCGCGCATAATACTGCAGCTTGGAGCCTGCACAGGCTGTATCCTGCACGGGCTGCACCGCCGGTTCCGGTTCTGCGCGGTTCTGGCTGTACCGCGTGATAGCGTCCTTCAGCACGGCACGATCCGGTTCCAGCAGGGAAGGGCTGATGCACACCGCCGGGTAATCCAGTTCCAGCGGCACGGTGGAGATAATGAAGTCGATTTTTCTCCGACGCAGGTCGGCGGCGTTCAGCTCCCGCACCGAGCAGCACCCCTCCACCTGCAAAGAGGGAAACTCGTTTCCCAGCCGGGAAGCCAGAAAGCGGCTGGAGCCCATGCCCAGCGGACAGGCCACTACCACCCGCAGCCGCAGCCGGAACATGGCATTCTGTTCCAGCACTGCGCCAAAGTGCATGGCAAGGTAGGCCGCTTCGTCGTCCGAGATGGCGGGCAGGACGAATTGCTGCTGCACCGCATCACAGGCGGCGCGGGTGGCTTTCCACAGGCCGGGGTAGTCGGTGCGGATGGTGTCCAGCTGGGGGTTTTCGGTACGAATGTTCTGCTCCACCCGCAGCAGCATGGGGCGCAGGTGGCAGTACAGGTCATCCCGCAGGGAGGTGTAACCGGAAAGGTCTGTGTGCAGCGCCTTTTCCATTTCCCGGATAAGGGCGGCTTCCAGATTCCGCAGTTCCATCTCCTGTGCGCTACCCCAAGGGTCCTCTGCGCCCAGATAGGCGGAGAGATACAGTTCCAGATACTGCGCTTCCTCAGGCGGCAGGGTCAGCCCGAAGGCGCGGTTCAGCGCCGCCACCAGCCGGGCAGCATGATTGCCCGCCGGGCGCAGCCCTCTGGGGGCACTGCCCTTGTCGCCGCCCTGCCGCAGCTGCTGAATGGTCAGGGTGCAATGGATCGCCAGCGCCAGAAAACCTGCATCCGGCAGATGGAGCTGTTCTTCCTGTTCAAACTGCTGCAAAACCGCCCAGACCTTTTCGGCCGTTTTTGTATCCAGCAGGGTCGAGAAGATCTCGTTTTCCGGCATCCGTCCGCAGAGCACCTCTGCCAGTTCCTTTTCCGGCATACTGCTGCGCAGCAGGGCAGACACCACCCTCCGGTAGGAAGAAGCATCCCCCTGCAGCCAGACCCCCACGCCGGGGCGGCGGAACATCTCCACCCGGTAGGGGTGTAGCTTGGTCTCAAGTTCATCCAAGTCCGCAGACAGCGTGCTTTCCGAAACGCCAAGCGCCCGTGCCAGTACCGCTGTTTTGCAGGGTTCCTGCTCGCTGAGCAGCCTTGTCAAAAGCTGCTGCCGCCGCTCTGCGCGGGAAAGTTTTTTCCTGTCGCCGCTGTTCAGCTGGGTGCGCAGTGCGTCTCGCCGCTCCGGCGCTTCATCCAGCAGCAGACCCTTGCCGGGATTCCGCACAAAATGCGCCCCGGCAGCCTGCATCCACTGCTCCACAGCGGGCAGCTCCCGCAGCACGGTGCGGCGGCTGACCCCGATGCTTTCAGCCAGCGCCGCCGCCGTCACCCAGCCCTGCGGAAGGCTGAGCAGCTGCTCGATCAGCTTCCGTGCATTTGCCGACAGTTCCTCACGATACACCGCACCCATGTTGCTTCTCTCCTTTTCCCAAAAGTTACCCATTGCTTCTATTGTAACATAGTGCCACCCCGTCTGCCAGCCCCTAACGCGGAAAAGAAGTTGTGTGTTTTTTGTCACCATTGCCCGGTGACAAAAGCTTCCTTGTTCCCGTCTTGTATCCCGGAGCATCAGCAAATATGCACAAATCACCCGCGCATCCATTGGAAATGTTGCCGTATCAGCCCACTGGTGTCACCATCCTCCGGTGACAACCCCACCGCTTGTCACCATTGAAATCCGGCGCAGTATCGGCTAGAATAGTGCCAGAACGAAACGAAAGCTCCTCCGAATAACCCGTCCGCAGGCCGCAGCTCCCATGCCACAGGAGCTGCACCGCCTGCCTTTCAAGTGAAAAAGGAGAGCTACAAATGAAAAACGCTGTTTCCCGCTTTGGCAAGTTCCTCAGCGGCATGGTCATGCCGAATATCGGCGCATTCATCGCGTGGGGCTTCCTCACCGCTCTATTCATTGAAGCAGGCTGGTTCCCCAACGAAAAGCTGGCCAGCATGGTATCCCCGATGCTGACCTACCTGCTGCCCATCCTCATTGCAGGGCAGGGCGGCAAGATGATTGCAGGCGACCGTGGCCGCGTCATCGCCGCCATCGCCGTGGTGGGCTGCATCTGCGGCTCGGACTACACCATGCTGATGGGCGCCATGGTCATGGGCCCTCTGGCCGGCTGGGTCATCAAGCAGTTCGATAAGAAGGTGGAAGGCCATATCCCCGCCGGTTTCGAGATGCTGATCAACAACTTCTCCATCGGCATTCTGGGTATGCTGCTGGCCATCCTTGGCTACTACGTCATCGGCCCGTTCATGACTGCCATCCTCACCGTGCTGACCGCCGGTGTGGACTTCCTTGTGGCGCACAGCCTGCTGCCGCTGGTGTCCATCTTTATTGAGCCTGCCAAGGTATTGTTCCTGAACAACGCCATCAACCACGGCATCTTCAGCCCCATCGGTGCAAGCCAGGCCGCTGAGACCGGTCGTTCCATCATGTATATGCTGGAAGCCAACCCCGGTCCCGGTCTTGGTGTCCTGCTGGCCTACTGCTTCTTCTGCAAGGACGACACCACCCGCCAGTCCGCTCCCGGTGCTGTGATCATCCACCTGCTGGGCGGCATCCACGAGATCTACTTCCCCTACATCCTGATGAACCCCGTGATCATCATCGCCCCCATCGTGGGCAACTTCTGTGCCATCCTGTTCTACTCTATGACCGGTGCAGGTCTGTCCGGTCCTGCTTCTCCCGGTTCCATCATCGCCTACATGGCAATGGCTCCCCGGGATTCCATTCTCACCGTTCTGCTGGGCGTTGTCATCGCCGGTGCAGTCTCCTTTATCCTGTCCTCGGTCATTCTGAAAGCGACCTCCGGTCACACCAAGAGCCTGACCGATGCCCAGAACGAAATGAAGGAGATGAAGGCACAGGCCAAGGGCGAGATCCCCGAGCCTACTGCCGTGAATGTCGGCCAGATCCGCAAGATCGTCTTTGCCTGCGATGCCGGTATGGGTTCCAGCGCCATGGGTGCTACCAAGTTCCACAACCGCATTAAGGCGGAGCGCCCCGACTTGACCGTGACCAACTCCAGCGTGGATACCATCCCCGCCGACGCGGACGTGGTGGTCTGCCAGCGCGTTCTGGCTGACCGTGCCGCCAAGTGCGCCCCGCAGGCACAGCTTGTTACATTGGATAACTTCCTTGCAGATCCGCATCTGGACGCATTGTACAATGCACTGACCTCCACTACCCCGGCACTGGATGCCAAGGCCGAAGCTGCCGCCAATGAGGAGATCGTATCCGACCTGCGCAATGCAGCCGTAGCCCCTCTGGCGGCTGCCGTGACCGAGGCTTCCAAAGCCAACGGTTCCGTGATGAAGATCCAGGCGGAGGACATCCAGCTGGGTCTGCCCTCCGTCACCAAGGAGGAGGCCATCCGTGCCGCCGGTGCGCTGCTGGCAAAGCGGGGCTATGTGGATGACAGTTACGCCGATGCCATGGTGGAGCGCGAAAAGCTGGTGAGCACCTACATGGGCATGGGCGTAGCCATTCCCCACGGCACAAGCCAGAAGAAGGGCACCGTTAAAAAGTCCGGCGTTGTTCTGCTGCAATATCCGCAGGGCGTGGACTTCGGCGATGAAAAAGCCTACCTCGTGTTCGGCATTGCCGGTGTCGGCAACGACCATCTTGACTTGCTGGGCAATGTCTGCGAGATCCTTGAAGATGAGGATGCGCTGGAACAGCTCAAGACCACTTCCGATATGAACTATGTGCTGGAGCACTTACAATAACGATTCCAAAAAGGAGAGATTTTTATGAAGAGCATCGATATCACCATTCAGGACAAAGAAGGTCTGCACGCCCGTCCCGCCGGTATCCTGAGCAAAGCTGCCAAAGGCTTTGAGAGCAAAGTCACTATGACTAAGAACGGCAAAGTCGCCGACATGAAGAAGATCTTTGCCGTAATGGGTCTGGCCGTGAAGTGCGGCGAGACCGTGACCATCGCCGCCGATGGCCCGGACGAGGATGCCGCCATCGAAGAATTGACCAAGCTGTGCAAGGACGCATGACTTCTCCCTCCGTCTATGACCGTTCTGCATAAATACTGCTGACGCAAAACCGCTCCGGGCAGAACGCTCGGAGCGGTTTTACTGTCAGTATGCGTTTTTCATCACCGTGTTTTCCAGAAAGCTGAAAAACACATCGTATTCATTTGGGGTCAGCATTTTGGGAGAACGCATGATCACAAGATCATGCCCGTGGTTTCCCACATGATAGGGTGGATGAGTGTGAGAATAGGGGTTTTCCAAAACCCTCTTGACGAATTCCACATACAGTAGTATTTTTCTTGTAAATCCCACTGCTCTTGTGGATTGGTTTGAAGCCATCCACAAAATGTGGTCGTGTTCATTTTGAACACAGGCACAGAAAGTGGTTGGTTATCACCGTGAGACCCACCACTTCCGTGAGGAAAAGTCCACGAAAGAATTTACCGCCCCGCAACACACCCGATTCATTTTGCCGCTTACTTCACCCGACAAAATCATCGCTACGCTGCGTGGGCGGTATTTTTCTTTTATGGTCACTTGTCGGGGCGGAGGCCCCTCCATCTTGCTAACGCAAGACCGTTCGGTCGCTCAAAAGCCCCACTGGGGCTTTTGTTGCTGCGCAACCGCGGCATTTTGCTTTCCGAAGAAACAAAAAATCCGAACCCTTCTCCTATTGAGAAAAGGTTCGGATTTTCATTATTTGGTGCGAGTAGTGATACAGAACTTTTCAAAAACCATCGTAGTACAATTTGTTTTTGAGGTCATCGGATAGCAACTTGCTTGTATCGCACCCCGATGGGTAGCTGTGTTTGAAATCCAGTTGCCTTTTATATACCACACAACCTAAAAATTATCAAGTACGCGCAGCGTTCACTTCTCCCATCACCGGGAGCAAATGGACGCTGCTTTTTTTGTTTGCAACGAAAGGAGGCATCCGTGAAATGGCAGTTTTTCGGGTAGAAAAGAACAGCGGCTAC
>ERZ773158.1165-NODE-1165-length-25717-cov-6.806913_pt1 | contig 25717 bp, 22 predicted proteins | sample MGYA00511918_ERZ773158 | MGnify/ENA primary metagenome ERZ773158 (study PRJEB29015, sample SAMEA2737876) | human gut metagenome | biome: human gut; feature: human-associated habitat; material: faeces | place: China | collected 2012 ...
AAACAAGCCAATAATACATCGAGCAAGCTCGTGTATTATTGACTTATCTTTTTTTTGGCTGAACTGTTACGGCTTTTTGTCGGTTTTGCTGTTTTAACTTGCACTATTTTAAGTTTTTTAGTAAAATGAAAATTGTGTATAAAAAACTGATTATAAAAAAATACAGTATGAGGTGAAATATGAGTGATATTATTAAAGTAGTAGTTGATGCCATGGGTGGTGACAATGCACCTGAAGCACCGATAAAAGGTGCCGTTGATGCTGTTAATGAAAATGAAAAGATAAATGTTGTACTGGTGGGAAGAACTGATGACATTAAATCAGAGCTTGCTAAATATACTTATGATAAAGAGCGTATAACTATAGTTCATGCAGAGGATATTATAGGATTTGATGAACCACCGGTAATGGCTATAAGAAAAAAGAAACAGTCATCTATTGTTGTCGGTATGAACCTTGTAAAACATGGCGAAGCGGATGCTTTCGTATCAGCCGGAAGTACAGGTGCAATACTTGTTGGTGGTCAGTTTGTTGTGGGTAGAATCAAAGGCGTAGAGCGTTCGCCTCTCGCACCGCTTATTCCTACAGCAAAAGGTCCAGCACTTCTTATTGACTGTGGAGCAAATGTGGATGCCAGAGCATCTCATCTTGTTCAGTTTGCAAAGATGGGCTCAATATATATGGAGAGGATAGTCGGCATAAAAAACCCCCGTGTTGCCATTGTAAACATTGGTGCTGAGGAAGAAAAAGGAAATATGCTCGTAAAAGAGACATATCCATTACTCAAAGAGTGTAAGGATATAAATTTTGTTGGAAGTATAGAGGCAAGGGATATACCAAAGGGAGATGCAGATGTTATAGTATGTGAGGCATTTGTTGGAAATGTAATCCTTAAATTATATGAAGGTCTTGCAGCAACACTTCTTGGAAAAGTAAAAGAGGGACTTATGTCAAGCCTCAGAAGTAAAATAGGAGCACTTCTTATCAAACCTGCACTTAAATCAACACTTAAGCAGTTTGATACATCAGACCAGGGAGGAGCACCTTTGCTCGGTTTAAACGGGCTTGTAGTGAAAGCCCACGGAAGTTCAACAAGTGTTGAGATAACTCAGGCTATAAGACAGTGCATACAGTTCAATGAAGAAAAGATAAATGAAAAAATAAAAGAAAATCTTATTATTGAATAGGTGGTGCTCGTATGGAATTTAAAAAGCTTCAAAAGATTATTGCAGAAGTTTTAGGTATTGGAGATATGGAAATATTTCAAGAAATGAGTTTTGTGGATGATCTCGGTGCTGATTCGTTGGAACTTTTTCAGATTCTTATGGGAGTTGAACAGGAATTCGATATATCAATAGACGAAGAAAGTCTGAAAGATGTTGACACGGTTGGAGATCTGCTGGAGCTTATATGTTAAATATGACATATAGGCAGGCTGCTTTAGCGGCTGATAGTAAGAGCAGATAGTAGAGCAGACCTATGAATATCAGCTTGACAAAACCGTTGGCATATAGGGCTTAAAAGGTTAGGAGTGTGCCTGATGAAACAGGAAAAATTATTAGAGTTTCAGAAAAAAACAGGATATGAGTTTAAAAATGTAGAACTGCTTATAACAGCACTTACGCACAGTTCATATTCAAATGAAAACAGATTAAAAAAATATATGTGTAATGAGCGTCTTGAATTTTTGGGAGATGCCGTACTTGAGCTTGTTTCAAGTGAACAGATATATAAGGATAATCCTACAAAGCCTGAGGGTGACATGACAAGAATGAGAGCGAGCTGGGTATGTGAGCCGACGCTTGCACTCTGTGCAAGAGATATAGATCTCGGTGAGTATGTGATGCTTGGAAGAGGTGAAGATCTTACAGGCGGTAGAGAGAGAGACTCTATTTTGTCTGATACACTTGAGGCGACTATAGGTGCAGTCTACCTTGATGGTGGATTTGAAAAGGCGAAAGAATATATTGACAGACATATATTAAAAGATATAGAAAATAAAAAGCTGTTTTACGACAGCAAGACTATTTTACAGGAAATTGTTCAGGGAGAGCATCTTGAGATGGAATATGAGCTGCTTAAAGAAGAAGGACCTGACCACAATAAATCATTTACGGTTGCCGTAAACATAAATGGAGAGAGACTTACGACTGCAACAGGAAGAACAAAGAAAAAAGCAGAACAGTCAGCAGCTTATCAGGCTATACTTAAACTTCATAAATCATAAGTAGGAGAAACATCAGATGTATTTAAAAAGCTTAGAGGTACATGGTTTTAAATCATTTGCCAATAAATTGATATTTGAATTTCATGACGGCATAACGGCTATCGTAGGGCCAAACGGCAGCGGTAAGAGCAATGTTGCCGATGCTGTAAGGTGGGTGCTTGGAGAGCAGAGTGCAAAGCAGCTTCGCGGTGCAAAAATGGAGGATGTTATTTTTGCAGGAACTCAGATGAGAAAGCCGCTTGGATTTGCATATGTAGCCATTACCATAAGCAATGAAGATCATAAATTAAATGTTCCCTATGAGGAAGTAAAGATAGCAAGAAGAGTTTACAGGTCAGGAGAGAGTGAATATCTATTAAATGGCACGGCTTGCAGGCTTAAGGATGTTCAGGAACTTTTGTTTGATACAGGTATCGGTAAAGAAGGATATTCGATTATCGGACAGGGACAGATAGATAAGATACTTAGCGGAAAACCTGAGGAGAGACGAGAACTTTTTGATGAGGCGGCAGGAATCGTTAAATATAAGAGAAGAAAAGCTGCTGCACAAAAAAATCTTGAAGAGGAAAAGCATAATCTTGAAAGAATTGAAGATATTCTCTCCGAGATAGAAAAACAGGTAGAGCCTCTTGAAAAGCAGGCAGCAAAGGCAAAACAGTATCTTGCGTTTCGTGATGAGCTGAGGGTTCAGGATGTAAATATGTTCCTTATTGAGTATGACCGTATTCATGAGGAAATAAAGGAGTTTGAGGGAAAACAGGCAATCGCTGATAATGATCTTAAAAATGCCAATCAGGAATATGAAAAAAGCAAGCGTGAGTATGAGAGAGTACAGTCAGAGCTTGATGAAAAGATAAAGAGCATAGAATTAAAAAAAGACAGACTGAATCAGTCGCGTGTCATGTTAAACAATTGTGAGGGTGATATAAGACTTTTAAACGAGCAGATAAACGGTATCAGACAGAGTGAAAATCATTATAGGGAAGCTATAGAGAGCTATAAAGAGCGTATTAAAAATTTTGAGGATGAACATAAACAGTATGCCGTCCAAAAAGAAGAAAACAGCAAAAAGACAGAAGAGATAAAGTCTTTAGCAAAAGAGAATGAAAAACTTATTGCAAATAAAAAAGAGACAGCTTTTGAAATAGAAAATGACATAAAGTCCGTTCAGGATATGAAGCTTGCCGGAATAAATGCGGCGGCTGATATAAAAAGTGAAGAGTTAAAATATAAGACTTTGCTTGAGCAGAACAATATTAAGAGAGCCGAGTTAAACAAAAGAGTGCTTGCAAATAAGTCTGAGGCATCTGTTCTTACAGAGACAATCTCATCACATAAAAAAGTTTATGATGAGATAACTGAAAAGATAAAAGCGATAGATGATTCAAATGCAGTAATGCAGGAAAAGTTTAATGGTATAAACGAAGAAAATCAGAACAGACGAAGAGAGCACAGTGATACACAGCAGAAATTCCATATGGAAAATTCAAGGCTTAATTCTCTTAAAAACATGACTGAGAGGTATGAGGGATTCGGTCAGAGTATAAAGCGTGTCATGGAGAGAAAAGAGGATACACCGGGAATCATAGGTGTAGTTGCCGATATCATAAGAGTTAAAAAAGAATATGAGATAGCGGTTGAAACGGCACTTGGCGGAAGCATACAAAATATTGTAACCGACAATGAGCAGACGGCAAAAAAGATGATAGAATATCTGAAAAAAAACAGATATGGACGAGCTACATTTTTACCTCTTACAAATATTCATAAAAAAGCGGCAAATAATGCCCGCAATGTTATGGCTGAAAAAGGTGTAATCGGGATGGCATCAGAGCTTGTGTCGGCAGATGAAAAGTATAATGACCTCGTGAATTATCTTCTTGGAAGGTTTGTCGTTGTCGATAATATAGACAATGCCATTGCACTTGCGGCAAAATATCATCACACACTCAGGATAGTAACGACCGAGGGAGAACTTTTAAATCCGGGCGGTTCGATGTCAGGTGGTGCATTTAAGAACAACAATAATCTTTTGGGCAGACGAAGACAGATAAAACAGCTTGAGGAAGATGTAGAAAAATTCAAAACCAAATTAACAGAGTATGCGGCACAGATAGAGCAGGGAGAAAAAGAGATAAAAGAGCTGCGTGAAAAAATCGGTGCCAACAATAGACTAAGACAGGAGCTTATAGTTAAACAGAATACGGAAAAAATTGGTTATGAGCGTGCGGTTTCAGATCTTAAGAAAAGCGAGGAGCAGCTTGAACTTATCAGAATCGAAGGAATGAGGATAGAGGAGGATAAGGACAAGTTAAAGGGTGTTATGGACGGCATTGGCCGTAGGATTTCGGAGAGCGAAGACGAGACAAAGGATTTTGATGAAAAGATAAGCAGGTATCAGGAAAAACTTGACAAAGTAAGAGAAGAACTTAATTTGTTGGAGCAAAAAGATTCTGAGTTTACGCTTAAGATAACATCACTTGCACAAAGCGAAGGCTTTATAAATGAAAATATGCTCCGTGCAAGTGAGGGTAAAGATACCGTATCCAAGCAGCTTGCACAGACTATAGAGGACAGTAGAAATATTGGTGGTCAGATTAAACAAAAACAGGATGAGATAATAAAAACCAGAAATATCATCAAAACAACAAAAGAAGAAATAGAAAATTCAGAGCTTGAGATTAAAAAGCAAAATCTGGAAAAAGAGGAACTTTCTGAAAAAAACAAGACTTTCCTTGACAAGAGAGAGGAATTGTCAAAAAATATAAATGAACTTGAAATGGAAAGTTTCAGACTTGCCGGAAGAAAAGAAAAGCTGACGGAGAGTATTGACAATTATACAAATTATATGTGGGAACAGTATGAACTTACATATCACAGTGCACTGGCACTTAAAACGCAGACAGAGCTTACCGTTTCAGGAATGAAAGCCAAGATAGCAGAGATAAAGAAACAGATAAAATCGTTAGGCTCGGTAAATGTAAATGCCATAGAGCAGTATAAGGAAGTATCAGAGAGATACGAACTGCTAACGACACAGCATGATGATCTTATTGAGGCTGCAAAGGTTTTGGAGGAGATAATAGAAAATCTTGACAATGATATGCGAAAACAGTTTGAGGAGCAGTTTGCAGAGATAAGAAGCCGTTTTGACAAAGTGTTTAAGGAATTGTTTGGCGGTGGTCGTGGAACGCTCGAACTTATGGAAGATGAGGATATTCTTACGGCAGGGATAAAGATAATCGCACAGCCGCCGGGAAAGAAACTCCAGAATATGATGCAGCTTTCAGGTGGAGAAAAGGCACTTACAGCTATTGCATTACTGTTTGCAATACAGAGCTTGAAGCCGTCACCGTTCTGTCTGCTCGATGAGATAGAGGCGGCACTCGATGACTCAAATGTAGACAGGTATGCGGAGTATCTGCATAAACTGACGAAAGATACACAGTTTATTGTCATCACTCATAGGCGTGGAACAATGAATGCTGCGGATATTCTCTACGGAATAACGATGCAGGAAAAAGGTGTTTCGACACTTGTATCGGTCAATCTGCTGGATGAGAAAGAGATTGCGAATTAAAGAGATTTGATTTAAGCTGTATTGATATATTTAATAAAGATAAGATATTATGTAAATTAGGAATTTGAAATTCATTTATTATGTTATATGATTTTGTATGATATGGTAGAGTAAAGTTAAAGAATTTGGAGGAATTATGTGGGAAAGTATTAAGAATAAGTTTAGGAGAAATAAACATATTGAGGAAGAACAGAAAATTGAAACGGAAAACTTACAGAATGAGGAAGTAACAAATTCGGAAGCTGAAGCCTCTTTACAGAGTGGGGAGACAAATGCCAATTCTGATATGGAGAGTAGTTTACAGAGCGAGAAAAACGTCCATTCCGAAACTGATTCTTTACAGAGTGGCGAAGTTACACAGGATAAGGATAAATCACAGGATGTGGCTGTAGAAGCATCGAGTGAAGGAGGCAGTTCGGATGATGAAGCCGTTCATTTAGAAACAGAGTCTTTAAAGATTGAGAATGATATTCATCCAGAAACAAAAAATTTGTCATATGATGAGGCTGCAAAAGCATCAAATGAAAGTAACGGTTTAGATAATGAAAATGTTTCAAATGAAGCAGCGGATAATTCGCAGAATGTTGATGATGGCGAAATCAAGACGGCAGAGGAGGCTGAGCAGATTTCTGAAGTTATTTCAGAGGAGGAAGATAAGGCGGAGGAGTCTGCCAAAAAGCCTAAGAAAAAAGGATTTTTTGGAAAGCTTATCGATGGTCTGACTAAGACAAGGGACAGTTTTGTTTTCGGTCTTGAAAATGTTTTCAGTGGATTTTCTGAGATTGATGACGATTTTTACGAGGAACTTGAGGAAGTCCTTATTATGGCGGATATAGGTGTTGCCACAACTGAGAAGATAATTGAAAATCTTCAGGCTAAGGTTAAGGAAAATAAGATTAAAGAGGTTGCAGTTTGCAGACAGCTTCTTATTGATTCAATAAAGGAACAGATGCGTGTGCATGATGATGCATATGATTTTGAAAATAAAAAATCGGTTGTTATGCTTATAGGAGTAAACGGTGTCGGAAAGACAACTTCTGTTGGAAAACTTGCGTCACAGTTTAAGGCGGACGGCAAGAAAGTTATTCTTGCGGCAGCAGATACTTTTAGAGCAGCAGCTATTGAACAGCTTACCGAATGGTCGAACAGAGCAGGAGTTGAGCTTATCGCAGGTCAGGAGGGCGGAGACCCGGCGGCAGTCGTATTTGATGCAGTTAATGCGGCAAAGGCAAGAAATGCTGATATACTTATATGTGACACGGCAGGACGACTCCACAATAAGAAAAATCTTATGGAGGAGTTAAAAAAGATAAACAGGATAGTTGAGAGAGAATATCCTGACGCATACAGAGAAACATTTGTCGTACTTGACGGAACGACAGGTCAGAATGCACTCGCACAGGCAAAACAGTTCAGTCAGGTTGCTGATATTACGGGAATAATCCTCACAAAACTTGACGGAACAGCTAAAGGTGGCATTGCCATAGCTATTCAGTCGGAAATGAACATTCCGGTTAAATATATAGGTATCGGTGAGCATATCGAGGATTTGCAGAAATTTGATGCAGATGCGTTTGTAGATGCATTGTTTGAGACAAAAGCTGAGTAGTGTGAAATATATCATATTTCACATTATGCCAAAGAAACCTGTGCACAATTTAATCAAGATTTATGATAGTTTCGCAAATACCTAAATTAAGAGTAACTTGAAAGGAGCATATAAAAATGTTGACATTAGAGAAATTTGAAGAAGCATCGGAAAAGGTGAAGGAGGTTGTGCTGCCTACAAACCTTATCTATAGTGAGTATTTTTCAGAGCAGACGGGAAATAAGGTTTATTTTAAACCTGAAAATATGCAGTACACCGGAGCTTACAAAGTAAGAGGCGCTTATTATAAGATAAGCACTCTCTCAGAGGAAGAAAGAGAGAAAGGTCTTGTAACTGCATCAGCAGGAAATCATGCACAGGGAGTTGCCTATGCGGCAAAACTTTACGGTGTGCCTGCAACGGTAGTCATGCCTACAACTACTCCGCTTATCAAGGTAAACAGAACAAAGGGTTATGGAGCAAAAGTAGTTCTTCACGGTTCTGTATATGATGAAGCCTGCCAGTACGCACTTGAACTTGCAAAAAAAGAGGGGGCAACATTTGTTCATCCTTTCAATGATGAAGTCGTAGCAACGGGACAGGGTACGATTGCAATGGAGATATTTAAGGAACTTCCGACTGTTGACATAATCCTTGTACCTATCGGAGGGGGTGGACTTGCAGCAGGAGTTTCAACACTTGCAAAACTTTTAAATCCTAATATAAAAGTAATAGGTGTTGAGCCGGCAGGAGCAAGCTGTATGAAAGCATCATTAGATGCAGGAAAGGTAATTACTCTTCCTGATGTAAATACCATAGCAGACGGTACGGCAGTAAAGACACCGGGAGACATTGTATTTCCGTATATACAGAAAAACATTGATGAGATAATAGCAGTAGAAGATCAGGAACTTATCGTAAACTTCCTCGACATGATGGAAAATCATAAGATGCTCGTTGAAAACTCAGGTCTGCTTACTGTTGCTGCACTCAAGCATCTTGACTGCAAGGGTAAAAAGATAGTTTCTATCTTAAGCGGTGGAAACATGGATGTAATAACGCTTTCATCAGTTGTACAGCATGGTCTTATCGAGAGGGGACGAGTATTTACGGTATCGGTGCAGCTTCCTGACAGACCGGGTGAACTTGTAAATGTGGCAAGTGTTATTGCAAAACTTAAGGGAAATGTAATCAGACTTGAGCACAATCAGTTTGTAAGCATAAACAGAAATGCCGCCGTTGAGCTCAGGATAACGCTTGAGGCATTTGGACATGAGCATAAGAAAGAGATTATCGAAGCATTGAAAAAACATGGATATGATCCGAAAGAGGAAAGCCCGACAGGATTATATGAATAATGCAATGAGCAGGCAGCAGCGACTGACAGCTCGCTGGCAGGTTTATGAATGTAAGAAATGAAAGGCTGAACTGTTATAGAAACTGATGTAATATCAAAATAACTTTATTTACTCGCTCTATACTGCATGGTATAATCCAATTACAAGCATGAAAACCATTGCAAGCGTTTTATTCAGAATGGAGTGATTAAATGAAAAAGAACAGAAAATTTATGAGCATATTACTTGCTCTCTCTGTTGCCATAGCAGGCTGTCCGGCTGCCTATACCGCAGCAGATACGACAACACAAACCGAAAACACAAGCGATTACGGACGAAAACCTGATGACTCGTATATCCACCGTTCGACAGGAGGGAAAAAATCCCAGACCATGTCGAGAAATGACTACAGCAAAGAGGCATGGGGAGAAGGATGGCACGCACATCCAAGCAATAACTTTCTCGAAGAAAATGAAGACGGTACATTTCTTCGCATCTCTTTCTTTGACGATGAGGGCGTATTTCTTGAAACCTATGATGCAGATTTTAACTTTGTTTCTTCAAGGCAGCTTACCAAAGGGATTTGGACAGCCAGAGGATATTTCAAGGGAAAAGATGCCCGCTACATAGTATATAAGCAGAATAATTACAAACAGTCTGATGAAAAAGAAGTGGTGCGTGTTGTAAAGTACGATGACAATTGGAATATTCTCGGTCGATGCAGTATTTCAGCAATAAACACCTATGAAGCTTTTTCATCCGGCAGTGTAAGAATATTGGAAAGTGACGGTATTTTATATATTCATGCAGCTCATACCATGTACTCTTCGGGTTCACTTACGGATGATGCACACCACCAGGCAAATATGACACTTGAAATTGATGAAGCTACCATGAAAAAAGTCGCCGATATGACTGCAGTAAGCAATCCAAAGACAGGGTATGTCAGCCATTCCTGGAATCAGTTTATCCAGGCGGATGATAATTATATCTATCGGCTGGATCAAGGCGATTTTTACCCGCGTGCGATTTCTCTTTCCAAGCAAAAGAAATACTATGAAGGCATTGATATGAATCATATAGAGGACCGCAAGGATATATTTAATTTTTGCGGAAAAGGACAGATTTACACGGGTGTCTCTATCGGTGGCTTTGAGCTTATCGGTAATACACTGTTCACTGTCGGAAACTCGATTGATCCAAATACAACCGATAGTATATTGAATATGGTGAAATGGAGAAATGTTTTTGTCAACCTGACCGACAAAGACACTTTCAGCACAAAAACTTTATGGCTTACCAATTACACCGCCGATGATAAAATCCTTGTCCATACCCCGCATACGGTTGTCGTCAATGACGGTATGTATGTTCTGTGGGAGGAGGGATACTGGGATCAGGAGAATAGCGATAACTATGCCGTCCTCACAAGAATTGCAAAAATTAAAAATGACGGCACGCTCGATGGAAAAATATATAAAATATGCGGTCGACTGACCGACTGCAAACCAATTCTCACAAAAAAAGGGCATATTGTCTGGTATATGACTAATGACAGTTCCCCGGTCTTTTACGATGTAGAGCCTGCCCGTCTTGATGACATCTGTTTTGATGGCAAAGGATATATCCTTTTATCCGGAACAACAATGAAACTGTCTCAGGACACCTATACAGATATAAACGACGGCAAGACTCATGCCTACAAACCTGATGTTGAAGTCTATTATAAAGGAGAAAAACTGACCCCGGACAAAGATTATACACTTTCTTATGAGGATAACTATACACAGGGAACCGCTTATGCCGTAATCACCGGAAAAGGAGTGTTCAGCGGATGGAATAAAACGGCATTTACCATCCTGCCCGCCGAAGAAAACACATGGGAAATGCCAAACTGGTGGGGTACGACAAAACCAACCCAGACGCCATCTGCATCTGCAGCTCCAACCTCAGCCCCGGAAAATACACCTGCCGCTGCAGATACGGCAAAACCAACTAAAACACCATCACCGACTGCTACAAAATCACCTGCCAATACCCCTGCAGCCACACCGTCTGCGAGACCATCTTCAACAGCAAATGTAGTCCCACTCTTAAAAATAACAAAATTGAAAACCAGCAGGCAGTCAGGAAAAAGATTGTATGTATCGTGGAAAAAACCATCACAGGCGAAAGGATATGAAATTCAGCATGCACAGAGCAAAAATTTCAAAAAGAAACTGAAAACCGTGAAAAAATATTTTTCTACGCCATCCTATGTGACATTAAAAAAAATGCAGAAAAAAAAGACCTACTATATCCGTGTCCGTGCATATACACGGGTACGCGGAAAAAAAGTATATGGCAAATGGAGTTCCGTGAAAAAAGTGAAGTATTGATATTGTAATATTTTTTAGTGATAATTTAGCCAATAATTTTAACACTTTAATAAAATAAGAAAATTACTTTAGCAAAACAAATGCCGAAAGTCCTTATAAGCACAGGCTTTCGGCATTTTAGTCTTTTATTTTTATGTTATTTCTAATGCTGTTTCATTCTATACTTTTTACATCTATTACATTTGCTGTTGCAGCTTCTGCCGTATAACCATTTACAACCTATACCCCATCCTAATTCTACGCTGTCAATTTCATCAATGATTTTTACAACAGATATATTTCCGATAAGTTCATGTGAATTTTTTAATGCCTTATCCCAATATTTATCATAAAAGTTAATTGTTTTACTCAGAAACAATCACTCGTGTGTTAAAATACTGTTCCTGAAAATAAATCTGTCTGTTAATCTCCTCTTTTGTAAAAGTCATATTTTCCGGTGCAACCACCCATTTTTCTTCCACATTATCTATTCGATGAACAACTGCAATGATTTTTCCAGTAAACTTATCTACAGCCTTATCAACTCCCAATATATAAGCATCCTGTTCCTCCCCGTCAGGTGCAATAATTCCTTCTATATAACCATAGTTGACCGGATAATACATATCTTTATGTTCCGGGTGATAACTTCCCATTGGTCTGTCAACGGTCACAGTCACTATTTTTCCTATTACTGAACTTTGCATTAATATTTGCACCTCCTTTGAACTCTCCATTATCTAAAACTACTTCTAATCATCGTTTTCCACATTTTCTATACTGTCACGAAGCTCACTTAAAGACATACCGTCTTTAGTAAAATACATCCAACCATTTATATGTATATTTTCCGACCATCCATGCCGCTCTATCAATAATTTACGAGCCAGCCCGGTAACAGTATAATTTTCACCTTCATATTCAATCTGATTTTTATCGCTTACAACTTTAGCAGCAACCGTATCATCATATAAAAACGAAATTTCTTCTCCTATATCAATATTTAACAATTTAAATGAATTGTTAGCACGCTTTAATCTCCTCTCCGCAATCTCCTGTTCCTGAGATTGTTCGGGAGTCGGCATAAAAAGTTTCAGTTTATCTATATCGCCACGCAAAATTGCTATATCTTTAAATATACCATATGCTGTTTCAGGAGAAATCTTAAAAAATTCTCTTTCCCTTATTTTCCCATTTTTAAGCTGCTCCCTTGCGTGCAATGAACCATCTACCCTGTCAATAATACTATGTATTCTTTTTTCAACCTCATGCGGATTTTCCACTTCATAAGTTGCATAGCACCTATATGAAAGAGGTATATTAGTTGGAGAATTTAATTCCCTCAATCTACTCTCTATATCATCCCTCTCTGTCATTCCAATCTTAACCCATCCGTCAAGACATGGATTTGTTAAGATATACACAAATCCTATTTCCATTAAAAACCTCCTCACTTGTTTAATACTACAATTTTGTTGTCAAAATACTATTCTTAAAAGCAAAATTGCCCACACTATTTTCTCAATATATCTGCATCATTCCATGATTTTCTAACTACTTATAATCCTGTGACACAGCCATAAAATCACGCTTGCCTTTGATATAATCCTCATATGCAAGTTCGGGGTCTTTCCCACGAAACACTGTACAAAGTCCACACATATCGCAATCGGCAATGCACTTGAAAGTATTTTTAATATATTGCCTTCTTTCCTCTATCGTAGAACTTTTTAAATCCGGTGCTCTCATAAAATATCACCTACTTCACCATACCGGAATTACTCCTGTATTCCTCGTTTAACTGACGCAGTTCTTTTTCTCCATTAATATACGGCTCATAAAATACATCGACAGAACCGCCACCTAAATTGTCACAGCCGTTGCAAAAATCACAGGCACCTCCGCATTGATTAAGCCCTTCCTGAACAATACGAATTCTTTCTTCTTTTGTTGTATCCTTTATCAATAAACTCTTAATCTCCATGTTCTGTCATCCTTTCTTAAAAATATAAATTCTAAGACTCCTATTTGCATTATACAACAAAAACTAACGCAGCAAAATACCCCATAAACAGATTTGGTTTCATCTACCTTTTCTGCTTAAGGGGTATCATAACTCCAACATTTAATGGCTTGCAGCCATGTTATCTTTTTTTATAAAGAATCAGTTCCGGATTTGTTAAATCTGCATCATATGTGCAAACCATAACAAAATCCATACTTGCAAGAACTCCGAAATATCGTTCGCCACCAAATTCACACTCCAGTTGATTTCCTAAATATGTTTTCTGATTATCCAAAAATTTCACCCTCATTCCATTTGGCAACGGGTATTCAATGTTTATATCCCGTCCAACAAGTGCATTTAATTTCTCAACTTTCGGCATCCCCTCTATATGAAGTTCGTTTATTTCTGTTATCAGTTGATTCTTAAACTCCTCAAACTGCCCATTGTCACTGAGCTCATCATACCTTTTCCAATAATCTAACTTTGGAAGCATTTCTTTCATATACGCACGCACCTGTTCCTCAGTGAAGTTTTCATTTACCATATTTTTTACACATACATCAATCAAATCGTCCATATCACTGTAAGTATAACTTCCATCGGCATAACACCACTTACAATAGTCCTCATTCAACGAGCCGTCACTGTCACGGCTTATAATCGCATCATCTTTAAGCGGCATTCCACAACACTGACAGATAAGCTGTCTCGGTGCACCTAAAAGCGTATTAATAGAAACATCAAATTCCTTTGATAATAATTTTAATGTCTCTGTATTTGGAATCGTTTCTCCATTTTCCCAGCGGGATACTGCCTGTCTCGTAACCATAACCTTTTCAGCCAGCTCTTCCTGCGATAATCCTTTTTGGGTACGAAGTTCCAAAATAATTTCCCTTGTTTCCATCACATCACCTCCGTTAGGGATATAATAGCAGAAAAGCGGAGGTTGGGAAAGCAACTTGTTGTTTCGGGATTTGTATGCAATCTGTATTTTTTACCACTTGTATGTTTCGAGATGCTCTCTCTTTTTTCTTTAGTACAATATCTGTAATTGCTTTTTACTTCTACTGCAATCTTCTCCTTTTACAAAATGAGTTACTCCATTTCAAATTTTTTATTTGTTTTCCAACAACTTTTGCAATGTTTATATATTTCCTATATTTATCAACTTCTTCAGATGCATTTAACATTGAAAAAGCAGCTATAAAGTCTCTATTCGTGATAACTATCATTCTCGCAACAATGTTGAGCTGCACATACCATGCTGATATCTCTCCGCCTTAAAAAGCAACACTTATTCATCATAAAAGCACATTGCACGATTCTATAAACCCTTATAATATTTCTCTATCAATTGAGACATCAATACCCTTCTCTCAGCTAAAAATACATCATAATCCTTAACAGTCATTGATACAACACTTTTAGGAATAGAATTCTCTTCCAAATTCTTCATAAAAGCTTCTCTATCTGATATATTACCAAATGCAATCTTCTTATTCTCACACTGTTCCAAAGCCTTTCCAAAATATATATTTGGTGCATCATCTCTAACAGCTTTATTAACTTGAGTATCAAGATATGTAAAATTCGCGACCTGATTATATCTTCCTTTCGCCTCCACACCATTATTCTTCAAATATGCTTTAGGAAATATATGATGCACATCACCTGATATATTAATTAAATCTGAAATCATTGTTCCATGCATAAACAACGAATTACAATTAAGATTAATCTGTGCCGCAAGAAATGTATTAAATGCCGGACTATTTGTTGAAGTTGTTTCTAGTTTCTGTGGCAATGATATATTCCAAAATGTATCCGAAAGAACCGATGCTTCAATCTCATTAAAAAAGTTAATAAAACCTCTTTCATTTATTAATCTAATATCCCTACTCATAACGGACTCAGGAGAACCAACATATCTACCTGTAAGTGTTGAAAGTACAAACCATTTTTGCACATGATGTTTTACTCGATCACGTGGAATAGAAAAATCTTTTGACAATTTTAAATATAACATATATGCAAAATCTAGTGTCATTTGTGAATTTAACTGCTTGCTGGATTTAAAACCTGCACCTTTAATAGCCAATACAAACTGTTCAAAATTATATTCATTAATAAATACTTTGATTCCTTCGCAAAGTTTCTTATATGAAGCCTCTACGATTTCTTCCCTAAACTCACGCGTTTCAAAATCTCTACCTGAAAGCAAGCTAACTAAATCAGACAGTTTCGCACGATCAAAACTATACATAAATGCAACACGAAGCATATCATTATAATCCGGAACATAAATGTCCTCATTATCCTTAGCAAGCCACTTGATATTATATGCATATTCTGTCTTTTCAAACTCTGTGTCCTTAATCATTTGCGGAAAAAAATCATGTTTTACAGCTAAATGACAAAAATAATCTACAACTTTACGCAATGTATTTCCACCGTGAGCTGTATCGGCTGCCATCTTAGACATAACAAAATCAGACTGACTCAATGCAGTTCCTTTAGAATTAATGCGTATAAATATCTCTGTTACTTCATCAATATCAAGAGAGTGGTCAAGCTCTATAACACCTATTTGTCTATTTGCAATTTCCTTCAGTTTTATAATTGCATTATTTACTTCATTGTGTTTCACTTTTGGATTATCCTCACAATACTTAAACACAAAATCAAATGGATCAAAATTATTTTTAAACACCTCAGAAATATCCGATATCCATTTTCTATCTTTTAAATGCGATGCATCCTGAACAGCAAATCTCTTATCTGAATCTGTAGCAAGCGGATTAAATGCAATCTTAATTCTATCCTTATTAAAATCCTCATCTAATACTTCAAGACCTACTATAGATGCCATCAATGCAGTAATTCTCTGCTGACCATCAATAAGAATATGTTTACCATTTGCCATTGTACCATCCTTGGTATGAACATCCGGATTTTTCCATGTAATAATATATCCTGTAGGATATCCATTATACAAGGAATCAATCAAATCTCTTACCTGTGATTTTTTCCATACAAACGGTCTCTGAATCTCAGGTATAACAAATTGCCCCGCTTCAATAAAACCTAATATTGCACTGACATTGTATTGCATTAATGTAAACTTTTCTCCCTGCATAGCTATTTTTCTCCTCTAACATTCAATATATACTCACCAAATTTACTTTCTTCAATTCCCTGGTATTTAATCCTATGTATCTAAGAAAAAATTTTAATTATAAATATAAGACTTCAAGTTTATTTTCTCTTTCACACATGTATATATATTGTCTTTATCATCTGTTTCATAAATTTCCATTATAACTGTTTTTTTATTTCCAGCATCTTTAAATTGTTTAAATATCATATTTATAGTTCTATACTCTGCTACTTTTTTTACTATTTTTCCTGTATCATCCACTTTAAAAAAATGTCCATTTTTATTTATCTGCTTTGATAACACCTCTCCCAATTTTCCTCCTGTAATGTATTGTCCATACAAAGATATTGACTGCTGATAATACAATATTGCATATGGAATATTATATTTTGTAACCGCCTTATATGCATATGCCTTCGAATTCATAAATGACTCATATAACCTATTAATAATTTTTGATGACAAGTTGATGCAAACTATTTCTCTTATATCTTTAAATATAATTCTATTATTATTTTCTATAAGTTTCCTCAATTCTTCTGAATAGTCATTACTATGTTTTATTTCCGTATTGCCTAAAGGAGTAGGATTATACAAAGAACAATTTTCCTTATCAAAGGGATTCCAAAAATCGAAGCCTTCAATCTTTCCTTTCGTATGTTTTGCATATGTAGTTATTAATCCTGTTTTATTTTGCATCATTTCTGCACCATACAAGTTAATAATATGAATAGGATTTCCACACTCCGGACAGACAGCATAACATTTTAATTTATTATCAGTGTCATATTGATAATACGGAGGTCTTTTTTTAGTCAATTCTTCAAAATTATCTATATTTAGCATAAACGATTTTCCACTGTTCTTTATTGTAAACACATCCATAAAATATACAACTCCTTCCTAAAAAATAACTGCATTAGCCATAGATATACCATAATACAACTTATATTAGCACTCTCTTTACTATTTTTACATAAATCTTTATAAGGACTCAACAATTCAACAATATGAAGTACTTTCATGATTTACTTTGTTGGTAGTATCTTTAGATATTAACAACAACATAATCCCAAAAGCAGCCATTTAATCACACTTTACCACTCTATATAGTCCTAATTATCATATTTATTTACCTAATATTGTCGGTCAATATGTCTTTTTCTAACAATCGCATTTTCCAGCTCTATGAATGGAAGTTCAATCATAGCTACATTATTAATATTAACTACTATTTCCATTTCATCAATATCTGTATAATGTATAATATTTTGTTCAAAAACATCATCCACTCCTTCATATGCATTTGCTATTTCATCCGACAAATCTTCACCCTGACTAAAATCTATCAGCCCTGATTCACAATGACCATCTTTATAATCAATATTTATTTTTTGTGTTATATATATATAATCTTCCTTTCCCAAATGATATTTTTTTGTTATGATATTCATTTTCTTCTTAAAATTTTCCGACATTGTTTTATCTGCTTCATACACATAATCATCCAACGCTTCATATACAACCAAAGGTATCTCGCCTTCACTTACATTTGGATCCCAATTCATATTATCGGGATTACTACATGCGTCATCCAATAAAACAATTTTCTGTATATTATCCATGTTTAAATACAATACAATGTTATTCATACATGGTATAACCAATTTGTTATTACCCATACATTCATATATCATTTCTCTTGTTGAATTTGTAATAGGATACCACTTATATTTCTTACTATTTATCGATAATATACCTATATGTCCCCAAAAACCACTTATTCTTTCATTTCCATAATCATCATTTAATCCAATAAAGTATGTTGCTATCTGCGGTTCAAAATAATTTTGTTGCTTTATAACATTTACACTTGTATTTAAACATATAGCCAAATCTCTTAGTTCAGCCAAAGAAACCTCTCCCCCAGCTTCTATTATTTTTAATTTATCAACAGATATGTCAGTCATATTTGAAATATCTTCTATATGATAACTTAATATCTCTCTTATATCTCTAACCCTATTTTTTTTAGTATTACCAAGCAACTCATCAGGTGTTAATTTTATATATTTTAATATCTTCCCTAAATGCTTATCATAATTAGTTTTATTAGTAATCTTTCCTCCTATCATTTTATCTAAAGTAGGTCTGGATATACCTGCATTACTACAAAGCTGAGCTTTGGTTATTTTTCTATCTTCCATAATAATTTCTAACTTATTACCTATGTTACTTCTTAAATCAAACAACTCATCTAAATGTGTCATTGTATCAACTCCTAGAATTTCCTATCATTTATTGCAACATTATTCTTATAATCTGATAATACCCCTTCGTCTAAGTTTTGTCAATATTTTTTTTACACATTTACATTTTCTTTTTTACTCTTTGTGCTTAATTACAAAAAATCCTCAATATAAGACAGCTAAATATATTCAATTCAATTCGATTCATTCACATTTATCATGGATATTTATTTCACTATTTTTTCAGATACATAAAACATACTTATACATATAATAATAATTGCCTAAACTACACAGATTACAACGAAAGACATAAACATCTTAGTTTCTAAACTCACTTCAATTACAATCTATACAGTTAATGGAAAAGCCTATCCTGTAGTCTGAAATCGAGAACTTGTGATGTTTTTATAAAAATAATACTTTCTTGTCGTAAAATATCAAATATAATCTATAGATTTTCCATAGATTTTCTACAGAAATACACTGTATGTACCTTGCAATGCAAATTAACTTGCAATACCATTTTATTGGCTTTCAATTCAATTTTAAATCAACGATATAAGAAAATTTTATTGAAAAGTATATTGCAAACGAATTTTACATATGATATAATGTCGTTAGACAAAAATATCATATATTTCATTTTAAACAAAAAACGAAAACCCTCGATGTTGGTACCATCGAGGGTTTTCTATTCCTAATTTAGGTATGGAAGGCTTAATACCATAGGCTAGTTACCTACTATCTGTCACCGTCTAACCATTTGTTGATGAAGTGACACACTACACCAGCCATGACAGCAACAATAAATGAAATCATATATTCCATCTTAAACACCTCCCTTCCGTACCTGTTTGGGAGTGGTAACGAACCTATTTTATCATATAATGTGACACAGTTCTACAATTTTCTCAATATACCTTGTTATATAGTTTAATATTGTCTGAACAATGGCTTTTGCCAGTTACTTTTGTATCTATCTTTATCTATCTTTCGATTTTACACATTTCAAAAACTTTATCATTCCATGGTAACAGCTTTTCTAATTCACTGTCTGCCATTTCTTCAATAGGTCGTTTCTCTAATACATATGTTATATATTTATATACATTTAATCCATTCGCTAATGCTGTTTCGGCTATGCTATATGATATGGCACTTACCTCTGCACCTTCAGGACTGTCACTGAAAAGCCATCCCTTTCTACCTATAACATATGATTTCATTTTCTGTTCACTTAAATTATTGCTCAGACTGCAGCGACCATCTTCGAGATATGTCATCATATGTTCTTTTCTATTTAATGCATATGTAACTGCTGTGGCAAATTTACTGCCTTTAATGGGTTTCTGCTTTTCAAGCCATGACAAAAAAGCCTCAATTACCGGTTTTTCTTTCTTGAGACGACCATTTTTTATCTGTTTGTATGAATAACCTTTTTCTTTAAAATGTCTTTCATATGCAAACAGCTTATCACAATACTCTACGCCTTGCACCGCCGGACAACTGATATCACGATTTTTCCCTTTGGGTATGGCATCAAAGAAATATCTTCTTATGTGTGCAAAACAGCAACAGCGTTTTATATCCTGCACTTTGTTATAGCCTGTATAACCATCTGCCATAAGATATCCATTAAAACCTTTCAGAAATTCTTTCGCAACATCTCCTCTACGCGTTGATGCATATTTATACAAAACTATCGGTGGTGTATCATCTTCGCCGCTTCTAAACAGCCACATATATGATTTTGCCGTTGCTTCGCGTCCCTCCTCTTTCAAAACCTGTATAGGGCTTTCATCTGCCATAGCAAACTCTCTGCTTAACAGCAGTCTGTGGTAAAATTCGTACAATACACGCAGATACTTATCGGTACATTCTATAACCCAGTTAGCCATTGTTGCACGGCTAAGTTCAAAACCATACTGCAGCCAGTCTTTTTCCTGACGGTACAATGGCATCCCATTAACATATTTTGAGTAAATCACCCAGGCAACAATTGATGGCGATGCATAGCTTCTGAGTAGTGCCGGTGGAACAGGAGCATGTATAATATTTGGTTTTTCCTCATCTGTTTTACATTTTGGACAACCATAATGTACACTGACATATTCCACAACTTTTAAAGTTGCAGGTATGTATTCAAGTTCCTTGCGCACAGTCTCTTTTCCTATAACTTCTAAGTGTGTACCGCATATGGAGCAAATCTGTTCTTCTTCTGGTAAAGTAATCTCTCTGATTTCAACTGGAAGATTTTTGGTTTTCTCAGCAAAAGTAACTTTTTTCTTTCTTGTATGCTTTTTTACGACTATCTCTTCTTCAGCTGCCGGTAATTCTTCAATTGTTTCATCTGATTCATCGGAAAGATTAAATGATAATTGTCCATCTGTCTGCTGCTCCATTTTTTCACGTGATGAACCAAACAGTTTTCTTTTCATATAATCAATCTGTTCATTAAGAAGTTTGACCTGAACAGTCAACTCCTGAACCTGAATATTACTGATATTTAAAGCTGACTGGAGAGTTTTGTTTAACTCTCTCTGTTCATTAAGTGAATCTTTTAATTCCCTTATCAATATATCTTTTGCATCAACAGACATCAGATTTTCCTCCACGATTTGATACAATTATTATAACATATCTTAGAGTAAAAAGATAGCTGTAATGCCTGTTTTTATGGGGTTGATTCATTTTTTAACAGGTGGTTTTATCGCTTTTGGCTGTTCTATTTCAAGACCATCCATAAGCCACTCAAACTGTTTCCATGTAAGACTTTTTACTTCATTTTGATTGCGTGGCCATTTATAACTGCCTGAACCTGTAAGTCGTTTATATAATAAAACTATGCCATCTTTTTCACGATATATTGCTTTTATGCGGCCTTTTTTTCTGCCACAAAATAGGAAAAGACTGTTCTCAGTTGGATTCATTTTAAGTTGTTCTTCTATTATTGCGCATAAGCCATCAATTTGTTTTCTCATATCTGTTCTGCCACAGACTATGTAAACATTGTCCAGAGCAGATATATCCCCTAACATGAGACCTCCTGTAATACAGTGAGAAGTCTTTTTAATGTGTGTTCATTAAAATCATCCTGGAGTGTTATGCTTGCATTTTTATATTTAAACATAATAGGTGCTATCTGTGTATCATTTTCTTCCGCAAACAATGTTATGTTTTCTGCTGCTTCTGGTAACACATTTACACAGACAACATCCTGTTTTTCAGTAACTATATTAGTGCTACATTTGAAACTGTGTTCTGGTATCTCATAGCAGGCCTGTTGTCTGAGCTTTTTAATCCACCAATAAAATGTACTTGGTGCAATATCATTATTAATACACCATTGCTTATCTGACAAACCGCTCTTACGGCACTGCATGACAAGACCATAAATTTTATCATAGTATAATTTTTTATCTGCCATATATTTTCTCCTCGCTTTTTGTAATATTATAGTAAACGGCTCCAATATTGAATAAGAAACTTCAAGATTACTGGAGTGAACGTTTCCAATTTTTGAGACAATCTAATTATGGCATAATATTTTTTAATGTGCTATCCGTGGGGATATTTTGCGCTTACAGTTCTTCAAGCAATTGCTCAAAAACTGAATCAAAAGGTTACAATTGCAGTTGCCAACGGAAAATATAATGTTCCAGCTTTTTTTGATTCGGTAAAAGGGAAAAATGCCAAATCTAAAATATTAATTGTTGTTGATTCCGATGGCGATGTAGAAGGAACACAAAAACTAATAGATGATGATAATTACGATCTAGCAATAATTGATAGTCGAATTGAGGATTGGTTTATGCCTGAAGTAGCAGATTTTAGTAAACTTAAATTGATGCAATCAATAGATTCAATTATCGAAGATGTTGATTTTGCAGAGCTTAGTAAAACTCATAAATCGTTTGCTAAAGTTGTTAATTTTATGCAAAAATAGTTTGTATCTTTTACATAGAAAATCCTAAATCGTGGTTGAATAGTAGACAAGCTCCTCCTGCTTAGCATTTTTCTCCAAAAGATTAATATTTTTGTACCCAAATCGTACCCAACGCCATCTAAAAAATCCATACAAAGCCCATAAATACAAGCTTTGTATGGATTTGCCTTTTTATTCAAACTCTTGGGCTGAGAGATTTATCTGGCTGTTTCTTGGTACACATTTGTGTGTTTTATTCTTCATATTCATCTTATTTCGCATTTTTGTGTACCTCACCTCAAATTTTTAGAGCCAAAATAGAGCCAGGTATTAGAATTAAGATATAGGACATCTCTTGATAAAATCTACAATGGATTACTCCTTAATTGTTATAGAAAAAATTCTACTTGCAACTGCATTATACGACTCAACAAAACTCTTCTTGAATTTCTCTACCAACTCTTTATTATCGGCAGCCCAAAATTCAAATAACTTTGTTGAGTCAAATATCGCCTGATGATCAACAAACCATTTTTTATATTTTTCTCTATCCTTTTCTTGATTATATCTCGATGAATCTGGTCCATTTTCCTTAAAATATGTCCAATTCATGTCAACTTTACTAGCATTCTCCCAATATGGATGTTCTGGGTCCAAATCAAGAATATACTTGTATATTACTTCCTCAGGTCTTACAGTCCCTGGTAATTTTATGATATTATTTAAACGATTTCTTAATTGTTCAGGAATCGTTTGTAAATCCTTATCATTTACATCACCATCAAGCACAATAAGAACATTTCCAAAATATGATATATCACCAGTATATAGACTTAATAGTTGTTCACAACCAATTTTGACATCTAATATATCTACATAAGGCAGATACTCTGGTACTAATTTACGTATAAACCACCTATTTTCTGCATCTTCTGAATAAACTTTTACTTTATTTGAATTTTGCAACATAGATTCCACCAATAAATCATTTTCAATTGTTGAATAATCCGGATTGCGTTTCATTTCTAAATGTCTATTTCCATTTGTAAAATAATACAATTCAACAGGATTATTCTTATTAATATTATTATGCACAGTTTTGTTGCAAATATGCTTAAGTAAATCAGAACTATGCGTTGTCACAACAACTTGTATATCATTTACTTTTGCTTCCTTTGTGAGTAAATCAATAAGCCTCTTCTGTGCTGCTGGATGAAGTGTTGCATCTATCTCATCAATTAACAGGAGACCTCCAGTCCACTCTTCTCGTTGTTTTTTCAGTCTTTTAAAAGAAAGGATAGCCATTAAAATCTGTCCCAAGTTATCTTGACCGGATGAATTAGTCAGATAATCATACTTATCAGTTTCTATGCCAACACCTTTTTTCTTATCAGTTTCTCCTATTGAATAATTGCTAACATCCGTAACTGTATCATATAGTGATAATATCTGAGTATATTGTTCAACAAACCACTGTTTCTGTTCATCATCAATGAACTTTATCTTTTTTGTGGTTATTTTGTCCTCATTAGCCTCACCTATAGGAAATAACCTAGATAATCCCAAATAAATTACAGGTATCTGCATTTTAGCTTCTGTTTTTTTACCATCTTCAAGCATTTTTAATGGAATCACTCTAAATCGATCTTTTCCATTATCATTTTGCCAAGCAGTCCGGAATTTTCTATAATCGATCTGATCATCATTTTCATCGACTATATCTATTTGAATTCTGTCAGAGCCTGAAGCATCATATTTTTTGCTTCCATGAAAAATCTCACTAAATTCTGCTCTAAACTGTCCATCTGCATAAGTTGTTCCATCTTTCTTTTTTAATTCACCACTATTGGCCAATATACCTAAAATTGTGGATTTACCTGTTGAATTTCGCCCGGCCAAGACTGTCAATCTTTTTCCTAACGAAATATCCATATCCTTAAATTGTCTAAAATCATTCAACTTTAATAACTTGTACATTCGTGATCTCCTTATCGTAAATTCACACAAATTCCATTATGTTGTAATTGACTATCTGTAGGTATCATACTTTTCCGTTTAAATATAATAATCTCACTTGCTTTTCTCTTTACAGCCGCACTATAATTCAAATCAAATCTCTTTAAGATATGATTTTGATAAATATCTGCTATTTCCTGAACGTCATCATATGTAATAACCCAATCACAATTAACTTGATTATTTATCATTCTCTCGATCCTAACATGATCATCATATGAAAAGAAGTTCAAATATAATTGTTTTCCTTTATCAAAATATGGCGGGTCGAAATACACAAATGCGTTCTGCTGATATTTTGGTAAATAATTTTGAATAAACGAATTAACATCTTTATTATATAAATGAATATGGTTTTTTCGACTTGCAATTTTCACTATACGTTCTATCAATGCTTCTCTGTTAAATCTTGCATCCATTCTCCAATTACCAGCTTGTTCTATACCGCCAATTACGCCACCCTTTATTATCCCTGATCTATTTGTTCTATTCAAATAAAATGTTGCGAAACCAAGCTCATAACTATATCGACTACAATCATCAATTATTTCTCGCTGCCTGTTCCATTCATCAATGCTCAGTTCTACATTTCGTATATTATTTATAAATCTATCTGTTTCTGTAAGAATTGCTCTCCAAAATGAATATATCCCCTTATCCAAATCGTTGATAACTATATCACTCACAATTCCCTTTTCCAATAATTCCAGTGCAATTCCCGCGCCACCAGCAAAGGGTTCCACATAGGTTCCACCCAAATGTCCTGTTTGTCTAATCAATAATTCCATAAATGGCTCTAATTTTCCTTTACCACCTGGATATCTTAACGGAGAATAAAACATACTGTATCTCCTTTCTGTCCAACTATTATTTTATCTAATATCATATCAATTTTTATCTAATTTCACATCTAAAGTATACAGCATTTTGTGCAAAACATCTATACTTATTTCAACTCTCATACCTAAAAAACTCCCTAGCCATCATCTCCGCCGTAGCCCGATTATACCCCTTTTTCAAATACCCTTGCACAATCGTCCCAAACATTCCCTTAACCATATCATCCTCAATATCACAATATGCCTGCATCTCCCCAGACAAAGCCATTGCCACATACTCTATCGGCTTATTATCCAACAACCTATGCAGCTTCGCCAGTGACTGCTCTGTTGTCCTCAGAGCAGCCTCCACTTCTTCGCACTTTATCCGCAACATATTTCCATCTGTAAACCACACCTCAACATAGCCGTTATCCATGTTATAAGCACAT
>ERZ773158.1197-NODE-1197-length-25142-cov-8.359270_pt1 | contig 25142 bp, 22 predicted proteins | sample MGYA00511918_ERZ773158 | MGnify/ENA primary metagenome ERZ773158 (study PRJEB29015, sample SAMEA2737876) | human gut metagenome | biome: human gut; feature: human-associated habitat; material: faeces | place: China | collected 2012 ...
GATGGAGGTAAGTTTAGATGAGTAAGAATTATGAAAAAGTAAAAAATTACTATGATAAGGGATTATGGAATGAGAAACGCGTACATAATGCGGTAGGTAAGTGGATCACGCTGAAAGAGTATGAACAGATTACAGGAAAAGTATACGCAGAAGAGGAGGACGCTTGATGCAGCAGACAGAAAATTATGGATTTAATATCCCGGAAGAAAATGAATTCTACGACGTGAAACTGGAAAATGAAAATTGGAAAAAGTTAGATGCTACGCTTAAGGAGATCAGCGATAAGCTGGATGCAGTAAAGGCAACTGAATAAAACCAAGAGCCTAAGAGCCGATTACATGACCATGTGTTGTGTAGCCGGCTCTTTTGCATAAAGCCTTCGGGCAGAAAGAGAGGAAAAAAGAAAATGAAAGAATTTGACAAAGTAAACGTGATTTATGGAGTAATTGCCACGATGGGGGTGGCACTGTTTGGGAAGTACTGGTTCCTGTTTTTTGGATTTCTGGTATTAAATGCGGTTGATTACATTACCGGATACTGCAAGGCGAAGTTTTACAAAAAGAACGAGTCAAGTGCGATCGGCGCAAAAGGAATCTTAAAAAAAGTGTGGTACTGGATTGTAATTGGTATGGCATTTTTTGTCTCAATGAGTTTTGTACATATGGGGGAGATCATCGGCATTAATCTTTCGTTTGTGCAGCTCTTCGGATGGTTCACGCTGGCAACATATTTGATTAATGAGGTCCGCAGCATTTTGGAAAATCTGGTTGAAATGAATGTAAGGGTACCGGCGTTTTTGATTGCCGGACTCGATGTGACACAGAAATTGCTTGACACCAAAACAGAGATTAAGGAAAGCGAGGAATAATCATGGCATATAGAAAAATTGGACAGGCAGGTCTTAAGCTCATCATGGAGTTTGAGGGCTGCCGACTGGCAGCATACCAGTGCGCTGCAGGCGTATGGACGATCGGATATGGTCACACGGCGGGCGTACATAGAGGAATGAAGATTACACAGGCGCAGGCGGAAGCGTACCTGAAACAGGATGTGGCGAAGTTTGAAAAGTATGTCAACAATGCTTCTTATGTTCCATTTACGGACAAGCTGAACCAGAATCAGTTCGATGCACTCATATCGTTTGCTTTCAACCTTGGACAGGGAAATCTTATGAAGTTGTGCAAAGGAAGGACCATCAACCAGGTATCGGGTGCTATGCCGCAGTATTGTAAAGCAAATGGAAAAACCTTGCCGGGATTACAGCGGAGAAGAAAAGCGGAAGCGACTCTTTATAATAAGAAAGTACAGAGTTGCACCGGTGCAACCACAAAAACGGATTATAAGGCAGGAAACTGGTACCGCGTGAAAGAATCTGTTCCAGTCTGCAATGGATATTACGGCGAGCATGGCAAGTACATTTACTTGTCCAATCAGATCAAGACATCCTGTGACAACAAAAATGGCATCGGATACCTGAGAAAAGGTGCTGACATTAAGCCGGTAGAGGTCAGAAAGTTCGATGACGGCTCGATTTGGTTCAAGTTAGATGCCACGATTGCATGTCTGGCTGTGGGAGTGGACGGAAAAGTTTATATCGGGTAATAAAAATCTGTAAAAGGAGTATTTTCCTTACTAATATTTTATATTATAATAAGGAAAGAACACGAACTTAATCTTGGTAATGAGAAAGAATAATGTCCGCAAAATGTCCACAAAGGTGTCTCAAAGCACCGGAAATAAAGGAAACGCATCTTGACTTTTAATCAAGTTGTCCGGGGTTCGAATCCCCGATGTCTCACGATTTGAAAATGCGGAAGTGTTGATTTTTCAGCACTTCCGCTCTTTTTTATGCTTTTTCGATTGGGTTGGAGAGTATCTGTTTTTTTCATGTCCACATTGTGTCCGCAGGATCATGTATCTTATGGATGGCAAGTTAGTGTAATGATAATGTATGCCAAGGGAGGCAAAAATGAGCCAGTTTTCATCAGATAAACCACAAGTATTTATTCCGCCTGCGTTTGAAGATTTTCGGGGATATCTGTCTGTTCCGTATGACAGGGATGTTCCATTTCAGGTCTGTCAGATCAACCAGGGATACAGCAGAGAGGCATTTACGCTGCGGGGACTGCATTTTCAGATGGGGGAGCATGCACAGGCAAAAATGGTTTCCTGCCTGCATGGTTCGATTTTTAATGTTGCCGTGGATTTAAGACCGGGAAAATGTTTTGGGTATTCATACAGTGAAGTTTTATCTTTTGAAAACCGGAAAATGATGTATATTCCAAAGGGGTTTGCCCACGGGTATCTGACATTGGAGGATGATACACTGATGCAGTGGTGTGTGGATCAGGATTTTTGCGGGGAGGCAGCACAGGCCGTGCGGTATGATGACCCGGATCTCGTCTGGAAAGGCGAAGCATGGCCTAAGGGAGAATATATCATTTCAGAAAAAGATAAAAATGCCATGTGGCTGGGAGAGCTGCTTTTAGACAGATAAGTATATTTAGAAAAAAGTAGATTTTTGCTGTATAGGAATTGATATTTAGACAGATAAAAGAAAAATACCCCGGGCAGATGCCCGGGGCATATATTTCTGGCAGTCAGTCTGCCGGAAAAGTGCACAAGCTATTATTAACAACCGAGGTTAAAATATTTGCAGATAGCATTAAATAACTCGGAACAGCTATTGAAATTAAAACACATAGTTTCGTCCTCCTTATTTTCTTTGAAATCATGTCTTAGCTAAGTACAAATGAATTGTAACAAGTCTGTAACATTTTCACAATAGGAGTACATTGGAAACATGGGAAATATCTGGCCTTAGGATAAGTCGGGATGAGTTGGCTCTTTTTCGAGCTTTGCAAACCAGCTATTAACGGCCTTGCTTACCTCGTCACGTTTACGGAAAGGAATCTGTACAATGGAGTGGTCTTCCATAATAAGGTCGTGCTGCAGAATTCCAGTGACATGGTTTAAGTTTACCAGATAGCTGCGGCCAACCGGAAGAAAACAGGCAACAGAGGCAAAGTCCTCGGTAAGCTGCGTTAAGTTCCCGGAAATCGTAAAAGTCTCTGATATAGCGTGCAGCAGGATATTGTGCTGCCCGGTTTCGAAAAAGAGAATATCTGAGTAAGGAAGAGAATATTCCTTCCTACGGACAGAAAAGGTAAATACTTCATTGGATTCCTCTAAAAGCGTATCACAGCGGCTCATGGCATTGAGAAAATCTGCGTGTGAGTAAGGCTTTTGCAGATAGTAAAGAGCATTTACCTCATAGCTTGCCATGGCATGTTCCGTAGAAGAAGTGGTGAAAATAATGCCACCCGCATAGCCCAGTGAGCGAAGAATACGTGCTGTTTCCACACCGTCCTGGTTATTCATATAGATATCTAAAAACAGCAGAGCCGGATAACGCTTTTCTTCTTTATAATATTGAATCATCTCTTCGCCCGAAGAAAAAAGTAGAATCTCCATATTACAATGATGTTTCGTGGCATATGTATTCAGATGATGTTTCAGCCGTAAGGCATCGCTTTCAGAATCTTCGCATAAGTAAATCAGCATAATTATTCTCCTGTATATAAAAAGTAAAAAACACCGGATACGAGACAAGTATAACATATTGAAAGAAAATAAGAATCATTTTTTATCGACAATCAGGAAGATAAAATCACAATTTGGAAGAATTGGTTGCAAAATTCCAGGCGTTTTCTTAAGATAGAAACTGTGTGAACAAAAGAAATAGAAATAAAAAAAGGAGAGGAAATATGGGAAGAAACCGAAAAAAACGATGTCTGGCATTTTTGATGGCATTGACTATGATGACAGGCTTATTTATGGGAGATGCTGCCGGACTACTGGTAAAGGCAGAGGATACGCCGGCATCCGTTCAAATAGGAAGTACAACATTAGAGACGGGCTGGTATGTGAAGGCGGTGGATCCTCCTTCTACACCGGGACCATCTGCAACGATTCGTGGCGTCGATAAAGTAGGGGAAGAACCGGAAAGTGGTGGCTATATTTACTTTGATAAGGATACGGCAACCATGACTGTATATAATGATATGGAGATTGCTACTTCCGGACCGAATCCGGTGACAGTAACAGGCGGAAACTTAACAATTTCCGGAGCAGGAAATTTTACTGTAGAAGGAACTTCTCCTGCATTTCTGTTAGCCGGAACCGGTGCTGCCGTTGTCACAAAGGATTTTACCGGAAATTTTAAGGTGACAAGTAATAGTAATGTAATAAACGGTGGCAGCAGATTTGAGATAGATACAACCGGTGATATTACACTGGAAACTGCATCAACGTCTTCAGAGCCAATTGTTTTGAGCAGTGGAGTGGTTGATTTAAGTGGAAAGAAAGTTACGATAACCGCACCATGTGGTATGATTGACAGTGGAGTATCCACACTGAACCTGACACAGACAGAAGGAGACCTTGCATTAAGTTCTGCATCTGATTATTATCCAATTTTCAGTGCAGAAAATGTTACCCTGAAAAATACCGGTGGAAAGGTAAAACTGGAAAATACCAGCACAGGGGTGTTGACTGACAGTAATCTTACGATTGAAGCTGCAGGAGATATTTCTTTAAAATCAGCGAAGGGAATAACAAGCAAGAGTAATCCACAGGTGAGATTAACTTCAACCAATGGGGATGTTACAATTGAACAGACCGCAAACCCTGTCATGCAAGATGGTAAGCTGACGATTCAGGCATTGGCAGGAGCAGTAAGCATTTCAACTAATGCACCGGTACCGATGTTTATGGCAGAACTTGATATAAAGGCAAAGAATGATGTAACACTGAAACAGAATGGAACAACAGATTCATCACTTACCTGGGGTGGAGCAGGTGGAAGTATTGAGTGTACTGATGGGGATATTACAATAGAACAGGAAAGCAGCACATATGTGATTTCAACTTTGAATGCAGTCAGCCTGAATGCAGGTGGAACGGTTACGGTAAAGAGAAATAAGGAAGGAACAGCATTAGCTTCCATGGTGAATGGGATTTTTGAAACAGGTGTAATCCAGCTTGTAGACGGCACAAAGAAAGGAGCCATCGTAGATGGAACCGTATATGCTGCCAGCGGATGTACGCATCCAAAGCGTATCAATGGAAAATGTGTTGTATGTGATGACCAGGAGCCGGTGGCAGCTATTGTAGATGCCAACGGAAATGTAACAAATTATAACAGTCTGTCCGATGCATTCAGCAATGCCAATAAATACAATACCGTAAAATTATTCGTTGATTATAAGAACAGCAGTGAAGCAATTGATTTATCCTCTGTATATAAGGCTGTAAATCTTGATTTAAATGGGAAGAGTTTAACATTAGATGCATTTAATATCATGAATCACTTAAGCGTTTCCAATGGAAAGCTTAACCTGAGAATGCTCAATGATGCAAATACTAGTCTTTCTGATAAATGTACATTAGAAAATGTGGAAGCGGATATCCATGAGATAAGTTGGACTGCAAATGGTGGCCTGGAATTAAAGAGCAGTAGACTTCATGTAGGTTCACAGGCATCCCCTTGCTCATTCTTTGTAGAAATGATTACAATAGCACCGGATGACGATTCTGTAATTACAGTAGAAAACATGATAAGTGGTCTGGCAAAATATAAAAATGTACCAGCAATGGAACAGGCATTAGGTAAATTAATTCCTTTCGGATATTCAGTTTTTGTTGATACTGATATTACAGTACTGGATGAATCCGGAAATCGTGCCCAAAATCTGGTGCTTCGTAATAAGAAGCTGGCAGAAGCGGACATTACTTTAAACCCGGCTGCCTTTGTCTATGATGGCACAGGAAAAGAGCCGGCTGTAACCGTAACGTATGATGGAATGACATTAACGGAAGGAAGGGATTTTACGGTTACTTATATTGACAATATTGAAGTGGGTGATACAGCTGCAGCAATTATCAGTGGTTCCCGCTTTTTAGGCAGTGTAACAAAATACTTCAGCATTACCAAAGCACATCGTGGAGCACCAACAGGACTTACCGCAGTAGCAGAAACCATTGATGGCAAAAATGATGGAAAGATTCGTGGTGTGAATGCTGAGATGGAATATAGTATTGATGGAACTACCTATACCGCAATTACAGAAAATGAATTGAACGGACTTACCGACGGAACTTATCTGGTACGTTATCAGGAAACACGCAATTATTATGCGTCTTCTGCAACACAGATTGTAGTAGAAAAAGGACTTCCTTCTTCCGACAGCTTAAACCCGTCAAACCCGGGCGACGGAAATAATCAGGAAAATACACCAGGTGGAAATAATAATGGAACTACATTAACCGGCGGAAGTAATATTGATACAACATTGCCGGGTGCATCTTCGGTACAGACACCGGCAGCAGCAACATCTGATAGCAGCACACAGGTTAAAACCGGAGACGACAATCAGATATTCCTGTATCTTCTTGTACTGATTGCTGCGGCAGGAGTGGCTGCGGGAGCATATGGCAGATTAAATGCAGGACGCCGTATGAAATAAGTGAAAAGGGATATATCGGAAATAGAAAAGACATGAAATAAAAAAGAAAAATGCTGTACTTCCAGAAATGGTGGTGCGGCATTTTTCTGTTGCAAAGAACATAAGGACGCGGTAAAATGTAGCGTAGTCAAAGAAGAGGAGATAGAAGATGCTGACACAGTTTTCAAGAACCGAACTATTGCTTGGAAAAGAAGCAATGGAAAAATTAGAGAATGCAAAGGTTGCAGTATTCGGAATCGGCGGAGTAGGTGGATATGTCTGCGAAGCACTGGTAAGGAGCGGAGTTGGAGCTTTTGATCTGATTGATGATGACAAGGTATGTCTGACGAATCTCAACCGTCAGATTATTGCAACCAGAAAGACCGTTGGAAAATATAAAACAGACGTCATGAAAGACCGTATTTTAGAGATTAATCCGGATGCCAGGGTAGAAGTGCATAAATGCTTTTTCCTGCCGGAAAATGCGGATGAATTTCCTTTTGAAGAGTATGATTATATCGTAGATGCAGTAGATACGGTAACAGCGAAGATTTCACTGGTTATGAAGGCACAGGAGATGAATGTGCCGATTATCAGCAGTATGGGAGCCGGAAATAAGTTAGATGCCAGTCAGTTCCGTGTGGCAGACATTTATAAGACAAAGGTATGCCCTCTGGCAAAAGTAATGCGCCGTGAGTTAAAGAAACGTGGCGTAAAGAAACTTAAGGTGGTTTATTCTGAGGAGCAGCCAACCAGACCAGTTGAAGATATGGCAATCAGCTGTAGAACCAACTGTATCTGTCCGCCGGGAGCAGCCCATAAATGTACGGAGCGGCGTGATATTCCGGGCAGTGTGGCATTTGTGCCATCTGTCGCTGGACTGATTATCGCAGGTGAAGTAGTAAAGGATCTGGCAGCAAAATAAGAAACAGATAAAGAAAACCGGATGTGGAATCACATCCGGTTTTCCGTTTCTATTGATTTCCTTATCAGGAAAATTATTTCTGAGGACCTGCAGAAACAAGAGCTTTACCAGCTTCATTTCCTTCGTATTTAGCAAAGTTCTTGATGAATCTGTCAGCAAGATCTAATGCTTTTGTCTCCCATTCAGAAGCATCTGCGTAAGTATCACGAGGATCTAAGATGCCTGAGTCAACACCTGGAAGCTCTGTAGGAACTTCAAAGTTGAAGAATGGAATCTGTTTTGTAGGAGCGGTTAAGATAGCTCCGCTTAAGATAGCATCGATGATACCACGGGTATCTTTGATGGAGATACGTTTTCCGGTTCCGTTCCATCCTGTATTTACGAGGTAAGCCTTAGCTCCGCTCTTTTCCATTTTCTTAACAAGCTCTGCAGCGTATTTTGTAGGATGCAGCTCTAAGAAAGCCTGTCCGAAACATGCTGAGAAAGTAGGTGTAGGCTCTGTGATTCCACGCTCTGTACCAGCAAGTTTTGCTGTAAATCCAGACAGGAAGTAGTACTGAGTCTGCTCTGGAGTTAAGATAGATACTGGAGGCAGTACTCCGAATGCATCTGCGGAAAGGAAGATTACATTCTTAGCTGCTGGAGCAGAAGAAATCGGGCGGACAATGTTCTCAATGTGGTTGATTGGGTAAGATACACGGGTGTTTTCTGTTACGCTCTTATCAGCAAAATCGATTTTTCCGTTAGCATCTAATGTTACGTTCTCAAGAAGAGCGTCACGTCTAATCGCATTGTAGATATCCGGTTCGGAATCTTTGTCAAGGTCGATAACCTTAGCATAGCATCCACCCTCGAAGTTGAATACGCCGTTGTCATCCCAACCATGCTCGTCATCACCGATTAAGAGACGCTTAGGATCGGTTGAAAGGGTTGTCTTACCTGTTCCGGAAAGTCCGAAGAAGATAGCGGTGTTTTCACCGTTCATATCTGTGTTAGCAGAGCAGTGCATGGAAGCGATGCCCTTTAATGGAAGATAGTAGTTCATCATAGAGAACATACCTTTTTTCATTTCTCCGCCGTACCATGTATTAACGATAACCTGCTCACGGCTTGTAATGTTGAACATTACTGCTGTCTCAGAGTTTAATCCTAATTCTTTGTAGTTTTCAACTTTTGCTTTAGAAGCATTGTAAACGATGAAGTCCGGCTCAAAGTTCTTTAATTCTTCTTCAGTAGGCTGGATGAACATATTTGTTACGAAATGTGCCTGCCAAGCTACTTCTACGATGAAACGGATAGCCATACGGGTATCTTTGTTAGCACCACAGAAAGCATCTACTACATAAAGTTTTTTGTTGGAAAGCTCTTTGATAGCGATGTCTTTTACGGCGCTCCATGCTTCCTCAGATGCTGGATGGTTGTCGTTCTTGTATTCATCAGATGTCCACCATACAGTGCCTTTGGAGTTCTCGTCCATAACGATGAATTTGTCTTTAGGGGAACGACCTGTATAGATACCAGTCATAACATTGACTGCGCCAAGTTCACTTTCCTGACCTTTTTCATAGCCTTCCAGTTCTGGCTTGGTCTCTTCTGCGAATAATGTTTCGTAGGATGGGTTGTAGACAATTTCTGTTGTTCCAGTAATGCCATACTTGCTTAAATTGATTTCTGCCATTTTGTTTTTTACCTCTTTCCTTTAAATATAGTAATATGATAATCGCCCGCAAAAAGCAGGTTTTTATGATATCTTGACTGAGAAACTATAAATCCTAGTTACGTCATCATAATTATTATACATAAATAAGTCATAAAATCAATAAAAAAACTGCGAAATTTTTGTGAAGTGAAGGAAGTTGAAAGATTTTCCACCTAAAGAATTAGCCTCCTGCTTAAAAATGCTGCCATATAATTCTGCAGAAGTCCGTTGCGGCAGAACCCCAGACAAGCTATAATACAAAGTAAGAGTTGGACTTGGCTATCTCTATTGGAACAGAATATATCGGAATGCATCTGCATTACCGTTCTTTCGTGTGTATCCCTTAGCGGGTATCGCAGCAAACAAATGGATGCCGGGCAAATGTCTGAGCTTGATTCTTTATATTTAGCAGGAAAATACGATGCGAGTTTTGCCCGGTGTCCATCAATAAAAGTTTGTGCAGATACCCGCTTAGGGATACCAGAAAGAACGGTAGCAGATGCATTCGGATATATTCTGCCCTAGGAGAGATAGAGAAAAATATAATCTTACTTTGTAGGATAATCTTGTATAGAAAAGGAGCACATGGGCTATGAAGATATTTCACTTATCCGACCTTCACATCGGATTGAAATTAATGAATCATGATTTAAGGGAAGACCAGGAATATATCCTGCATCAGATTGTAGAGCGGGCCAGAGAAGAAAAACCGGATGCCATTTTGATTGCAGGAGATATTTATGATAAAGCAGTGCCGGCGGCAGAGGCAGTAGAGGTATTCGACCGTTTCATCAATGAACTGACGGAGATGGTGCCGGAGGCTGTCATTATGATGATTAGCGGAAACCATGACAGCGCACCAAGAGTGAACTGTTTCCGAAGCATTTTATCAAGACAGCATTTATATATGATAGGAAAGCCGCCTGAGACGAAAGAGGAATACATTGAGAAAGTGACATTGACGGATAAGTATGGAAAAGTGAATTTTTATCTTCTGCCATTTGTGAAGCCGTCTATGGTAAAGCAGATTGTGGGAACGGATGAAAATGATAACAATCTTTCTTATGATGCAACTTTGCATAAGCTTCTGGAAAGAGAAAATGTAAATGAAGCAGAGCGGAATGTGCTGGTGAGCCACCAGTTCTATCTGCCGGCAGGAAAAGCGGCGGAGGATGTTGAGCGGATGGATTCCGAAATCCGCACCGTGGGAAATATTGATGAAGTATCTGCGGATGTGTTGGAGCGGTTTGACTATGCGGCATTGGGACACATTCATAAGCCTATGACCGTGGGAAAAGAGTGTTATCGTTACTGTGGAACACCTCTTGCCTGCTCCGTCAGTGAAGCGGGACAGAAAAAGGGCATTATTATGGTGGAACTGGAAGAAAAGGGCAGGCTTTCCACCAGAGTAATTCCGTTAAAACCACTGCGTCAGGTGCGTATTGTGGAAGGAGAATTAGAAGAAGTATTAAAGCAGCCATCCGATAATTTTGTAACTGTGATTCTTACCGATAAGGTGGATGTCAATGTCTTTGACATGCAGGACCGGCTGCGTCATGCATTTCCCAATTTGCTGGAAATCCGAAGAGAAACGCTGCACAAAGCCAATTATGAAATGGAAAAATTCCGGCATGAGGCAGAGCTTGATGCCTTTTCGCTATGCTGTGAGTTTATTGGAGAGATGAACGAGGAAGAGAGAGAAATTCTTAAGGAAGTCATCAATAAAGTAGAGGAGGAGAGTGAGTTATGAGACCATTAACCTTGGAAATGCAGGCATTTGGGTCCTATGGAGACCGGACGAAAATTGATTTTCGAAAACCATCCCAGAATTTATTTCTGATTACCGGAGATACCGGTTCCGGCAAGTCCACTATTTTTGATGCCATAGCCTTTGCGTTATATGGAGAAGCCAGTTCCACAGCTAATAAGAAAAGTGGAACAGAGCTGCAGAGTCAGTTTGCCACAGCAGGCGCAGAGCCTTATGTGGAATTGAAATTCTGTGAAGGAACAGAAGAAAGCGGCGTCTATACAGTACGCCGTGTGCCAAGACATGTCCGCCCATTGAAGAGGGGAAGCGGTGAAAAAGAAGAAAGCGAATCCGTTACCTTAATCATGCCGGATGAAATCGTTTATTCGCAAAAGGAAACGAATCAGAAAATCATTGATATTGTCGGGCTGAACAAGGGGCAGTTTATGCAGGTGGCAATGATTGCCCAGGGAGAATTTATGGAACTGCTCCGGGCAAAATCCGATGAGAAAAAAGTGATTTTCCGAAAATTATTCCACACAGAAAAATATGAAAAGATTGCCAATGAATTAGGAGACCGGAAAAGAAAATTAGATGCAGAGATTGCCACAATCCGTACGAAGTTTCATGCCAAAGCTGAGAATGCGGACATACCGGAAGCCTTTGAAGAAGCCGAAGCCCTGTTGGCATTGAAAAAGAAGATGCAGCAGGCGGATGCGAAAGCACCGGAGATGGAACGATTTTTAGAATTGATGCAGCAATTGTGCCAGTATCTTAAGGAAGAGGGAAAGCAGAAAAAGAAGGAAGCAAAAGAAGCGGAAAAACTGCGGGAGCATTGCAGGAGTGCGTTGCAGGAAGCGGAAAATCTGCAAAAATCCTTTACCCAGATGGAAGAAGCACAGCGGGAGTTAGCACGTCTTTTTGAAGCGGAAGAGGAGATAAAAGAGACTGCTCGGTTAGAGCAGATGATAAAGCTTGCCTATGATGCAAAGCAGCTCTATCAGCAGTATGAAGAAGCGGTAAAACGGCTGGAGGATTTAAAGGCAGAACAGCAGAAATTAGAAGAGAAGCTGCCGGAGATAAAGAAAGCTTTAAAAGAGGCAGAAAAGGAAAGAAACTTAGCAGAGGCAGAAAAGGAAACACAGCAGAAAAATTACAGTATTATAGAAGAAAAAGTAAATCGCACGAAAGCGGCATTGAAAGAAATAAGAAAAGCCGCACAGGAAGTAGAGCAGAGTAAAGATGCTTTGCAGCAGGCGGAAGAGACGGAAAAAGAGACAAAAGAAAAAAGCACTGTCTTAGAGCAGAATATCGTGCAGTGGAAAAAAGAAGCAGAAGCTTTCGAAGGAATGGAAGTAAGGCAGTTACAGCTTACCGGAAAGAAAAATGCTCTTGCAGAAATCGAAGATGCCGTAGCAGAGATTACAGAATCAAAGCAGTTTCTTGGTAAAGAAAAGAAACAGGAGGAACATGCAAAAGAGATTTATCGGGAAGCATCCGGACAGTATCAGGCAAAGCAGCAGGAATACGAAACATATCGTAAGCGGTTTTTCGATGCGCAGGCAGGTATTTTAGCAAAGGAATTAAAAGAGGGAGAGCCATGCCCGGTCTGCGGTTCCATGGAACATCCAAAGCCATGCATTGCGGTAGAAATGCAGGAAGAATTAAGCCGGGAAATGTTAGAAGCTTTAGAAAAAACGATTGCAAAGTTACAGCAGAAGCAGGAAGCGGCATCTACAGAAGCCGGTGCATGCCACGTAAGAAGAGAGAACCGGGAGAAAGAGTTGGCAGAAAGAAAGGAAAAGTGCCGGAATAAAATAGAAGACTTTGGAAAGGAAATAAACCCGGCAGCCGATAATGAAATAGAACCGTGGCTTGTCGCGCAAAAGAAAAAGCTTGCAAAAGAAGAAGAAACACTTTCTCAGGAGATAAAAAAGAAGAAGGAATTGTCTCATAAATTAGAAGAGGCAGAAGCAAAAAAGATTGCACTTCAAGAAGAAGAGACAGAAGCAACAGAAAAGAAGCTATTGGCAAAAGAGCAGTTTGACCGTTGTCAGGCAGCTTACACAGAGCGGAACCGCACCCTTGACTATACATCTGAAAAAGAAGCGGATGAAGTCTTGGCAGAAGCACAGCAGAAGAAGGCTTCTGCAGAAAGTGCATATGCAAAGGCTGATAAAGAAAAGAGCCGCTTAGAGGAAGAGAAAACCGGTACACAGACAGGCATTGTCCGTTGTGAAAGAGAACTTCCGGAACGGAAAAAGGAAGCAGAAGCCAAGCAGCAAAAATATGATTTATATATAGAAGAAAAAGATATTTCCAAACTGGAATGGCAGACTCTGGTGGAGCAGTATTCGATAGATGCCATGGAAGAGATGCGGCAGAAAAGGGAAGATTATCAGAATCAGAAGACGATGTATCAGAGCCGCTATGAGACAGCGAAAGAAACGGTAGGAGAGAAAGAAAAACCGGATATAGAGAAGCTTTCAGAGGAACTTAAGGCAGCAGAGGAGCAGAGTAAGCTTGCAGGCAGGGCAGTCAATGAGTGGGAGATTTCTAATCAGAAGGATACGGAAATCTTAGAAGCGGTAGAGGAAATATGGAGCGGGCGGCAGCAGGTATTAGAGCAGCACAACCGTATAACACGGCTTTATACTGTCATTTCCGGAAATGTGTCCGGCAGCCGTATGGATTTGGAGACCTTTGTGCAACGTTATTATCTGGAGCGGATTCTTTATGCAGCAAACCGCCGTTTTGAAGAAATGTCAGCAGGACAGTTTGAACTTAGAATGTTTGATGAGAAGAAGGCTGCAATCGGAAAGAACAAGGGACTTGACCTTATGGTATATTCCAATGTAACTGGAAAAGAGCGGGAAGTCCGTACGCTTTCCGGAGGAGAGTCCTTTATGGCGGCGTTATCCATGGCACTGGGCATGGCAGATGAGATTCAGGAAAATTCTGCTGCCATACATCTTGATATGATGTTTATTGATGAGGGTTTTGGCTCTTTAGACGAGCATGCAAGAGAGCAGGCAGTCCGGGTATTGAAGGAGATGGCAGGCGGCTCAAAGCTTATTGGAATCATTTCCCATGTAACAGAACTAAAGCAGGAAATGGAAGACCAGCTTCTTATCACAAAAGATGAGGAAGGAAGCCATGTCCGCTGGCAGTTAAGCTAGCGGATAGGCTCCCTGTTCTAACATTTCCGCCACCATGGCAGCCATAGCGGAAGGATGCTCCTTCATTCCGTTTTGCAGCCATTTTAAAAAAACATTATAAAGTGCGCCGGAATAGAAGTAGACTTTATACCGGTGAATATCATTATAAGGCATGTCACCCATATGATTTTCTAATTCCTGATCAAAAAGGTCTAAGTAAATGTATGCAAGACCTGCCTTATATACACTTAAAATAAATTTCTTGTAAGTCTTAAAATACCGGAAAATCAGTAAAATTGCCTCATAGCTGAAAAAGTCATTTTCAAGCTGTTCTGCCCGCTTCCGGTATTCTTCCATAATATCGTCTGTAATCTTAATTAACACTTCTTCCTTGGAATGAAAATTCCGGTAATAGGAAGCTCTTGCCACTTCGGCAGTGGTAATAATATCGGTTACGGATATATCGGAAAATGCTTTGGTGTCCATGAGTTTGGTCAGGGCACGGGCAATCTTTAATTTTACCTGGCGGTTCGCTTCGTATCGTTTGTCTGTTTCTTTCATTTAAATGCTCCTGTTCGTATGTGCTATGGATGTGTGCCGGTGGGTGGGACAGAATATGATATTCGTTTCTTACGATTTGCATTTGATATGTGCATTGGTTCATTACGCAAAGAGCGTTATTTTTCTTAGCACTGTATTTTTCTTGCTGTCAGGCTGTCCTTTCCGTTGCTTTGACCGGATGCCGGCTCTGTCCGTCTGATGCGGATACCACATTCCGTCTGAAAGAGACGCTAAGAATTCCGTTAAAGTTTCCGTATCTTCCGGCACCCGGCACATATTCGCATCCATGCTTAAGATGTGCCTCGCTGGCACATCCCTGTGCCAGCGTTGCCGGTTGCTGCCGGAATTCTAAGCGTCTCTAACAGACTGCATATATCGTATCCGCATTCAGGCGAACAGAGTCCGGCATACTGTCAAACATTGGAAAGACAGGCTTTATCGGCAAAAGAAAAATGCAGTGTAAGAAAAAACGCTCTTTGACGTTAGAAACAATGTATGTATCAAATACAAATCGTAATAACAAATATAAAACGACTGTCCCACCTACCGGCACCACATCCGTATCATGATACAAAATGATATAAAATGTCTCACATCAAACCATTGAAAAAAGGGAAAACTATGCTACAATGCTACTTATGCAGTCACAACAATGTGATATAAATTATCTCACATATAGTGTGGCATAGATACAGACAACAGTCAAGAGATGGAGACGAAAATGAAGATAATTACAGATACAGGATCTGATATATTAGAAATCGAAGCAAAGGCAATGGGCGTGGATTTGGTGCCGATTTCGGCAAACTTTGCAGATGTTATATTCGACCGGAATACAGAAGAGAATTTCAAAGCATTTTATGAGAAACTGCGCAGCGAGGAACAACTTCCGGTATCCAGCCAGCCATCACCGGCAGCATTTTTAGAAAAGTATGAAGCGGCAGAAGAAGCAGGCGAAGAAGTGCTGGTGATACTCATTTCCTCAAAACTTTCAGGAACTTATAACGGAGCGGTGCTGGCGAAGGAAATGTGCGGATATGAAAAGATATATATCGTGGATTCCCTGCAGGCATCCTTATCCTTGCGGCTTCTGGTGGAGTATGCCGTGAAGTTAAAAGAAGAAGGCAGAAGTGCAGAAGAGATTGCAGGAATCCTGGAAGAAGTAAAGAACCGCACCTATCTTACCGGTGTTCCGTCCACATTATTATATTTGAAAAAGGGCGGACGTATTTCTCCGGTAGTTGCAGCAGTGGGAAATGTAATGGGAATCAAGCCGGTGCTGCTGCTCCGGAATGGAGAGATTGAAGGATATTCCAAAGCCCGTGGCATGAAAGCAGCCAAAAGCGGAATGCAGGCATTTTTGAAAAAAGGAGAAGTGGATAGCTGCATGCCGGTAGAATTTGCTCACAGCAATAACCCGGAAATGGGAGAGGAATTTCGGAAAGAAACCATGGATGCTTTTTCCCTGACAGAAAGCAGCTTACATGAAGTTGGAATGGCAATCGGAACCCATATCGGACCGGATGCACTTCTGATGGCATTTATTTTAAAAGAAAGCATGAAATAAGAATTTTCAGATTTAAGGATTCTTTAATAATTGATTCGTTATAGTAGAACCAGCAAAGGAAATAAAACTTTGCCGGTTCTTTTTTTTTCTTTACAGGAAATTGCCTGCAAAGTAAAAAAACGCGAGGATGCACACTGCGGCACGAAACTTGCAAAGCGTGTTTCGCGTAGTTGAGGTATACTAAGAGGATAGAAAGGAGCAGAAGATGTTTTGGGATATCTTACGCAAAGACTTAAAGCGAAAGAAAACAATTAATATTATAATTTTGCTGTTTATTATTTTAGCTGCCATGTTTGTGGCAAGCGGGCTGAACAATGTACTGACGGTAGTAAATGGAACCGATTATTATCTTAATCAGGCAGACATTGGAGATTATGTAGTACTGACCCAGCAGGGGGATGGCGGTGTGCCGGAGCTTTTGGATACCTGTCAGTATGTAAAAGACTACCGCATGGATCATATTATGTATGCAACCAAGGGGAATATCAAGGCAGAGGGAAAAGAACTTGATATGGCAAACAAGGCAATGATCATAGAATCCATTTCCGAAAGTGAGATACATTTTTTCACAAAGGATAATAAGGAGCTTACAAAAGTGCCTGAGGGTGAGGTTTATGTCACAGGAAATTTCTTAGATGCAAATGATTTAAAAGAGGGGGATAAACTTACGATTACCCATGGCGAAAACAGTGTGGGGCTTACGATTGCCGGAAAAGCAAAAGATGCGCTGCTGGGTTCTGAATTTATGGGAAATAAAAGATTTATTTTAAATGAAGCGGATTATCAGAAATTTGCATCAGATGAAAGTCTTGCAGAATACCGTGGCGAGATCATTTATATTGATACAGACAATCCATCGGAAATAGCCTCTTTATTAAGCAATGCATCCAACATCCTATTTAACCGGGGACGGGGCATTTTTAAATTGTGTTATGTCATGGATATGATTGTGGCATTTGTGGTGCTGGTTTTAAGTGTATGCCTGATGATTGTATCCTTTGCAGTGTTGAAATTTACGATTACTTTTACGGTGACAGAAGAATACCGGGAAATCGGTGTCATGAAAGCCATCGGAATTACGGACTTTAAGATACGAAGCCTTTATCTTGTAAAATATCTGATGCTGGCTGTTGTGGGAGCAGCAATTGGATTCCTGGCAAGCATCCCATTTGGCAATATGCTTCTGCAGTCTGTGACAGAAAATATGATGTTGGGAAACAGTCATGCCATTACGGTAAATTTCATAGGAGCAGTCATTGTTATTGCAGTTACTATCTGGTTTGCATACCGGTGTACCGGAAAAGTAAAGAAGCTGACACCGGTGGATGCCATCCGAAACGGTCAGTCCGGAGAACGCTTTAAAAAGAAATCCATTTACCGGCTGGGAAAAAGCCATTTTAACAGTACCTGGTATCTGGCAGTCAATGATATTTTAAGCAGTCCAAGACGGTTCCTTACGATTATATTGTCCTTTTTCCTCTGTTCCATTTTTATGCTGGGAGTGGTTATTACAACAGATACCATGAAAAGTAAGAATCTGATTACGACATTTGGAAAAGAAAGTGATGTCTACATATCAGATGTATCACAGGCAATGGGTAATATGGCAGGAAAGACCCGGGCTGATTTGGCAAAAGAATTAGATGACCTGGCAGAAGAACTTACGGAAGAAGGCATGCCATCGGAAATGTCCGTCGAGATACAGTATACTATAAAGATAAACTTTCACAGCTTCATATAGGGTTTAACATGGGGGAGTATCAGAATTTTCTGGTGAAAGCAGATACAGAACGTTTGCTGGAAGTATTGCAGAATATCATAGAAAATGCTATAAAATATGGTAGTGGCAAAAAAATTGGTATATCAATTTCGAAAGAAGAAGACTGTGTGCTGATTACCGTGGAAAATACAGGAGAAGTTCTTCCGGCAGAAGAACTTCCGCATCTTTTTGACAGCTTCTATCGTGGCTCCAATGCAGGAAGCCAGGAAGGAAGCGGACTGGGGCTTTATATATGCAGAAAGCTGATGCATAAAATGAACGGGGATGTTTTCCTGAAACAGGAGGAAAATCTTTTTTCGGTAACTGTGGTAGTGGGGATGGCAAATTAGTCAATGAAAAAGGCAGGAAGAAAATGTAATATGATAAAAGCAGTTTTATTTGATATGGACGGAACACTCATTGATACAGAGAAATACTATAGAATCTGCTGGCCTAAGGCAATGGCGCATTTTGGCTATGAAATGAGTGATGAGCAGGCATTGTCCATGCGTTCCTTAGGACAACCCTTTGCACCGGCGCATTTAAAGGAAATGTTTGCAGATGAGAATCTTGACTATCCGGCTATCCGGGCTTACCGGAAGGAATTGATGGAGGAATATCTTGCAAAGAACGGTATTGAGATAAAAAGAGGAGCTATTGAGTTATTGAATTTCTTAAAAGAAAAGAAAATCCGGCGGGCAGTTGCAACGGCAACCGACATGGAACGGACAGAAAGATATTTAAAGCAGATAGGACTATATCCGTACTTTGATGAAATCATCAGTGCAACCATGGTAGAACACGGAAAGCCGGCACCGGATATCTATACTTTTGCATGTGCACAACTTGGACTTGCTCCGGAAGAATGCCTTGCGGTGGAGGATTCGCCCAATGGGGTTATGAGTGCTTGTCAGGCAGGCTGTCAGGTGGCAATGGTTCCGGATCAGACACAGCCGGATGATGAATTAAAAAAGAAACTTACGATATGTGCAAATACACTGGATAAATTGAAAATTTTATTTTCATAAAATGGGAGAGGTAAGATGAATTTTTTATTTGATACTTCAATTGATGTGAACCGCAGACAGTTTTATGTGCTGGCAATGGGAAGCTGTATCGGAAATCTGGCAGGATTTATTGGAAATGCATTGCTTTTCGGATGGAACGGAACAACGATTTTCTGTGGAATCTGTATGTTACTTATGGCCGCAGGAAGTTTCATTGGAATTAAAAAAGGTCAGATACGTTATGCGTCTTATTTGATGATAGCAGTATTAAGCCTTGTGGAATTTCCGGCACTGTATTATATATATCAGACGGGAACGATTGTATACATGGTACTTGCGATGGTAGCAATTGCGATTTTTATTCCAACCGGAAATGCAATCCGGTTTGCCGGCATAGTAATTGTAGCCGATGTGGCAGCAGTTATTTTAGCCTATATGAGACCGCTGGAAAGTGAAAAACTGTCAAAAGAAGTCGTGCTGCAGAGCACACTTTGTTCCCTGCTTATCGTTTTACTTTGTGTCTTTTTGATTTCTATCCTGCTTCAGATGCAGAGACAGAGGCAGGAAGAAGAAGTAAAGAAGTTGAATGAACAGTTGAAAGATGCCGCAGATAAGGATGCACTGACCGGACTCTATAATCGTCGTTATTTAAATCAGTATCTGGGAGAACTTATTCTGGATGAGAAGGAAGAATTTGATGCGGTACTGATTGATCTTGACTTCTTTAAACATGTGAATGACACTTACGGACATGGGTTTGGAGACATTGTTCTGGTGGAATTTGCAAGACTTTTAACAAAGCATGTAAAGAATAAAGGGATTGCGGTACGCTTTGGCGGAGAAGAATTTATGCTGGTTTTAAAGGGGATGAACACGGATGAAATCGGTAAAATGCTAGAGCATATAAGACGGGAATATAAGGAATTTACAAAGCATGAAAAGAATATCGAATGCTCTTTCAGCAGTGGTGTACAGCATTATACAGAAGGAATTGCTGTTACGATATTATACCGCTTAGCGGATGAGAAACTCTATGCGGCAAAGGAGCGGGGAAGAAACCAGGATGTCTTTGATTTAGAATCATAGAAAGATAAAAAAGGGGCGTGAAATGAAAAGGAACATCAGGAGGATTCGTTTATGAAAGGGAAAAAGTTTTTAGCAATGATATTAAGTGCAGCGTTGGGAATGTCAACGTTTGCGGCTTGTGGAAGAAGAGTCGTGGAGCCGGAGAAAAAGACCACAGAAACAGAGGCAGTGACTGAGACGGAAGAAACGGAAAACTCAGAAGAGGTGACAGAGGAGACAGAAACGGAAAATGTGGATGAAGATGACATTTTTGCACAGCTTGCAGGAGAAAGTTTTATGTTTACCAGCGGAGCCGGCGCATGGGATTCTACATTGATTTTATCCGAGGATGGCTCTTTTGTGGGAAATTATCATGATGCAGATGCGGGAGATAGCGGGGATGGATATCCAAATGGAACCCTTTACTATTGTGATTTCTATGGAAAATTCACCCAGCCGGAAAAGATAAATGATTATACCTATGAGATGCAGTTGGAGGATATTGCAACGAAGGAAACAGAAGGCGACACGGAAATTAAAGGCGGCGTGAAATATATTTACACGGGACCGGCTGGGTTGGAAGAGGTTTATGATTTATATATTTATCTGCCGGGTGCACCGTTAGAAGAATTGCCGGAAAGATTCCTGGACTGGGCATCCATTGGTCTTACCGATGATGATACGACGCTTCCATTCTATGCAATTTTTAATACGCTGACCTTTGATACCTTTTTAGGACCGAGTGGAGATAAGGTTACGGTAAATGATAAAACCACAACTTCCGATGTATCCATAGAGAGTGAATTGCAGAAAATCGAGGAGAAAGCAGCAGCCATGCAGGAAGACCTTTCCAGTGGAGAACTGACACAGCAGGAAATGAATACCCTGTCTCTGCAGTTGTATCAGTTGTGGGATAATGAGCTGAATTCTATCTGGAGCCGTTTAAAAGAGACTTTGGATGAGGACACTATGACGACTCTTACCCAGGAAGAGCGTGACTGGATTAAGACAAAAGACAGTGCAGTAGAGGAAGCCGGCAAAGATGCCGAGGGCGGAAGCCTGCAGCCATTATTGGAAAATGATAAGGCGGCAGAATTAGCAAGAAACAGGGTATATGAACTGGCAGAGTATTTGAAATAAAAAGATATTTTAGCGAGGAAAAATGGTTACATTAAATGATTACTTATACTCCGGAGCAACGGTGTTCCGGATATTGAAAAAGTATACGCAGGACCTCCGGGCATCCGCAAAAGTATCAAAAAATGAAGTGGATCTGGTGCACTGCAATTTCCTGATTCAGATTATGGAGCTGTTAGAGCACAATGATTTCCTGACAGCGCAGTCCCAGAAAATCCGTGAGTTCTACAAATATATGGCAATGGAATATCCTTATCTTTCCTTTACTTTTAAAGGAAGAATCAAGTCACTGATTCGTGCGGAGGGCAAATTCAACGGCTATATTGTAGAGTATATTTATGATTATTATAAAAAGCATAAAAGCTATCCGGACATTGCAGAATTAAAGGAAAAGCTGAACTGCTTCCGTGATCTGATTGCATATCGGATTGTGATTTCCATGCCACGGTGTCATTTGAAAAATCATGAGAACCGCGAAGAAGAGGAATTAAAGCACCTTTATCAGATTGCAAATGTGCTGCCACAGTTTTTAGAGGAGCGTGGATTTACGGCAGAGCCGACAGGCGGTGTCTTAAGAAGCAGTTCCCCGCTTTTGGATGATGCTGTAAAACCATATTACAGGGATTATATCACCAGCGAAAAGGAGGACGATTACAAATCCTTACATATTACTTTTTATGATAACAGTGCGAGATGTTATGTGGAAATGCAGCTTCGCACAAAGCAGATGGATGACATTGCAGAAATCGGTTCCGCCAATCATATTAATTATGAGAAAAAGCAGGAAGCATCCAGAGCACGCCGGGATACCATCCCGGAGGGAGAATGCATTTATTTTGATGAAGCTTATGAACGGTGCAGGCGTTTGCAGGAACTGGAGCTTTCCGGTGTGGATGTCGACATGTTTACAGCAGTAAGCAACAGCCTGATGAATGACGGCTGCGGCTTATACCGGGGAAGACTGATTCTTCCTTATGAGCATTTGTCGAGATTTCAGAATGATTTGATTGATTAGAAATAGAACAGAATGGAAGCGTATGAAACGGAGAAGGCAGCTATGGGTGAAAATATGGAAAAGGAACAATGGATGAAAGAGAGTCTCCAGATGCAGAAGGCAAGCTGGATTCAGGATGAAATCACAAAGCGCAGAGAGCGGGAAGATGAGTTGCTGCAGCAGATTTTTATGGAACAGAAAATGTTGCAGGAACTGGACGAAGACATGGACGAAAATATGGCACATGCCAGAGAAGGCCGCAAATACCGGGAGGACATGAAGGAGCGGGTCAATGACCGGGTATATGAAATCCATGACCTGAGTGCAGATAAGCGAGAGGGAATGCGGGAATACAAATATGCATACCGCAGAGGCTACGCCCTTGCCATGTTTTTCTTTTCACTGGCATTGTGCGTCTTTGTAGGCTTTTTACATGGAATCACATCACAAATCTGTCTGATGCTGATGTTCTTTACCGGCGTGCAGGCTGCCATTTTTGTACATCAGAAGCAGTGCTTCTTTCTCTGGAGACTCATCTGCGATATTTTCTCAGCAGTAGTTTTCCCGGTGATGCTGGTTCTCTTTATCGGCTATGAATTAAAGTACGGCTTCTATGATTTTCTACTTCCAATCTGCCTTATCATAGGACTGGTGCTGCTGGCACTTACCACAGCATCCTATTTCCTCTACGATCCATACCGCAGTGCCCGCCGCAGAGTCGGTGATGCCAAGAGCATGATCCGTTCTATCGAGCGTTCCGCCAAAAAGCAGGTCAAGAAGAGCCAGAAGCAGCAGGCGAAAGACGAGCTTCGCCAGAACCGCCTGCAGCAGAAGGAGCAGGATAAAGCCGAGAAGCTTCGCATCAAAGAAGAGCAACGCCAGGAAAAAGAGCTTAAGAAAGCTGCGCAGCGCGAAGAACAGCAAAAACTCCGTGACGCAAAGAAGCAGGAAGCCTTAGAAAACCGCGAAGAGAAGAAGCTTGCCCTCATGGACGCCGTGGCAGCAAAGAAAGAGCAGTTCCGGGAGAAGTTCCGGAAGGATGAGGGAGAGGAAACGGAAGAAGAGGAGAAGGAGAAAGCGGAAGAGGGCGTTTGGGCTTCGGATGAAGGCACGGAAGATGCAGAAAATACAGAGCAGGGTGAGACAGTAGTTGTGGAAGATGCGGTGCAGGAAGAAAATATGGTTTTAGAAGAAGGAGATGTGCCGGAGGATGCAGCGCAGAAAGAAGAAGTGTTAGAAGAGAAAGAAATCGTGACGGGGATGGAAGAAAAATCTGGGGATGAGGAGAAAGGTCAGGCTGAAGATAATTAGATAGATGAAAGTTGCAAGATAAGAGCATGGAAGAGATTCTGTGCTCTTTTGTGATGGAACATGCAGACAGTTGTTATTGGATGAAATTTTTAAAATGAGAATAAGAAAATTCTCATTTTGCATGATATCTTACTATTAGAAAAGTAAACTGAAGAAAAAGAGAATAGAGGATACTTCTTTTTGAATTCTTCTAGCACCGCATCTATTACGCTGGAGTTAATTGTAGGTGATAGGATAGATATTAAAAAGTATATTAAAACCTTTGTATCAAAGGCAATTCTGAAGCATAAGTAGATTAATATAAGAGAGACAACCTTTTCTAACTAAGAAATCTACTTGTTAAAACAGATTGCAATGTTTTTGTTTTTAATGATGATGAGGTTTTTGAAATTTAGATTTAGACGCAATTGTCAGATGTGGCAGAAGGAGAATGGATTGCCAAAGTGAAAATTTTAGATTATGATTGAAGAAAGCTATATAGGAGATTTTATACATAGGTAAATTAAGTAAAGCTGAAGAACAGAGGGAACGCCAACCCAAAAAGCTTGTGCTGTTTAATATGCTTGATATTCTTAGAAAATATTCTGATGAGAATCACAGACTTAGCCAAAAGGAGATAGAGGAACGTTTGCTCAGGAATTATGATATTAAGACTGCCTTGCCAGCTATTTTTCAGGATAATTCGGAGTTTAACTACCATAATCATGAGGGTGTGCATAATGGTCCAGAGGTTATGAGTATTTTCACACAAATTCAGTATATGGAGCCTGTGGGGCAGAATCGAATGAGACACAATTTACTGAATATTGCGAGTTTGATACCTATGTTATGGTGAAAGAATGGCAGAAACTTATGAGGTGTGGAGGATGAAAGATAATGGATGATAAGGTGAAAAATTGTATTTTAGATTTTATCAGCAATATAAAAATGCCGGAATATGAGGAAATTTTTTCGACAGACATTGTGATGTGGGCTGTGAAATCTGCTTACGGTGATGCGAAAAGAACTATGCAGGGAATAAGCTGTTTTTCGGAAGAGAAAGATGCAGCTTTGGACGAAATAGGAGAAGGCATTTTGGAATATTTTACAGTGTTGGAACCAGCTACTTCGCAAGAGGAGTTTGATGTGCTTCATGAAAAATTGTGCAACACTTGGACAAAACACTTTAATGATAAACTCATTGGAGCATATGGTAAAGCGCAAAAAATTGTAAATATGACTTTTAAATATTTATTCTGCATCGACTTTGGAAAGAAAAAGTATGAAAAATGGTTTTTCTTTTGCCATATGACGTTGGATTCTTACACATTGGATTGGATACGGCAGAATCGTTTTATTTTCACAGAGAATAAAGTTAAAGTTCCGAAAAGTTTAACTTGGAGCAAATTAGAGGCCGAAAAGTATAAAGTATTGGCGTCAGATGCAATTCTTGGTGTGAAAAATACGGAGATTTTATGCAAGTATACTGCATTGGAAGCTGAGTTTTTAATATGGGATGCATCTATTATTTATAAGGTGTCGAAGGATTATCAAAAGTTGCGGAATAAATATGAGAATCGTAGTTACTTGAATGTAAGCAAAGCGGTTAGTGCAGAAAGTATAGATGATTATATTTTGAATATGTAATACTTGATTTAAAAGGGAGACTTTCTGTACCGACCCCTAAAAGTTAGACCAAAAAATCTAACGATTGGAGGTCGGTATTT
>ERZ773158.1203-NODE-1203-length-25066-cov-4.251569_pt1 | contig 25066 bp, 14 predicted proteins | sample MGYA00511918_ERZ773158 | MGnify/ENA primary metagenome ERZ773158 (study PRJEB29015, sample SAMEA2737876) | human gut metagenome | biome: human gut; feature: human-associated habitat; material: faeces | place: China | collected 2012 ...
CGTCCCTTGACCCTTTCGCGCGACTGCGTTGGTGACACTGGCATAGTGTGCCCGCGTGTTTATCCGCGCAAAAAAATTGCTTCAAGGATGCGTCAACACGCATTTTTGATACAGACAGTCTACGCAAAGCAAGGCTGTCACAGAATATTAAGGGAGGTTTTTTCATGAAGAAGCTGACTGCTCTCCTGCTCGCCATCGCAATGATGGTGACCTGCACCCTGTGCGCTGTCGCCGAAGACGGCAAGACGTACATGGCTGTCTGCATCGCGTCCGAGCCTGATACGCTTGACCCGGCGCTGAACTCCACTGTGGACGGCGCGACGATGGTCGCTCACCTGTTCGCAGGCCTGTCCACTTGGGCGCAGACCGACGACGGCAAGCTGGAAATCCTGCCGGACTGCGCGGTGGAACTGCCTGATCCGGTGGTCAATGACGACGGCACGGTGACGTACACCTACACGCTCGTTGACGGCCTGAAGTGGTCCGACGGCAAGGATTTGACCGCGAAGGACTTCGAGTTCGCGTGGAAGCGCGCTGCTTCCTCCGAGCTGGGCGCGGACTATGGCTACATGTTTGAAGTCGTCAAGGGCTACACTGCGGACGGCTCCGACCCCAAGGCGGAAAACCTCGCTGTGACCGCCGTGGACGACAAGACCCTGACCGTTACCCTGAACAACCCCGTTGCCTACTGGAACGAGCTGCTCGCCTTCCCGGCGTACATGCCCGTGCGTGAGGACGTCGTCGCCAACGAAGCGTGGGCGACCGATCCTTCCACCTACATCGGCAATGGCCCGTACACCATGACCGCGTGGGAACACAACAGCAAGATCACCCTGACCAAGAACCCCTACTATCATGCGGTGGACAAGGTCACGATGGACGAGCTGGACTTCTACCTCTCCGACGACGCGAACAACATGCTGGCGAACTTCCAGAAGGGCGACTGGCAGCTGATCGACGACGTTCCCACCTCTGAAATCGCTTCCCTGAAGGAACAGTATCCGACGGAATTTGTTGTTGCCGGCCAGATTGGTACCTACTATGTCTGCTGGAACATCAACGAAGAAATCCTGCCCGCTGACGTGCTCGCGAACATGACCCCCGAAGAAGCGGAAGCGGCGCGCGCAGAAGTCCGTCAGGCGATTGGCCTCCTGTTTGACCGCAACTACATCGTCACCGAAATCGGTCAGGCTGGTCAGCTTCCTGCGTCCAGCTTCGTTCCGATGGGCATGACCGATGCGGACGGCTCTGAGTTCTACAAGAATGCGGGCCATGTGGAAGGCGTCACCGGCTACTACGACGTGACCGACGACGAAGACGTCTACATGGCGAACTTCGACAAGGCGGTTGAAACCCTGAAGAAGTACTACACCTACGACGAGGCGAACGGCGTCTTCACCAACTTCCCGTCCCTGACCTACCTCTACAACACCTCCGAAGCCCACAAGGCGATTGGCGAATACCTCCAGAGCGCGGTTTCTGCGGTCGGCATCACCATGAACCTGAACAACCAGGAATGGAACACCTTCCTGAACACCCGTAAGGCGGGCGACTACTCCATCGCGCGCAACGGCTGGCTGGCGGACTACAACGACCCGATCTGCTTCCTCGACATGTGGGTGACCGGCTCCGGCAACAACGACGTGCAGTACGGCAAGGGCGCGAATGCGGATCTGAAGATCTACAACCTCGACCTGACCCCCTACGGCTACGACGTGAAGGTGGAGAACGGCACTTGGGCGGAAACCTATGACGTGCTGATTTCTGCTATCAAGAGCTGCACCGACAGCGCGAACCGTTATGCCATGATGCACATCGCGGAAGATATGCTGATGAATACCGGCTGCATCGTGCCGCTGTACTACTACACCGACATCTACATGATCGACGACTCCGTGCAGGGCTTCTTCTCCAACCCGCTGGGCTACAAGTACTTCATGCACTGCACCATCGCCAAGTAATTCCATCCAAGTTTGGACAAATCCACGGGCGAATCGGCTTCAAAACCGGTTCGCCTTTTTTTCGCATGTTGGAAAGATACACTTTGCCATCCTTGGCAACCGATATTTCCTGCCTTGGAAAGGTACATTCGGCGGAAAACATGCGCGAATTGACGGGAAATCTGCGTGAATGCAGGAATTTTCAGCAGGAAAAGGGCAGGGAAACGTCCAATTAATCCATTGAATGGCGGTGGCAAACAGCGCTTGCCAATGGTATACTGAAACCAGAAGGGCGATTTCTATGGGAAAAAAGCCCGCGGAAGCTATCAGCAAGGAGGAAGAAGCATGAAGCGAATCGCACGATGGAGCACCATTTTCCTGCTCTTATGCAGCATCATTTGGGCGGGTACAGCATCGGCGGCCATGATTGTGAATAACAACATGGCGGCGCTGCACACACTGAACACCCTGAACAAGGCCCAAATGCCGCTGAACGAGCACTCAGCGCTGGAGCGGCTGGCGAAAGAAATCGGCGCTGGCATGTGGGACAATACGGACTGGGATGACCCGGCGTTTCAGGAGAACATCGGGCGATTCGGCATCACCGTGTTGAAAAAGGACACGCAGCCGCCGGAGTCCTTCATCGGCGACGCGATTTTTGACCATCTGGGCGACACGGAGTTCAATGCGCCGGAAATGAACGGCAATCTGCTGGTTCTCGGCGGACTGAACGCTAATCTGCCGTCCGGCAAAATCGACCGCCTGTATGTGCTGTCGGACGAGGACGTTCGGCTGAACATCGGCGCGGCGGCAGAGGTTCAGGAACTGATTCTGGGCGCATCGGGGAATGTGTCGCTGAACGGCGAGGGCAATGTCCGCTCCACCATCGTGGTGGACAAGCCGATGAATCTCGATATCGGGATTGCGACGAACCTCGTGAACCTGACGGATGCCCCGCTGCCGACGGGCGATATTGTGCTGAATCCGGGCAAGAACGCGCTTGTGCCGGGGCAGCAGCTGCATATGGGCAGCGAGCTGAAGGTGGAGAAGAAAATCAGCCTGACCGTGCGCTTCCGCCTCGTTGACCAGAGCGCCAAGGATATGCAGCTGGAAGCGGCGGATTGGGACGGCGCACTGCTGACCGAAGCGACAGTGCAGTACACGGGCGACAGCTGCCCGATGGGCGCGGTCAACATGATGGGCAGCATCGAGGCGGCGTTTGCGGAGAAGTATCCGGATTTGCAGGAGCAGTATGTGCTGCTGCCGGAAATGCGCAGCGCAGACCCGTGGAGCAAGGTCTACCGCCTGAATGGCGGCGAATCCTGCTTTGCCGTGGCGGAAAATTATGTCTATCTCTCCCGCGAGGGCGATGTTGTCTTCCCGCTGACGGATGACAGCACGCTGGTAGCGGAATTCCCGGTGTACGTCTACCGCTATGGCGAGCAGGACGGGCGCATCACCTACCGCGTTCGCATCAGCGGCGCACGCCCGGATTACTTCACGCCGAGCCTGACCCTGCGCAGCGGCGCCGTGGCGAGCTTCACCTTCGATAAGGAGCGCGGCGAGTGGGTGACGCAGTTCAAGCGCAGCGACTTTGGCGCGGACGAGCGTGCCCTCATTCACCTGACGGGACTGCGCGGCGAGGAGACGGACACATTCCTGCCCGTAACAGGCCGCGAAGAAAGGCGCATCGTTACGCTGACGTGGACGGCGGACACGCAGCGCGTGACCATCGACGCGCAGAACGTCCTCTGGGGCAGCGACATGCCGGCGGAGGGCAACGACCTGCTGTGCCGCGCGGGTGAGCAGGTGACGGTGCAAATCGCGCCCGCAGCGGGCTATCGCGGCATCCACGTTTTCCTGAGCGACCCCGCTATTTCCCTGAGTATCAGCGAGGGGAACGACGCGGTTTCCTTCCTCATGCCCTACGCGCCGCTGACCTTGACGCTGACGGCGGACAAGCTTTATACCGTCACGCTGGACACGGCAGGCGGCGATCCGATCCGTCCCATCCAGTACACGGTGGAATCGGAAGCGTTCCAGCTGCCGATCCCGGTTCGCACGGGCTACATCTTCCTCGGCTGGACGGGCGAGGGCATCACCGAAGCGCAGGAAATCATTGAAATCCCGCAAGGCAGTACGGGCGACCGCACTTACACGGCAAATTGGCAGGTGATTGAATACACCATTACGCTGCTGGACATGGACGGTGTGGGCACGTCGGAAGCGCTTGTCTACACGGTGGAGCAAGCTGTAACGCTGCCGACCCCGACCCGCGAGGGCTATGCCTTCCTTGGCTGGACAGTCAACAGCGACATGGCACCGCAGCTAACGGTTGTTCTGCCGCAAGGTTCGATAGGCAACAGGACATACACCGCGAAGTGGGAACTGACAGGATACACCATTACCATGGATTTGAACGGCGGCAGCGGCGAAACAGCACTGCTTTACACCGTGATAGATGATGAGTTTGCCCTGCCAACCCCGACCCGCAACGGCTACGAGTTTGTCGGCTGGACGGGCGAGGGCATCACGACGCCGCAGACAAGCGTCAAAATTCCGAAGGGTTCGACGGGAGACAAGGCGTATACTGCAAACTGGAAGGTGATTGAATACACCATCACACTGGACACGAACGGCGGTCCAAACGTGTCTCCGATAAAATACACCGTGGAGGATTCCTTCACCCTGCCTTACCCTCTCCGTCCGGGCTACGAATTTGCCGGCTGGACCCTCGATGGCAGCGGTATGCTCCCTGCCACGACGCTCATTATTTACTATGGCACAACCGGCGACCTCCATTACAAGGCGGAGTGGCGTTTGGCTGAGTACACCATCAACATGGATTTGAACGGCGGCAGCGGTCAAGAAAAGGTGATTTACACCATAACGGATGAGGATTTCGAGCTGCCAACCCCGACCCGCAACGGCTACGAGTTTGTCGGCTGGACGGGCGAGCGCATCACGACGCCGCAGACAAGCGTCAAAATTCCGAAGGGTTCGACGGGAAACAAGGCGTATACCGCAAACTGGAAGGTGATCAGATACACCATCACACTGGTCACGAACGGCGGCGCAGTCATAGCTTCGATACGCTACACCGTGGAGGATTCCGTCACCCTGCCCATCCCTCCCGAGCGTCCGGGCTACGAATTTGCCGGCTGGGTCCTCGATGGCAGCGGTCAGTTCCCTTCAACGCCGATGATTATCCCCGAAGGCTCAACCGGCGACCGCATTTACGAGGCGGAGTGGCGTGTGGCGACGTACACCATTACCTACGTGAGCCACGGCAAAGCATATAATTGGGTTCAATACACCATCAACAACCAAATTTATTTCGGGGCACCGGAAGAAGACCCGTCCTACTACCTCCCGGGCTATACCTTTGTAGGCTGGAAAATCGACGGCGTATCAGGAACGCCGCGCTCCTACATGCTGCCCAAGGGCTCGTATGGCAATCGAACGGCGACCATGCTTTGGGAGCCAATTCCGTAAGCGTAAACAAGGAGAACAAGGAGGGGATGCGCATTGGACTACCTCAGCGTAAAGGAAATAGCGGAGCTGTGGGGCGTTTCCATCCGCATGGTGAATTACTACCTGAATACCGGGCGGATTCAGGGGGCAATCCGGAAATCGGGCGGGTGGCTGATTCCGGCGAATACGCCGCATCCGGCGGATTTGCGCAAGAGCGGGCAGCGCGGGCAGGAAAAAATCCCCCCGCGGATGGCCAAGTGCTATATGCCGCTGATTTCCCGTCCGTGCGACAACGGCTTCCAAAATCTCCTGCTGACCATGAACGACGAGGAGGAACGCGACATCGCCCGCGCCCTGCACCACTATTTCCGCGATGAGCACGAGGAAGCCCGCGAAATCAGCGAGAAATACCTGACGAGCAAGTGCCCCGAAATCCGCCTGTCCGCGCTGATTACCAACACGATGGCGATGCTGCAGACGGGGGATGCCGCCAAGTGCCGCCGGAATCTCGAAATGATTCAGCGGGACGGGCAGCGCGCAAACGATGATTCGTGGCGGCTGTACAGCAGCATCACCGACGCGCTCATCAGCGTGTTCTTCCACTCCGAGAAGCTCGACTTGACCCCTATCCGCCCCGCTATCGGTATTCTTCCGCCCGGAATGCAGTATTTCGCCATGTACGCCATCGCCCACGCGCTCTACATCCGGCGCGAATACGAACACGCGATGGGCATTGCCGAATCCGCCCTGCTGATGGCGGGCACGCGCTACCCCATTGACAGCATCTACCTCAACATCGTCCTGTGCATGATTTGCATGAGCCTGAAGCAGGATGAACGCGCGGAGCAGAAGTTCGATGCCGCGTGGAGCATCGCCAGCCGCGAGGGGTACATCCACCCGTTTGTGGAGCATCACGGCATTCTGCAGGGGCAGGTGGAGCGCGCGCTGCGCAAGCAGGAGCCGGAAACGTACAACAAGATTGTGCAGTCGGTCTACCGCTTCAGCCGCGGGTGGATGAAAATTCACAACCCCATGTCGACGCTGCAGGTGACCGACGCGCTCACACCCTACGAGTTTTCGATTGCCATGCTTGCTGCGAAGGGTCGCAGCAACAAGGAAATCGCCGCGCTGATGGGCATTTCCGTCAACACGGTGAAGTCGTACATGGAGAGCATCTTTGAGAAGCTGCAAATCTCCAGCCGGAACGAAATCGACGCGTATGTGAATCGGTAATATCAACAAAAGCACGCACTCCGAATGTTGACATGCAAGTATTGCGGCTTAGAAAACCCGAAGGAAGCGCGCTACTGCCAACACTGCGGTGAATACAGGTGAATAAAAATCAGCCGCGACGAGCATATTCACTCGTCGCGGCTGTGTTTATCTATGCGCTTCCTTATTCTGATACATCCGCGCGTCCGCCCGCGCTAAGGACTCCGCCAACTCATCCGTTGACGGATTAAAATGCGAACAGCCCACCGATACCATCGGCAAAACCGGATTCTCCGCCCGCGCCGCATCCATCAGGTGCTGGAAAATCTCCGTCATGGTGTTGTATTGCGCGTTCCGCCGCGTCAGTATCACGCAGAACTCGTCGCCGCCGATGCGGAAGCACGTCCCGTAATTCCCGTACGCGCGGCGGATGCAGCCGGCAATCGTCCGCAAGCAGGCGTCGCCCATCAAGTGCCCATGGCGGTCGTTGACGTCCTTGAAGCGGTCAACGTCGAACATCAGGATGGTAGCAGGCACGCGCAGGCGCGCCAGATAATGCTCGTAGCCTAAGCGGTTGACAAGCTGCGTCAGCCCGTCGGTTTGCAGCACCATGTCGCTGGAGAATTTCGACATCATCAGCGCACCGCAGCTGATGGTAATCCAGTCGATTTTGACCATCGGCAGGAGCTGCTGCACCATCAGCCCTAACAGCACGAACAGCGTCGCGAGCATCAGCGGTGTGCCGCCGGTGTACTGGTAGGCGCGGCAGGCGAACCAAATCTGCACGAGGAAGAACACCGTGCTGCCCCCGTAGGCGAGCATGTAGAGCGCGTAGAGCGCCCCGTGGTGATAGAAATTCTGCGCATCGACATAGAACATCAGCCCCGTGAACGCCGAGAGCAGCACCAGCAGCGCGTGGAAGCCCGCAAGGCACAGCAGCCTGTGTACCACTTTCCGCGGGCAGGGATGGATGACGCAGCCCGCGAACAGCCCGATGAGCGGCGCAAGCGAAAGTTCGATGGCCTTGACGGCGATATGCAGCGGAATCAGCGCGGGCGGCGTGCCATCCATCTGCACGCCCGACCACTCACACAGCGCGCAAATGGCGATGGTGGCGTACAGGCCGCCGCAGAGCAGGTTTCGGATCTTGGATTGGCTGATGTCGCCGCGCAGGGAGAAGAGCATAATCGCCATGGCGAAGACGCTGAGAGCAATATTTGCCGTGTATAATTCATTCATGCTGATTGTGGAGGCGGTTGACAAGCAATCGCGGCAGATAAGTTTGAAAAGGGCAAATTCCCCCTCCGTATAATAATGATACCACGAAAAAAAGAGGATGAAAAGTTGGTTACATGGGGAAAATTGCAAATGTGGCAGATTTCAACAAATGCGGGGAAAATGGTTACATGGGGCGTCTCCCATCCCCACGAAAAAAGGGACTGACCGAAGCCAGTCCCTTTGATGATTATTCGTATTCGCAAACGCTTGCCCAGCGGATGAGCAGGTCGCGCTCTTCGGGCTTGCCCTTGAGGGACTGGCTCGCGGCGACGATCGGAATCCACTGCTGGACGTACTGCTTGGCGGTGTCGCTCTTCTTGCAGAAGAGCGAGAGGTACTTCTCCGCCAGCGCTTCCTTGCCTTCGAGGACGAAGAGCAGGTAGGTGCGGGCGACGTCAGCGGACGCGTTGCCCTGCGTGGCATGCGACCAGTCGAGGATGTACCACTGTCCGTCGGGCTTCAAGATAATGTTGGACGGGTTGAAGTCGCCGTGGCAGACCTTCTTGTGGACGTGCATACTCGCCAAGCGGGTGTGCAGCTCGTAGCGGGTGGTCGCGTCGAGGTCGGTGGCGGAAATCTTGCGCTGCATCTTTTCCGTCAGGCTGTTGAGCATCGGGCAGGTGCAGGCGTGAACCTTCATCTGAATGTCCACAAACAGGTTCAGGTACTCGTCTTCCTTTTCCGGATGCGCCGCCATCAGCGCCGCCAGCGTGTCGCCTTCGACGAACTCCGTCGTAATCGCCCACTGACCGTTCACCGTGTCAACAGCCAGCAGCTTGGGAATCGGCAGGCCCGTCTCTTCCACGCGCGCCGTGTTCAGCGCTTCGTTCAGAATGTCCGCCTTGCTGTACCCTTCGGCAAACACTTTGATGGCCTTGGCGCCGTCGCGGTAAATCTTCTTATTCTCCCGCTCGGCAATCACATGCGTCAAATCCATAGGGAAACCTCCTTCTATATGGTTCATGTTTATTGGGGGGAGAGGTGCAAGGGCGCTGCCCTTGACCTGCCAAAGGGTCTGTGACCCTCTGGACTCCCTTTTCGCGATTGAGTTGAGCATGTTATCATGCTTTGCCCGCGCGCTGATTGGGGCGCCCCGCAAAGTCCGATATTTGTCCTAAATATCTATTCGCCGCCCAAATACGACATTCCTGCAAGCGGACAAAATTTTTTGTGCTCAAAAATGCCCGGCCCAGCAGAAGCATTCCTGCCAAGCCGGGGAGAATGGCGCATTACTCGCCGTAGTATGCCTTGAGGTACATTTCCTTGATTTCACTGATGAGCGGGTAGCGCGGGTTCGCGCCGGTGCACTGGTCGTCGAACGCCTGCTCGGACATTTCGTCCAGCGTCGCGAGGAACTTCTCCTCGTCCACACCGTAGTCGCGGATCGTATTCTTGATGCCGACGCGCTCCTTCAGGGCATGGATGTTGCGAATCAGGTTCTCCACCGTCTCGTCGTCATTCGCGCCCTTGAAGCCGAGGAACTCGCCGAATTCAGCGTAGCGGCGCTTCGTGTGCGGATAGGCGTACTGCGGGAAGGTGCCCATCTTCGTGGGAACTTCGGCGCTGTTGTAGCGGATGACCAGCTCAATCAGCAGCGCGTTGGCGATGCCGTGCGGCAGGTGATGGAACGCGCCCAGCTTGTGCGCCATGGAGTGGCAGACGCCGAGGAACGCGTTCGCGAACGCCATGCCAGCCATCGTGGCTGCGTTGCCCATCTTTTCGCGGGCAACCGGTTCGTTCTGACCGTTGTCGTAGCACGCGGGCAGATACTCGAAAATCAGCTGAGCCGCCTGCTTTGCCAGACCGTCGGTGAAGTCCGTCGCCATCATGGAGGCGTAGGCTTCCAGCGCGTGGGTCAGCGCATCGATACCGGAGGCGGAGGTCAAGCCCTTCGGCGCGGACATCATCATGTCAGCGTCCACAATCGCCATCTTCGGCAGCAGCTCGTAGTCCGCCAGCGGGTACTTCACGCCGGTGTCCTGATCGGTAATGACGGCGAACGGGGTGACCTCGGAGCCCGTACCAGCGGAGGTCGGGATGGCGATGAAGTACGCCTTTTCACCCATCTTCGGGAAGGTGTACACGCGCTTGCGGATATCCATGAAGCGCATTGCCATGTCGAGGAAGTCCACTTCCGGATGCTCGTACATGACCCACATAATCTTGCCGGCGTCCATCGCGGAACCGCCGCCGATGGCGATAATGCAGTCCGGCTGGAAGGAGGTCATGGCCTTTGCACCTTCCTTTGCGCAGGCGAGGGACGGGTCGGGCGCAACATCGTAGAACGTGGTGTGGACGATGCCCAGCTCATCCAGCTTGTCGGTAATCGCCTTGGTGAAGCCGGATTTGAACAGGAACGCGTCGGTGACGATGAAGCAGCGCTTCTTGCCCATAACTGCCTTGAGTTCATTCAGGGCGACGGGCAGGCAGCCCTTCTTGAGGTAGACCTTTTCAGGCGCACGGAACCACAGCATATTCTCCCTCCGGATGGCAACAGTCTTGACGTTCAGCAGGTGCTTGACGCCGACGTTCTCAGAGACGGAGTTGCCGCCCCACGAGCCGCAGCCAAGCGTCAGCGACGGACGCAGCATGAAGTTGTACAGGTCGCCGATGCCGCCCTGAGAGGAAGGCGTGTTGACGAGAATACGGCAGGTCTTCATGCGCGCGGCGAAGCGGTCAATCAAATCCTTGCGGGTGACGGCGTTCAGGTAGATAGAAGAGGTGTGGCCGTAGCCGCCGTCAGCAATCAGGTGTTCCGCCTTGTCGAACGCATCGTCGATGTCCTTGGCGCGGTACATCGCCAGCACGGGAGAGAGCTTCTCATGCGCGAACTCTTCAGAAATATCCACGGATTCGACTTCACCAATCAGCACCTTGGCGGTTTCCGGCACGTCCACGCCCGCGAGCTTGGCAATGGTGTGCGCCTTCTGACCGACAATCTTGGCATTCAGCGCGCCGTTGATGATGATGGTCTTGCGCACCTTGTCCAGCTCTTCGCCTTCGAGGAAGTACGCGCCGCGCTTGGCGAACTCCGCCTTCACTGCGTCGTAGATGCTGTCCAGCACGATGGTGGACTGCTCGGACGCGCAGATCATGCCGTTGTCGAACGTCTTGGAGTGCAGGATGGAGTTGACGGCCACCTTCACGTCAGCGGATTCGTCGATAATCGCGGGCGTGTTGCCAGCGCCGACGCCCAGGGCAGGCTTGCCGGAAGAGTACGCCGCCTTGACCATGCCGGGACCGCCGGTGGCGAGGATGATGTCGGCTTCCTTCATCGCCATGTTGGTCAGCTCCAGCGAGGGAACATCGACCCACGAGATGATGTCTTCGGGCGCGCCGGCTGCCACAGCCGCTTCCAGCACAACCTTCGCGGCGGCGATGGTGGACTTCTTCGCGCGCGGATGGGGAGAGATGATGATGCCGTTGCGGGTCTTGAGACAAATCAGCGTCTTGAAAATGGCGGTAGATGTGGGGTTGGTGGTCGGGATGACCGCCGCGACAACGCCGATAGGTTCTGCAACCTTCATCATGCCGAATGCTTCGTCGCGCTCCAGCACGCCGACGGTCTGCGTGTCCTTGTAGGCGTTGTAGATGTATTCAGCGGCGTAGTGGTTCTTGATGACCTTATCTTCCACCACGCCCATGCCGGTTTCTTCCACCGCCATCTTCGCCAGCGGGATGCGCATGTTGTTCGCGGCGAGGGCAGCTGCCTTGAAAATCTTGTCCACCTGCTCCTGCGTGTAGGTCGCATAGACCTTCTGTGCCGCGCGGACGCGGGCGAGGGCCGCCTCGAAGCTCTCCACGTTATCGACGATCGGATATTCTTTCGCCATGATACTCTCTCCTTATGCTTCATCCGTCCTGCGGGGATGCGCCCGCGAACGGGGAATGTCGGTGTTTGTCGGGGTGACGAGAACAGTGTAGCAGATTGTTAAGCTCTTGTCAAGTGGCCGACACGATTTTAACGATATTTTTTTCACAAATTCACACGTTTTCGGAACGGGATGAATGGAATGGCGAATAGATGGACGAAGAAGGCAAATACAAAAAGTGCTGTACAGCAAAAGAACAGCGGCTGAATGTCGAATTTGCTGTTCTTGCTTGAAAATGAGGAGAAGATGCGGTATAATGGGGTGGAAAAGCAAAGGAAGGGGAGGGACGCGCGTGAACAATGAGGAGAAAGAGAAGGACGGGGCGACTTGTTGTCTGACGCTGCCCCTTAAACTGGAAAAATGGCAGTCTGACCATCTTGAAAAGCGTTTCGAGATTGCGCGGCAGCTGTATAATACGCTGGTTCATGCCGAGTTGAAAAGAATACATCGGATTGAGAGGATGCCGGAATATAGAGAAATTGAGCGGCTGATAGAAGCAACAACCGATAAGAAGGAAAAGTGGGCATTAAAGAATCAAAAGAAGCAGTTTTTGAGGAAAAACGGTATCAACAGAAACACCTTCACAACGGACATGAAGCGGTTATACAAGCATTTCAATGATAATATCGGCTCGAATGTGGCGCAGCATGGTATTGTCTCGCAAGTGTTGACTGCTTTTGAAAAGGTATACATTGAAAATCAAAGCGGCGAGGTGCATTTCAAGAAGCCGGGCGATCTCCGCTCTGTGCAGGGGTACTCGCAGAAGAAAAGTGGCGGCGTGGAGATTATGTTTCGGGAGGGCAAAATTATATGGAATCAGCAAGGAAATAATGACCGAAAAGGGGTTGCCAGAGAATTTCCGTTAAAACTATCGCCTGATAATTCCTATGAAGCCGAAATGCTGAAAAAACATGTGAAATTTGTCCGCATCCTCCGAAAGGATGGAAAAACAAAGCCGCATTGGTATGCACAGCTTGTTTTGGAGGGTACACCAGTGGCGAAATATGACCCGATAAGCGGTGCGCCAAAGCACCCAGTCGGGCATGGCGTCGTTGGCATCGACATTGGCACGCGAACGCTGGCATACTCGACCGATAAGGAGGTTAATCTGCTGGAATTGGCTGACCGTGTGCAGAATATAGAACAAGAAAAGCGGCGCTTGCAGCGCAAGATGGACAGAAGCCGACGCGCAATGAATCCGGAGAATTACAATTCGGATGGAACATTTAAGCGCGGCGTGAAGCTGACGCGGAACAAGTCCAAGCGATACAGACGGATTCAGCACCAGCTGGCAATGATTCAGCATCATCAGGCGGACATCCGAAAACAGCAGCATAACGAATTGGCAAATTATCTGCTGACGCTGGGTGATTGCTTCTTTGTGGAGAACATGAGTTACTGCGATTTAGTCCACAGAGCAAATAAAACGGAGATTTCCGAAAAGACTGGACGATATAAACGCAAAAAGCGGTTCGGAAAATCCATTGCAAACAAAGCACCTGCTATGCTGATTACGATGCTGAAACAGAAATGCCAGTCGCGCGGGCTGAAAGGGGTGAAAGAGGTTGACACGCATGTGCGCGCAAGCCAATATAACCACCAGACAGACACCTGCATCGAAAAGGCACTTGAAAACCGCTGGAACGTTATGCCGGACGGCGAACGCATACAGCGCGATTTGTACTCGGCGTTTCTACTTCAGCATTGCAAGCAGGGATTGCCGGAATATAATAGGAAGGAATTAAAGAAAGAGTTTGGGGAAGAACTTTACCGAGTATTTGACCGCGAGGCACTCCAACGGGACTATCCGAAATTTGTGGAATACCATCGGGAGACGATTCAACGCCTTTCCGCGCTGCCCAAAACGATTGCCAGCATGGGCATCAGGCGAATCATCAGCTAACATGAAAATCCGGTGCGGTTCGCACCAACAAAACCGGTCGATTGTCCGTCCGGGGCTGTCGCTAATGGCAACAAAGGTTGCCTTGACAGCAGAAGAGTTTCGGGAAAATAGTCAGCGCAGCATTGATTTGTTCAATACTGAAAAGCTATCTACCGACTCAACACACGTTCTAAAAAGTGCATATTGCATTCTGTGCATTTCTGCCGTTGCAATCTGCACGGAGCGTGTGGAGGCAAAGGTACGGACGCTTGTGGCGCAAGCACGTTGACACGTTGCAATCTGCACGGAGCGTGTGGAGGCAAAGGTTTTGCGAACATGTCCAAAATCGAGACATATTGTTGCAATCTGCACGGAGCGTGTGGAGGCAAAGGACTGCATATACTTGCCTTTCACACTCGCCGGAGTTGCAATCTGCACGGGATGTGTGGAAAGTAGTGCAGTATCCCTCTACGAAAAATCCGAGAAAATTTATGCAGACCTATTGCATTTTTATTCATCTTGGTGTATAATCCATCTTGTCCGGCAGACGGACACAAAAATGATGAAAATCAGGATGAAGATAAAGGAGTCGATTGTTATGGCGAAGATGCGCGTATTGCTGGCTTATTCCGGTGGTCTGGATACCTCGATTATCGTGCCGTGGCTGAAGGAAAATTATGACTGCGACGTGGTCTGCGTTGCGGGCGACGTCGGGCAGGGCGAAGAGCTGGAGCCCCTCCACGAAAAGGCGAAAAAGTGCGGCGCTGAAAAGCTGTATATCGAAGACCTGCGCAAGGAGTTCGTCGAGGACTTCATTTGGCCGACGCTCAAGGCGGGCGCGGTCTACGAGGGCAAGTACCTGCTGGGCACGTCCTTCGCACGGCCGCTGATTGCCAAGCGCCTCGTCGAAATCGCCCACAAGGAGAACTGCACCGCCATCTGCCACGGCTGCACCGGCAAGGGCAACGACCAAGTCCGCTTCGAGCTGACCATCAAGGCGTTTGACCCGAACATGCAGATTATCGCGCCGTGGCGCATCTGGGACATCAAGACCCGCGAGGAGGAAATTGACTACGCAGAAAAGCGCGGCATTCCCGTCCCGGTCAAGAAGGATCGCCCGTATTCGATGGACCGCAACATCTGGCACATCAGCCACGAGGGCGCGGATTTGGAAGATCCGTGGAACGAGCCGCCGGAAGATCTGCTGCTGACGATGGTTACGCCTGAAAAAGCGCCTGATCAGCCCGAATACGTCACGGTGGACTTCGAGCAGGGCGTGCCGGTCGCCATCAACGGCGAAAAGCTGGACGCGGTGGATTTGCTGACGAAGGCGAACGAAATCGCGGGCCGCAACGGCGTCGGCTGCGCGGATTTGGTGGAGAACCGTCTGGTGGGCATGAAGTCCCGCGGCGTGTACGAAACCCCCGGCGGAACGATGCTCTACGCCGCGCATGGCATCCTCGAATCCATCACGCTTGACCGCGCCACCAGCCACTACAAGGAGCTGGTCGCGAGCAAGTTCGCGGAGCTGGTGTACGACGGCATGTGGTACACGCCCCTGCGCGAGGCGCTCTCCGCATTTGTGGACAGCACGCAGCAGGCGGTCAACGGCACGGTGAAGCTGAAGCTCTACAAGGGCAACTGCATCAACGCGGGCGTGAAGTCGCCGAACAGCCTGTACATGGAGGAAATCGCCACCTTCGGCGACAGCCACGACCTGTACAGCCACAAGGATTCCGCGGGCTTCATCAACCTGCTCGGTCTGCCGCTGAAGGTCAAGGCGATGGTGGAGCAGAAGAATAAGAAGTAATTTAAAGCAACACCGCACAACTCGGCGGCTGACCGCCTCATTTGTGTAAATGTGATAACTGGGGTGTCCAGCAAGTCCTGCACTGAATTCGGGAGTAGAGCCCCCAATAGTATAAACGCGCTCGTCGGAAGGTCGGCGGGCGCGTTTTCTGTGCGAATTTGAAATTTGGAGGGGGTTGGGGCAGCTGATTTCAGAAAAAAACGATTTTCTGAAAGGTGGTTACACGCAGACACGAAAGTCGTTGTGAAGATACGCAACAATTTGGCATGTTTTTGTTAGGATGTTGTTACTGCGCTTGTCGGAGGTGCAAAACTGGGAATTGCAGACGTTGAGGTTATCCGCTAATACAAATACAGGAATAAATCCGCTGTCCGCCTCCCATTCTCGGAGGCGGATTTTTCATATCCATGCACATAAAAACGAGCCAGCTTCTCACGAAACTGGCTCGTCACTGGCAGGGGCAGAAGGACTCGAACCCTCAACAAAGGTTTTGGAGACCCACGTGTTACCATTACACCATGCCCCTATGCGGTTCGTCCGGGATTGCCGGAACGAGATTTAGTTTAGCACTTTTTCGGGCGTTTGTCAAGCGGTTTTGCGAAAATTGTTCCGAATTGGCAGAAAATCGCCCGGTGCTTTACAAAACCCGCGGCGCATGGTATGATGAGGGCAGGAAAGTCGGCGGGAGGGACGCGCGTGCAGTGGGCGGAACGGGTTCGGGCGTATGTGCGGATGCATGGCGCGGGGTACACGCTGCACCGCGCGGGTGAAATGCTGGCGGCACGGGTGCTGCTGCGGGACGAATGGCGATTCCGGCGGGAGAAAGCATCCAAGCGCGAACTGGCGGCACAGTGCGCGCACCCCTTCCCGGATGTGCGCATCAGCGTCGTCGTCCCCGTGTTCAACACGCGCCCGAAATTCCTCCGCGCGCTGGCGGATTCGCTGCTTGCCCAGACGCACGGCGCGTGGGAAGCCTGCCTGTATGACGGCGGCAGCACGTCCGCCGAGACGCGAAAGGCGCTGGAAGCAATCGCCGCGCGGGACAGTCGATTCCACATCGCGTTTGGGGCGGAAAACGCGGGCATATCCGGCAACACGAACCGCGCGATTAAAATGGCGGCAGGGGAGTATATCGCCCTGTGCGACCACGACGATGTGCTTGCGCCGGATGCGCTCTGGCGGATTGCGGAAGCCATCGACGCGCACCATCCCGACGTGCTCTACACCGATGAGGATAAGCTGACCACCCACGGCGCGATTCATGTTGATGCGCACCGCAAGCCGGATTTCTGTCCGGACAATCTGCGTTCCGGCAACTATATCTGCCATTTGTCGGTGATTCGGCGGACGCTGCTGGATGCCATCGGTGGATTGCGACCGGCATTCGACGGGTCGCAGGATCACGATTTGATGCTCCGTGCGTGCGAACGGGCGGACGGCGTCATTCACATTCCGCGCGTGCTGTACCACTGGCGGACGCTGCGGGGGTCGATGAGCCACACGAAATTGGCAGTCTGCCTGGACGCGGCGGCGCGGGCGGTAGAGGAAAGTATGCGCCGCAACGGGTTTCCGGGAACGTGCCGGGTGGAGGACGGTGTGCTGCGGCTGCGGTATGACGTGGGGGATTTTACCGTTGCGGCATTGCGGCTTGCGCGGGATGCGTCCGCGGCGGATGTGAACTGCTTGGCGGCGGATTCGTCGGCAGACATGCTGCTGTTCCTGTGGGGAGACACGGCGGAGCCTGATGCGGACGGCTTGCGGGAGATGATGATGTACGCCCAGCGCCCGGATGTGTGCGCGGTGATGCCGCTGGTGGCGGATGCGCGCAATCGGGTGCTTCATGCCGGATACGACATTCTGCCGGACGGCACAGTGCGGTCGCGGAATCGCGGCTTGCCGGTGTCGGCGGGTGGATGGCACGGCATGAACCGAACCAGCTACAATGTCACGGCGGTTTCGCCGATGTGCTTTTTGGTGCGGCGGGATGCATTTGTGCCGCTGGCGGAAGGAAAGTCGCTGGCGGTGGACTTGGCGCAGTGGTGCATGGCACGGATGCAGGAGGGGATGCGGCATGTGTATACGCCGCACTGCGTGGTGAAGGCGGATGCGGAAAGTGCATTCGAGGGCTTCCGGGTAAAAGTTCCTGCGGGGTGGTATGACCCGTGTGCGACGGGAAGCAAGCGCGCTTGATGGCGCTTTTGGTTTCTTCTACATACTTGAATTTTATTGTTGCAGGGGTTTCGCCTCTGCGGAGGCGACAAGGGGGCAATGGAAACAGACGAAGGCTGCGGTCGCCCCCCTTGACCCCTTCGCAGCGCACACCTCCATACTTGAATTTTATTGTTAGTTTTTTAGTTTGTATACCTTTAACTTATCTCGAAATCATTGGAGGTAATGATGAAAATCACAATGATAACGCTCGGCTCGACGGGCGACGTGCGGCCGTATATGCTGCTGGGACGGGAGCTTCACGAGCGGGGGCATGAGGTGACGATTGCGGCGTTTGCGCCGTTTCAGGGCATGATTGAGGAAGCGGGAATGTCCTTCTATCCCATTTCTGGCGATGTGGTGGATATGATGGGGCGGCTGCTCCAGCCGGACGCGGTGGGCGTGCGGTACTTGAAGGAGTTTGAGAAGGGCATCCGCGATATTGCGCCGATGCTGCTGGATGATTTGCTGCACTGCGCGGAGGACGCGGAAGCCATCGTCTGCACATTCTTCGGGACGATGTTCTATTCGATTGCGGAGAAGTACGATATTCCGTGCATCCAGACGCAGTATTTCCCGATGGATCCGTGCAAGGATATGCCAATTTCATCCGCGCCGTTCCGCAAGCTCGGCAAGTGGTGGAATGTGCTGAGCTACCGCATCGGGTATCTGCTGATTTCGGCGCTGGAGCACCGCTACCTCTCGGATTGGCGCAAGGAGAACGACATGGCAAAGCGCCGCGTTCGCTTGCGCCCGGATTATGACGTGAAGGGCAAGCAAGTGCCCGTGATTTACGCCATGAGCCCGACGCTCGTGCCGCGCCCGGAGGATTGGGCGGACAACATCCACATGTCCGGCTTCTGGTGGGATGAGCGCCCGGTGGACTACACGCCTGACCCGGCGCTGGCGGAGTTCCTGCGCGCGGGCGACGAGCCGGTGTACATCGGCTTTGGGTCGATGGTGTCGGGCGACATGGGGGAACTGGCGGAAATCATCCGGCAGGCGGTGAAATTGTCCGGCGTGCGGGCGGTGGTGGCACTGGGCTGGGGTCAGCAGGAAGCAAAGACAAAAGATGCGAACATCTTCTATGTGAAAAGTGTGCCGCATGACTGGCTGTTCCCGCATATGGCAGGGGCGGTGCATCACGGCGGCGCGGGGACGACCGCAACCAGCCTGCGCCATGCACTGCCGACGCTCGTCGTGCCGTTTGGGGGCGATCAGCCGTTCTGGGCGGAGCGGGTGTACGCTGCCGGGTGCGGGCCGAAAGCGATTCCGCGCGATAAGCTGACGGCAGAGAATCTGGCGGAGGGGCTGCGCGCACTCATCAGCAACCCGGAATACACGCGCAACGCGGCGTGCATCGGGGAGGCCCTGCGCAATGAACACGGCTGCGCCAATGCTGCCGACTTGATTGAAAAGGCGGTTTGGGACTGGAAAAACGGGAATCCTGCGCAAGATGGGATGAATATTTGAAAAAAACGCCATTTGCCCCTTGACAAAACCTTGACTTTCGACTACACTGTTTCTTGCGTGCTTGCGAGAAGCACAACAAAATCAAAATTATGCAGAAAGGAGGCCCTCGCAATGACCATGATGATTCTAACCCTTGTATCCCGTGCCAATGGACTGACTGCGACGGCTCTTTCTGCCCATATGCGCCCGTAATAGGAAAATTCCACGCTCTTTTCCTGTTACCATGCGTTTTGTGTGCAGCACCAGCCGTTTGCATTCAGACGGATGGTGCTTTTTTCGTACCCTTTTCGAAAAAAGCATACAATGGGCAGTTATGAGTCATCAACCACTTTGTCTCTCTTGAAAGGAGTGATTTCCTACGCAGCGCACCACAACGAAACCAAAGAAGAAACAGACCCCGTTTGGCGCAATGCTCTCCCTCATCGGGCAGAACTGGACGCATTTCCTCTGGGCACTCATTGCGACCATCATGATGGTCATCATCGGCTTTTTAACGCCGCTGCTGCTCTCCGAAATCGTGGACAGCATACTGGGCAGTGAGCCGTTCACAATGCCGGATTTCCTCATGAACCCGATTAACGACCTCGGCGGACGCGATTTCCTCCGCCAAAATCTGTGGATTCCCGCGCTGGCGCTCATCCTGATGAACGTCGTCAACGGCGTGTTCACGTTCATTAAGGGGCGTTCCTCCGCGATTGCGAGTGAAAATATCGCCCGAAAACTGCGCAATGACCTCTATCGCCACTTGCAGCACCTGCCGTTTGCGTACCACGTTAAAGCGCAGGCGGGCGAGCTGATTCAGCGCTGCACGTCTGACGTGGATACGATTCGCCGCTTTCTGGCGGTTCAGGTGATGGAAGTTGTCAACACGGTGCTGATGGTCGTTATCGCCATGAGCATCCTGCTGCCGCGCTCCGTGCCGATTACGCTCTACAGCCTGATTCTTGTGCCGCCTTTGTTCTGCTTCGCGACGTGGTTCTTCAAGATGGTGCATAAGTCCTTTGAGGTGGCGGACGAAGCGGACGGTGTGCTGAACGCCGTTTTGCAGGAGAACCTCTCCGGCGTCCGTGTCGTGCGCGCCTTCGGACAGCAGGAGCGCGAGGTGGAAAAGTTCGACCGCGTGAACAACGATTTGCGCAAAAAGAACCTCCGCCTGAATGAACTGCTCGCCATCTACTGGGGCGGCGGCGACGCCATCAGCATGACGCAGACGCTGCTGACGCTGGTGGTCTGCATCATCTACGCCTGCAACGGCTGGATTACCGTCGGTACGCTGATTGTTTTCACCTCCACGTTGGGGATGCTGCTCTTCCCGATTCGCCAGCTGGGCCGCACCCTGTCCGACGCGGGCAAAGCAATGGTCTCGATGAAGCGCGTGCAGGCGATTCTGCACGAGGAAGCTGAGCCGGATGAGCCGAACGCCCTGAAGCCCGACCTGCACGGCGATATTGTGTTTGACCATGTGTCCTTCGCTTATCCGGATGACAACGTGCTGGTGCTGCGCGACGTGTCCTTCACCATCCCCGCGGGCAAGACGGCGGCAGTGCTGGGCGGCACGGGCAGCGGCAAATCCACCATGATGTACCTGCTGCAGCGGCTGTATACGCCAACGAGCGGCAAAATCACCATCGGCGGCGTGGATATTCAGCAGATTGACCGCAAATATCTGCGCGCACACGTCGGCCTGATTCTGCAGGAGCCGTTCCTGTACTCCAAGTCCATCCGGGAGAACGTGGGCATCACCGCGCCGGAGCAGGAGGCGGAACGCATTGAGCACGCGGCGGATATCGCCAGCGCATCCGGCTTCATTGCCAAGGCGGACAAGGGCTGGGAGACGGTCGTGGGCGAACGCGGCGTGACACTCTCCGGCGGACAGAAGCAGCGAATCGCCATTGCGCGCACGCTGCTCAAGGACAACAACATCCTCATCTTCGACGACTCCCTTTCCGCCGTGGATACCGAGACGGACGCGCAGATTCGCGCTGCCCTCCGACACGAGCAGAAGGACGTGACCACCCTCATCATCAGCCACCGCGTGACGACGCTCTCGCAGGCTGACCTCATCCTCGTGCTGGAAAACGGGCAGATTACGCAGCAGGGCACGCACGCTGAGTTGTGCAGCCAGCCGGGCCTGTACCAGCGCATCAACAGCATCCAGAACGCCTTGGAGGAAGAACTGACGCAGGCCAAGGCGGCGGAAGGGGTGAACTGATATGCAGTCCTTTCAGGAACAGGATTATACCAAACGATTTGATCTCTCCCTGTGGCGCAAGCTCATCAAGGTTGCAAAGCCGTACCACAAGAACCTGATTGCGGTTGTGCTTTTCATGGCGGTTTCTGCAATCATCGACGTGATTATGCCGAACATGAATGCCTACGCGATTGACGTGTTCATTGCCAAACACAGCACGGCCGGGCTGGTTGGGTTCGTCGTGGCGTATGCGCTGCTGACGGCAGTGCAGGTCGGAACAATTTTCGGCTTTCTGCGGCAGTGCGGCATTGTCGAAACCGGAACGTGCTACCTGATTCGCAAGCTCGGCTTCCAGAAACTGCAGGAACTGCCCTTCTCCTATTACGACCGGATGCCCGTAGGATACCTCATGTCCCGCCTGACCAATGACACGCAGCGCCTTGCGGACACCATCGGCTGGTCGCTGGTGGACTTGTGCTGGGGCGCGGTGTATCTGGTTGCCTGCGCCGTGCGGATGCTGACCATCAACTGGCGGCTGGGGCTGATTGTCATGCTGGTGCTGCCGCCGCTGGCCGTCATCAGCTGGAAGTTCCAGAAGGCGATTCTCGCGGCGTATCGTCAGGTGCGCAAGAACAACAGCCAGATTACCGCGGGCTTCAATGAGGGCATCAACGGCGCAAAGACGACGAAAACCCTTGTGCGCGAAGAACTGAACATCAAGGAATTCGAGACGGTTTCTGCCTCCATGCGTTCCGCGTCCATCCGCGCGGCGACGCTGTCGAACCTCTTTCTGCCCATCGTCGTGTCGCTGGGGTCTTTGGCGACGGCGTATGCGCTCTGGCAGGGCGGCAACAGCGTCATCGGCGGTACGCACGTTTTCGGCGTCGCTATGACCGTCGGCACGCTGACCATGTTCATCAACTACACCGTCAGCTTCTTCCAGCCCGTGCGCGATATTGCCCGCATCTTCGCGGAACTGCAATCCGCACAGGCGGCGGCGGAGCGCGTCATCAGCCTGCTGGAAACGGAACCCGATATTGTGGATTCTCCCGAAGTGGTGGCGCAATACGGCGACAATTTCCACCCCAAGACCGAAAACTGGCCCAAGCTCATCGGCGACATTGACTTCGAGGACGTCACCTTCCGCTACAAAGAGGGCGAAAAGGTGCTGGAGCACTTCAACCTGCACATCCAGCACGGGCAGACCATTGCCCTTGTCGGCGAAACCGGCAGCGGCAAGTCCACCATCGTCAACCTCGTCTGCCGCTTCTATGAGCCGACGGAGGGCAAAATCCTCATCGACGGCGCGGATTACCGCACACGCAGTCAGCTGTGGCTTCAGTCCAACCTCGGCTACGTCCTGCAGTCGCCGCATCTCTTCTCCGGCACGGTTGCGGATAATATCCGCTACGGCCGCCCCGATGCCACCGACGAGGAAGTCGCGGAAGCCGCCCGTATGGTCGGCGCGGAACCCTTCATCCGCAACATGAAGGATGGCTATCAGGCGGACGTTGGCGAGGGCGGCAACCGCCTCTCCACCGGGCAGAAGCAGCTGATTTCCTTCGCCCGCGCGATTCTGACGAACCCGTCTATTTTCGTGCTGGACGAAGCCACGTCCTCGGTCGATACGGAGACGGAACAGCTGATTCAGCACGCGATTCAGAAGGTGCTGGCGGGGCGGACGAGCTTCATCATTGCGCATCGACTCTCTACGATTCGCTCGGCGGATCGGATTCTGGTGATTCAGAATGGCAAGATTACGGAAGATGGGACGCATCAGCAGCTGATTGCGAAACAGGGGTATTATTATCAGCTGTATACGAATCAGTTCCAGGAGGAACAGGGGCTGGAGATTTTGGATGGGGCGATGGCGCGCGCCTAAAGCCGCATAAAAGCGGAGTAGGGGAAAAGCGACCAAGCCGGGCGCCGAAAAAAGGGTCAAGGGGCAATGCCCCTTGCGGAGTCCAGAGGCGGCGCCTCTGGTGGGGTTTGGGGCAACGCCCCAACTGCTGGACGTGTGACCGGTAGAAGAAAAGCGACCAACTCCAATCCACGAACGCTGAACAGCGAAGCGCTTTCAGCGCAGCAGTTGTAACTTCGCGCTCCCGCAGGAGCGCCCCCAAGCCGCTCTATCTACTACTCGCATATTGTCGCGCCAAATGGGCGCGACCCGATAGCAGGAAAGGAGCCATCCTCCTCATGCGCCAGACCCGCACCGTCTCCCTCGATACCCTCGAATACCTGTACGTCCCCGATGTTGCCTACGCCACCTACGGCGAAACGCAGCGGGAAATGCAGCTCATCATCCCGTACCGCCCGCAATGGCAGGATGGCGAAACCGTGCCGCTGATTGTCTTTCTCCCCGGCAGCGCGTGGTATCGGCAGGAAATGTACAACGGCATCCCCGCACTGGCAAAACTTGCGGAAAGGGGATTCGCTGTTGCATCCGTGCAGTACCGCGAATCGAAAATCGCGCCTTTCCCCGCACAGGTAGAGGATGTGCACCGCGCCATCCACTATATCGCAGAACAACTCGCAAAGCTGTTCCATATCGACATGGCGCGCACCTTCCTCATGGGCAATTCCTCCGGCGGACATATCGCGCTGCTGACGGCGCTGCGTCAGGCGGCGGGAATTGCGGATGTGTCGGAACTGCTGAATTTCCCGATCCGCGGCGTGATTGCGGAATCCGCGCCGAGCGACTTGTTCCTCTGCGCAAAAGAAGGCGTTCCGGCAAACATGCCTGCGACTTTCCGCCCGACTGCGGATTTGCTGGGCGTGTCCTGCCTGCAGGAACATCCGGAAAAACTCGCGGAAGCCAGCGCACAAACCTATCTCGCACCCGGACACGCCGTTCCGCCGATTCTCCTGCTCCACGGCGACAGCGACGCGCAGGTCAACGTTGCGCATAGCCAGACGCTCTACGAACGCCTGACGCAGAATGGTGCCGATGCGGATTACATCGAGCTGGCAGGCGTCAACCACGGCGGCGCCCCCTTCTGGACGGAGGACGTGCTGCAAATCATTGCGGACTTTATTCACAAGCACTGCTGACCCATCGGAGGAAAATCCACCATGCACCTGACATCCTACTTCACTTCGCCCAACCAGCCTCGCCTCTTCGCACAGCTTCGCGCCTGCGAGTGGGGCGCGGCGAAGTTCCTGACGGAGCTGCTCGAAAAGGAACAGTTCCATCACACCCTCGGTGCGGGCGACTGCTACTTTCTGATGGCGGGCGACCAAATCGCCGCCTTTGCGACGCTGACCGACCGCGACTGCGTGGATGCACCGGAACTCCGCCCGTGGTGCGGCTTCGTGTACACCTTCCCCGCGTACCGTCATCAGCGAATTGCCGGAAAGCTGCTGCACGAACTGGCGGAAATCGCCCGACAGAATGGGGAAAACCGCGTCTATATCGCGACCGACCACGCGAATGTGTACGAAAAATACGGCTGCACCTATCTGGACAGCCGGAGTGACATTGACGGCGAAATCAGCCGCATCTACACACTGAACGCATAAAAGCGGGGTGAAAACCGTGATTTTGATGACTGTATTGGCTCCATGCGCGTCGTAAGGGCGTTGCATGGAGCGTCCTGCGGCTTTGCGCAGTATGCCATTTTTATACTATTTCCAGATTCACCTGCGCCATCTGCTTGCGCCTTTTCCCCTCTGGCGTCCGTTCATTCCACTTAGCGTAGCGCTGCTACGCTGCGTTTCATTCAC
>ERZ773158.1213-NODE-1213-length-24957-cov-11.826159_pt1 | contig 24957 bp, 19 predicted proteins | sample MGYA00511918_ERZ773158 | MGnify/ENA primary metagenome ERZ773158 (study PRJEB29015, sample SAMEA2737876) | human gut metagenome | biome: human gut; feature: human-associated habitat; material: faeces | place: China | collected 2012 ...
TATTTCATTAAAATACCCCCAATACTGGGTGTCCAGTATTGGGGGTACATATCATAGGAGCTGGGCGGTTATTTTTTTGCGTTTTTCAAGAAAATATACAAAAGCAGACCATTGCATCTGATACTGATGTAATGGTCTGCTTTTAATCTTCATTCAGTCAGGAAGCCTGCTTATGCCAGCTCCTTAGTTACAACGTCAGCAATAGCGTTGGCAATCTGCTCCAAACGCTCCTGCTTCGGTCCTTCGGCCATAATACGGATTAAAGGCTCGGTGCCGGAAGCACGTACCAGAATCTGGCCGTTTTCGCCCAGCTCCTCCTGATATTTTTTGATTACTTCCTGAATAGCAGCCTTTTCTTCCCAACCGTTTTTATTCTTTACGCGTACATTCAGCAGAATCTGCGGGAATTTAGTCATTACGGCGCCCATCTCGGACAAAGGCTTGTTGTTGCGAACCATTGCGCACAACAGCTGTACAGCAGTCAGAATGCCGTCGCCGGTTTTAGCAAATTCGGAGAAAATGATATGACCGGATTGCTCGCCGCCGATAGAATAATTGTGCTTGAGCATTTCTTCCAGTACATAGCGGTCACCTACAGCGGTTTTGACAGTCTTGCCGCCATGAGCCTTCATAGCCTGATGCAGGCCTACGTTACTCATAACAGTGGTTACCAGCATATTGTCATGCAGCTTGTTGCGCTTCATCAGCTCCAAAGCGCAAATCAGCATAATCTGGTCGCCGTCCATAGCCTCGCCGTTTTCGTCAACAACCAGGCAGCGGTCAGCGTCACCGTCATTGGCGATACCTACATTAGCGCCAACCTCGACAACCTTCTTCTGCAATGCCTCCAGATGAGTGGAGCCGCAGCCGTTGTTGATGTTGATACCGTTAGGCTCGTTGAAAATTGCTACAACCTCAGCACCGAGACTGCGCAGGATAACCGGTGCGATTTCGCTGTTGGCACCATTGGAGCAGTCCATAACAATCTTCAGACCGTTCAGCTTAGCATAAGCAGTGCTCAGAATGTGCTTAATATACAGTGCGGACAAATCCTTTTCATGAATAATCTGGCCGACGCTGCTGCCGCTTACTGCCTGAGTGTAATCAATCGGTGCAGCAACAATAGCTGCAATTTCGTCCTCTACTGCGTCAGGCAGCTTATGCCCTGTCTGAGAGAAAAATTTGATGCCGTTGTCTTCAAACGGATTGTGAGAAGCAGAAATTACTACACCGGCGTTAGCCTTAACCTCACTGGTCAGGAAGGAAACTGCCGGAGTAGGCATAACGCCCAGAAGATGTGCATTGCCGCCGGCGCTGCAGATGCCTGCTGCCAAAGCGCTTTCCAGCATTTGTCCGCTGCGGCGTGTATCTCTGCCGATAATAATTTTCGGGCAGGAAACCTCGCGGCCAAAGTATTTTGCGGCAGCATAACCCAGCTTAAAGGCTAGCTCCGGAGTAAGCTCTACGTTCGCCACACCGCGAACACCATCAGTACCAAATAATCTTGCCATTTTTTGTAATAACCTCCCTAATGTTAATGCGTTTATATGTGAGTTGGGAATTGTTGAGCTAAAAAATCAAATTGATAGGCTCCCCTTGGGGGGAGCTGTCACCCGCAGGGTGACTGAGAGGGGTTGGTACTCGCTATGCTTACCAACAGCGCTATGCTGAGCGCGCCCCTCTCCGTCATCGCTACGCGATGCCACCTCTCCCCAAGGAGAGGCTATGTCTCAATATAATCTGTATTACTCTCCAACCTAAATTACTTCACCGGCGCAAATCTTTCCATAATAGCACGCGCCACATGATAGCCATCAAGCGCGGCGCTCATAATACCGCCGGCATAGCCTGCGCCTTCGCCGCAGGGATAAAGCAAATCATGCGTCAGCGATACATAACTCTGCCTGTCGCGCTCTATGCGAACCGGCGCCGAGGTGCGTGTTTCCACACCCGTCAGCAGCGCGCCGCCGTCAGCGTAACCCGCCAGCTTGCGTCCGAAGCTCGTAATGCCCTCGCGCAGAGTATCCGTAACGTAGGCAGGCAGCACCTTATCTAAGCTGCAGGCCGCAAGTCCCGGACGATAGCTTGGATGCACCAGACATTCCAAGGACGGCGTGCTGCGCTTCAAAAAGCTGTCCAGATTCTGCGCAGGCGCATAATAGCTGCTGCCTGCCGCCGCATAAGCAAGCTGCTCATAGCGGCGCTGGAATTCTACGCCTGCAAGCGCACCCTCGCCGAAATCCCGGCTGTCCACATTCACTACCAGCGCACTGTTTGCAATGCCGCTGTCACGCTTAAACATGCTCATGCCGTTGACAACCACGCCGCCGGCCTCCGAAGCGGCGGCAACCACCTGACCGCCCGGGCACATGCAGAACGAATAGGCTGTGCGTGTTTTATCCTGTGTATGGTAAACAAGCGCGTAATCCGCTGCGCCCAGCAGATGATGTCCGGCAAAGCTGCCGTACTGCGCCCTGTCAATCAGCTCCTGCGGATGCTCGATGCGCACACCGATGGCAAAGGGCTTCGCCACAATGCCTACGCCCCTGCGTGCCAGCATAGCGTAGGTATCGCGCGCGCTGTGACCGCAGGCCAGTACCACGGCTCCTGCCGCCAGCCTTTCGCCGCCGTCAAGAATTACACCCTGCACCGCATTATTTTTGATATCCAGATCAACCACATGCGCATCATAACGCACGCTGCCGCCCAACTCCGCAATATGGCGGCTGAGTCCCTGTACCATCGCACGCAGCTTATCCGTGCCTACGTGCGGCTTATGCTCGTACAAAATATTTTCCGGCGCGCCTGCATCCACAAAAAGCTGCAGGATTTCGGCCATCATAGGATCATTGACGCGCGTGGTCAGCTTGCCGTCCGAAAAGGTGCCTGCACCGCCCTCGCCAAACTGTACGTTGGACGCGGGGTTAAATTCTCCCGTCTGCCAAAAGCGCTGTACATCCTGCACACGCTGCGCTACCGGCTTGCCGCGCTCCAAAAGCAGCGGCTTATAGCCATGCTCCGCCAGCTGCAGTGACGCCAAAAGGCCCGCAGGACCGGCACCGATAACCACAGGCGGTGCGCTCAGCGGCAGTGTTCCCAGCTCCAGCGTCGGCTGCTGCTGCTCCTGATATTGCGTGATGTCGCGGTCCGCCAGCAGGCGCTTCGCCTGTCTGCCGCCTGTTTCAACCTCTGCCAACACATGGTAATTGAGGCAGATATCATTTTTCTTGCGCGCATCCACTGCCTTGCGTACTATCCGCACACTGCCCAAAGTATCACGCGGAATGCCGCATTTACGGCACACCGCCTGCTCCAGCGTCTGCTCCTGACGCAGGCTGATACGCACATTGTTAATTTTCAGCTTCATCTATAAATCAGTTCTGCCTTTCTACCGATATTTTAATCTGCACCGTACGTCTTTCTGGAATAACCTTTTCCGGCAAATCAAGCTCAGCTGCAACAACAGTACTGCCATTGAGCTTGCTTACATCCACAGGCTTGGTCTTGACATCCTTCAGCTCCTTCAGCACAGACGGAGGCGCAGTCACACGGATGCTCTCCGGAGCAATCTCGGTCTTGGTAACAAGAATTCCGGCAGGCAAATCACCGCTCATAACCAGCTTAACCGGAATATCAAGCGAATGCATCTGGCTTACCATATTGGCCTGCACCATTACACGCTCAGGGATAATTCTCATATTAGGAATATCGTAACCGTCGTCACTCACGGCAACCAGCTCGCTTTCCGTCTGGAAGCTGCCGGTATGGTTGCTGATATCTATCGGAGCAACCACACGGTTTACCTTGTCAATACGATGTGTTGCACCACGCAAAGTAACCTCCGCCGGAGTAATTATACTGTTGCCGATGGTCATATCACCGTTCACCGCGCCCACGATACGCGTAGTAACGGGAACCTTTTTCTCGCTTACCGTATCCACATATACGGAAACCTCCTTAGGCGTTACGGATACAATCTCGCCTCCGGAGTAGGTTACCGTAATCGGCAGACTCTGCTGACCTTCGGTTATATTTTTCAAATTGATAGAAGCATTGATTTCGGCACTCAGATTATCGGAACTGAGTTTGGCACGCGAGCCGCGCACCTTAACCAGAATTTTATCGGGAGCATTAAAGACCATCATATTTTGCGGCAGATTTCTCTGCTGCAGGCGCACCTCGATATTACGCTCGATTATTGGGTTCTGGTCGGTCATTACATATACCCACAGGCCGCAGGCCATGAGCAGGCAGATAATTCGTGCCAGCAGGTTTTCCTTACGCGCCAGCCTTTGCAAAAATCTCATTTTTTCTCACCGCCCCACAAGCTCTTGATTTTATCAACCAAAGAATTCTTAACTGCTGCATGCGGACGGAAAATTGCCGTGCGCAAAATTTCCTTCACATCATCCACCGTCAGATAACGCATCAGCTCGCCGTTGCGGGCAATGGAAATCGTACCGGTTTCCTCGCTGACAACAAGAATCATCGCATCGGACTGCTCGGACATACCGATAGCGGCACGATGGCGGGTACCAAGCTCCTGGCTCAAATTACGGTTTTCCGTAAGCGGCAGCAGGCAGCAGGCAGCAACAACGCGGTTGCCGCGGATAATAACAGCGCCGTCATGCAGCGGTGTATCCTTAACAAAAATGTTCTGCAGCAAGCCAGAGCTCACCAGACCGTCAATCGGCACACCGGTTTCGATACGCTCTGCCAGACCGGTAGCACGCTCAAAGACCATCAGCGCACCTACCTTGTTTTTGCTCATCACCTTAGTGGCATGAGCAACGGAATCCAGCATTTCCTCCAGCTCCTGCTCGTCCAGCTCGCTGCCCTTGTGGAACAGCTTGCCGCGGCCGATTTGCTCCAAAGCACGGCGCAGCTCCGGCTGAAAGACAACAGGCAGGGCGACCATAATCACCGTCATGCTCTTTTCCAACAGCCAGCTGATAACATGCAGATTCAGCCAACGGCAGATAAGTGTGAAGCCTATCAGCACCATAAGACCCTTACCCAATGTTGCGGCACGGGTGTTTTTCAGCATCAGGAACAAACGGTAAAGAAAATAGGCAACGACGACAATATCTATAACATCCAAAAATGTGATTGTCGAAAGCAAGCCTTGCAGTTGTATCATCATAATTGCATTGCTCCTATCTATCAGACACTATCGACTAAGCGCTAAGCCTTAGTCCATTTTCAGAATCGCCATGAATGCCTCCTGCGGCAGCTCTACACTGCCAACCTGCTTCATGCGCTTTTTACCTTCCTTCTGTTTTTCCAGCAGCTTACGCTTACGGCTGATATCGCCGCCGTAGCATTTCGCCAGTACGTCCTTACGCATAGCACGGACGTTTTCGCGGGCAATAACCTTGTTGCCGATTGCTGCCTGTACCGGAATTTCAAACATCTGACGCGGAATCAGGCTGCGCAGCTTTTCAACCAGCTGACGGCCGCGAACAGTAGCAAATTCCTTATGCACAATCGCGGAAAGCGCATCGACAGGCTCGCCGTTCAGCAGGATATCTACCTTCACCAGATTGGAATAACGGTAGCCGGACAGCTCATAGTCCAAAGAAGCATAACCACGGGTAGCGGATTTCAGACGGTCAAAATAGTCAAAGATAATCTCACTCAGCGGTAATGCGTAGTGAATCATAACGCGGGTATCATCAAGATAGGTCATGTTATCGTATTCACCGCGTTTTTCCTGGCTCAGCTCCATAACAGCGCCGACGTAATCCTTCGGCACAATGATGGTTGCATTAACGAAAGGCTCCTCAACATGGTCGATAACGGTCGGGTCCGGGAAGAGGGACGGGTTATCTACCATTTCAACGTCGCCGTTGGTGCGGAACACCTCATAAATAACGTTCGGTGCGGTAGTAATCAGGCTCAGATTATATTCACGCTCCAGACGCTCCTTGATAACGTCCATATGCAGCAGGCCCAAGAAGCCGCAGCGGAAGCCAAAGCCCAGCGCGGTAGATGTTTCCGGCTCAAATACCAGAGAAGCATCGTTCAGCTGCAGCTTTTCCAAAGCATCACGCAGGTTATCGTAATCGGAATTCTCTACCGGATACAGACCGCAGTATACCATCGGCGTAGCCTTGCGATAACCGGGCAGTGCCGCTTCGGCAGGATTGTTGGCATCGGTTACGGTATCGCCTACGCGTGCATCCTTAACATTTTTGATGCTGGCAGCAAAGAAGCCTACCTGGCCCTCCTCCAGCTCATCAACATTGACAATGCCCGGTTTGAAGTAACCAACCTCGGTAACATCAAATTCCGCACCGGTTGCCATCATGCGAATCTTCATGCCCTTGCGCAGACGGCCCTGCATAAGACGAACATATAAAACTACGCCCTTGTAAGCGTCAAATTTGGAGTCGAACACCAATGCCTTCAGCGGTGCTTCCGCATCACCCTGCGGCGCCGGCACGCGCGCTACGATTGCCTCCAGCACGTCCTCAATGCCGATGCCGGTTTTGGCACTGCACAAAACTGCGTCGGAAGCATCGATACCGATAACGTCCTCAATTTCCCTTTTAACGTGCTCCGGGTCCGCACTCGGTAAATCAATCTTGTTGATAACCGGGATAATCTCCAAATCGTTATCCAGCGCCAGATACACGTTAGCCAGTGTCTGCGCTTCAATGCCCTGAGTAGCGTCGATAACCAGCAGTGCACCCTCACACGCTGCCAATGCACGCGAAACCTCGTAGGTAAAGTCTACGTGGCCCGGGGTGTCGATAAAGTTCAGCATATACTCCTCGCCGTTGCGCGCCTTGTAAATGCTGCGCACAGCCTGCGCCTTGATGGTGATGCCGCGTTCACGCTCCAAATCCATGGAATCGAGAATCTGCTCCTCCATCTCACGCTTGCTCAGCGTCCCTGTATATTCAATCAATCTGTCCGCCAGGGTAGACTTGCCATGATCTATATGGGCGATAATAGAAAAGTTGCGAATGTGATTTTGTTCAATCATAAATTACTCTTCCTGCTCCTTCATTAAAATGTATTGTTTCAGGCCAATATTGGCTTGAGCCTGTTTTATTAGTACTAATTATTATACCATTATCCGGCAAAGCCTGTAAACTAAAAAGAGAGACAGCTCTGCGCCATCTCTCCTCGTACTGCGTTTTATTTCAGTTTAGTGTCCTCATATTATATTTCAGCATTCAAAATCAGCTCCAGGTCAAGCGTCCGCAAAATATTTTTTACAGGAACAGGCAGGCATATTTGTGATTTTCTCTTGCATAATGCTCTCATTCGTGGTAGAATAATGCAGTACAAGAAAATTCAGGAGGTGAAATTCGTTGCCGAACATTAAATCTTCCATCCGCAGTGTAAAGACCGACGCAGAACGTCGTGCTAAAAACGCTCCGATTAAAGCAGCTCTCCGCAATGCTTCCCGCAAAGTAGAGGCTCTGACTAAAACCGGCGCTAAAGAAGACGCTCAAGCTACTATGGCTACTGCTTCCGGTTTGCTCGATAAAGCAGCTCGCAAAGGCATTATCCATAAGAATGCTGCAGCTCGCAAAAAATCCAGACTTGCAAAGAGAATCAACGCTATGGCTTAATTCTTACAAGCTGACCTGCTCTGAAAAGAGCAGGTTTTTTGCATTTCAGGGATAAATTTTTGCAGGCAGGCTAATCAAGATCATAATTGATGTAAGTAAAGCTCTCAATCACGTCATTATCATTCAGCGTGATAATCAGCTGCTTGGCAGGTCTGTCAAAGCCATCCGCATCAAGCACAGATTTTTCCCAGATGATACTGTTTGCAGGCTCCTCAATATCAACAGCAGCCTCGTGCCAGCCGATTCTCCGCATCATATCGTAAAAATTATTCCGCTCATTCTGATCAAAATGCTGTCCGACTGCGTAGCCTGCCATCTCGCCGGGAGCCTTGTTAATCACTACCTGATAGGTTTTTCCGTCAAAGGCTCTCGTGTAGAACACTCGCGGACCTACCTGCACCTTATTAAGGTCATAAGCAATATTCATATCGTCGGCATGCTCTACTCTGCCCATGCTGTAGCCGGAGCCTGCTGCATAGCCGGCGGGATCGTTAATCCAGTTTGCCTCTAACGCAGCCTGAAAGCGTCCTTCATCTGAATGAGCATATTGGCCATCAGGCAACGCACCTATATATTGGTTATACATGTAGCCTCTGTAGCCTTTTTCGGTAGTTCCGTACACCCACACATATTTACTGTTAGGTATGTTAGGTATAAACACTACCTTTCTTGCATAAAATTTATCGCCGTTTTGCAGCATGGTTACTACCTCACAGTTTGTGTTAGGCTCTGTTCTTAAGTTAACATCCGTAGCAATACATTGAGTTGCCAACGGCCAGCGCGGATGTTCATCAATAATATCCGAAAGATAACCGCCGCTGAGATGAGCAAAAGCGGTGTTGGCCAAGAGCGCCATCCCCAAGGTCATGCCCAAAAACAAATTCTTTTTCATATGTATATCCCTCCCTTGATTGCGGTACAAAATCCCTCAATCAATAAAATTCAGACACAGGCTACTTATTTTTTACAACAAGCATCTGTCTTTCGGTTACACGCAGAACATATACAGAGAATTATCAACCTTAAAGTTTTGTAATTCCTTTATATCTCCCCTGTAAGGGGAGGTGGCTGCGAGCACCGGCAAGCAGACGGAAGGGTTGTTACCGCTTCCAAAGCAGCAAAAGCTGTATTCCTCAGCATCATTATAGCGTAAAACAACAAAAGCATCCCCACACTTTTACTGCAAAAAGTGTAGGGATGCTTAATTTTTTGTTAGCAGCAGTCATTTCACTGCCTAAGCCTTACTCCCGGCAGACACCGCAACGACGGCAGCCGTCAAAGCACATCGGCGTAAACTTGCCGCTTTCGCTGCGCTGCAGCTCAGCCGCAAGATATTCCTGCGTTACACCCATGTCCAGATGCTGCCAGGGCAGCGGCTGGCCCACCTGCAGCTCGCGCTCCGCCAGCTCCTCGGCATCCAGGCCTTCTTCCTTCAGCACCTGCTTCAGGCTACGGCCTTCCACATGTGCCTTCAGCAGCGCTTCGCCGATACGTCTGCTGCCGCGCGCCAGCACGGACTGCACCACGGTTTCCTTCAGCGATTCGGTAATCAGCTTAATGCGCTTTTCCTTCTTCAGGCCGTCGCCCAAAATCTTGAAGCGCTTCTTCAGCGTGCGCACATTGCACAGCGGCGCCCATTGGTACGGCGTAAAGGGCTTAGGTACAAAGCCGTTGACCGAAATAACCAGCTCGCCCTTGTTGCCTACCGCGTCCATTTTGGCGCGCACGCGTTTAATCATCTCTACCGTTTCGACGATATCCTCGTCCTCTTCTCCCGGCAGACCGATCATATAATACAGCTTGATGTTGCGCATACCGGCAGCAGCCGCCAGCTCGATAGAATTATAAACGTGCTCCTCCGTAATGCCCTTGTTAATCGCAGCGCGCATACGCTCGCTGCCTGCCTCCGGCGCTACGGTCATCGTGCGCTGTCCGCTCTGTGCCAACGCATGCGCAATCTGCTCCGTAAGCATATCGGCACGCATGCTGGCCACGGAAAACGGTATCTTATGCTCTACTAAGTATTCCGTCAGCTCCGCCATCTGCGGATGGTCGGAAACGGCAGCACCCATCAGGCCCACCTTTTTCGTGCGCTCGGGACGCTTGGCGATATCTGCCAGAATATTTTCCAGCTTACGCGGACGCGGCTTGCGGAAGCAATAGCCTGCCATGCAGAAGCGGCAATGACGGCCGCAGCCACGCGCCACCTCGACGATAAACATATCCTCAAATTCCGTTCCGCTCGTCACGATAGCAGAGGTGTGCGGATATGCGTCGATGTCACGCGCCCACTGGCGCGCAACCTTCGCCGGCGCACCTTCCTGCGGCAGAAGGGCGGTAAACTCGCCCTCATCATCGTACTGCGCCGTATAAAGGCTGGGAACATAAACGCCCGGCACCTGCGCCAACGCCGCCAAACGCTCTTGCTTGCTTTCCTCGCGGTAGATGGTATCCAGAACGTGCTGCACTGTTTCCTCGCCCTCGCCGATAACAAAGGCGTCAGCCACTGCAGCCAGCGGCTCTGGATTAAAGGTGGCACAGGGACCGCCGATAATCACCAAAGGCTCGCGCTGATTGCGCTCCGCCGCCCGCAGGCGGATATTGCCCAAATCCAGCACCGTCAGCAGATTATCATAATCCATTTCAAAGGACAGCATAACGAAGATAACGTCAAAATCTGCCAGCGGACGCTGGTTTTCCAGGCTCAGCAGCGGCGTTTTGCTTTTGATATGCTCCTGCTGCAATCGTTTATCCGGCAAAAAGAAGCGCTCGCAGGCACTGTCGCCGCGCTCGTTAATCATCTGATACAAAATGTGCATTCCCAGGTTCGACATGCCCAGATGGTAGACGTTGGGGTAAATAAACGCTACCGGATGGCGTAAGCCCGGCGGATACACCTGCGCGCCAGTTTCATTTTCTCTTGTTTCTTTAATGTAGTTTTTGATTATCCAGGACAAAGCATTTCCTCTCCGAGTATCTATAATGTATTAAGAAAATATCAGCGCAGAATTACGCTGATATCTTTTGTATTTTACTGATTTTTTTCTGCCAATTTGCGTTCAAACAAGTCGATAACTGTTTTCAAAACCTTTAAGCGGGCATAATATTTATTGTTGCCCTCGACCACAGTCCACGGTGCATACGAGGTGTCGGTGCGCACCAGCATTTCGTTGACTGCCGCTTCGTAGGCATCCCATTTATCACGGTTACGCCAGTCCTCGTCCGTAATCTTCCATTGCTTATTGGGGTCAGCCTGACGGTCATTGAAGCGTTTCAGCTGCTCCTCCTTGTCAATCTGCAGCCAGAATTTGGCAATGGCGATACCGTGCTCGCTCCACTGCGCCTCCATATCCTTGATTTCATCGTAGGCACGCTGCCATTCCTGCGGTTTGGCAAAGCCTTCGATACGCTCCACCATAACACGGCCGTACCAGGTGCGGTCAAAAATTGCTATAGTGCCCGGCTGCGGCAGTCTGGTCCAGAAGCGCCACTGATAATGGAACTGCTTTTCAACCACGTTCGGCGCCGCAATCGGGTGCACATGAAAACCCAACGGGTCCAGTGCCGCCGTCAGTCTGCGGATAGCGCCGCCCTTGCCTGCGGCATCCCAGCCCTCAAAGCCGATAACTACCGGAATCTGCGCCTTGAACATTTCAATCTGCAGCTGTGTAAGCTTTTTCTGGTACTTGTCCAGCTTTTCCTTATATTCTTCCTTGGTAAGCTCCTTGTTGGCATCAATCTTGCTCAGCACATCGTAGGTTGCGGCGGTGCGCTTGTCGGCAGCAGGCTCAACAGGCATCTGTACGGCCTTTTCGATAGCATCGGCAATCGTGCCGAATACCTCCAGACGCGCGCTGCGCGGATCATCGTCGGCAATCAGGTGCCAGGGAGCGGTTACCGTATCGGTAGCCTCCAGCATTTTTTCGTAATGCGGCAAAAATTTATCGTAATCTTCGCTTTCATCAATCGCAGGATTCAGGTCACGCCACGCCTTGCCCAGTGTTTTGGCATTCTTGGCAATATTTTTCTTTTGCTGCTCTGGTGACAGATGCAGGAAAAATTTAAGCACGAGATAATTATCATCCGTAAGCATTTTTTCAAAGTTGTTGATATGCTCAAAGGAAACAGCAGGATACTTGGTGTTATCCTCTTTATCCGCCAACTCGTTGGCGTTTTTCAGATAATACCAGCTGCGGTGATAAACGGCAATATGTCCCAACGCCGGCAAACGCTTCCAGAAGGCACCGAAAAACGGCTGTTCCTGCATTACACCGCGCAAACGCACGCTGGAATAAACATTAAAGCCACGGGCATCCATCTGCTGCATCATTTCATTAATCAGCGCACTGCGGCGTGCACCACGCCAGCCCTCAAAGACGATGATAATCGGTCTTTTGGCGTCGCGGGCCAGGCGCTGCGCCTTCCCCAGGCGCTCACCCAGCACATCCATTTGCTTGTTGTAATCTTCCTTGGACACTTTTTTACTCAAATCCAGCTTTTCCAGCATTCTCCAACATCTCCTTACTGTTTGCGAGAATCTTTAAATCAGCGCTCCTCGTAGGGGTTCAGAGCGCGCGGTTTTCCTAATACCTCTGCCATGATAATGCCGTTGACCAGCGCCGCATGCTTAAGCTTGACGCGCTTTTTCGCTGCAGGCTGCGCCTGCGCGTAGCGCGCATTAAACGCTGCCGCAGCAGCGTTCATCTTCGCTTCATCGTAGCTATAATCACCGCGGGGATCGTAATAAACCTTGCCCCTGTCATGCACTAGGTCTTCGTTTTCGCGGTGAATCCTGCCAGTGTGGTCATGCAATGCTTCACCGTCACGGTGAACTCTGCTGCCATCATCACGGCGCACACGCGTTCCGTCATGCACTACGCCTTGGCTGCTTTGACGCTTGCGTGCCTGCGCCTCCTCCGTTGTCTTTTTCAGACGGCGTTCAAACTCGGCGGCAATATCCTTAGGCTTAGCCTGCGTTTGCTGCTCTGCCTGCGTCGGCTCCGCCGTTTCCTGCGGCTGCTCTTGCGGCAGCTCCCGCTGTCTGCGGCGGCGGTTGCGCCTGTCCAAAAATACGTTGGCCAGCATTACGAGGACAAAAAGCAGGGGGATTAAATCACTGTCAAATAAACCGCCCATAAGCTGCACCTCGCTTATTTACTGCCCTCAGGCTTTTCCTCGCCCTCCGGGCTTACCTCGGCAATCGTGCGGCGCATCTGCGTATCTGCCTGAATATTGTTCAGGCGGTAGTAATCCATTACGCCCAAGCGGCCGTTGGCCAGTGCCTCTGCCATAGCTGTCGGCACCTTAGCCTGTGCTTCCACAACCTTCGCCTGCATTTCCTGTGTATAGGCCTTCATTTCCTGCTCCTTGGCAACAGCCATCGCACGGCGTTCCTCAGCGCGCGCCTGAGCAATGCGCTTGTCTGCCTCCGCCTGGTCGGTCATCAGCGCAGCGCCGATGTTACGGCCTACATCTACGTCCGCAATATCAATGGAAAGAATTTCAAAAGCAGTGCCTGCATCAAGGCCCTTGTCCAAAACTGTTTTGGAAATATAGTCGGGGTTTTCCAGTACCTTGCTGTGGTCGGCGCTGGAGCCTACGTTTGTTACAATGCCTTCACCGACACGCGCAATAATCGTTGCTTCGCCGGCACCGCCTACCAGGCGGTCAATGTTGGCGCGCACTGTTACGCGCGCCTTTACCTTCAGCTCAATGCCGTCCTTGGCAACAGCACTTACTACCGGAGTTTCGATAACCTCAGGGTTAACGCTCATCTGCACAGCCTCCAGCACGTTGCGTCCCGCAAGGTCAATGGCACAGCCACGCTCAAAGCTCAGCTCAATCTGCGCTCTGTGGGCAGCAATCAAAGCATCAATAACACGGTCCACGTTACCGCCTGCCAGATAATGCGCCTCCAGCTGGTTGACGTTTACGTCAAGACCTGCCTTATTCGCCTTAATCAAAGGCAGCACAATCTGCGACGCGGGCACACGGCGCAGGCGCATACCGATGAGGTTGAAGATGCCTACATTAACGCCAGCGGCAATGGCCGAAATCCACAGGCCCAACGGCACAAAGTTAAGAAAAATAGCAATACCAACAATAGCAATGATTACTGCAAAGCCACTGCCGAAAATCATACTGAATAACAAATCCATAATGTCACTCCTTCGTCTGTTCTACAAAAATTTTGCTGCCCTCCACCCGCACGATAATCACGGGCGCGGACTTTTCGATATAATCCCCCTGACTGCTCACGTCAAGACGCTTGCCGTCCACCAGAATCGTGCCTGCAGGACGCAGCGTAGTCAAGGCTGTGCCTCTTTTGCCCACCAGCATGCTCCAGTTTTTGCCGCCGGTGTAGCCCTCGCTGTTTTTTTGGCGTGTCCACAGCACAAAGGGATTATACTTGCTTTCCTTGGGCAGATACACGCACAGCAGCGTAATTACCAGCACCAAAAACAGATACACTGCCAACAGCACCAGCGCCGCCCAGGCATTGCCGCCCAAAACGTAAAAGCCGCCGACTGTCAGGCACACCATGCCGCTGACACCGAAAATTCCGAAGCCCGGCACAACAAATTCTATCAGCAGCAGGACAAGACCCGCCAGCATAAAATAATATTCCAATGGCATGACTGCACCTCCTCAACGCTTATACAATTATAGTATAGCAGAGTAAAAGCATGAAGTAAATTTAAAGTTTGTGATGCAAAAAGGCTGCGGACAAGCTGCAAACAAAATTACCGGCATGATTCGTAACATCAACTTCTTTCATAACTGAAAGAAGCTGCAAGAAAGGTTCGCGCTTTTTGGAAAGCGCGGCAAAGCAAAAACTTTTTCGGGAAAAAGTTTTACCAAAAAGCTTTAAATATGCTAAATCGCTTTGCTGGAAATAGCTATTTTTTCGTAGTTCTGCCGAACGGTATACGCGGTAGTGGTTACAAATCTATGGTTAGCTTATGCCCAGACTGGCGTGACTAAGGTTTGGGTTAGCTGTAAGCTGAAATGCCTAAGGTTTGCATGAGCAGCTGCGGGGTATCCAAATGTTTCGCTGTAAGACGCTAAAAAAGACCTTAGCATCAGCTTTTGCCGCTGCCAAGGTCTTGATTTTTATTTAGCTTCAGTTTTCTGCCAGCACCTGCTTTAAAAGCTCCAGCGCGCTCGCTTCGCTCGCTTTGTTCGTGCCCAGCTCACCGCGGAAGGCACGTGCGAGGATGGATTTCTTCATCAGGTCGATGCTTGCCAGCGCCTGCTCCGTTGCCTGCTGTGCGGAGCGCTCGCGCGCCAGCAGGTCGTCGATGAGGCGCACGATTTCGTGCTGTTCGGGGAGAGATGGGAGAGAAATGGCAATATTTTTTATTTTACTTAGAGTTAATCTGGTAATCGCACTTCCAGAAATATTTTTCAAAATTTCTTTCTTGCGATAGTTTAAGTAAGTCTTTATAAACTCATTCGTAGCTAATTTTAAATCTGCTCTAATCAATGCAACAGAGGACAACATTGAAAATTCTTCTTTCAATGTATTAATTGTTGCAATACCCGCAGTCGCTCCGTCCTTAATATAGAGTACATCGCCATAGACAACATCACATCTAGAATATATTTCTTTATGAATTTCCTTTGTTACATATGTTATGTTAGATAAATCAATACCTGTATCTTTAATATTTTTGGCGGTCACATACATATATTCACCTGTTAAGCTATTCGTAGGACTATTATGAGTACCGTCAGTAATTTTAGAACAAACATCACCTAAATTTTTTTCTTCCCAACTTTCATCGCTCACGCCGTTTTCCAAACGCCACTGCTTGGTCAGCTCGCCCGTAAACGCCTTGTGCAAAATTGCTGCCTTGCGCACTGCAAAGCTGTTCGCAACCTCCTGCAGTCTTTCCTTCGCTTCATCAAGCTTCGCAAAAAGCTCTTCGATGCGCTCAACTATGCGTTGTTGCTCGGAGTGCGGAGGGAGAGGGAAAGTCATATTTGTAATATACTCAGAACGTATATTATTGATATTAACTCCACTAGCCAATTCTCTTATACTCTGCCTATATAAGAAACTTTGAAAAAATAAATCAACAAAACTTTTGTTACATCCGTTCTTTGGCCTTGCTAAAGTCAAAAAAGCACCAAATGCAACATCATTATAATCATAAAATGCTAAGCCCGCTCTTCCTATAACTTTTACACTACCAGTCGAAGAAACTATAATTATATCATTTTTTCGTATCAACTGAGCTTCTGAAACTAAAGATTTGTCAACATATACATTATCAGCGTTTAAATCTAAACCACCCTCTATTATGTTTCCTCCTCTTAAAATCAAGCAATCATTCTCCATTTTTTCATTGTGAACATCATGCTTTTTATAGGAAACTCCACGTAATAAATCTATGAAATTCCCAAGCCTTACCCACACCCAATTCTCCGGCACCTCATAAGGCTGTTCCTCCGCAGGCACCAGCGCCTGCTGCAAGCGTTCTTCTATTGTCAATGCTGTCTTTTTCTTTGGCATTGCCAGCTCTCCTTTATAAGCAAACATTCTATTGCTTTAATCTATAATTTATGATAAAATGTTTTTGACAACCGTGTTGCAGGATGGTGTTGCCTTAATTCCTCAGGAATCGAGGTGATGCTTATGAAGAACTATTCCTTCCAAGACTTAATGCTCTTCGGAATGTTCATTCTGGCATTACTTACATTTATTTTTCAATATTGTAAATAACCCAGACATAAGAAAACCACTCCTACACTTTGCGGGTTAAGAAGTGGCTTTCTAAAAACTTTTTTTCCTAGGCAACCCACCTTGTGGGCGGTTGTCTTTTTCTATGTCTAATATACCACACAATCCATAGCTTTGCAAGTTTTGGATTGTGCGCAATAAAAGAAAAACCGCCCTCAAAACTTTGACGAGTACGGAGCGGATTTTTCTTAACCAACTTGGCAACCCACCTTGTGGGTGTCCTTCATTCTACATATCTAGTATACCACAGAAGCCTTATCTTTGCAAATTTTTCAGCTCCTGCGCCACACTCTGCAGCAAATCCACAGCCTCCGCCAGCTTTTCCGCAGCCTCTGCCGCGCTTTCCGCCGGGTCCGGCAAATCCTCGTAATCGAGCACGCTGTCATCCTTAATCAGGCCAAGGTCCAGACTGTTGCCCTTCTGCGCAATTTCCTCACGCGTAAAGCACTGCCAGCGCTCGTCCTCTACCTTGCTTCTGTCCTCTGCCGTGTAGGCAGCCTCAAAGCCGGCAAAGTCACTCGCCTTCAGCGGGTTCGTCTTGCCGAAGGACGGCATATTGGTGCGCAAATCATAAAACCACACGGCCTTGGTGCTGTCCTTATCCGTTTTTTCGCGCGTAAAGAAAAGCACGTTGGTCTTGACACCCTGCGCGTAAAAAATACCTGTCGGCAAGCGCAGAATAGTGTGCAGATTGCACTTATCCATTAAGTCGACACGAATCCTTTCGCCGTCACCGTCGGCAAAAAGCACATTGTCCGGCAGCACCACGGCAGCGCGCGCCTTGCCGTCAGCCTTCAGGCTGCGGTAAATATGCTGCAGGAAGTTCAGCTGCTTGTTGCTCGTGGGATAGGTAAAGTCGTCGCGCGTTGCACGCTCGCCGCCTTTTTTCGTACCGAAGGGAGGATTGGTCAGCACTACGTCATAGCCCTGCATCTCCTTGCCCACGTTGGAAAGCGTATCACCCAAAATAATTTTGCTCTGGATATCATGCAGCATCGCATTCATCAGCGCCAAGCGATGCGTATCATGCACCAGCTCGCAGCCGGTGAAGGCCTGCGTATATTCAAAATCCGCCGTTTCCTCATCCAAATCAAAGAAATCGTCCGTCTGCTCACGCACAAAATTGCTTGCCGCAATCATAAAGCCGAAGGTGCCGCAAGCAGGATCGTTACAGCGCTCGCCGGCCTTGGGTGCCACCAGGCGCGTCATTACGTCAATCAGCACACGCGGAGTGAAGTACTGCCCGGCGCCGCTCTTCTTTTCGTTAGCATTTTTCTCCAGCAGTCCCTCGTAAAGATTACCCAGACCCTCCTCCTTCGCGCTGAACCAGTCCAGCTCGTCAATCGTCCTGATAATCTTTTCCAGGTTCTTCGGCTCGTCGATGTTCGTCGCCGCGCCCTTGTAAATCTCCTGAATGCGTCCCGTGCACTGCTCGCCCAGGTAATCCAGCAGCTCCTTGTAAAAGCCCTTCAGCTCCAGGCCCTTGCGCGCCAGCAAATTGTCCCAGCGATAACCCTCCGGGATATTTTCCTCACTGCCGGTTTCCTTGGCCATTTTCAAAAATAAAATATATGTCAGCTCCGTAACGTACTGATGATAAGTAATGCCGTCATCACGCAGCACATTACACAAATTCCAGAGCTTTGCTACAATCTCCTGTGTATTCACGCAGTTTTGCCTCCATCTTCATATAAATAACCATTGAATTCGCTCACGATATTATCCAAATCGTCGGCGAATATTTTTTGTGCCCGCGCATAACCGCCCAAGCGCTGCAATCGTTTGTCCTCCTTAAAGGCCTCCACGCTCAAAATATCCTGCTGCTGCATATAGCTGCGGATGATATCCAGCCACTTCTGCTGGACAGGCGTAAACTTGTGCTTTTGGTTGAGCTTGTCAAAGGCACGGCTCAGCTGTGAATTTTTGCTCACCAGCTCCGTTCCCAGCATATAGCGCCTGATAAGACTGATAATGCCTGCCACCATCGTGCTGTTCGTGTACTCGGAATAGGCATCGTTCAGCTGCAGCGCCGTAAAGCCGTTGGCATCGAGCGTCAGCAGCAGCTCCTTCAGCTGCGCCTTCGTCAAATCCTTCGGACGGGTGCAAATAATATTCAAGGCAGCAATTTCGTTGGCGTGGCTCTTTAAGTACGCTGCAAAATCGTTCAGGTAATCTCCGGGCTTGGTCTTGTGCGCACCGTAACCGCGTGTATGGCCGGTAAGCTCATCCTTTCCGTCATAAATCATCCCGCCCATATTGCCGCCGGCACGATATTTTTCCAGCTGCACCAACGCCTCCTTATGCTGCAGCAAAAGCTCCTTAGCCTTGGCGGCATCCGCCTGCTGCAGCTCGCCGGCAAAGACTGCCACATCCTTGCCCGTCACCAGCACAAATTCCTTCTTCGTCTGCTCGTCCAGCTTATTCACCTTGCGGCGCAGCTTTAAGGCCACCTGCTTGGCAATATCGGTAATCGCCTCCGCTGCCTCCGCTTCATCAAGCTGCTTCAGCAAATCCTGCACGGAAATCTGCGGATTGGCAACCGCAGGCATCGTCACCACCGGCTGCAGGCTGTTATATACGCCCACCGGGTCATAAATCTCAAAATGATCCTTGCCGATTTTATCGCAGCGGCGTGTCGCACGTCCCAGCATCTGCTCAAACAAAATACGCGATTTCACGCAGCGCATAAACACCAGCGTGGTAATCTCCGGCACGTCGATACCGGTAGTCAGCAAATCCACCGTTACGACAATGCTGGGGAAGCGTTCGTTCTTAAAGCGCTTAATTTTCTCCTGAATCTTTTTCTGGTCACCGTTAGCCACGCTGCCGGTAATCTTCATAATCGCATCGCTGTCCAGATTATCCTTGGCGTAAAGCTCCTGCAGTATGCTCACAATCATATCGGCATGCGTATCGGTAGCAGCGTAAATCAGCGTTTTGCCGTAGGTTTCCGGCGCATCGGGATAAAGATTTTTGGCAATCTCCGCCAGCACGGCCCTGTTGAATTCCGGCACGATAACACGGCGGTTGAACTGGTCTACATCAAAATCGACATCATCATCCAAATAAGCCGTATCAAGCTCGCCGGTCTGCTTGTTGATATATTTAATAACAGCGCCCTTTTTGAGCTGAATTCCCTCTTCGCTGAGCTTCGTTGTCAGCTGATGCGGTGCGTCATGGTCAATAAGATAACCGTCCAGCACAGCCTCGCGATAGGTGTAGGTATAAACAGGCTCGCCGAAAATTTCTGTCGTCTGCAGGGCAGGCGTTGCGGTGAGCGCAATTTTTACCGCGTTAAAATAATCCAGCACATAGCGGTACTTGCTCTGGTAATCGCGCTGGTCGCGATAAAGCTGCTCCGCCTCCGCCATTTCCTTATCCAGAATATAACCGCGGTGCGCCTCGTCGATAATAATTAAATCATAATCGCTGACTGCAGGAATACGTTCCTCACTTTCGGCATACATAATGCGCTTCATCATACCCTGTACGGTAGCAACGTGCACGGCAGTTTCCGCATCAATCAGCTTATCGGTAAGCTCCTTGATATTGTAAATCTGGTCCAGCGTCTGCAGGCTTTCCAGCTTAACCTCTTTAAAGACATCCTGCGCCTGCACGCCCAAGGCATTGCGGTCAACAAGGAATAAAATACGCTTAAAGCGCTTCGCCTTCAAAAAGCGGTAAATCATGCCCAAAACCGTGCGTGTTTTGCCGGTGCCTGTGGCCATCGCCAGCAGCGCCGTCCGCTTGCCACAGCGCACCGCCTCATCCACCGCCTGCACAGCCTTCAGCTGATAATCGCGCAGATGCAGGCCGTTTTCGTCCTGCAGGAAATCATACGGCAAAGCATCGAGAGCAGCGTTGCCCTCCGCGGTATTTTCCTGCAGCATTTCTTTTAAACCTAAGGGAGAAGGCCAGCCTGCCATAGCCCGCGGCATATTGCCGCTTTGACGCAAATCCGCAAACCAGATACCGGATTTTATCTGCAGCTGCTGCACATACGGCCTGCCGTTGGCAGCAAAAACAAAGGGCACCTTAAAATCCTGCCACTGTCCCAGCAAATATTCCGCATCGCATTTTCTGATAGCGCGCGCATAATCCTTGCATTGGTAGCTGATGACGCTGGAAATATCCGTGTCCCACTTTTTCGCTTCGATAAAGCCCACAAGCTTCTCGCCGATAAAGAGCGCGTAATCGGCGTAGCCCTTTTCCTCATTGCCCGGCACCTTGTCCGTAGGCCATTCGGCAATCGCCAGATTGCGTCCCTTCGCAGGACGGCAGCCCTTGCTGTAACGCAAAACAGTAGTGTCGGCCTCCCAGCCAACCTGACGCAGCTGCTCGTCAATCAGGCAGCGTGTTTCCGCTTCCGTCTTCGGTCGTCTGTTGGCAGCATTCAGATTCGCTTTTCTGCGCTCCTGCTGCGGCATTGGCACAGCCTGCTGCGCCTTCTCGTTATCCTGCTTACGCAGGCGCGCTTCCTCAGCCTTGTCCTTGGCAGTTTCAACAAAAGCTGCCTCCGGCTGCTCCGCCGGTAAATGATATTCCTTGGGCTGATAGCTGTAATCACCGTACACCTGCATAAACCATTCGCAAAGACTGTAAGCCTGCGGCAGCAGCAGCTTAGCCTTCTGCAGCGAATCCGTACCCTCATGGCGCGCTTCGTTGCCGCCAAGGCGCAGGCGATGCATAATGCGTGCCAAATCTTCGGTGATATACTCTTCGTTTTCCAGCAGGCGGATTTTGTTTACCAGTGTATCCTTCATCTGATAAGGCATTGCTATATTGTCAAAATCAAACATTTTATTAACGATATCTTCGCACAGCAGGCCCAGCTTAAAAAGGCAGGAGTTGGAATCGCTGTACAGATAGCGCTCTGCGAACTCGCCTGTTTTTTCCAGACCAGGAAATTGTGTGCGTAAAAAGCTGAAGCCAGATGCCATAAAAACGGCCTCCTTTGAGCTGAAAAAATGATAATAATATATTTATATTCGCCTTGAAATAAAATTTACCTGCTGAATATGTTTTCGCAAAAGGCAATACCGCTGTAATAAAAAAGCTGCCTGTCCTCCTGCGAAAGGAAAGCATGCAGCCATTCGGTCGGCAAACCGCTGTAAAGTAAAATAACCGCGCCAAGATTTCTCTTAGCACGGTTATCAGTTGTTATTTGAGCAATTCACGAACCATAACGTTAATACGTTTGCCATCAGCACGGCCTTTGGTTTTTGCCATAACTGCCGGCATTACCTTGCCCATATCCTTGGGACTTGTAGCGCCAACAGCAGCAATAACTTCTGCCACGATAGCCTTCAGCTCGTCATCGCTGAGAGCTTCCGGAAGATATTTTTTCAGTATAGCAATTTCTTCCTTAGCTTGGGCAACCAATTCGTCACGACCTGCTTTTTGGAATTCCTCAACAGAATCCTGACGCATTTTGACCTCTTTCATCAAGACAGCCAGAACCTCATCATCTGTAAGCTCCTTTTTGTCATTGATTTCAACATTTTTAATATTAGCACGCACCATGCGGATAACAGACAAACGCAGTTTACCTGCTTCTCTGTCCTTCATGGCCTGCTTCATATCAGCAGTCAATTGGTCTTTTATAGACATACAGCCCGCCTCCAATTATCTGGTTTTACGTTTTCTGGCTGCTTCGGATTTTTTCTTACGTGCAACGCTCGGCTTTTCATAGTGCTCGCGTTTTCTTACCTCAGAAAGAATGCCTGCCTTTTGGGTTGCTCTTTTAAATCTGCGCAGTGCGCTGTCTAAAGTTTCATTCTTGCCAACTTTAATTTCTGCCATCTGTTCTCCCTCCCTCCACACACTTAGGGAAGTGTATATGCAAATTAAGTTTTCAGCTGTTGCCAGCTAAAAACACTTACTGATTAATTATACAAGAAAAGACAAGCATTGTCAAGGTTTAGCATGGGGGCCAACCCAAAGCTTTGCCGCCAATTACGTGAATGTGTAAATGTTTTACTGTCTGACCGCCTTCATCGCCGGTGTTGATAACAACACGGAAGCCTTTTTCGGCAATTCCGGTCTTTTCAGCGATCATTTTAACCTTGCCCAGCATGTATGCAACCAGCTCGGGGTCCGCAGTAGTGATGTTAGCTGTGTGGTCCTTAGGCATCAGCAGCACATGAACCGGAGCAGCCGGAGCAACGTCATTGATAGCAATCATTTTATCATCTTCGTACACTTTGGTAGAAGGGATATCGCCCTTAATGATTTTGCAAAAAATACAATCCTCAGCCATTTCATGTCCCTCCTCTCATTTATCGTATCTAGTTATATTCTGTATTTATTTCTTTTATCCTGCTAAAGAAATAATTTTTTCACAAATTAATTCAATTCGCCCAACAAAAAATCCTCTTTGATGCCGGTAATTTTTACCTTGGCAATGGTGTTCGCCAGCTCCGCAGTTCCAGGAACAACAACGCGCAGGTACGGACCGCACAGTCCCTCCATATGCTCATCATCCACAGGCTGCTCGAACAGCACCTCTTCTACCTTGCCGACAGTGCTCTGCAGCATTTGCTGATGCAGCTCCTCGTCCACCTTCGCCAGACGCGCCGCACGCTCGCTCTTCACAGCCTCGTCCACCTGCTCCGGCATTTCGGCAGCAGGGGTTCCCTTGCGCTTGGAATACGGGAAGATATGCATTTTGGCAAAGCCGCATTGCTTAGCAAATTCCAGCGTAGTAACAAAGTCCTCCTCGGTTTCGCCGGGGAAGCCCACGATAACGTCCGTAGTAATTGCCATATCAGGCACCTGCGCACGAATTTCGTTCACCAGCTCTGTAAAGCGTTTTGTATCGTAGGGACGGTGCATAGCGCGCAAAATCTTGTCGCAGCCGCTTTGCAGCGGCAGATGCAGGTGACGCTGCAGGCGTGGTTCCTCTGCCATCAGCTGCAGCAGGCGCGGCTCCACCTCCACGGATTCCAAAGAACCGAGGCGCACACGCTGCACGCCCTCAACGCTCAGCGCTGCCTTTACCGCATCATACAACGTAACGTGCTTGCCTTCCTTCGCCAGCTCCTTGCCGTAGCAGCCAAGGTGAATGCCGATGAGCACAACCTCCTTGTAGCCTGCGGCAACCAGCTTGCCGACCTCCTCGCGGATGCTTTCCAGGCTGCGGCTGCGCAGCGGCCCGCGGGCAAAGGGAATAATGCAGTAGGTGCAATATTGGTTGCAGCCCTCCTGAATTTTGAGGAAGGCACGTGTTTTATCGGTTTCGGTGCCGACTCCCAGCTCTTCAAACTTGGTATCAACAGTCATCTGCTGCACGTTGTCCAAAATCTCCGTGCGCTTGTGCTCCAGCGCTTCTTCGACCAGCTCCACAATGCGGCCGCGCTCCTGGTTGCCGATGATTACATCAACACCCTCGATAGCACGCACCTCCTCCGGCGCAGTCTGCGGATAGCAGCCGGTGACAACCACCAAGGACAGCGGATTGTGACGCACAGCGCGGTTGATAATCTGACGCGATTTGCGCTGACCGGTATTGGTAACAACGCAGGTATTAACTAAATAAACGTCTGCCGGTTCACCGAAAGGCACAACCTCATAGCCTGACGCACGGAAAATCCCCTCCATGCTGGCAGTATCGGCCTGGTTAACCTTACAGCCCAGCGTATAAAATGCAATTTTTCTCATCTATGTTTAATCTCCTAAATCTCCGGTTTCATAAAAAATCGCTGAAATAGCAACAAGTCCTGCCGTTTCCGCACGCAAAATGCGTCTGCCCAGCGACACAGGCACAGCGCCTGCGGCGCGTGCCGTTTCCAGCTCCGCTTCGCTGATGCCGCCCTCAGGACCGATAATCAGCAGCAGATCTGTAAGCGCGCCCTTCGCCTGCGCCTCCTTCAGCGCCGCCTTCAGGCTCTTTTTATCCTCGCACTCGTAAGCGATAATCTTCGTAGCGCAGTCATTCGCCGCCAGCATCTGTGCCATCGTCTGCACAGGCTGCACCTTGGGAATAATATCGCGCTTGCTCTGCTTCGCCGCGGATTCGGCAATCTTCTGCCAGCGCTCCACCTTCTTGGCAGCCTTAGCACCGTCAAGGCGCACTACGGAATGCTCCATAGCCACAGGCACCACGCTGTAAGCACCCATCTCCACAGCCTTCTGGATGATGAACTCCATCTTCTCGCCCTTCGCAAGGCCCTGCGCCAAAATCAGGCGTACCGCCGGCTCATGGCTTTCCGCCAGCTTCTCTAAGCAATGCACAGTCACGCACTCGCTGTCAATCGCTGTAATCTCCGCCAGCGCGCTCACGCCGTCGTCACTCACAAGCTGCAGCTGCGCACCCGGCTGCATGCGCAGCACCTTACTGATATGACGCGCATCCACGCCCTTAATAGTCATTGTTTCGTTATATAATTGCGGTACAAAAAAACGATGCATATAGGTTTCCTTTCTGTAAAAATTGATACCCCTCTCCGCCTCGACAAGCTCGGCACCTCTCCCCAAGGAGAGGCAAAAAAAGAATCACAAAGAACAAGAGAGGCTCCCCTCGGGGGAGCTGTCGCCTGTAAGGCGACTGAGAGGGGACTGCTTAAAGCCCTAACAAGCAATTAATATATCGCAGTGAAAACATAAAAATTTTAGGGAATGAGTGTC
>ERZ773158.1233-NODE-1233-length-24565-cov-3.099837_pt1 | contig 24565 bp, 26 predicted proteins | sample MGYA00511918_ERZ773158 | MGnify/ENA primary metagenome ERZ773158 (study PRJEB29015, sample SAMEA2737876) | human gut metagenome | biome: human gut; feature: human-associated habitat; material: faeces | place: China | collected 2012 ...
GAATACTGTGTATTCTGCATTAAGCTATAGCTTAATGCCGTTTATTTTACCGCAGTTTTTGATTTTTTGCTTTCCTCTGCCAACTTCTGCAAGCCTTCCGGTTCTTTCATTTGGTGCATACCATTAGCGGATGCCAATCCAGCCGAATAAATGGCCATATCCAATGCGGCTCCGGCAAAAAGACTGCTAATCCAATTAAACATTTTCTTTCCCCCCTTTCCGAACTGCCATACCGATAATCATTAAAACGACTACCGCGAGCAATGTTATTGATATAGTAACACCGAATTTCATATCCGTAGCAACAATGATTATAATTGAAACTATCGACATAAATATCGATGTTATTACTGATTTAATTTTGTTGTTGTACTTTTGCTTATCCGATAGAGGTTTATTAAGGTGTACTATCGGCGCGGTTATTGCAATAATCACAGTACTTATGACATTAACCGATATTACAATAATTGTTTCATACTTTGTATATGTGACTATATCTGTCAAAAGCATAACGCAAATATATGTTATTATCATTGATAATCTGCACAGCCAAAAAGTTTTTGCGTGAAATCCTCCGCTGAATTGCCTTAACACACACAATGTAATCAGAAATGAAGTACTTTCAATAAGTCTGTTAAATACAATCCCAAGTGAAATAATTATTACATAATTTATCACATCGGCAATTATCAGCTTAAATCCATAGGAATATATTTCTCGTTTTTCTTCTGCGATTATCTTTTTCCTTATATAGTAATCTGTAATGGTGTTTGCCAACCTATCCATTTTTATCTCCCCTTTGTTGGTTTGATTATAACACGAATGTAAAACTTTTATAACACGAATGTAAAACTTTTCAACCCGTATGTGACGGCTGACGCAAATAGTGTGACAGTTGACGCAATTTGCCGAAAAATATCTGTTGACAACCTTAAATGGCAACAAAAAAAGAAGCCGTTCCGGCACTGTAAAATACCGATGGCTTCTTAAATATTATTCTTCTGTCGTGTCAATCATTATATGGCAGCAAAATTCATTTTCTTCCTCATAAAACTGTATCATTCCGTTATGTTTTTCGACAATGTTTTTTATTGATTTAATTCCTATACCGTGCAGCTCCTTATCCGGCTTTGATGTTTCAAGGTTTTTATTATCCTTTAATACCGATGACTTTATACTGTTACTTACAAATATAATCAAATAACTTGCGTTTTTCTGTATATCAACCGTTATTCTTTTTTCATCCGTATCTTTTGCTGCCTCTATTGCGTTATCCAACAAATTACCGAAAAGCACGGCTATTTCAGAGGGCAGAATAAAAATATCGGTATTTTGCTTAATGTTCACTTCCATAAAAATATTTCTTTGACTGCAAACTGCAATTTTTGAATTTATGACGGCATCAAAAGCCGCATTATTAGTGTTAATATAATTCAAAATGTTCGGCAAATAATTATTCGTCAGCACACTCACATACTCCTTTATATCTTCGTTTTTACCTTCGTCAGCATATTTCATAATTGTCAAAAGCTGATTTTTTATATCGTGTCTGACTGTTTTCATTTCATTTACAAAAGCTTCTTTATCGCTTATGCTGCGTTTTAATGTTTCGTTCTGCTGTTCAAGCAGTTTAGATTTGATAGTGTTCTCATATTCCTTATTCATAACAACAAAGAAATAATATGTCATAACATTTGCAAGTATTATACATATCATACCCGTCAAAATATATGGAGAAGTATCGTTGTTGATAAGAGCTGCTTTCATCAAGGAGCATATTGAAATTACGGATATAACGGGTATTGCAATAATTGCTACCCACCGATAATTACTTATGGGATTTTTATATTTATTTCTTAATATCAATCTCGTTATATAAAACTGCATTATTTTTGCCATTATTACTCCCATAACTCTTGTGATATTAAAAACCGTAATCATTTTGTATGGGTCATACCCGATAATATTACACAAAAGTATATTAGTCAGTATCGCTGTAAAAACAACTATCAAATGAGTTAATATAGCAAACCATATTTTTTGTGGTATACTTCCGTTCAAACAAAGAAAAGCATAACACGCATATATTATCATTGGAATATATGAGCCAAATGTTTCAAAATCCGTTATATAATTAGTCACAGTCATTTGAATAAATGATATAATCCATACTATAACAAAAGCTGCTTTTTGTCGACTACCTGTATATTTAGCACCTAAATATCTTGTAATAAAATCAACTGAAATAAACGTTTCTATGAGGTTTATCCCTGTTTCAAAAATAAATTCTATCATGCCAGAGTCCTCCTGATAAAGTTTTGGTATTCTCCTCTGACGAAATCTATTTTTGAACGACTAAGACCAAAATGCGTTCCGTCTGTCAAAATAACCTCTCTGCTTGTTATTTTTGAAATATAACGGCAATTAACCAAAACACCGTTTTGAATACGAATAATATTTAACGGGTACAGTTGTTTTTCCGCATCTGTTATTTTGCATCTGACTTCTTTTTTACCGGAAATTCTGTCCTGTATGATAATATTGTTTTTATAGGATTCTATGTATACCACCGTATTTATATCAATTTCTATATTATGGCTTTCAGCTTTCAAATTAAAAGTTAGTTTCTTTCTTTCGGCTTCTGCGTCGACTTTTCTTAACAGTTTTGGCATAACGACTCTTAAATCGTGTAAATGACTTTTTCGTATAAACCAAAAAGGGTGATAGTCATACGACTGATACACTTTATCATCGTGACTTGTTACAAAAAGAATCAGCACATCTTCTTTTCTTTTTTGAAGTAATGAGGCAACTTCAAATCCGTTCATTTCGGGCATATCAATGTCAAGCAGCACAACATCTGCAATCCGCTTGTCAAATTGCTTCAACAATTCCGTACCGCTATTAAAAATTACCGCGTCATAGTCTCTTTTGCTATCCAAATATAAAGAAATCTCTTTTTTAATTGTTGCAGCAAAATTATGGTTATCATCACATATATAAAAGTAAAGTTTTTCTCTCATCGCCGCCTCCTTAATGACAATCTTGTTCCGCTTTTTTAATTATACCATATTTTTGTGAATTAGTAAATGCTTTCACCCTGAAATCGGCGCATTGACTATAAATTTTTTCAAAAGAGTTGCCAAAACCGTATTTTACGCACTACCTATATAGAGGGAAAAACTTGCGTTTTAAGAGAATAGCAAGCAAAGCGAGTGAGTACCCACTCACGATTTTTACGGCGGTCATTTCTTTGAAATTGCCGTAAAAATATTTTTGGGATATTCCCAAACCCTTTAAGTGATACCCGAAAACTTGTTTTCGTTGGTAGAACTTATGCAGACGATTGCAAAATCGTCTGTAATCCTTATAAATTGTACGGAGGTTTTTATGAAAAACAGGAAAAGAAACATACAACTGAAAATATGGGTGACGGCAGAGGAACGAAAGCTGATTGAGCATAAAATGTCGCTTGTGCCGACAAATCAAATCGGGGCATATTTGCGGAAAATGGCGATTGACGGATATATCATATACACCGATACGAAAGACATTCAGGCTATGAATAAGGAATTGCAGAGGATCGGCAGAAACATAAATCAGATTGCAAAGCGTGTTAATTCCACAAGCAGCATATATATGACCGATATTGAGGAATTAAAAGAGGATTTACAGAATATATGGCGGTTACAAAGAACACTCCTATCAACTCTACGCTAAAAAAAGCAATTCAATATATCTGCAATCCCGAAAAGACCGACGGTGCGCTGCTTATCGACTCATACGGCTGCACGCCCGAAACTGCCGATATTGAGTTTGAATGGACGAGGAAAAAGGCAAAGGACAACGGCAAAGAGAGTCATCTTGCAAGACACTTTATACAATCATTTTCACCGGGCGAAACAACGCCGGAACAGGCTCACGAAATCGGAAAGAAATTAGCTGATGAAATTCTGGGCGGCAAGTACGAATACATTTTAAGCACGCACATTGACCGGGGGCACATTCATAACCATATCATTTTTAATGATGTGAATTTTGTTGATTACAGGCACAGTCATATCAATAAAAAATGGTATTACGATACACGCAAAATAAGCGACCGGCTTTGTGAGGAATACGGGCTGTCGGTTATTCCGCAGAACGATAACAAAGGCAAAAGCTATATCGAATATACGGCGGCAAAACAAGGTACAAGCTATAAGGCACAGCTTAAAGCGGATATTGACAAAGCTGTCCGAAAGTCGCTCGACTATTCCGATTTTCTGCTGCGTATGGAAATCGCCGGGTATGAGGTCAAGCAAGGTAAACATATTTCATCCCGAGCCGCAGGGCGGGAACGGTTTGTACGGGGCAAAACTCTGGGCGGTTATTACACAGAGGATTCCATAAAAGAACGCATTGCAAGGAACGCTATACACCGTCCGAAAAAAGACAACCGCCGTATCAACCTCATTATCGACATTCAGAATTGTATCAAGGCACAGGAAAGCAAAGGCTACGAGCATTGGAGTAAAATATATAACTTAAAGCAGGCAGCAAAAACTTTGAATTTCCTGACCGAAAATAATCTGACTACCTATGAGGATTTAGAAACTGCCGCAAATAAAATACACTCTGATTTTGACAATACGGCACAAAAGATAAAGGCGGTTGAAAAGACTATCGGCGAAAATGCGATACTTATAAAACAACTTGAAATATATCGGCAGTACCGACCTATATATCTGAAACTGCAAAAGGTAAAAAATAAAGAAGGCTTTACACGGAAATTCCAAAGAGAACTGATTTTATATGAGGCTGCCGAAAGAAATTTGAAAGGCAAAAATCCGCCGCCGCTTGAAGCTCTTATAAAGGACAACGGGGATCTGTCGGAACGGAAAGCAAAACTGTATGAGGAATACAAAAAGCTGAAAACAAAATCCGCCGAAATCGAGGTTATCCGTTCAAATGTTGATACGCTGCTTAACCGTCCGAGAGAACGCAATCCCGAAATCGAAAAATAAATTGTAGCGCAAATGTAGCCTTATAGGGCTGGGCGCGGTAAAAGTATTGTGATACAATGAATATAACTAAAAAGGTTTAGGAGGTACAGCCTTATGAAGAATATCAAAATACTTTTAACATCAGCGGCAATTTTAACCGCAATTACAAGTACAACATACGCTGCAGAAATTCCGGTCGAGTGTGCGCCGGAAAACGCAACACCCGAAAGCATTGCAATAACGGAAAATCTGATTAGCCCGATTCTTGACGAGGTGCAAAACGGTTTAGGTTATCAGCCTGCTTGGTGCAAAGCTCATAACGCAGTATTTAACGCCGTGCTTGCAAATGAAACAGGCGGTTACGGTTATCTTGATTTAGCCGCTGTCGCACGGAACGCACTCATATATTACCGTGATGTTTATTTAAGACCTGAATACTATGCGGAAAAGGAAGCAGCCGCAAAAGCTCTTTTGTCAGACTTGATATGTGAGGTTGAGAATGGCACAAAAAACTATGATACCGCACTCAAAGAGGCATACACAAAAATCTATCAGACAATAAATCCCGCCTATGTTCCGAATGAGGAAATCGGCATTGACCGAATATATTTAGATATTCCCGCTGCCGATACCGTAATGTTTACACAGGCAAGAAAGCTGCTCAAAGAAGCACAGACAAGGAGTGTTCAAAAATGACGAGAACAGATATTTTAATACGGTTTATCAAAAAGAGCATAGCCCCGATAATAACCGCAATACTTTTGTATAACCTGTTCGCCGGGCTTTGCATAGCAAATGGATCGGTCAATTATATGTATCTTTTAATGCTTTGCGGAATACCTTTCGGAATACGGTTTATGTTCACACTGCCGGTCTTTATCGGAAATCCGGGCGTCGGCATTTTTATGACTGCTGCCAACATAGCAATAGGCGCCGTGATCGGCGGCATAATCTTAATATGGAAATTGATTGTCGCCGTCTGCTATGTGCCGTACACCGCTGTTAAGCTGATAACTGCATAAAAAAATAAACCGTGATACGCCTATCATTTAAGATAGAATGTATCACGGTATTTTTATGTTTTTTTGCAACAGGGGTACGGTTTGTACCCCTGTTAAATGTAGAAAATGAAATTGTCATTTTCGCAGGTTTTAGAGGAATTATATTACCCTGTCGGTTTCGGCGGTTAAAAACCCTTATTTTACGCTGTTTTTTAGACTTATATTTTCTACATACCCGACCGCCTTTTGCGTATATAATTTGCCTTTTGCTTTCGTATTACAATTTTTCTGCATACGGGGCAATACTTGAATTTGTTGTTTGCCGCTTCATACGGCTTTCTGCAATTTTGACAAATTCGTGTGTTTTTCGGTTTTGCAAGCTCAATATACAAATCCTTATCTGCCGGAAGTACGGCAATTCTAAACCATTTACAGATAATATGCGAATAAGTTATACATTGAACGCACACGCACGGATCGCCGTCGTCAAGCCTTATGCAATTTCCGTTATCATAGTTACAGCACAGCCGTTTTATAAGGGCGTTTACCTTTCTGCTTTGTTTCGGAGTAAGGTCTATTCTGTCTTTCATAGCTCCGGCGGCTTGTGCGAGGGCGGTTTTTTGTCCTCTCGCTCGCCTTGCTCCTTTTTTGCTTGATTTAACTGCTGCTTGATAGACGGCTTTTTGCAATCCTCCGGCGGCTCATTATTGATAATGCCGTCGATTTTATTATAATTTTGCTCTGTCTGCTTTTCAGCCGTTTCAAGATAATTAAAGGGCTTGTCTGCAAATCGTATTTCTCTTATCTGCTCAAATTGAGATAGAACACCCTTTTGCAGTCTGTCAAACTCTGCATAGACTTCTTTTGTAAAGCTGCCGTTATCCAGCATTTCGTGCTGACTGCATACCCAGCCGCTTCCGTACAGGAACGGGTAAAGCGTTAAATTATCCGTTATGTAGGTAAGTGATTTATCGCTGTTGTCATAGTATGCAAAGCCGTTATCACTGAAAAGATATTTTTCGCTTTTACCCAAATATAGCTTATCATCATAACCGACAAATGCCGTCATACCCTTGTAATTGCTTATTGCCGCCGAGCGTGTGTGAACATAATCGAAAAATTTATCGACCTTTTCCCAGCCTGTTTTATCGCAGTAATAGGCGTTATTTTTACCCTTATCGGACAATACAACAATATCCGAAACACTTAAACTGTGTCCGTAAAAATCATAAGGGCGGTTTGTGTTAAATTCCGTGAAAATGCTTTCCAATGTTGTATCGGCTTTCATTCGCGCGGAATAAATAAGCTCATAATTTTCGATAACGGGTATCTGCTTATCTTTTTTAATCTGCTCCAAGCTCTCAAAGCGCAGCCCTCTTGTGCTGTCGTCATCTTTGAGCTGATATATCATAAAAAGCCTTTTCGGATAGTTTTTCTCAAATTCGCACAGGCTCTTATACGGCTCATCGGCAGAGGTCAAGCCAATTTCATTAAAAACTTGTTTTAATCTATGAGTTCTACCGTGCAGAATATTGTCCGACAAATCCTGCTGTATTTCAATAATTTCAGAATACACACGGTCATAGTCGGGGTGATTTGCCCTTAAATACTCGTCAATCCGAACAGCCAGCCCCATAGAATCCTCAATCTCGATTTCCGATAATGCGTCTGTTGTTATGGAATACTCTTTCGGAATGGTATTTAAGTTGCCGTTGTATCTTTCGGTAAATTCAGAACCGCTGTTTTCCAAAACTCCGTAGCTGTCAAGGAATACGGCTTTGTTGTCATTTTTGCACTGTTCGCCATAGTCCCAAAAGTTTACAAAGTCTTCCAAATCGCCAAGCTCGCCGATTTTTATTCCGCTTTCTTCAGCTTTGTATCTGCCGTAGTCGTCATAGTCGGATATATCGGGAATAAAGCTGTAACACTCCGTATTCAAGGCAAGGTTTATAAGGTCAGCAACGCTCCTTGTATGCTCCTGCGCCTCGACAGCAGCCGTAAACGTCTGATATTCGTTGTCGTTGAGATTAGATAAAATATCCGCCAAGTAATTAAGCTCGTCAATGTTTTCGGTTTCCTTGAACAGTCTTTTTGCATTGACACCGGGTAAATAAAAATCCGCAATTTCAAAAATGTATTCACCGGGCTTTGCGTCAAGTTCAAGCCCGATTTCCTTAAAAATATATGTCAGTTCCTCTTTGTTTACGGGTAATTCCATTAAAAAATGCCGGTAATTATCCGGCGTATTCCTATATTCATAACCGTTTGCGATTGCCGCCGTAAAATAAAATTCTGCCATACTCACACCTCCAAATCCGCAAACTCTTTATCGGTCATACCGACCAATTTTGAAACAATATCCGCCGCCGTATCTTTCAAATCAGCGTCCTCGATATACGGGATCGCTTTCTTGATTTTAACAATAAGCCCCACACGGTCAGCGGTATTATACATTCCGATTATGCTTTTTTCCTCGTCTGAAAATCGTGTCATAGTGATATATCCTCCTTTTTCTTTGATTTCGCCGGCTTTTTCGGCGCTTTTTCCGTTTTAGCCTTTTCTTCTTTAAGCTGCTTGCGGATTGAGGGCTTTTTATCTGTTTTCTGCGCCGTCTTTGCTTTCTGCTCTGATTTTGCCATAGTGGGTGTACCGATAAAATCCTCTTTTTGCGGCGGCTCCGGCAATTTAACCTCACCGAGAGCAGTATTCAGCGTTACTCTGCTGTTGTGAACATAATCACACATTGCGCTGTAATACGCCTTATCCGTTTCGGGAACGGTTTTATCTTTCAATGCCATATTTGCCGTTTCCTCAATTTCAGACATACTGATATGCAGACGCAGATACGGAACGAAAAGGTTTAATGCCGTATTTGCACTGTCCGTCACTTCATCGACACCCTTTTGTCCTGTTGCCTGCCGTACAGATTCCAAATACTCCGACGTAATGCTTCCCTTGAAATGATTTTCTATATGATTGATAAGCCCGTTTTCACGGTCGCCTATATCGTATCTGCCTATATAATTATCACGCATACCGTTATACATATAATCAATGCGGAATTTTGTTTTATCGTAGCCTTGATTTTCGGGATAGCTTTCGTCAAGATATGTAAAAAGTTTATCAGCCTTGTTAAGCGGCATTTTCTGCCCCGTTTCAAAATGTGGACTTTCCGACCACAAAATTGTAACTACCGGCTGTTTTGTGGGATTTAACATATCGGGAATTTCCGCATTAAGCCACATATCATAAATAACCGAATAATCAACCTGCATAAGCTCGGCAAGTTTTGAAAAGCACCGTTCTCTGACTACTGTATCGTCAACTCCGATAATACTGTATAAATCATTAGAGGATAACATATCATACAGCTTTTGAAAAGATACGCCCGTGTAGATTTCCTCGTTAAGCTCATCATCGGGGAATGTATGAGCATACCAATCGTGAATATCGGAATTTAAGTTAACGGATTTTTCTTTTTCAAGTTCCTTTAATTTTTCGGATATATCCGTAATCATTTCGTCTGCCGTAGTGCGTATCACTTCAAGCGACGCCTTTAATTCTGCCGTTTCCTTGCCGCTGCTCCAGCCTGCCACATAGCCGAAAGAGTAGTCGGAGGTATCAATCCCGAAATGCTGACATACGGTATATGCAATGCTTTCCGCCTGCACTTCACGGGTGTGGTTATCCGGTCTGTCGTCCTCGATAACCTCGTTTTCTTCCTTTTCTGGAAGTGCGTGCAGCTTTGCGTGAGCGATTTCGTGAATGGTGGTTTTTATTGTCTGTATTTCCGATAAATCATCACGCACGGCAATTCTTTTTTCGGTCAGGTGATAATATCCGTTTGCCGCACGGTCTATATCTTCAAGCTCAATGGGGACGGGTGATATTGCCTTTAACGCTTTGAAAAACTTTTCGTAGTCCGCAACATTGCCCGTAAGCTGATTTGCTATTGTGGGGATCTCTTTTCCGTCCGTCTGCGACAGGTCAAATACCGTTGTTATCTTAAATGCCGGAACGGTGATTGTTTTTGTGGTTGTTCTGTTGCTGCCGTCTGCGTTCAATATCGGATTTCCGTTTTTGTCGTGTGCCGTTTCCTCAATTTCTTTTTTGTACGGAGCAGGGGCAAGAATTTTGATACCCTTTTCGCCCTTTTTGACAGCACGCTTAAAATCATTCTTCCAAGTGTTAAAACCGGCTATGTACGAAGCGTCCGGCTTCTGCATTAAAATCAATATTGTATTCCGAAAGCTGTAATTATGAAATTTTGACATTGCCGACAAATACTCTTTGTATCTGTCGCTGTTAAATAAATCTTTAATGCCTTGCTCCAATTTGTCGGTAATTTCCTTGACTTTCTCTTTTTGAGATTTGCCCGTAAGTTCAATGGGCGTTACCGATGAAATATTTTCTGCCATTAAATCGACCTCCTTTATCAAATCTGAAAAAGGCTGTTCCCAAACTCTGCCGAGCCCTCGAACAACCGTATTTTTTCTTGCTCCGTTATTCTTAAACATTTCAAGCGTATCAAACGCCTTTTCAAAAAGCGTAATATTTTTTTCGGAAACAGACGGGGCAAAATGAATTACCCCGTCCGTATATTCCTTGCCTGTGCCTATCCAGCCGCGAACAAAATCGTCAAACAGCTCGCCTATGCCCGTGCTTGCGTATTCGTCTGCGTGTGATGAAACAAGCTCGCCGTTTCTGTACTGATACCCCAAAATCAGTGTTGCTGTTTTCGGATTGAACATAAAGCGGCGGTTTTCAATATCCTGCATATTAAAATTATCTTTGCTTGTATCAATGCGCATTATTGTGTCGGTGATAGGAATATTCATTACAAACATTCCTCTCTATGAGTTTTACCGTACATTATCCTCACGCTCCTTAAACGGATTTTCTCTTGCACTGTCAAACTCACGGTATCGCTGTGTAAGTTCGGTTATCATACTTTTAATGCCCTGCATAAATTCTTTCGGACTTGATTCGCCTTTTGCAATCTCAGCAAGTTTATTTTCCCATTCTGCCGTGAGCTGTGCGGATATGAGTGTGTCGGGCAGAACGGAAACAAGCAGTATTCCGTTTTTGGTGGGTGTTATCTGCCGCCCGTTTCTCTGTGCAAATCCTGTTTGCACCAGCTTTTCCAAAATAGCGGCTCTGGTTGCCGGAGTGCCCAAACCTTTACGCTCTGCGCTGTCGGTTGTCTCTTTTGCACCCGCCGTTTCCATTGCAGATAATAAGGTGTCCTCCGTGTACGGTTTCGGGGGCTGTGTATATTTTTCTTTAAGCTCCGGCGCTGCCCCTGCGAATAGTTGTCCCTTATAGAATTTCACAAGCTGCACTGCTTCCGCATTATCCGTCTTTGGATATATCAGCTTTTCTATTGTCCGAAAGCCCTCCGAAACAATTTCTTTGCCCTTTGCCGTAAAGGTATATCCGCCGCACTCAAACACTGCCATAGTATTTTCATACACATAGCTTTCCGCCGACGCTGAAATTATCCGGCATAAAACAAGTTTCAGAATGTTCAGCTCACCTGTCGGAATTGCCGACAAATCCGCTTTTTCAATTTCAAGCGTGGGAATAATGGCGTGGTGGTCTGATACCTTGCTGTTGTTTATCATACGGGATATTTCGGGGAAGAAATCAGGTACTTTGTCAAACGGCGGTATATCCGCACCAAGACGAATAACCGCCGCTGCCGTTTCTGCCATATTCTCCGTCAAATATCGGCTGTCCGTTCGGGGATAGGTGATAAGTTTCTTTTCGTACAATGCCTGTGCGTAGTCAAGCGTCTGCTTTGCGGTGTAGCCGTAAATCCTGTTTGCCGCCCTTTGTAGCGTTGTTAAATCAAACAGCTTCGGCGGCTGTTCGGTTTTGGTTTCTTTGGTGACGGAAATGCAAACGGCCTGTGAGTATTCACAAGTCGTTATAATTTCTTTTGCCGTATTCTCATTGTCAAGCCGTTCGGTTTCAGCTTTCACGCCGCCGAGCGTGAGTTCAACCGTAAAATACTTTTCTTTTCGGAAAAACGCTATTTTGTTATGCCTGTCGCATAAAAGGGCAAGCGTAGGCGTCTGCACTCTGCCGATATTTAAGGTCTTATTATACAAAATCGAAAACAGCCTTGTTGCATTGATACCGACTATCCAATCCGCCCACATTCTGCAAAGTGCGGAATAATATAAATTGTCATACTCGCCGCCGTCTTTCAGGTTTTCAAAGCCCTCACGAATTGCCGCATTTTCCATTGATGAAATCCAAAGTCTTTTAATCGGCTTTTTGCAGTTTGCCATATTGTAGACAAGCCGGAAAATCAGCTCGCCCTCACGTCCTGCATCGCAGGCGTTAATAACCTCGCTCACGTCTTTTCTGCTCATAAGGCTTTTGACGACCTTAAACTGCTTTTGCTTATCGCCGTAAATTTTGTACTTGAAGTTATCGGGAATAATAGGTAAATCCGCATAATTCCACTTTGAATATTTTGCGTCGTATTCCTCAGGGAACGCTGCCGCTACCAAATGCCCGACGCACCAAGATATGATATATTCGCCGTTTTCAATATATCCGTCACGGCTGCCCTTGATATTAAGTGCTTTTGCGATTGCAAGAGCAACAGACGGTTTTTCCGCTATAATCAGTTTCAAATTAAATTCCTCCTTTGAACGCAAAAACAGCACCCAAGTTAATGAGTGCTGTTTTGATTGATATTAAATTAAAGTCCCAATATGTCCTTGTGATGTCCTATGTCTATCAGCAAAATTATAACGCCGTTTTCATAACGCCATAAAATGCGAATATCCATATTAACGCTCATTTCAAACACATTGTCAAGTCCCTGTACCTTTTTTGTACGAAGCGACGGATAAAAAGGATTTTGCATTAAGAGCTTTAATTTATTTGCTGTCTGCTTTTGTTCCGCCGCAGACAGCTTTTTCAAATCCCTTTCAAATTCCTTTGTATATTTGAGCTTATACATTGTCTATATCAATCCCCATATCGGAAAACATATCCTCAACGCTTTCAAATGCTGTCCGGGTTTTCGTATCATTTTCCGACTCTTTCAGTATTTTTGCGATTTTTGCAATTTTGTCTTTCGGGTAGACAACGACAGGGCAAAGGAATATACCGCCGTCCCTTTCCATAATGTCGAATTTATCGCCCTCCGAAATACCGAGCTTTTTTATAATCTCCGACGGTATGGTTATCTGGGAACGTCCTCTGATTTCCGCTAACATAAAAACACCTCTTTCTATGTTTCTGATTTTCTGAATTTCTTACATTTATATTATATGCTATTTTCAGAAAAAAATCAAGTGGAAATCAAAAATTTAATAATTTTTTTATTCGTCCGTTTCGTCGTCCTCGTTTATAACGGTTTCGGTGTCCTCGTCCTCAAAATCGAAGTCGTCCAAATCGTCCGCCTGTTCAAGTTTCTTTTTCGGCAAGATTACCTTGTAATAATATCCGCCGATTCCGACAGCCGCCGCAAGCGCAAGAATGATAAACAGGCCGGAATTGTTTTTCGGCCTGTTTTGCTCCGGTTGTTCTGATTTTTCGGCTTTTGTATCAGGGTTATCTTTTGTATCGGTTTCGCTTAAATCCGTTTCAGCCGTGTTTTCTGTCTGTTCGGGTTTTGCACTTGCTGTCGGTTTCTTATCTGTTTGCTCAACAAGAGCCTCAAGGTCGCTTTCGTCAACGGTATTCAGAAAATACACATTTTCGCTCTGCGCTCCCTTGTCGATCACGAAATAAAAAACATTTCCGTCCCGTGCGGTTACAGTGATAAACTGCAAATTTTCGTTATCCGAAACATCATCTGCAAGCTGTGCGTTGCCCTTTGGCGTCAACGTTCTGTTGTCCTCAATTACGGTTTCGGCGGGTGTTTCTGCCGGGGCGTTACTCTGTGCAAACGCCGTCATTCCCGATAAAGCGAAAACGGCGGTAAATACCGCCGCCGCAAATTTAATTCTGTTCGTTTTCATTGTCCGTGTCCTCCTTATTTTCAAGCTCTGCCTTGTATTTTTCGGGCAGCTCAAACTCGCCCGTTGCGTAGGCTTTGAGTAGTGCCGTCAAGGTCTTGTTGTCGATATTGACCGTCTTAACCAGCTTTACAATCTGCAAGTTTTCAGCCTCGATGCGCTTTGTTTCAAGCTCTCTGATTTTCTTTTGCAGCTCCGCAATTTTTGATTTTGCCGCCGCAATGTCCTTATCAATTTTTGTTACTGTTGCCATTGTATATAATACCTCCGTTAAATTTATTTTTTTAGTTTAGTCGCCCATAGGCGTAGAAATGCTGCGTCCAATAATTTGAATTGACGCTTGCATAAGAAATAGGGTTGCCGCAATGAATCATCATACCGTTACCAACATAAATACCGACGTGCGATACCGGGCAGCCGCTGTTGTATGTGCCTGTGAAAAAGATAATATCGCCGGGCTTTGCCTCGCTCGGTCTGACGGCGGTACATTGGTCGAAAATGCCTTGTGCCGTTGTTCTTGAAAGCGGATATACGCCGGAGTTTTTGAATACCCAGCACACAAATCCCGAACAGTCAAAAGAGGTCTGCGGGCTACTGCCGCCCCAAACATAGGGATAGCCCAAATACTTCTCGGCTTCGGTTATCAGTTTTCGGAATGTTTCGTCCGTAAGAGCCGCACTCGGTATCTGATAATCGTTATACGGACTTTGCGTAATGTTTGAATAAATATCGTCCGCAAACAGATAATCACGGTTTCCTTTGCTTGCAAGGTAAATGTTGTAAAGCTCTCTTTGGTCTGCTGTGAGCGTGGTTGTCATACCCTCGTTCACAAGCGTAACATTGAAAATTTTATATGTGTATTCGTTTCCGTCATCATCTGTCCGCATCTGCCTTGTTTCGGAAATTTGCAGATGATATTGTGCGTTGAATAAATCGTCCAAACCGCTTTGTATGTCATTGAATTTGAAATCCTGATATACCGCCGTAAGATACGAAATCAGCTCATACGGATTGTGCCCGATACCCGCCAAGTTGTAGTTATATTCATCATATCCCGAATACGCATTTTCGATATTATCAATTTTGCTCTGCAAATTCTGCTCCAAACCGTTGTAGTAGTTTTCAGCCGCATAAATATCCTCGTCCTCCGCAAAGTATGACGATACCATTATTGAATTAAATCCCGTCGTACCGATAACGGAACAAGAGGAAAGAGCTGTACCCAGCCAAGCAATCAAAAGTACGATTGCAAGAATAACACCGAAAACGGCTTTATGCCGCCATACAAAAGCCGCAAGCCTTGACGCTGCACGCTCGGCGTTCTGTGCCGCCTTTTTTGCCTGCTTTGCAGTCTGTTCGGCTTGCTTTGCCTTTTGGTATTTTTTCTTTATCTGCTGTTTTTGACGGAATTTCTTTAACGCCGATTTTTTCAGCGACGGATTTTCCGCAAGCGTTTTTTCATACGCCGCCTTAATTTCCGCCTTTTCCGCCTTAACCTTTAAGCGTGCAGCTTTTTTGTACGGCGCCGCTTTTCTCTGACCGTCAATGTATTTTGCCGTTCTGACGCTGTACCGTGCAAGGCTTTCCGCCTTTTGCTCCGTTTGGTGCGCCGCTTCAACGCCCGTGTTTTCGTTTTCAACCTCTGCAACCTTTGAATGGAGTTTGTTAAGCGCTGTATGCTGCAAGGCTTCACGCCCTGTCTTGACAGGGGATCGGTGGTACAAATCCGATTGAGGTCTGACCTCTTTTTCAAACTGCAAGCGGTTTTTAGGCTTTTGATTTTGCTCGTCATACAGCCGCTTGTGTTTGATTTTCCTTTTGTGCGGTAAATTTTGTTCAGCTTTTTCAGCTTTGGATTTTGCCTTTTCCGCCTTTTTCTCAAATTTTTCAACGTGCCTGTTTACTCTGTCAAAAGGAATGTCGCCGCTGTCGGATTTAGGTGTATCGGATTTTGTGTTATCGGCTGATGAAGCCGATCCAGTATTTTCGGTTTTATCCGATTTATCAAAAGACAGCTTTTGCCGCTTTTTAGAGTTAGGTTTTTTATCCGTTTCGGATTTTGTGTCCCTCACGCTGTCAAACGGAATATTACTGTCCCTTTCGGCTTTGCTTTCCGAAAAGTCCATATCCGTATTTTTGGAAAATTCCGTCTTGTTTTCCTGTGCCTTTTCGGAAATATCGTAGTCGTCTGATTTTTGCGCTTGCTCTGCAAAATTGTAATCAACGCTTTTCGTCTGCTTTTGCATACGATACATTTTACTGCGGTATTTCTTTTTCTTTGCGGCAGAGGAATAGGAAGGCTCGGCTTTCGGAATATCCGGCTGAATGTCCTGCGGTGTATTTTCCGTTTCGTTCTGCTCAATATCCTTGTCGGTGAATTGTGCCGTGTTTTCTGCCGGAACGGGAACATTATTATCCGCTGATTTAGAAACAGAAATATCAATCTTTGTTTCAGCAGAAATATTTTCGGAATTAGCAGCCGTGTTTTCCCCCTGCCTTGTCCGATACATACGGTTTTTCTTTGACTGTGTAAGGGGCGGTTTTGGCCTTTCACCCTCTGTGTGCCGTCCGAGCTGAATGTCGGGGCGTTTATCCTTTACATAGCTTTCGTCACGGTTTTTCGCCTTAAATTCTTTATCATTCCGCATATAGACACCGCCTTATCCGAGTTCATTTCCGGGGTGTGTTTTCTGCGGCTCCTGCGGATTTTTCTTTTGGTCGGCTTTCAGCTCATTTAACTGTTTTCGGATTGACGGCTTTTTCTCTGCCGGTTTTTCCGCTTTTTCCGCCGCTGCTTTCTGCATTTCCTCCGTAACATAGCCCGGCAATAAATAACCGTGTACCATAAAGGATTTTTCCAAATCTTTCGGTATGGGCGGCGATATTTCCGTAAATAAGTGCGAATACGCTTTAATTCTGCCTTGTATGTATTTCTCGGCTTCCACGCGTGTAGCACACACCCGTTCCTGACCTGCAACCTTGTATGCATTTGTATAATCGGGTCTGTTTGTGTAAATATTCCACCTGACATCATATTTTACGGTATCGTTCCGCCAGCTTGAACGCTCATATATATTGTAGGTCATTTTATATACCTTGTTGCTTATGGTAAACCTGTCGCCGCCGTCCTTTTCCCATTTGTTTGATGTATGCGAAACCTCCGGCACATTTTTATAATCAAGCGCCTTTTCATATTTTCTCGTATTTGCCGCAAGCGCTTCCCAATTCTTTAAGGCGTCGATAGCTTTTTCGTATGCCGCCTGTTCCTGTGCAATATTTTTTTCTTTCAAAGCGGAAATATCGCCAACCGTTAATTTTAACAGGTCTGACAAATCGGACTCACTGCCGCTATACACGGTATGCTCGATTTTAGCCTTATAACCCGGTGTAAGCGTATCATTGTCATACACCGTATAATCGTTTCCTTTTCTCATATGCTGACCTCCTTTATGCGAGCTTTTAACTGTTTCCGTTCCGTAGGCCTATCTGCTTTCAGCTCATTTAACTGTTTTCGGATTGACGCCTTTTTCTCTTTTTTTTTCTGCATAGAAACCGTTGTATATCCCGGCAGCAATACGCCGTTCACACAAAAATGGGATTTATCAACGTCGGGAATAACGGGGGATATTTCCGTAAACAAGTAATCATAGGCTTTAATTTTGCCGTCGATATACTTTTGTGCGGATTCCTCGCTCGAAAATGTTTTTTCTCGGCGTTCAAGTATAACAGCGCTTTGCCATTGTACGCTTTGAGTTTTAACACTTAATTCAACGTCCCATTTTATTGTTCCGTTCCGGCTCTGCCGCTTGTCAATTCTGTATTTCATAAGATAAACCATATTGCTGCGCACTTTGTAATCGTAATCATCGACTGTCCATTGATTGCTTGTATGTTCGATAGGCGGCGCAGTCAGATATTCAAGCGCCCGTTTATGTCGTTTGGTAGCAAGCGCCGACTTTTCCCATTCCGCAACTGCCCGTAACACCTTTTCGTATGCCGCGTTTTCGTTGCCGATACTTTCATCACGCAAATTCTCAACCTCTTTTACGGATTTTGTTATTAAGTCCGAAATATCGCAATCACCTTTATAATAAACGCTGCGGTCGATTTTAAGACCGGCGCCGTGAAAGAGCCTATCGTCCGAATATCTTTCATATTCGCCGTAATCTGTTGTGCAATCGGTTGTTGTCATACCATATTCGCCTCCTTAATTTCTTTCAAATCTATACGGCAGTCAATTTCATAGCCGTACCTTGCGGCGAGCTCTTTTATTTCCGCAATCAGCTTTTTGCGTTCCTCACGCCGAACATTCTTTATCGCTTCAAATGCGGTTTTATCCAAGCAGCCGCTTGAATTTAATTTTTCATTATCCATTATCCGCCTCCTAAAAAGAGCGCAAAAAAAGAACATTGAATTTTCGTCAATGTTCCTTTTTCGGTGATTTAATTTTTTAATCTTCGTAATGACCTTTACAAGACGCAATAATTATATTTCCGTCGGACAGCTTATATACAATTCTGTTTTCATCATCTATCCGTCTGCTCCACCAACCGCTTAAATTTAATTTGAGCGGTTCCGGCTTGCCAAGTCCGGAAAAAGTATCACGCTGAATATCTTTAATTAAAGCATTTATCTTTTTTAATGTCTTTTTATCTTGCGTCTGCCAATAACAGTAGTCCTCCCACGCACTTTCGTCCCATAGTAACCTCATAGCTTAATCCTCTTCGATAAGCTCGTGTTCCACCAGCTTCGCCTTTCCTGTTTCAATATCAGAAATAACCTTGCTCAAATGTTTCATATTGCTTTCGGAATAAAACGGATCGGCTGATATTTCAAAAGGTATGCGTTTTTCTCTGCTGACCTTTGTTGCAAAAATGGTAAATGCGGTAGTCATTGACATACCCATTTCCTGACAGGTCTGTTCCATTGATTTTTTCAAGTCAGCGTCCATACGAAAATTAACCATAGCCTGTGCCATAAAATCCACTCCTTTCGCCTTGTGTATTTATTATAGCATTTTGTAAAGCAAAAGTCAATACTTTGCTTTACAAAATATATTATGCTGCAATAAATTTTTTTGATACATTTTATGAGTGAATTTTATTTTCCAAACACACAATTATTTATGCACGCTCCCGTTTCAATATCTGCAATACATTTGAGTATGGGGAAAACCTGCGGAGGGCAGACGGCATTTCCGAGCGTTTTTAATCTGTCGGCTCTGCCGGCTGTGTCCTCTGTTATACGGGGAATACCGTCAGGCTCCCGTTGCCACAGCCTGCGTCCGTCCAGCAGGCAGCGCCTGCACGCAATATTATCAAAGTTTTCCGTAAGCCACTTTTTAGAAGCGCAACGGTAAATATCGTCTACACCGCAGTCCAGCCAAGAGGAAAACCCATTAACCATTCCACCCAATCGGGATTGAGCGCTGCCGTTTCCGAGTGCGGATTTTCCAGCCGTATAATCTGTGCCGCCAAGTTTGCCTTGTCCTTGCTTTTGAGCATTACCTCCGGCTTGAAGGTTGACCTCATTCCGTCCGACGCTATCGGCGTTAAGTAAAACACCGCCGCCGACAGAGGAAGGCTCCATTTTGTGCCGTTCCTGTTCACCTTGCGGAATATCCCATTGTCCGAGAGGTACACGTTCATACTCATTGCTTCCTTTACAGTTCTGTCGTCGGAGGCAAGGGGTGTGGGAAACATCAGCGCCCACGATAAAAGTTCTTGTGCGCTCGTGCCACGCGCCGACGCCGCAAGCCGGATATACGAATGTTTGAACAGCGTAGCCCGCACGCTCCAGGTCAAATATCGTTTTGTCGAGCCCCATATTGATAAACCCGGCAACATTCTCCCCAAGCACCCAATGGGGCTTGATTTCGGAAATAACTCTGACCATTTCAGGCCAGAGATACCGAGCGTCGGCAAATCCTTTTTGCCGTCCTGCCGATGAGAACGGCTGGCACGGGAAGCCGCCGGATATGAGGGTAACTGTTTTTCGTCCTGTTTTTTCAAAAAATCCCTCCTTTGTCAAAGTAGTAATATCACGAAAGCGAGGCACGGTCGGCCACCGCTTTTCAAGTACGCTTGTCGGATAGTCCGCCCATTCGCACTGGCACACCGTTTCAAAGCCTGCCGCTTCCGCCGCCAAATCAATTCCGCCTATGCCCGAAAACAGGCTTAAATGCGTTAAGTTATTCACTGCCTGCCACCTCTTGCGGAACAGTCGTCATTAACGAATACAATTTTGTATCTTTCGGGAAACGGTCTATAAAGGGAATTATGGTGTTGCCGTAGAATAAAAGTCCCTCGCCGGCTCCCGACTGCGTTACATAAGAAAGCTGCTGCGGTGATATGCCTAATTTTTTCGCAAGGATTTCTCTGTCGCCCTGCGCCTGATTCAGCATATAAATGTAGTCGCTGTTTTCAAATATGTTTTCGATTTCAGCGCTTGAAAGCAGGTCTTTCACATTCTGCGTTATCCCTGTCGGAATACCGCCCCATTTTCTGAAACGCTTCCAAATCTCAACCGAGTATGCCGCCGTCTGCTCATCTTTTAACAACAGGTGAAATTCATCACAGTAATAGCGTGTGGACTTATGCTCGTTCCGGTTTATCGTAACTCTGTTCCATATCTGGTCCTGAACAACCAACATTCCGAGTTTTTTAAGCTGCTTTCCAAGCTCCTTAATATCAAAACAAACGATACGGTTTGAAATATCCACATTCGTATGATGATTGAAAACATTAAGGCTGCCCTTGACATACAGCTCCAAAGCAGAGGCTATACGCCCGGCTTCCTGTTCCGGCTGTTTCTTTATTTCCTCGTACAAATCTTCGAGGATAGGCATATTCTGTGGAGTGGGATTTTCAAAATATTTCTGATAAATCCGTGTAACGCTCCTGTCAATGACCGTCTTTTCGATAGGCTCCAATCCGTCACGTCCGCCGATTATGAGTTCGCAGAACGAAAGCACAAAATCGGATTTTAACGCAAGCGGATTTTCCTCGTCCGAATAATTGATATTTATGTCAAGCGGATTTAAGTAGTCCTTTGATGTGGGCGACAGCTTTACAACCTGCCCTTTAAGTGCGTGTATCAGCGGATTGTATTCTGCTTCGGGATCACACACATAAATATCGTCATTTGTAACCAAAAACGCATTTGTCATTTCTCTTTTAGCCGAAAATGATTTACCGCTGCCCGGTGTTCCGAGTATAAGCCCGTTAGGATTTTTCAGCATTTTTCGGTCAACCATTATCATATTGTTTGAAAGTGCATTAAGACCACAATAGAGAGCTTCGGGACTGTCCGAAAAAAGCTCCTGCGTAGTGAACGGTACAAAAATAGCGGTGCTTGAAGTTGTCAAAGCCCGCTGTATTCCGATATTGTTTATGCCGATAGGCACGCTTGCCATTAGTCCGTCCTCCTGCTGATAATCAAGACGGCGCAGCGGACAGTTTCGCTGCTGTGCGATAGACTGTACCTCAAATATGGCGCTGTTTAATGCTTTTTTTGTTTTCGCCGTACTCATAATGAGTACGGTAACTAAAAACATTCTTTCGTTTCTGCCTTGCAAATCCTCTAATAATTTCTTTGCGTCAATACCGAATGTGTTTATATCCGACGGAATTATATCCATATCGTAACCGGCTCTGACGGCTTTTTTCTGCTCCTCGATTTTCATTTTATCAAGGTCGGTGATTTTGCGTTTTATCATTTTTATGGCTTCCGTCTGGTCGATACTCTTGATATGGATATTGACAGATAAAGCCGATTGTATTTCAAGAAAGTTTTTCAGCATTTCGTCCGTAAGCTCCGGCGCGAGTATATGCAAAAACGAAACGGCGCCTATCGTGCCGCCCATTCTGAAACACCGTCCGTCCGAGAAATTGAACGAGGTCGGGGCAATAAAGTCCTTTGTGGTAAGTCCCGTTTTGTAAATCAAATTCCAAGAGAAATTTAATTTATTCTCGCCGCCGTTAAAGCACGAGTGCAGAAGCTCCAATCGTTCCATACCGTTTAATGAAAACGCCCTCACACCCAAAATCTTAAAGTTATTGATTATATCGGTTTCGATACGCTCCAAACGCTGCTTTGCGTTCTGAATATTATCGGCTTCAATTCCGAATGTGATATATTTCTTTCTCACGATTCCGTTGTTGCCCCTTGCAAGCTGATTTTTCAGCATTTCGGTGTATTCTGCTCTTATCCCGTCAAAATCATCATTTTGCGGTTTTATGGCAATGGACTTTTCAAAATCGGATATATCCATTGTCTGATTAAGAAATGAAAGCTGCACCGATATGGATTTATCAAAATAATTGAGAAAATCGCAGTAATTTTCAAAGATTATATTTTTGTCCTCGTTTCTTGCAAGCTGATAATTTATATCATAAAACTGTATTGTTTTCGTGAAATAATTGTCTTTGACTATGCAGATTCCGTCGGGGCGCATTTCCTTGTAGCTTATTGTGTCCTGCGCCGACATTGCAATTTTACCCTGCATTTTTGCCTTTTTCACGGCGTCGGCTATCCGCTTTCGCTGTCTTGACGTCAGCGGCTTTTCTGCCGAAAGCGTGATTTTCTTTTTGTTTTCCGACAATTTTATCAACCTCCTGTTCCAATAAAATTTGTTTTTCTATTGCCGAATAAATGTTATTCGTTACATACGGCCGCACCTGCGGTTTTCTGTATTTTGTAGTTATATAGTTTTTCAAAATCTTTTCAAGCGGCTGTCCGTTCTTTTCATACATTGCAAAAAAGAAAAACGGCAGCGCTGCCGCAAGCAAAAGAAAAACGGCTCCCGTTGTGCCGAGTATTCCTCTTGTCAGAAAATATATCGGCACGCCAACAGCCGCCGCAAGCGAAAAACATATAAGCTGCCTTTTTGTAAGGTTAAAGGCTACCTTTGTTTTGACCGTGTTTAAGTCTTTCGGTACGGGTACATAAGGCAAAATTCGTCACTCCTTTCAGTCGTGTAATTGACGATTGACAGTTGATAATTGACAATTACAGCCGTATTCTTTAATTGTCAATCGCCCATCGTCAATTATCAATCGTTACTCAATCCAAACATCATTTAATACTTCATTTCCCCAAACGTCCCAGCCGGGCGGCGCCTGTCTTGCAAACAGTTCCACTCTCGGCAGGTCGCCCATAAGCTCGATTATTTTATCTCTCGTTATATCCGGCTTTTTGCTGTGTTCCTCAACGGGCGAGATTATGAGCTGATGTACTTTTCTTGAAATCCGTTTCGGGTGTCCTCTTGTCGCAACAAGGCAAACCTCCGCATTATTTCTCGTCCACCAGCCCATACCCATAAACCAGCTATCCGATTTTTTGTTTTTCTTTACCCACACGAAAGCAACCGTGCTGTACTTAAAGCCCCAAGCCTTAATGACTTCAAATGCTTCTTCCAATTTCGGGAAAGTCGCCCACATAAACAGAACGCAGTCGTCGGCCGCAAATTTTTGTACGGGCAATTCGCAAATTTCCTCAACCGTCATTACGGGATAGTGATTCGCCGGATTGCCGCGCAAAAGTCCGCCCTTGTACTTTCACGGCGGATCTGCATATATGATATTGTATTTTTTCATTTCGTCCTCCTTAATGAGCATTAAATATTGATTTTGAAATGCCGCCTGTCTTAAACAGGGTGAAGCATAAAACAACGGTATATGCCGCAACGCTGAGTAATGTCGCCTGAATATCCGTTGTGAATGTCAGGCTGTTTACAAGCGCCGCATAAATGCCGACGCATACCATTATGAAAAATCCCTGAAAGCCGAGAGCGACAAGTCCTCTTAAATAATTGTTTCCCATTTGCCCCCATTCACGGTTTGTCATAGTGGCAAACGGAATCGCCCCGACGGAGCTATACAAATAAATTTCTATCATTCGCCCGAATATTACGACGGTAATGCAGACGGATAGAATTTTCATACAAAGGCTAATCAATGACGATTCAAGCATAAGCAAAACAAGCTCGCCTGTGCTCATTGCTTCAAGCGTTGAATGAATATCGGTTATAGCCGACGAAATATCCACGCTTGTATTTGAGCCTATCACGCCGGAGCTTTGCCGGACAACATACTGCGCCAAATCGAACACACCCATAATGATGTCAAAGGTGTGCGTTGCGATTACAACCGCCGCGCACGCCTTGAACAAAAATTTGAAAAACATAAATGTGTCAATATCGTGCATATTGTTTTTCTCTGTTATCATTGTAATTAGCTCATAGCAAAGAATAAATGTGATAATAAGCCCCGCAATCGGGAGTATTACATTTTCCGAAAGCGTCTGAATTATCGAAAACACGCTTGCGTTCCATTGCTGCGGAGTTTTGCCTACCTCCGCAGCAATAGCGCCGACTTTCTCGTTTACGTCATTGAACATTGTAGATAAGCTGCTTTCGATAACCGACATAAGAAAGTCATTGATTGCCTTTGTAATTTTTTCAAAAATGCTGTCCACCGATTAAAACAATCCTGACAGCAAAGGAATGAGGGAAGTACCAATCAGCACGACACCGCCGCCTGCCATAAGCTGTTTCATACCAAAATAGGTGTAAAACTCTGCTCGATGGCGGGCGGCG